>Ga0256840_1000042_pt1 | contig 93558 bp, 75 predicted proteins | sample 355202metaG_FD_185969 | JGI IMG/M metagenome (GOLD analysis project Ga0256840, IMG submission 185969) | Hydrothermal vent microbial communities from Mid Atlantic Ridge, Atlantic Ocean - 355-202 | ecosystem: Environmental > Aquatic > Marine > Hydrothermal vents | place: Atlantic Ocean: Mid... | reverse complement strand
CTGGCAGGAATTTGTCCAACGGCTATGAGATGATGGACAATCTCTGCCCAGCGAAATAATTCCATGGCTCCGATTTCAACCTGATCAGGTTGGATGATCTTTTTAATTTCTGCAGCTTCAAACTGAAGCTGTGCTACGGTTTTTTTCACCTGATAGGTGGATCTGATAACCGCAATCGCTTCATCGGGATGATTGAGAGCATAGTCCCAACCTTTAAGTGATGCTTGGCGGAACTTCTCTACAACCTTAGGTTTCTTCTGGATAAAAGGTTCTGTAGTAAAAAGGACATCACCATAGAAATTGATACCATAATCTTTGGGGTCAATAATGTTGGTTCGATATCCCTGAGTTTCTAGCAAGTAGGATTCATTGGTTCGATAAGCATTGAAAACATCGGTTTCCCCATTGAGTAGCGAGTGATAATCGAAGCTGGTATCCAGCCGTTCAATCTTGTCAAACAACTTTTCCTGTTGCAGCAAGGCAAGCAGTGAAAGACTCTGAAATCCCGGCGACAACATCACTTTCTTACCAATCAAATCGGCAGGTTTATGAATATCCGACTGTCCAAGGGCTAAAAAAACGACGGGAGATTGTTGAAAAATAGCAGCTATGGCAACAACGGCTTTTCCCAAACTCCGTTCAACCAGTAAGCCACTGCCACTGATACCAAAATCGGCTCGACCAGAAAGCACCTCTGCAACGGGATTTGACCCTTTGCTAACATCACGAAGCTCAACATCTAAGCCGGCATCCCGATAAAAGCCCTGTTTTTCAGCCATGTAATAACCGGCGAACTGAAACTGGTGATGCCAGGGGAGTTGCAGAACCAGCTTTTCGGCAGCACCTGCCAGCCCACTGCCAAAAACAAAGAAGCTGAGAAGCAAGATGACGCAGGATTTGATCCATATTGATTGTTTCATCAGGTTATCCACCTTATTCCTCTCAGGTTCGCCCTCCCCCAACCCCTCCCATAAAGGGAGGGGGGCTAATACCCGCACTGCCGTTTTCTCCAGCTATCACAAGTAAAGGGAGCTAATACCCGCAATTCTGGTTACTACTGATTTGCTCCCTCTCCCCTCGTGGGAGAGGGTTGGGGAGAGGGGCTTACTCAGATTCATCCGTTTTCAACAACACACAAATATCCTGTTCAAAGGGATCAATCATAAAACAGCGCTGAACCGCCTCGATGGCGTTTTCATCGAAAATAGCCCCCTGTTTCAACAACAGCACTCCAGTTCCACTGAAGAGGTCATGCTGTAACTGCATACCAACCTCCAGCCCTCGGGGAGATACTTTCATCTCACGAACCGTGGTAGAAATATCGAGGTAGCTGTAAACCTCTTTGGCTCCCTCTTCCAAGACCAGCCGCAACTCCGGATCAAGAGATTGACCCCATTCACCTTCCAGCTCTTCCAGAGCAGAAGAGCAGGCAGCTGATTCGGGAAACTGGCTCAGCTTGCGTTCAAACATATCAGCGGCACACACGATCCGTGCCCCCAGGGGGATCGCTTTTCCTTTCAACTTGTCGGGGAAGCCATCTCCGTCAAAACGTTCATGGTGATGACGAATCAACACCCCGATCTGATGTAGTGCTGGAACCATATTAATCGCGGCCTGACCACGAACAACATGGTTCTGGTATTCATGTAGCTCCTTCGTATCGAGATCCGCCAGCGATTTCCCAAGCAGTTTATCTGACATGGCAATTTTACCGATATCGTGCAATAACCCCGCAGAGTGCAACTGACCTTTTTCTGCTGCGGACAGTCCCAACTTTTCCGCCATTACCGTGACCAGTTCGGCAACATTGCGACTGTGTCCGGGCGTTCGCCGGTCACGCATTTCGATCAGCCCCGCCAAAGCTTCTATCGTTTCTTCAAAACTCCCCCGCAGCTGCTGGTTGATTAGCGCCAACTCATCCCCTTTAGCCCGGATTTGCGCTGTTTGATCCAGAACCCGCTGCTTAAGTCTATCATTCCATTGTTGTAATTCCTCCTTTTGTTTTAAAACCAACCTATTTAAGCGTTTATTTTCGGCAATCAGCCAATAATTATGCGCAGCTTCAGCAATCGCCTTGAGTAAAATTTCATCGTCCCAGGGTTTGGTCAGATAACGAAACACCGCCCCCTCATTGATTGCCGAAATAGAGGCTTCAATATCAGCATAGCCGGTCAGCAGAATTCGAACAGCATCTGGCACCAGCACCCGCGCCTGCTGCAAAAACTCCACCCCGGTCATCTCCGGCATCCGCTGATCAGAGATAATCACCCCGATATCAGGCTCAGCAGCGATTAAATCCAACGCCTCCTGCCCCGAATTGGCGATATAAATGTCATAGCAATCGACATCCATCAACAACCGGCGCAACGCCTTGGTAATATTGACCTCGTCATCAACCAGAAGAATTTTCAGTTCGTCTTCTGAACTATCAATTTCGCTCATAAATTGTCCTTTTATCTGTCTTCACTTTCACTTCGCCCTCCCCCAACCCCTCCCATAAAGGGAGGGGAGTCAAAATACATATCACAGATTCGAGATTTCTTCAGATTGTCTCCCTCTCCCTAGCCTCGACATAAAGGAAGCTAAAATATATCCCATAGATTCAAGATTACCTCAGGTTATCTCCCTCTCCCCTCGTGGGAGAGGGTCGGGGTGAGGGGGAAGCACCAAACATCAACAACAATGCCTTCGTATAACCTCCAGAACCCCATCAGTATTTGTCAAAATTTCATTGTTCCAGAACCGCAGAACCTGAAAACCTTGAGAATTCAGCCAGAGTGTTCGTTCCTCATCCTTTTCACGTTCGACAGCATGTTGCCCGCCATCGGCTTCGATAATCAACGTCTTTTCGTAACAAACAAAATCCACGATAAAACGGCCAATCTGCTCCTGCCGGCGAAATTTTAATCCCTGCATCTGCTTTGCACGTAAATGGTGCCAGAGCCGCCGCTCAGCATCAGTTGATAATTTTCTAAGTTCTCGCGCTGTTGCAGTCAGCTTCATCTGATTTCGCCCTTCGCCCTCCCCAACCCCTCCCATAAAGGGAGGGGAGTTAGAACCCTGTAATTCCAATTACTTCAGCTTCTCTCCCTCTCCAATCAAGTAAGAGAGCTAGCACTTTGCAATCCCAGTTACTTCAGCTTGTCTCCCTCTCCCCTCGTGGGAGAGGGCTGGGGAGAGGGGGGGAATAGAGAGGAGGGCGTCATCCCTCAGGGATCAACACCAAAACAACACCCTGTGATGGTTTTTCGTGTAATAGCCTGACCTCGCCGCGAAATTTTTGTTTATGTACTTCAATCATTGCCTTCGGTGTCGGCTCATGTTCAAGGCGATCAATCAATTCATTGATTTCAACGGGTAAGACGTCCTGCCGGTCATTTCCCAGCGGTCCGACCCCACCATACGGAAACAGATCCTGAGCAAAGTCGTTACACTGGACAACCAGTTGCTCACCATCGATGCCAAGAACCACCACCGGCAATACATCCATGACCGATTGGGAAACCTGCAGAACCCGGTTGCGGAGATCCAGAGCTTCAGTCCGCTGAACCACCAGATTTTCCAGGTTGTCATTAACCTCCTGCAGCTCGGTATTTTTCTTTTGCAATTCCTCGTTCAGCTTTTTAATTTCCCAGCGCAGTTCCTGATGTTCCAGAGCTGCCGATACGGTCGATAACAGTTCTTCATCGTTCCACGGTTTGGGAATAAATTTATAAATCTGCCCCTCATTGATCGCTTCAACAACTGCAGCCGTATCGGCATAACCAGACAGAACGATTCGCATCGTTTCGGGCCACTTTTCATTGGCCTGGCGCAAAAATTCGACCCCGTTCATCTCAGGCATCCGGTAGTCGGAGATCACCATCCGAATATCCCCCTCTTCTGCCAAAACCTCCAAGCCCTCTGCCCCCGACTCTGCGATAAAAATTTCATAGTTATCCTCATCCATAAATAGACGTCTGAGGGATTTGAGAACGTTTCTTTCATCATCAACGCAAAGAATTTTAATTTCTTCTGCCATTATTTCTCCCCCCCACGCTCAAGCGGCAGGACAATGGTAAAAGTGGTCCCCTGGCCAGCTTCACTTTCCACGTTTATCTGCCCATGATGCTCTTTAATAATGTCATAGGAAATACTCATGCCGAGACCGGTTCCCTTGCCAACCTCTTTCGTGGTGAAAAAGGGTTCGAAGATTTTTTCTCTGATGTTCTCAGGGATACCGGAACCATTGTCGCTGATGGTGATTTTTACCTGCCCAGCTTCAGCCCGGGTTTTGATCTTGATCTCCCCTTTTTTCTCAATCGCCTGGGCAGCATTGACGAGAATATTGAGAAAAACCTGATTCAGCTGCTGAGGAAAACAGGGCAACAAGGGGAGCGTGCCAAAATCTTTTTCCACGGTCGCTTTGTACTTGATCTCATTCATCGCAATAGCCAGAGTACTCTCCAGACATTCATTGATATCAGCCGGGGTGAATTCGGTCTGATCAACTCGGGAAAAACTTTTCAGATTCTGGACAATATCCCGAACCCGCACCGCTCCATCGTTCGATTCTTCGATCAGATCGCGGATATCTTCCAGAACAAAACTGATCTTCTGTTTTTTCTTCAGCTCTTTCATTTGCTCCAGAATGGCAGCAGAGCCTTCCCCCTGTAGCCAGCTCTCCAATTGTTCAATGTAGGCGGTTAACTTGTCCTGATAACGCTGCAATGAAGACAGGTTGCTGGTAATAAAACCCATCGGATTGTTAATTTCGTGGGCAACCCCGGCAGCCAGCTGACCGACCGACGCCATTTTCTCCTGCTGTAAGATCTGCGACTGGGTTGCTTTCAGTTGCTGATAAGCCTCGTCCAGCTCTCCCGCCATCTTTTGACTTTCTACAAGGGAATGTCCTAGCTGGCTGTACAGTTGACGGATGGTACTGGCCAGCGGGCCAAACTCTGGATGATTGACCAGTGGTTTCAACTTGGCAATTTCTGTCTCCAGAATATTATCAATATCCTGATCTGAGTTATCCGGGATGGCAAGTGTTGAGGTGGCGGTCTCCAGGGTATCCAGATCACGCATACTGCGATGGACAAAAAACAGTCCCACCAGGGCTGCTGTCATGGTGCCGAGAATTATAAACAGGGCAAAAATTCGTTGGTTTTCTGCCAGAACAGCAAATGCCTCTTTAGCCGGGAGTTGGCTGGCAACGATCCAATCGCTTCCGGGAACGGGTCGAAACGCAACCAGCATCTTGACCCCTTTGGAGTTGACCGTTTCAGCGGTTCCTGCGAATCCTTCAATAGCGGCATCAAACATTTTGTTGGCACCGACCGGCACATCACGAGTCAACATCCGCTCATCTTTTGGATGGAGAATCATCAAGCGATTCTTGTTGAAGACATAACTGTAGCCTGTTTCTCCAATTTTTCTGTTTCTGATCTGGCTGAGAATCACATCATCTTCCAGGCGGGCTGAACAACAGACCAGACCCAACGGTTTTCCCTCACGGTCTTTGAAAAGAGTGGTAAAGGTCAAAACCCCTTTGCCACTCCGGGATGAGCGGTACGGCTGACCGATCACCCCTTTTCCCGCTGCAATTGTTGCCTGAAAATAGGGGCGAAAAGAGTAATCTTTACCGTGCAATTCCGGATGCGCAGGGTAATCAAACTTGAGAATTCCATTCATATCGAGGAAAAAATAGCCATTATTAAAAAAGGAGAAATCTTTCTCATAACTGGAAAAATAGTCTTCTACCCAGAGGCGATCATTAAATTCGACCGCCTCAACTGGCAACATTTTAGCGATGTAATTTGCCATAATATGTTGCTGGCGTAAGTAATTGCCCAATGATTGAGCATTATTAATTGCGATGGCATCGATCGCCTGGAAAACCGAGTGGCGATAAGCCGCTTTAAATCTCTGGAAAAAAAACACCCCGCTGCCGCCCATTGTCAGCATGACTGTTACAACCAGAATCATCATCACCTTGATCCGTAGTTTCATCTCTCTCCCCCTTACATTCAAGTGGCAAACGGATAGTAAAAGTGGTTCCTTGTCCGAGCTCTGAAGTAATAAGAATTTCCCCGCCATGTTTTTTGACAATTTCGTAGCTGATGCTCATCCCCAGCCCGGCTCCTTTACCAACCGGCTTGGTGGTAAAAAATGGCTCAAAGATTTTCTCCCGGTGTTCCTCTGCAATCCCACTGCCATTATCCTGAATACTGATCATGATGGAATCATCCTCCAACCAGCTGCGAACCTTGATCAGACCATCCTTTTCAATCGCCTGTACCGCGTTGATCAGGATATTGGTAAAAACCTGGGTCAGCTCCTGCGGGTTGCAATGTAAGTCTGGAAGTTCGGCAAAATCCTTTTCCAGCTGTGCTTTATCTTTGATTTCATTCCAGACAATGGCGATGGTACTTTCCAGACATTCATTCAGATCAGCCAGTTGCTCTTCTGCCTGGTCGACCCGGGAAAATGTTTTCAGGTTCTGAACAATCTTCCGCACCCGTTCAGCGCCATCCAGTGATTCGGCAACCAGATCATCACAATCTTCAAGGAGGAAATCGATTTTCAGTTTCTTCCGCTCTGGTTTGAGCTCTTGCCAGAGGTCAGGTGCCCGCTCTTTGAGCTTGCTTTCCGACAGCTCCAGATAACCGGTTACTTTTTTGATATATTTATCCAGACTGCGCAGATTGCTGGCAACAAACCCAATCGGAGTATTGATCTCATGCGCGACTCCGGCAGCCAGTTGTCCGACCGACGCCATCTTTTCCCGCTGTAACATCTGCGACTGGGTTGCCTTCAGTTCCGCATTGAGAAACTCCATCGTTGTCGCCATTTGCACCGATTCAGCAACGGATTGCTCCAACGCATCCTCAATCTTCTTACGTTCGGTGATATCTTCTTTAATCGCCAGAAAATGGGTGATCGTCCCCTCCTGATCGAGAATCGGAGAAATTGCCGCCCGTTCCCAGAAAAACTCCCCATTTTTTCTTTTGTTATGAAAATCACCCCGCCATTGCTGACCGGCTAAAAGGGTGTCCCACATCTCCTTATAATCGGTCAGACCATCGTGTCCCTTTAAAATCCGTGGATTTTGCCCCAGAGCTTCGCTTTTTGTGTAACCGGTCATTTCGGTAAACTTTGCATTGACGTAGATAATTATCCCCGCAGAATCGGTAATCACAATGGTGGCAGAATTCTGCTCCACCGCCTTCAACAACAGAACCGGGTCAACTCGAGAGTCCAGGGCTTCTAATATATTTTGTAATTTTTCGTCCATTATCAGCATACCTCAGGAGAGAAAATCATTCCGGTTTTCTTCAAAGATACTGTGAAATTCCTCAATAATTTTCTCTATCCGTTGCAGATCCAGAGCCAATAAATTCCGACCTGGAGAATCTTCCAGATTCAATTTGTGTTGCCCACCATAGATGCCAAAATAGCCGGGCAATAGACCGGCAATATTCACCACACTGGTCAGATTGACAGCACTGCTGTCAACTCCATCATCCAGTGCCACATCAGAATGGTGCAATGCCACCAGAGAAAGGACTTCGGAAAGTTTCCAGGATTCCAAAACGGCAGCGCCAATTTCGGCATGGGTCGCACCGAATAATTCCCGCTCCTCTTCTGCGATACTCTGCTTGCCTGATTCCATCGATTTGATGATAAAATCGGCCGCTTTGCTCTCCTGATTGTTGAGTACGACCAATCCAATATGCCTGAACAGACCGGCCATAAATGCCTCTTCCGGATCGGCTACCCCCAATTTGCGTGCCAGATAGCGGGAACCAAGGGCACACACCATGGAGTCTTCCCAAAGCACCTGCTCAATCTTGCCAAAGGTTTGATTCATGCTCCGCATACTTGCAGCAAGTACCAGATTTTTCAGGGTTTTTTCCCCAAGAATAACAATTGCCGTTGACAAGCTGGAGACCTGACGGGACATACTGTAAAAGGAGGAATTGGCAATTTTCAACACCCGCGCAGAAACAGCCGGATCTTTCGAAACAACCTTGGCAAGAGCCGCTGCAGAAGTTTCCGAAGCATTGATCAATTCCATCATCTGGGCGGCAACCAGGGGCATGGTTGGTAACTTATCAAGGTCAAAATTTATATTTTGAAATTTTACACCCATTGATACTCTCCTTTAAAATGAAATCTGTTTGGCTAAAATTATTACAGTTCTGAACCCATCACCCTCCCCCAACCCCTCCCATAAAGGGAGGGGAGCTAGCGCATACTATTGAACCACATCACCTCAGCTCTGCTCCTTCACTCCCTTCCCATCCTTCCCCCCATAAAGAGGGGGAAGGAGCTTCGTTCCCTCTCCCTTTATGGGGGAGGGTTAGGGAGGGGGGCGTCTTATGAAATTAATTCCTGCAAGCGAACCACGACCTCTCGTGCCTCAACAAAGCGATATTGATCGAGCAAACGTGTCAGCTCCTCAATATCTGCAGTCAGCTGCTCCGGCCACTGCCTGGTTTTTAATTGACTGGCAATATCCCGGCAGGGCTGCATCTTTGCTAGAGGGTCTTCCAGTCGCTGCAATAATTGAACTAATTCCGGGATTATCCCGATATCCTGCGCTGAAACATTTTCCTTTTCACCCTCTGCCGTTGCAGTATCAGCTATAGAGACAAGGGCTGAACCATTGGCAGGAACTTTGTATATCAGCTGGAAACTGAAACAACTCCCCTGTCCAGGGGTACTCTCTACCGAGATCTCCCCGCCCAGTTGCCGGCAAATTTTCTGGGCGATAGTTAAACCCAGCCCGGCTCCTTCATACTTGCGGTTTTTTGCACTATCTCCCTGATAGAATGATTGGAAAATCTGTTCCTGCTGCTCTGCAGAAATACCAATTCCCTGATCGGTCACGGTAAATTCCAGCGTCACCATATCACCTTTCTGCTCCAGTAACTTCACAGACAGGATCGCATCCTCGTCATGACCAAACTTGATTGCGTTGCCGACCAATTGACTCAGAATCTGTTCCAGCTGGTCAGGATAGCCGTTAATTTGATCTGGTAAATCTGCAGCCAAATCAATTTTGAAATTCACCTTCTGCTCTTTGGCTTTGATGGCAAACTTATCTTTGATTCCCCTCACCAATGGTGCCAGGTGATAATATTCATTGGACATCTCTACCTTTGCCTGCGTATCGATCTCTGCAATAAATAAAATTTCATTGATCATGTTCAACAATTTTTTTGAGGAATTTTTGATTTTTGCGATAAAATCCTGTTGCCGATGATCCAATCCGCTTTTACCAAGGATTTCCCCCAATCCCATAATTGTATTCAATGGGGTTCGCAATTCATGACCAACAGTGCTCAGGAACTCGGTTTTCAAACGAGAGGAGTTTTCAGCAACCAAACGTGCTTGTTCACTTTCAACTTCGAGCTTCCGGGTTTTTTCCAGTTCCTGTTGCAGACCACTGGTCATGAATTTGAGTCCGTAAAACATCAGCAATTCAATCAGGATAAAAAGGAGAATTCCGTAAACGATCAAATGACGGATGTTTTCATAATATGCGGCAATCTTTGTGCTGACATCCTGCCAGACAATAACCAGCCCGGCATCGGGTTGATCTGGATCTGTTTCTCCACGAAAATCTCGCAAGGAGAAAGAGGTAAAACTGTAGTGTTTTCCCCCATCCTGGAATAAGTAGTGCCCAGGCGAGGTTAACAGTGTCGAGAAATCGTCGCGCGCTAAAAATTCTTTGATCTGAGATGAGGTTGTCCCCTCGATACGAAAACCTTGTATAAACTGCTTTTCTACCAACAGCTCATCTAAAAGATCGGGCCAGACATTCGCTTGTAAATGTTCACGACTGAGCAACACTGCTGCATTCAACCAGGGACGATTCGTGGATAAAAGGGCGAGCATATTAGCAAAGGACGTTCCCGCTTCGAGGGTACCCACATGAACCTGCTTTTTTGTCGAACCATCAAACGCATAAACCGGGGTGGCTCCACGAATCCCCGAATGAACCCGTCCGGTTTCAAAACCCATGGTGCTTTTCTGCTGAGCATTAGCGACAACAATCATATGGCGGATATCATCCAACCGGTCACCAAACTTCTCCGGGTGATGGACGCGTAAAAAACTGAGGGCTCCTGGATCCAGGTGAAAATTGAGCTGTCTGAAACCAAACTGTTTGGCTAAAACCTTCTGACTTTCCTGGACATGTTCATAGAGCGACATCCTGACCTGAGCGGCGAGCTCCCCTCCGCCTCCCCCCCCTTCCAGTTCAACCGCTTTTTTACCCAACAGAAACAGTTGCTGAACTTTTTCATCGTGGGCAACAAAGGTTGCAATCTGCAGCATCCGCATCTCGGTTGAATTTAGTTCAGCCTGGAAAGAATATTCTTGCTGCCCGGAGTGTTGCTCCAACTCTGCCATTAAGCGCTGATGATCCATCCTGGCATAAACCCAGACGTAAAGTATAATCGAGCAGAGGAAAACGGCACTGAGCAAGAGAAATATTTTCGTGCGTAGATTCATATGGTTACCGTTTTTTTAACTGTCCACCGCCACCAGCGCCCCCTCCCTAACCCTCCCCCATAAAGGGAGAGGGAACTTAGCTCCTTCCTCCCTTTATGGGGGGAAGGTTGGGATGGGGGGAATCGAGGGGTGGACTAATCAGCAAATTCCAGCGCGATCTGATGAAACTGCAGGTGGATCTGCTCAAAGCAAGTCAACACCTGTGGATCAAAATGTTCCGGGGCAGTATATCCATCCCCCTCAAGAATTGTTTTGACCGCTTCTTCATGGCTAAGTGCCTCTTTATAGGGGCGCTTACTGATCAAAGCATCATAAACATCGGCAATTGTCATCAAGCGAGCGCAGATTGGAATCGCTCTCCCCTTGCGACCGTGTGGATAACCTGATCCATCCCATTTTTCATGGTGAAATTCGGCAATTTCTGCTGCGACACGTAACAGTTCATTCTGGCCATAGATTGTTTCGGTCCGCCGGATCGCTTCACTGCCAAAGAGGGTATGTTTCTCCATCATGGAAAATTCTTCCGCAGTCAGACGAGCCGGTTTCAATAATATGGCATCGGGAATTGCCACTTTACCTATATCGTGTAGAGGTGCCGCTTGAAACAGGAGTTCCTGTTGTTTATCGGTCAGCAACAATGAATCTTCTTCCCTTAATGCAGCAGCCAGTGCCCGGACATACGCTTTGGTTCGTTGAATATGCCCACCCGTTTCTGGATCACGGTATTCCGCCATGATCGCCATACTGGCAATTGTTGCTTCCTGGGCATGCGCCAACGCTTCTGTTCTGAGCACAACCTGTTCTTCAAGATGATCACGGTATCTTTTCAGCTCCAGTTGAGTACGCACTCGCGCTCGAATAATTGCCGGATCAAAAGGCTTGACGATATAATCCTCAGCTCCCAGGTTTAACCCTTTTTCCTGTTCAGAACTTTCGTTCAAAGCGGTTAAAAAGATAATCCCGATCCCCCGGGTTCTGACCGAGCTTTTCAGCCGCTTGCAAACCTCGTAGCCATCCATTCCCGGCATCATGATATCGAGGAGAATCAGGTCGGGCAATTCATCCTGCTGCAAAGAGTGCAGCGCCATTTCACCATCAATAGCAATACGCAGATCATATTCATCACCCAGCACTGCCAGCAGGGTATCGATATTGGCAGGGGTGTCATCAACGATCAGAATTTGTTTTTTTGGGTTTGCCATTTACTCTAATCCTCTATCCTGATTAGCTCTAATCTTCCGCTGGATAAAATTCCTTCTCCCCGGCGTGGGAGAGGGTTAGGGAGAGGGGCGAATAGCAACAATCCACCCCCATCCCAACCTTCACCCATCAAGGTGGAAGGGGCAACATTCCAAAATCTCGCTATTTAAGCGGAAGATTAGTCATCATCAGTTTCTCCTATTGACTGCAGAAGATTCTCCACCTGTTCAGCTGCAGGGGGGAGCTGATAGCTCTCAATTTGTTCGACTATCAGAGTTAATTGGTGTTGATATTTATCCGGCCAGTGTTTTTCTTGTAGCCGTGCCAGCAACGGCCTGGCGGCTAGTGGCCGGAGAGACTTCAAAAAGGGAAGCAACTGTTCAAGAAGTGTCTGCAATTCAGACTCTGAACCGGAAGGCTTCTCTTGCACAGGAAACGGTTGGTTCCGGGTTAAATAGCTTTGCACTAAAGCCAGAAACCTTTGGTGTTCCTCGATCATTTTATCAAAGGCTGATCCTTTTTGACCCTTGGTCAATTGTTCTTCCAGTTGACTTGCCAGTTCATATACGGCTGTCACGCCTAAATTTCCAGCAACTCCCCTCAGGGTATGGACACGATAGAGAGCTTCTTTTTTATCCTCAAGAGCCAGCTCCTTGCGCAATTCCCCTGCGGTATCGGAAAATTGGTCGACATATTTGTTCAACAAGTCAACATACAGCAGACCATCTCCCGCGACCCGGCGAATTCCTCCTTTGATATCTATCCCCGGAAATGCTGCTTCCAACTCTGCATATTCAGAAAGCTCCTTGGGTACAGTTGCGTTAGCTGATGGTTGTTTCGACTGTTGTTTTTCTGCGGGCAACCAATTTTTCAGCATCGCATACAATATTTCAAGATTAACTGGTTTGGTCAGATGATCATTCATTCCTGCTGCCAGGCTTACAGCCCGGTGTTCAGCAAAAGTGTCGGCCGTCATGGCAATAATCGGCAGGTTCTCAATATTCTCCTTGTCGAGAGCACGAATTGCCCGCGCGGCATTCTGACCATCCAGAACCGGCATCTGGACATCCATCAGCACCAGATCAAACTCTTCGGACTCGACCCTGTCGACAGCTTCCAGGCCATTTTGCGCTTCTTGCACCTCGATCCCGACAGTTTCCAACAATGCCCGGAGTACCTCCCGTCCCATATCGTTATCGTCGACTAAAAGAACTTTAGTCTGTTGCCAAGTCTGGAAAACTGTCATCCGCAAAACTCCAACTTTTCACATAGCAGCCAGTGGTAATTTGATGGTAAAGCAAGTCCCCTCGCCCATGTCACTGGCAACCGAGATCGTCCCCTGATGCTTCTGTAAAATATCGTGACAGATACTCAAACCCAACCCCGTCCCCTTGCCATCCTCTTTGGTTGTATAAAAAGCTTCAAAAATGCGTTCGAGATTTTCCGGAGAAATTCCACTGCCGTTATCACTAATCTCCACTACAGCCCAATCCTTTTCCTGACGAGTGGTGACGGTAATGATCCCCTGATCCTCAATCGCCTGAGCAGCATTGACCAGCAGGTTGACAAAAACCTGGCTCAACTGCTGCGGCAGACATTTAATCGGTGGTAGCTCCTGATAATTTTTCTCCACCCTGGCTTTATATTTAATTTCATTCCAGGCAATGCTCAAGGAACTTTCAAGGCATTCCTGCAAATCGCTCAGCTTGAGGGTATCATCTTCTGCTCGGGAAAAACTCTTCAGGCTCCTGACAATCAATGCAATCCGCTCAATCCCGTCTTTCGATTCGGTAATCAGATCGTCAATATCTTCCAGGATAAAGTTGAATTTCAGCTTACGCTTCATCTCCTTTAATTGAACGGTTATTTCGGGATCAGCAACGGACTTGAGAGTCTGCTCCATAAAAGCAATCCCTTCATTTAACTTGGCCACATATTTTTGTAACGAGTTGAGATTACTCCCGATAAATCCCGCCGGGTTATTGATTTCGTGGGCGACCCCCGCAGCCAGGTGCCCGATTGAGGCCATTTTTTCCTGCTGCAACATCTGGTCGTGAACTTGTTTCAAATCCTTATAAGCCTCGATCAATTCCTGAGTTTTAGCTCTGACCAGCCCCTGTAAATTATCTTGATATTGTTTCAATTCCAGGTGGGTTTTAACCCGGCTGTTGACAATTGCCGGATTGAATGGTTTAGAAATGTAATCGACAGCACCCAGCTCCAAACCTTTGGCTTCATCTTCGTCACTGTCCAATGCGGTCAAAAAGATAATCGGGATTTTAGAGGTTTTTTCATCTGCTTTTAACTTTTTGCAAACTTCATAACCATCTTTGCCAGGCATCATAATATCGAGAAGAATCAGATCAGGCAGGTCGCCACCAGCAATAAGATCCAGAGCCCCCTGTCCATCAATGGCGACACGAAGATCGTAGCTATCCCCCAAGGTTGCCAAAAGGGTATCGAGATTCATGGGACTATCATCAACAAGTAAAATTTGCAGGCGAGGGGAATCTTTTGCTGACTCTATCGACACAGGGGTTCTCCTTATTTAAGCTGACTATAGTTAAAGATCAATAATATAACAATCTCCCAATAAATCAAGATAAAAGATATCTAATTTTCTTTTGTTTGGCGGAAACCCCGTCGATATATCAGATCAGCGATTAAAACGGATGTTTTTGCGTTATCAGATGGTATATTTAAGCAAGTGGGCACATAAAAGGGTTTTCTGGTTAAGTCCTTCGTTCAAGGTAACTATTCCCTCCCCCCGCCGTGGGGGAGGGTTAGGGAGGGGGGCGAACCTGCAAGAAAACACCCCCCTCCCAACTTTCCCCCATCAAGAGGGAAGGAGAAAATCCACGCGAGTGGATAAACAAAAAACCTTTTCACAAGGAGCAATTATGAAAGTTTTTATCACTGGTGGCAGTGGATTTGTTGGTCGGGAAATTATTCGGCAATTACTTGCGGCAAATCATTCGGTTCGTGCTCTGGTCAGAAGGACCAATGCCCTTAACAATTTCAATGGAATCGAAACGGTTACGGGCGACACCACCCACCCTGCAACCTTGCGTGATCAGCTCTCTGGCTGTGATGCAGTTATCCATCTGGTCGGTATCGTTCGAGAATTTCCCGGGAAGGGGATTACGTTTAAAAAGCTCCATGTTGAGTCGACTGAGAATATGTTGCAAGCGACAGAAGAACAGGGGGTCAAGCGCTATCTGCAGATGAGTGCCAATGGTACCCGGGAAAATGCCGTCACCAACTACCACAAAACCAAATGGGTTGCGGAAGAGAAGGTGCGACAATCCAACCTGGATTGGACTATTTTTCGTCCGTCACTGATTTATGGGTCAGAGGATCAATTTATCAACATGCTGGCTCAATTAATCAGAACCTTACCATTGGTTCCGGTGATGGGGGACGGACAATATCAACTCCAGCCCGTCAGTGTCGTGGATATTGCGACAGGTTTTGTTAGCGCACTGGATAAACCGGAAACTTTCGCCAAAAGCTATCAGTGTTGTGGATTAGAAAGCTTTAGTTACGATCAACTTCTCAATCTCATTGCTCAGGCATTAGGACAAGTAGCTGGAGCGCGAAAAATCCACCAACCGCTCTGGCTGATGAAACCAATTGTTGCAGCGCTGCAAAATATCTCGATATTCCCCATCACCAGTGATCAATTGCAGATGCTCCTGGAGGGGAATCTTTGTCAAGATAATAGCTGGATAAATGATTTATCTTTAGAACTGCATGATTTTTCCAGCAGCATCAAAGCCTATTTAAACCCTTCTCTCTGAGGGAAATGGTGACTTCGGGCTCCTTCGGGCTGAATAAGGGGAGAGGAACCTGCTGTCCCCCCCCAATAGCGCTAGTTTAAGCAATTTTGTAGTAATCTCGGGACTGTCCCCAGCTCCATCGGGGGCGGTCCCAAGAGTTTACGAGCCACGAAGAACTGCGGTGATTTGTACCACAAAGGCCTGGGGCAGCCCCCATGCAGGGACCGTCTCGGTTTTCCAATTTACTGCGCTATTCGGGCTATAGGTGGTATTCTGCGGCAGGAACCAAAAAGTAAGCCGATTTTAAAAAGAATCGGCTTACTTAAGGGTGAAGCTTATTTAGAGGGTTCAATAATCTCTGCTTCCCTTCTATTGATTGCCTATCACTCAATCAGTGCGTTTTAGCAGCAGCATCCTTGTGACCAAAGACCCCTTTAACCAGGCAAAAACCCAAAGCAAAAACTGGAATCAGCTGGAGAAAGATAATTAATCCACAAACACCCAAGAACAGATAAACCAACGTCATACTGTTGTCTTCTCTAGCCCCTGTTGCACAAAAACGGGTACGATTGTGGATATAAAAGCAATTCCGGAAAGAGTTAGTTGAGTTATTTTTTTCATGATGTACTCCTTTTATAACCTTCTTTTGACCGAGTTTTATTCAGCTTTTCATCTGTTAGTAAGTTTGAACTGCACATTCCACGGCGGAACGGAGTTCTTCATTGTCTTCCTGACTATGCGGTTTCAAGGCGTGGTAGAAAATTCCATCTTCACGAATCCGCTTCAAAGTTTCCAAAGAGCTGTCGTCTGACACCAGGATGATGCGAAGGTTTTTGTTACACTTGCGCATCAAAGCAATAACATCAACTGCGGCTATCTTTTCTTCAAAGGAATCACCCAAAATAACCAGTGGCTCCTGTTTCTGAACTATTTTTGCAATCGCATAAGCGGCAGAAGCAGTCGTTTCAACTTCAAAATGTGAGTCTTCAAAGAACTCTGCCATCTGCTTGCGCGCAACGTTATCACCATCAGCTATCAATAGTTTACGTGCTTTCATAATTTCACTCCATTCTCTGTTAACGAACGACTTTGATTAGCTGTGGATTCTTGATAAAAATCCCTTTGATGACACCAATAAACAGCAAAGCTGCCGGGATACACTGTAAGCCGATGATACCGCCAAAGAAAATAATGAAGAATTTTGTTAGCGGAGTAATCCCCAATCCAAAATCACAAAACATAAAAGTTCCAGCAAATGCCAATGCGATTAAAATAGCAACCACCCTGTAAATACACTTTTTATTCATAACGTCCTCCTAAGAAGATCATTCGTTTGGCTTGACTTATTTACAAAGCAATCTACATACCAACTCTTAGAACTAATAAAATATTTTTTATTATCTATTAAAATCAGATAGTTATAAAATAAATTGGGGGTTGAGCAAAGAAGGTGGCACGTTTTAGTGCCTGTGGATTCCTGCCAGACAAGAAAGTTCTTGCTCAGCAGTAGTCAGATAAAAAAGTGCGGCCGATCAAAGGAAAAACTGATGATAACAAATCAGGAAGGAAAATAAGGTATGACTGGTTCCGAGTCGTATTGCACTAACTTCGGGACTGTCCCCAGACCCATCGGGGGCTGTCAGCAGTTGCGGATTGTAACAAGGTACTGGTTTTCTTCCTGGCAAGTTAAGCCACCGTTATTTTCTGCAACACAAAATAAAAGTCATAACCCTTTCTTATCTGCAGCTAAAGACTCTATTGCCTTAATACGAATATGTGCAGGAAGATCTTTGGCAAACAGGGTCTTTTTTTCTTGTGCCGTAATCAGCAACTGTTTTACCGTATTGACCAGCTCACGAACATTACCCGGCCAGTGGTAGGCTTCTAGAATCCGTAACAATTCAGGCGAAAGGCATTTGACTTCCATACCACGACTGCGGCAGAGTTGCTCAATATAATAAGTCAGCAAAGCTCCAATATCTTCTTTTCGCTCTTCCAATGGCAACAAATCGATATAACAACCGCTTAAAATAGCCAAAAGTTCCGCAGAAAATTCCCCTTTTCGCACCTGTTCGTCCAAGTCCACATTTGTTGCAGTGATCAATCTAAAATATTTCTGTTCTACAGGATTATGGATAATTTTTCGTAATATTTTCTGTGAATCCAGATCCAGATTTTGAATGTTATCCAAAAACAATGTCCCGGTATCAACCTCGACCAGAGCAGTTATAATCTGCTGTTTAGTCTCTTTTTCACCAATCGTTCCACAGTGAAGAGAGACAAAGGGTTCGGCCCGGCGTGGACTCTGTAGATGAATCGTTCGCGCAAAAAGATCTTTACCGGTTCCACTTTCACCACATATCACAACCGGATCATCCGTTGTTGCCATCCTGACAACGATACCCAGTGCGACTTTTGTTTTAGAATTCTCAGCAATAATACTTCCGGGGGCATTATGAATAGGGGTTTCTTCAGCACTTTGTTTCCTGCTGATTTTTAAAGTATGGTCAAAAAAACTTAAATTTAATTCTTTTTCGTCAACCTCGGGTAAATCAACTGCTATCGTCAATTCCTTAATTAAGTTAAGTAACTGGTCAGGAGAATCTTGAGCGACGAGGAGGTGATCCAGAAATGGTTTCAATTCTGACAGTTTCAACTTCTGCGTAAATGTCATGGTTCGACAGCCCTTCTGCAATTAATCCTTAGCGACAATATCTTTCAACCCAGAACATCTTAAAGCAGTGTCCGTGCCAATTTTAGCGGGTTTTTTCATAAGTCCCAAAAAGATGCCCTCCCTATAAACTAATTTGTTCTTGCAACCGCATTTTTTTTCAATAGTGCGTAGAGTCTGGATTGGGAGAGTCCGGAGATGCGACAGGCTTCCGAAATATTATTCCGAGTCTTCTCCATTAGCTGCTGAAGATAATCTTTCTCCGCTTGAGCGTAGATGGTATCGCGATACTCCTGCAACTTTGGTAACTTATGGACAACCAGACCCGTTTCACCCGTTACGATACTCGTACCTGCCTCCATTTCAGCTCGCCGGACATGTACCCGGATATGACTGGGAAGATGTTTAGGATAGAGAGTTTGATCAAACCGTGCCGTGGTCAGGCTTCTCTCCAGGGTATTAACAAATTCTCGTACGTTTCCTGGCCACGGATAGCTGATCAGTGTTTCCAAAAAATCGGGTGAAAACCCTTTTGAAGGCAAATCGTACTGATTACAAAATTTATCAATATGATACCTGGCTAATTCCTTGATATCTTCACGCCGCTCCCGGAGAGGGGGCAATTCGATGATGAAGGTACGGAGTCGGAATAACAGGTCGCTGCGAAATTCACCGCTTTCCACCATGGCATCCAGATCCCGGTTGGTTGCCGCAATCAAACGAAAATCACTTTCAACCTCTTTATTCGCTCCGACTGGTCGAAATCGGTGTTCCTGAAGAACCCGAAGAAACGATTTCTGCAAAGTCATCGGTAATTCACCAACCTCATCAAGGAAAAGAGTCCCCTTGTCGGCCTGCCGAACTAAACCATTCTGGGCTCGGTCAGCACCAGTGAAAGATCCCCTTTCGTGGCCGAACAACAGGCTTTCGACCAGCGTTTCTGGCAAAGAGGTACAATCGACCACAACAAAATCTTCTTGACTGCGCAGACTATTCTCATAGATCGCCCGAGCAAATAATTCCTTTCCTGTTCCCGTCTCACCCGTAATAAAAATATTCGCATCAGTCTCGGCAGCTTGTGCCACCAGATCCAGGCAGCTATTTAATGCCGGACTACTACCAATGATATTCTTCCTCTTCAGCTGAACCGGTTTACGTTTAAGGTTTGCCTCCTGTTTTTCCTTTCGGTATTGCAACGCTCTATCAAGGGAAAGTGTGATCTCTTTAATGGAAAACCCTTTTTCAATATAATCCCAGGCGCCGCACTTTATAGCTAATTCAGCACCATTAGGATCACCAAAACCAGTCATAATGATGACTTCCGGATTTGATGGACTTGCTTCTATTGTTGGTAAAGCATCTAATCCATTGCCATCGGGCATTTTGACATCGAGAAAGACCACATCAAAATCGCCCTTAGCAGCAAGGTCAATTCCTTCTTTTAAAGTCATGGCACTGGTTGCCGTGTGTGTTTTGCGCTCAACCAATGTTGAAAGGGTGGCACACATCATCTCTTCATCATCTACAATCAGTATCTTTGCCATCTTTTCCCCGCTGAGGATTAATCCAATTCTGTTGCCATTAATCGCTGTATCACACGATTAATTTCGCTTCTTTCTACCGGTTTCATCAATACCTCACTAATTCCAGCCGCTTTTGCTTTAGCTGGGCTCACTGCCGTATCGCTTTCCGGAGAAGAACCAGAACAGAGAATAATTGGCAGATCGGGACGGATGTTCAGGATTTCCTGCGCCAACATCACCCCGGTCATGTGCGGCATGGTTTGATCGGTAATCAACAGATCAAAAGCGTCCGGATCCTGCCGAAACAGCTCCAGAGTTTTGCGACAATCCGTTTCTGCTGTGACCAAATAGCCCAATCGCTCCAGTCCTCTTTTCATCCCGGCAACGTAATCGACTTCATCATCAACAAACAGAAGATGTCCCTTCCCCTCAATTTGTTTAGGGACTGCGGTTTTTTCTACCCCTTTTTGTAGTCCGTCAACCCGGGGGAGGAGAATAACGAAGGTCGTACCAACATTCAAAACACTATTGACCGAAATATGGCCACGATGATTTTTAATAATTCCATGGACAATCGCAAGCCCCAGTCCGGTTCCTTTTCCCTGTTCCTTGGTGGTGTAAAACGGATCAAATATCCGGTCAAGAACATCCCGAGACATGCCATGCCCGGTATCTGCCACGATCAACTTAATATATTCCCCCGGTTTCAACCCGGGATAGCGAGCCATATCATCTGCCGTTAAACTGACATCACTCAGGTTGATATCTAATGTGCCCCCTTTTTCACTCATCGCATGACCGGCATTGGTGCAGAGATTCATAATAACCTGATTGATTTGGGTTGGATCTGCGGCAATAAGTCCTGATTCTGTATCAATACTCTTACGCAATTCAATCGTGGTTGGCAAAGTTGAGCGTAACAAGGAATAGCACTCTTCAATAATCTCCCCGATTTGCACAATCTTTTCTGGTTGTTCACTCTGACGACTGATGGTCATAAACTGTTTAACCAGACTTTTCCCCCTTAAACCGGCTCTAAGAACCAACTCCAAGGAACCATACAATGGGCTGTCTGGCGCGACATCTTCAAGGGTCATCTCCATATTGGTAATGATGATGGCGAGAATATTATTAAAATCATGGGCGATGCCTCCCGATAACGTTGCCAGCGCTTCCATTTTTTGAGCCTGCCGAAGCTGATGTTGCAACCCGACAGCCTCACTGACATCGCGAATTGTCGCAACATAGTGAAGCACCTCACCAGAAGCACTAAAGACAGGGGAAATCCGCGCATCAATATCATATTCGGTGCCATCCCTCTTTTTATTGAGAAAATGACCAGCCTTGGCTTCTTTATTTGCAAAAACCTCAAGAATAGCATGATAAAAAATCTGGTTGCGCTGGGAACATTCAAATTCATGAATACTGACCCCGACGCTTTCCTCTGCAGGAACGCCGCAGAGACTAACAAAGCTGGGATTAACATACTGAATAACCCCCTCTGAATCAAAGACAATAACCCCATCTGAGGTCTGATCCACCACGGTTGCCAACATCAAACGTTCTTCTTTACCGCGCGTGCGCTCTGCTTTTATACGCACGGTTTTGATCCCGTAAGACAAATCTCCCGCTAATTCCTCTAATAACTCTGCTTCCTCTACGTCAAAGGCGTGGGGCTTTTCGTCAAAGATCACCAAACTACCAAAAGCTTCTCCATCAATAACCAGTGGCAAACCAATACAGGAAGTATAGCCACGTTCCTCTGCCGCATCGCGCCAGGGACGAAATAAAGGATTGGTCAAGATATTATGAAATACAATTATTTTTCCGGTCCGAATACTGGTTCCCGCAGGGCCATGACCACGCTCCGTATCGGCCCAGCTGGCATTTAATGTCTCTAAATAACAACCATCTGACCCCCAATGTGCTACTGGGCGTAAATCTTTCTCTGGATTATCTTCTGCAAAAGCCACCCAAGCCATTTTATGGCCACCAACCTCTACACAGATCCGACAAATACCCTCTATCAGCTCTAGCTCATTATCCGCCTTGGTTATTTCTTTGGTACATTCGCTGAAACTTCTAAGTTCACGGTTGACCTTGCGCAAAGACTCGTGAGTCACCGCTATTGCAGCCTCCCAATACGTCAGGAGCCAATAGAGCATACCGGCTGAAAAGGCGATAAAAAACCAATGGCCAGGGCCAACACATTGTTCTGCGAGAGAAGGTTTATTTAAGAGCACAGCAAAAAGTTTATTGGAGAAGAGAGTCCATAAACCGCTAATGCCGAAATAGCCCAGAGCAATAGTAAGACAGGTAAACTTTGAAGATGTCCGTTGGTTTGCCATATCTCTCCTGACCGCAAAAGCAGCACATAATATATGTGTACAAACGCACCTGATCTGTTAATTAATCTTACTCTAGGCGGAAAGTCAACTTATTTAAATAACGTAATCCCTGTTTTTGTTGGTATAAAAAAAGGGCACCTCTATAATGAGGTGCCCTTTAATAACTGCAGTTGTATTCAATTTCAATACGTTAACGTTCACCTGCTACCCGAATTCGAACCAGAGCTCTCTGCAAAGCAGCTTCCATGATCATATATTTTTTATCGTCATGCGGTAGCATTTTGAGGGCATCTTCCGCCCGCCCCAATGCGGCCTTGGCTCGAGCTAAATCGATTTCATCTGCCTTTTCTGCAGTATCGACCAGAACCGTGACGGTATCATGTTCGACATCAAGATAACCCCAGTTCACCGCAACATAAAACGTCTCTTTACCTTTTTTATAAGAGAGTTCACCAACCTTTAAAGTTGTCAATAATGGCGTGTGCCCTGGGAGAATACCGAGCTCACCAACAAATCCAGGGGCAGTAATTTCATCAACGTCTTCTGCGAGAACCCGCTTATACGGGGTGACCATTTCCAGTTTTAATGTTTCAGCCATCACGACTGTCCTTTATCTTAAAGCTAGACCAAGAGGTCGTTTAAGCTGCCATACTTTGGGCTTTTTCAATTGCTTCTTCAATAGTACCAACAAGGTAGAAAGCCTGCTCCGGTAAACTGTCATGCTTGCCATCGAGAATTTCCTGAAAGCCCTTAATAGTATCTTTCAACTCAACATATTTGCCCGGTGCTCCGGTGAAAACTTCAGCAACATGGAATGGCTGAGAGAGGAAACGCTGGATTTTCCGGGCACGAGCAACAACCAGCTTATCTTCTTCGGAGAGTTCATCCATCCCAAGGATGGCAATGATATCCTGCAAGTCCTTATAACGCTGGAGAACAAACTGCACGTCACGGGCGACCTTGTAGTGTTCTTCACCAATAACCTGCGGATCAAGAATCCGACTGGTCGAATCCAGAGGGTCAACGGCTGGATAGATACCAAGCTCAGCAATCTGACGCGAGAGTACGGTTGTCGCATCCAGGTGGGCAAATGCGGTTGCCGGAGCCGGGTCAGTCAAGTCATCCGCTGGAACGTAGATCGCCTGTACCGAAGTAATGGATCCCTTATCTGTGGTGGCAATCCGTTCCTGCAACTCACCCATTTCGGTAGAGAGGGTTGGCTGATAGCCAACAGCTGAAGGAATCCGACCGAGCAATGCAGAAACCTCGGAACCCGCCTGAGTAAAGCGGAAAATATTATCAATAAATAACAGAACGTCTTGGCCTTCTTCATCACGGAAGTACTCGGCGACTGTCAAGGCAGACAAAGCAACTCGAGCACGTGCCCCAGGGGGCTCATTCATCTGACCATAGACAAGAGCTGTCTTATCGAGGACACCCGACTCTTTCATCTCTTCCCAGAGGTCATTACCCTCACGTGTCCGCTCACCTACCCCGGCAAAAACAGAAAAACCACCGTGCTGCTGAGCAATATTATTTATCAGCTCCATGATCAGAACGGTCTTACCAACACCGGCACCACCAAACAGGCCAATTTTACCGCCGCGAGAGTAGGGTGCGAGTAAATCAACAACCTTGATCCCGGTTTCAAAGGCTTCAACCTTGGTCGATAAATTAACAAATTCGGGTGTCGGTCGATGAATGTTCCAAGCTTTGTCAGCTCCAATAGGCCCCATTTCATCAACCGGCTCACCAATGACGTTCATGATTCGACCAAGAGTCTTAGCACCAACAGGCATCATGATCTGGTCACCCGTATCTATTACATCCTGACCACGAACGAGACCATCTGTCGAATCCATAGCAATGGTGCGAACAGTATTTTCACCCAGATGCTGTGCAACCTCACAAACCAGGTTCAGCTCATCATCCCCCAAAGAGGGATTGGTGATCTTAACAGCATGGAAAATTTCCGGTAACTTGCCCGGCTCAAATTCCACATCGACGACAGGACCAATAACCTGTGTGACCTTACCCTTGTTCATAACCAAACCTTTCCTTCTTATCCCATTGGGATGAGCTTTTGTATATCCGCAATTTTGTTGTTATTTAATCGATTCGGCACCAGAGATAATTTCCATCAATTCTTTGGTAATAGCCGCCTGACGCGCACGGTTATACTGTAATGTCAGCTTATCGATCATCTCTGCAGCATTCCGGCTGGCACTATCCATCGAAGACATCCGGGCCCCGTGCTCAGAAGCCTTTGACTCCAGCAGGCCGCGGAAAAACTGTACTTCAACCATCTTCGGCAAGATCTCCGCAAGGACGCCACCTTTATCCGGTTCATAGATATAGTCGACAGAGTCTACCGCATCAGCGTCCGTCTCCTTCGGCTCAATCGGCAGCACCTGTTCCAGAGTCACATTATGAACAATGGCGCTCTGGAAGGCGTTGTAGAGGACATAAACTGCGTCATATTTCTCTTCGCTGTAATCAGCAACAACGTCCTGAGCAATCAGTTGTGCCGTTTTATAGGTTGCCTCGGTCGTAATATTCTCATGAACCCTGCTGATATTATCTCCGACACGATTTTTAAGAAAATCACGACCTTTCCGACCAATAATCATCAGGTCGATAGCATCGAAACCCTGCTCGTTAACCCGAATGAAGCGCTCAGCCTCTTTTGAAACGTTCGCATTGAAACCACCGCAAAGCCCTCGATCAGCCGTCATCAATACGATTAAAGCGCGCCCGGTACCACGTTGACTAAGCAGCGGATGAGCATCGGCTTCTTCACGCTGCGCCAGGTTTGACATCACCGCCTGTAGCTTCTCTGCGTATGGACGAGCAGAAACGGCAGCCTCTTGGGCTCGACGCAGCTTGGCCGCAGCGACCATCTTCATCGCCTTAGTGATTTGCTGGGTATTTTTTACCGAGCCGATCCGTTTTTTTATATCTTTCAGACTTGGCATCTGTCCAAACCTTTACCGTATCAGGCTACAAACTGACCATTAAATTCTTCAAGAGCAGACTTGACCCGACCTTCCAGGTCATCATCAAGAGCATTCTTCGCGGTCAAATCTTTGATTATATCAGCATGTCGAGCTTCCATAAACGCAATCATTTCAGCTTCATATTTTGAAACAACGGTGGTTGGATAATCATCAACGTAACCATTATTTGCCGCATAGATGGCCAAAACCTGAATAGCAACTGGCAGCGGCTTGTATTGTCCCTGCTTGAGAATCTCAACCAGACGCGCTCCACGATTCAGCTGTGCCTGAGTTGCGGCATCAAGATCTGAACCAAACTGGGCAAAAGCAGCCATTTCACGATACTGAGCCAGTGCCAGGCGCAGAGTACCGGCAACCTGCTTCATTGCCTTAACCTGCGCAGAGCCACCAACCCGTGAAACCGACAGCCCGACATTGATTGCTGGACGTACCCCAGAATAGAAGAGGTCGGTCTCAAGGAAAATCTGCCCGTCAGTAATCGAAATAACGTTGGTCGGAATGTAAGCAGATACATCTCCCGCCTGAGTTTCGATGATAGGTAATGCAGTCAAAGAACCTGCGCCTTCAGCGTCATTCAGCTTGCAAGCCCGCTCGAGTAACCGGCTGTGCAAATAGAAAACGTCACCGGGGAAGGCTTCACGACCTGGTGGACGGCGTAGAAGCAGGGAAAGCTGACGATAGGCAACCGCTTGTTTAGAGAGATCATCGTAAACAATCAGGGCATGTTTGCCACTATCACGGAAGAACTCTCCCATGGTAACACCGGTATACGGTGAGATAAACTGGAGTGGAGCCGGATCGGACGCCGTAGCTGCGACAACGATGGTATAATCCATCGCGCCATGCTTACGGAGCCGGTCAACAACCTGAGCAACGGTAGAACGCTTCTGTCCGATAGCAACGTAAATACAGATAACACCATTGCCTTTCTGGTTGATAATTGTATCAATTGCAACGGCCGTTTTTCCGGTCTGCCGGTCACCGATAATCAGCTCTCGTTGACCACGACCGATCGGAACCATAGCATCGATCGCTTTGAGCCCTGTCTGCATTGGTTCATGAACCGACTTACGCGCAACGATACCCGGAGCCTTAATCTCCACCTGACTATAGGTCTCTGTCTCAATATCGCCCTTACCATCAATCGGAATGCCGATACCATTGACAACACGACCAACCAGAGCATCACCAACCGGAACCTGAACAATTTGCTCGGTTCGCTTGACCAGATCTCCCTCTTTAATGTGCTCTGAATCACCAAGGATCGCAGCACCGACATTGTCTTCCTCAAGATTCAGAACCATCCCCATAGTCCCACCAGGGAATTCAAGGAGTTCGCCAGACATTGCCTTGTCAAGACCATGAATACGGGCAATACCATCACCAACCGAAATAATGGTGCCGGTTTCGCTGACCTCAACTTCGCGACCGAAGTCTTCGATCTGACGCTTGATAATCGCGCTGATTTCTTCTGCTCTGATTTCCATAATAATTTGTTACCCCTTTGCTAATGTATCTGCAATCCGTTTCAGCTGGGTTTTCACACTGCCATCAAAAAGTTTACCACCGATCTCTGCCTGGAGACCGCCAATCAATGATTTATCTATTTCAACACTCAGAACAACCTGCATCCCGGTCTGTTTTTCTAAACCTTGCCTGATTTCATCTGTGCGCTTCTTGGTCAATTTATTTGCTGCCTTGATATTGGCTCGAACAACGCCTGACAACTCTTCTGAGATTTTGCGATAGTTCATATCAATCTGCGATAAATATGCAATCCGATCCTTCTTAAGGAGTAAATCCAAAAACTTGCACATCCCGTCACTCAACTTAAGAACGTCCGCAATATCATGCATAATTGCGCTTTTCTTCGCCAAAGGAAAGGTCGGACTATCCAGCAGCAACCGCAATAGATCTTCCCTTTTCAGTACCGCTGCAATACCAGCTAACTCTTCCGAATACTGTGTAACCCGCTCCTCTTCAGAAGCAATATTCAGCAATGCCTTGGCATATCTTATTGAAATCGCACTGTTACTCAATGTAACTCTCCCACCTTTTGCATATACTCGTCGATCAAACGGGCATCATCATCTTTGGTGAAGTTCTTCTTCAACAGTTCCTCTGCAACACCAACTGCTAACTGAACGGCTTCCCGTTGTAGCAGTGTCCGTGCCTTGGCTACCTCCATTTCGGCAGCCTTTTCAGCATCCTGTTCAATCTTTATTGCCATTGCTTTGGCATTTTCAATAATTTTCTGTTTTTCCGCTTCACCTTCGCGGCGGATAGCAGCACTGATCCCAGAGATTTCTTCGGTTGCCTGAGCCAGTTTACGATCATATTCTGCAAACTTAGCTTCTGCTTCTTCCTTGATTTTTTTAGCTTCAGCCAGGTTTTTTTCGATTTCTTCCCGACGCCCGGCGAAAACTTTTTTAATCGGTTTGGTTAAAAAATAGGCGAGAATAGCAACGACAATTGCAAAATTGAGAACCCGGTAGAGAAAATCCTTTAACAGAACCCCACTAGCAACATGATGACCCCCTTCAGCAGAGGCAAAAACAACTCCACCAAACAGTCCAATCAGAACGAGTGAGACAATAACCGTTGCGACCTTATTGCGCATAACACTTAACCCTTCTTCGCTTTAAGCCAATTCACGGCCAAGAATTTTAGTTGCAATCTGTCCAGCTAAAGACCTGGCTTCACTCTGCAAGATCTTCCTTGCGTCCTCAGCCTCACTAGCAACCTGCGCCTTGATCATCTGTAATCGAGCTGTAGCCTTTTTATGAGCCTCAGACAGTAATGCTGCCTCCACTTCTATTGCGCCCTTCCTTAACTGACTTCGTTCTTCATTGGCAAAGATTTTTGCATCGTTAAGCTGCTGCTGATAAAGCCGCATTTTTTCATCAATCCCCGTCTCCAGCTCTTTAGCCCGAGCGTAGGAACCCTCTATTTTTTCGCGCCGCTGAGCCATAATTTTACTTAATGGCTTATAGAGCAACTTATTTAAAATAAGAAGAAGAATAATGAAGTTCAGAAACTGTAGACCCAGTGTCCAGTCAACGCTAATCACCTAGCTCACCTCTTTGTCTGAAAGACTCTTTTTGCTGTATACAGTATACAAGTCAATCGATTTATAATATGGGGGTTTGAATAAGAAGCGGCATTGCTATCATAATTTAACAACAGATGTCAAGTCCCTGTTTCCTAACCCTATTCAGCTTTTTAACGACTTTCTGGGCGCATCTGGTATCGAATTCATACCTCTGGGACTTATTCCGTTTGGATAAATCTATTTCTTTTTCTCAGCCGCAGGTTTTGTACTCGCAGAAGGCTGGTTTTCTGGCATCTTAATTTCACCATTAAACACAACCTTTTCGTCGATCTTCAGCGATGGAACCTCGATGCTTCCGGTCACTTGTGCCGGAGCTCGCAATTCAACCATTGTTGTCGCTTTAATATCCCCCTTAAACTGACCACTAAGAATCAAGGCTCCAACATTGATACTTCCGTCAATCTTGGCAGATTCTCCAACAATCAAGGTGTCTGTAGAGTTAATTTCACCAGAGAAAATCCCGTCAAGTCGCACCATTTCATCAAAACTCAGTTTCCCCTCAAAACGGCTCCCTGGCCCAAGAAATGCCTTGATATCTGCTTTATCTATCGCTACCGGCTTTTTCATTGCACTCCGCTCCTGTTTTTTTCCACCAAACATTCGACTCACCACTTTCCATTTGTTTTACCGTTTAAATATCCAGCAAATCAACGATTCGACTCAGTTCATCTTGATCGTGATAGCTGATCTCTATCCGACCCCCCTTACCCCTTGACACCAATTTTACCCGGGTTCCCAATTGCTGAGCAAGGGCACTTTCAAGTGCCAACTGATTGGGATCAAGCAATTTTTCCGTTGTTATTTTCGGTGTTTTTACAGCAAAAACATTTTTTATTTTTTTAATCAGGGCTTCTGTTTCACGGACTGACAGTTTTTTCCTGAGAATTTCCACGCTCGCTTCAATAATGTCCTCTTCCTGCTCCAGAGCCAATAACGCACGTGCGTGTCCCATACTTAATCGGCCAGAAACTAAATCAGTTTTAACCTTTTCTGGCAGCCGTAACAATCTTAAAGCATTAGTAACTGTTGAGCGATCCTTCCCGACCCGCTTTGCAACCTCTTCCTGAAGCAGATCAAAACTGTCCATCAGATAACGGTAAGCACCCGCTTCTTCCAAAGGGTTGAGATCTTCGCGCTGAATATTTTCTATCAGCGCAATTTCCAGAGCCCAATCTTCTGAAACATCCTGAATAACAACAGGAACACGTTCTAAACCGGCTTTCTGTGCTGCCCGCCAGCGTCGCTCTCCAGCAATAATTTGATAGAAATCATCTTGTCGGCGCACAACCAGGGGCTGAATAATCCCCTTTTCCTTAATGGATGCAACCAATTCAGCCATTTTGCTATTATCAAAAGTTTTGCGTGGTTGGCGGCTATGTGGTTTTAAATCTTCAATCGGACAAGAAAAGTATTTTTTTCCCCCCTCTTGTGCTGCTGAATTCAAAAGGGCACCAATCCCTCGACCTAGTGCTGGTCGTTTTAGTTTAGCCACAAGCCCCTCCTGCCAAAACTTCTTTAGTTAAACTCATATACGCCTGCGCTCCTCGCGAACCGATATCATAAGTCAATACTGGTTGGCCATAACTGGGAGCCTCTGATAATCGAACATTTCGTGGCACAACCGTGCGGAACACCTTATCTCCAAAATGGCTTCGTATTTCATCACTGACTTGATGGCAAAGATTGTTGCGCCCATCAAACATTGTCAGCAATATCCCATTGATATCAAGTTCTGGATTTAATTCCTGCTGAACAAGCCCGATTGTCTGCATCAACTGACCCAGCCCCTCCATCGCATAAAACTCACACTGCAAGGGAACCAGGACTGAGTTTGCGGCAGAAAGAGCATTGACTGTCAGCAAGCTCAGAGATGGGGGGCAATCAATAATCATATATTCGTATTCAGGAAGGAGATCTTCGAGGGCAAATTTTAGTTGTTTTTCCCGATCAAGGGTATCGATCAACTCAATCTCTGCACCAATTAGATCAGTGTTGGATGGCAACACATCAAGGCATTCCAAAGCGGTTTTCTGGATGATATTACGAACCTTTTCCTCTCCCAGCAAAACGTTGTAAATGGTTGATATTGCTTCGGTTTTGTCAACTCCAAGCCCACTACAAGCATTCGCCTGAGGATCCATATCTATCAACAGAGTTTTCTTTTCCGCGGCAGCCAACGACGCAGCCAGATTGACAGCTGTTGTTGTCTTACCAACCCCACCTTTCTGATTTGCAATGGCGATTATCTTTGCCATTTATGATGCTCCTTTAATTACTCAACCTGCTAACCAAAATAACCAGCAAGGAATCTTGACAATTGAACGGTGAGGATATCACATGCAAGAGCTAAATTCAGCCACTATTGTCATCAGATATGCAAACTTTTGGCTTTTTTATGACTATAATTTGTCTATTTGCCGCGGAAAAAGGGAGAGAATATTCGATAGTTAAAGGATTGCTTAATTTTAGCCGCTGAATTGTCTCTCTTGCTACAATGATCTCTCCGCACCCTTCAGGACCCTTCATTGCCAATAGCCGTCCTCCCGGCTTTAACCAGGGGGCAGCAAAACCAATATAGGTATCGAGCGAAGTGAAGGCACGACTGATGATCAAATCATACAACCTCCCCCCTAAACCAGCACTATTCAAATCTTCAACGCGTGACTGTATAACGGTAAGGTTATCCAGTTGCAATAGACGCTTGATGTGTTTTTGAAAATTGACCTTCTTGCCAACACTATCAATTGAATCAACTTTAATTTCTGGTTCAGCTATCGCCAAAGGAATCCCCGGCAACCCACCACCGGAACCCATATCCAGAATACTTTTTATTTTCCCAAGACGAGGCATCACCAACAATGAATCAATTAAATGCTTTTCAATGGCCTCGCTAGAATCATGGACAGAAGTTAAGTTAACCCGCTTATTCCAGCGCAACAACTCTTCGAGAAATCGCACCTCCCTGACAAGCGTCTCTTCAGGGAGTTCTATTTTGGCTCGTGTCAACCCCTCGGTGAGGTATTTAAGCATAGTTTTGTTTACGCAGGTGTATGTGGATAACAGCGATAGCCGCAGGAGTAACCCCTTGAATCCTACTCGCCTGTCCAAGGCTTATTGGCTTAATATTAATCAGCTTTTCACGCACCTCAGTTGATAAGCTTGGAATTTTCATATAGTCAATATCAGCGGGCAGTTTGATTTCTTCTTGCTCACGAAACCTTTCGACCTGCTCCAGCTGTCTCTTGATATACCCCTCATACTTAACTGCAATCTCTACCTGCTCTAGAGCCTGTCGAGAAAACTCACCCAACTCCGGGCAGACAGCTTCAAGCCGAGCAATATTAATCTCTGGCCTCTTCAATAGTAATTCTAAGCTGACACCACTTTTCAACTCACCCAAAGCCAGATCTTCTACAACTTGCCGATCAGAGGGGGTTACCCTTTTAGTTTTTATTATTTGCCTGGCAGCGACAACCTGTTCCTGTTTTTTCAGGTATTTCTCCCACCGGGTATCACCTACCAGGCCAATCTTGCGGCCAAGTTCTGTCAGTCGTTGATCTGCATTATCTTCTCGCAGTAATAAGCGATACTCAGCACGTGACGTAAACATCCGATAGGGATCTGTTGTAGGCTGGGTCACCAGATCATCAACCATAACCCCGAGATAACCCTCATCCCGACCAATTATCACGGGATCCCTCCCCTGACACCTCCGGGCAGCATTGATTCCTGCCAACAACCCCTGCCCGGCAGCCTCTTCGTAGCCGGAGGTTCCATTGATCTGACCAGCATGAAACAACCCTGCAACAGTCCTGGTTTCTAAACTTGCCCTCAATTGCATCGGCTCGACAAAATCATACTCAATTGCATATCCCGGTCGCATTATCTCAACCCGCTCAAAACCCACCATTGAACGAAAATATGCCAACTGCACATCGGGCGGCAGAGATGTCGACAAACCGCTCGGATACATCTCACTGCCTCGCATACCTTCTGGCTCCAGAAATGATTGATGGCTTTTTTTATCAGGGAAACGAACCACCTTATCTTCTATCGACGGGCAATAGCGAGGACCCACGCCCTCAATAACCCCTGAATAAAGTGGCGACCTGTCCAAACTCTCACGAATTATCTGGTGGGTTTTTTCATTTGTTTCCGCAACAAAGCAGTCGACCTGCTCCCTCTCAATCTTATCCGTCACAAAAGAAAATGGCTTTATCTGCTGGTCTCCCGGCTGCCTCTCAAGCTTGGAAAAATCAATTGAACGTGCCGACAACCGTGCAGGTGTCCCGGTTTTAAGTCGACCAACCCGAAAACCAAGCCTTTTCAACGAACCAGAAAGACCCTCAGCTGAGAGCTCTCCCGCTCGACCACCTGCATAATTATTCAGACCAATATGAATCAAACCACGCATAAAGGTTCCTGTTGTGAGAACAACCGCCTCACCATAGAAACCAATACCTTCTCTCGTTTCAAGGCCAACAACTCGACCTTTTTCAACCAGGAGACCATCAACCATCCCCTGCTTAAGATCTAGCAATTCCTCCTGCTCAATCACATATTTCATTCGTGCACTATAGGCCATCCTGTCAGCCTGCGCCCTAGCAGCACGAACCGCCGGCCCCTTTCTTGTGTTGAGCCTCCGAAATTGTATCCCGGTAGCGTCAATATTCAGACCCATCTCCCCACCCATAGCATCAATTTCATGAACCAGGTGTCCTTTTGCCAAACCACCAATCGAGGGGTTACACGACATTTGCGCAATCGTGTCAAGACCAATCGTCAACAACAGCGTGGAGCAACCCATTCGTGCAGAAGCCAATGCCGCCTCACACCCCGCATGCCCAGCACCAACCACAATAACCTGATAATTTTTTGAATAGCTATTCACCACACATCACACCCTCAATGTTTCACGTGAAACATTTACTTACCAATACAAAAACCGGAAAAGATGTCATCAAGGAGAGACTCTGTTGAGGTTTCGCCTGATATTTTACCTAAACAATCCAGAGCCTCTCGAATCTCGAACGCCAACAACTCTAAAGTAGAACTGTCAACCAACAACTTTGATGCCCTGCGAAGGCAATCCAAACAAAAGAGCAAAACCTCATAATGGCGACGCTCAGTCAGCATAACCGATTCGGGCGTAGATATCTGATCCCCAACAAAAAAAGAGGAGATGCCGTGGCGCAACCCACTCAACCCGACCCCCGTCTTAGAAGAAACCTGATAGACAGGAAAGTTACAAAAAGACAAATCCCCAAAATCTGCAACAAGGTCTGTTTTGGTTAAAATCAAAAAGGTAGGAACACCAACACACCTGTTGTATACATAAAGATCAAGATCATCGAGCTTTTTGGTACTATCTACAACCCACAAAAGCAAATCGGCTGACGGAATTTTTTCCTCAGCCCTCCTTACCCCTTCGGACTCAACAACATCACCCGATTTACGTAACCCAGCCGTATCAACAAGCCGAAGCGGTATGCCATCAATCACAAAACCCTCTTCAAGAAAATCCCGGGTCGTCCCGGGAACCTCCGTCACTATGGCACGGTCTTCACCTAAAAGGGCATTCAACAAAGAACTTTTCCCAACATTCGGTTGCCCCAACAGTAAAATTGAAGCCCCCTCAGTCAAAACCCTTCCACAGGCATAACTATTTGTTATTGTTAGTGTTTTTGATTTGGTATTCTCTATAGTGGTGGCAATAGAAATAAGATCTTCGTCAGGTAAATCCTCCTCAGGAAAATCTAGCCACGCCTCAATTAAAACCAAACTCTTCTTTAGATTCTCGGCCAACGAATATATTTCCCGACTTAAAGCACCGCCAACTTGCTCAAGGGATAATTTACGCGCGGAATCGGTTTTAGCATGAACAAGACGAGATACCGCCTCTGCTTGTGACAAATCCAAACGCCCGGAAATAAACGCCCGATAGGTAAACTCACCGGGTTCCGCCAAGCGAAGACCGTGTTCTTGATACAAACTCAAAATAGCTGTGATCACCTGCTGGCTGCCATGACATTGAATCTCAACAACGTCATCGCGCGTATAGGTGTGTGGAGCGGCCATATAAACAGCCATCACCTCATCAACCAAACAACCGGAACGATCTCTCAAGGCGCCATAGTAAAGACGATGTGACTCTAGTGTGGCAGGAGCAGCGGAGGGTCTAAAATAGCTTAGTAGCGCCGACAGAGCATCAGCGCCAGAAATACGGACAATTGCAATGCCCCCCACTCCGGGAGCCGTAGCTGGGGCAATAATTGTATCGCTTGTATTCATCAGCAATTACAAACACGTCAGTCGGGCTGGCGCTTGATAAGATACTGCTGCAAGATAGTCAGAAGATTGTTGGTCAGCCAATAAAGAACCAGTCCGGCCGGAAAATTAAGAAACATAAAAGTAAAAACAACCGGCATCATCAACATGATCTTAGCTTGGGTTGGATCCATATTGGTCGGAGTCATTTTCTGTTGTAAAAACATCGTAACACCCATAATCAACGGGGTTACATAATATGGATCTTTGGCCGATAAATCTGTAATCCAAAGCATAAATGGGGCATGACGCAATTCAATAGATCCAAGCAATACACGATAGAGGGCAAAGAACACTGGAATCTGGATAACCATGGGCAAACACCCGCCCATAGGATTAACCTTATTTTCTTTATAAAAAGACATCATCTCCTGATTGAGCTTTTGTTTGTCCTTGCCATATTTTTCCCGCATCTTTTTCATTTCGGGTTGAAGTTTTTGCATCCCTTTCATCGACTTATAACTTTTCTGTGTCAATGGCCAGAAAATCAACTTTATACAAACAGTTAACAAAATAATCGCAAAACCATAATTACCGATAAAACCATAGAAAAACTTCAGCACAACCATCAAAGGCTTGGATATCGGTTGAAAAAATCCATAATTGATTGCTTTGTCAAATTGATGTCCACTGGCAGTCAAATACTCATCCTGCTTTGGACCAAAATAAGCTGTGTATTCAAAGGAGGTTTTTTGATCTTTTTCCAGACTGATATTCGGAGAGGTAAACGTATTTTTAACAAACCCATCACCTGCGCTGATAAATAGTTGATCAGAAGGCTCTTTAGGATTGATCACACTTAAAAAATATTTAGACATATAGCCAGACCAGACAAAATTATCTTTATAAATTTTGGGTGATTTTTCCAAATTAGCGGGTTTATCCTCTGCTAAATCTTCACCATCAAAGGTCACTGGACCAACAAAGGTATACATACGCGACTTATCATCTTTATTCCAAGGTGTAACCAAAGAAAGATCAAGATGACCACTGACCGACCGGTCATAATCATTTATAAGCTGGATATTCAAATCAAAATAATATGAAGAGGGATGAAAAGTATATTTTTTTACGACCGTTAAGCCATTAATAGAGGCAACAAAACTAACCGTTACGTTTTCATTCTTTATTTCAATAAAATCTTTATCTTCAATAATTTTATAGTTTAAATTTGCAGGAAGATAGAGGCCTCCACTTCCTGTTGTTTTTAAAGTAGAGAGGGCAAAACTGTCTACATCTAACAGTTTAAAAGGTGGGGAACCAGCAGTGTTTGTCTCCTTGTATTGTTTTAAAATTATAGACCGAAGAGTCGCACCCATTGATGATATTTTGATATCATAATAATCTGATGAGACACTAAGAAAAGATTCCTTTTCATTACTATTGACCAGCACAGCAGCACTTGAAATATCAGCTTCCTGCTTAACTTGTTTTTTATCCAGATCTAATTGCAGTCCAAGAGCGACATTTTTAGTATTGTTTTCAGTCGGAACTACTGGCGGAAGTGGTTGAGGTGCAAAAAAAAGACTGTATCCAGACCACAGCAGAACAACAAGAACAACAGCAATGATAGTACGGTTATTATCCATCTTTAAATATCCTGATTTTTTATAGAAGGAACAGGGTCATAACCACCGGAATGATAAGGATGACATTTAAGTATCCTTTTAACCGCCAAGTAGCTACCCTTTAAGACTCCAAGAGCAAGAATGCTTTCACGTGCATACATAGAACATGTCGGGTAAAACCGGCAAGAACGGGGGGTATAAGGTGATATACAATAACAATAAATATCTATTAGAAGTATGAATACATACTTAATCATTCTTGATTTCCGGCAACAAAAAATAATTTTTTCAGTTCAAGGTTTATTTCCGCAGATGTGAGTTGAGCCACACCGTGTCTAGCTATAACAGAATAATCTCTTAATCCGGAAAAGAAATGCTTTCTTGTGCGAAAAAATTCTCTTATTATTCTTTTGAGCCGATTTCGCTGAACCGCATTACCTATTTTACGAGAAACGGTTACACCTAAGCGAGAATTATTAATTTTATTATCAGCGACTAGAAGCACAAAATGGGGTGTATAAAATTTACACCCCATCTTTTTAACTAATTGATATTCCCAGGATTTACGCAAGCGACAAAATCCGGGATAAAAATTATCCATAAATTACTTTATCGGTGTTGTAACCGTCAATAATTTACGACCACGAGCACGCCGACGATTAATCGTAAGTCGACCAGCTTTGTTCTGCATTTTTTTGCGAAAACCGTGAGTTCTCTTACGCTTGATGCGGCTTGGTTGAAATGTACGCTTAGACATATTAATGACCTCCACTCTCTAAACTGACAAAGCAGTATCATTAATCATAAAAGAATAGACAAGTCAAGAAATAAACCTAAAAAATATACTGGAAGATATTTACAATAAACACTATAGTAATAGTTTGGGTTAATTATATAAAAATTCTTTCGTCACATAAAAATAATAAAAGTAAAATTAATCTTTTATTTCAATGGTTTATTAGCAATTTGCCTTATACACATATGTTGACAAGCTGTGGATAACAAAATGAAAAAAATCTGGTCGAGTACCTTGGAATTATTACAGTCAGAAATAAGCGAACAAAATTTTTCTACGTGGATAGCACCTATTAATCCAGTAAAACTAACCGGTAATCTGCTCACCCTAGAAGTTCCCAATAAGTTTATAAAAAACTGGATAAAAGATAACTACAAAAAAATAATAGAGGAAAATTTATATAAAGTAGGCACTAATAATTATTCTATAGATATAAAAATAAATGAAAATATGAAGAAAAAATTCCCGATTAAAACCTTAATAAAAGATCTAGAAAAAGATCATATAAAAATAAAAACACAAAATATTCCCAATATAAACCCTAAATATACTTTTGATAGTTTTGTTTCTGGCACATCAAATCAGTTTGCACACGCTGCAGCCATGGCTGTTTCTAATAATCCAGCAACGACTTATAATCCTCTCTTTATCTATGGGGGTGTAGGTTTAGGAAAAACACACCTTATTAACGCAATTGGTAATGAAATACATAAGAGCAATAAAAACACGAAAATATGTTATTACTCTTCAGAAAAATTTACAAATGAACTTATAAATTCACTAAGACATGCAAAAATGGAAGAATTTAGAAATAAATTCAGATCTATCGATATATTATTAATAGATGATATTCAATTCATTGCAGGTAAAAAAAGTACCCAGGAAGAATTTTTTCATACATTTAATGCACTTTATGAATCACATAAACAAATAGTTGTAACTTCTGATAAATTTCCAAAAGAAATACCAGACCTTGAAGAAAGATTAAGATCAAGGTTTGAGTGGGGTTTAATTGCAGATATACAACCACCAGATACAGAAACAAAACAAGCTATACTTAATATGAAAGCTGACCAAAATAATATAAATGTTCCTGATGATGTTATTTATCTATTAGCAAACTCTATTTCTAATAATGTAAGAGAATTGGAAGGTTATCTTATCAGAATAGGTGCTTATTCCAGCCTTACATCAACAACTATATCTGTTGATATGGCTAAAAAAGTTCTTAAAGATATATTAATAGAAAATAGTAGAGAAATAACTGTAGAAAAAATCCAAAAAAAGGTAGCAGAACACTTTCAAATAAAAACGATTGAACTTAAATCATCTAAAAGGTTAAAAAATATTGTTTTTCCACGCCAGATTGCAATGTATATATGCCGAAATATGACAAGTTTATCATATCCAGAAATAGGAGCTAAGTTTGGTGGTAAAGATCATTCTACAATAATTCATGCAATAAAAAAAATAGAAAGAATAATGAAAGAAGACATCCAAGTAAAAAAAACCATTGAAAAACTCATAGAAAAACTAGTTTAAAAAATGTTTAAAAAATAAGAGAAAAAGAGAATAAGTATATTTATAAACAAAATATATACTTATAAACTTTTTATAAACAACATATATTTAATAAAAAAATTATATTTATTAAATAGTTAGATAATTACAAACGAATTCACAGTAACTACTATTATTACTATTTTTATATAAAAATACTATTAGTAAATAGTTAATGTTAATGGAGGATTTATGCAATTTATAATTAGTAAAAATATATTTTTAGAAGGACTTACAAAAGTTCAGGGAATAGTAGAAAAAAGACATACTATACCTATATTGGCAAATGTATTAATAGAAGCAGAAAATAATGAAATTACAATTACAGCCACTGATTTGGAGGTTGGTTTAAAATCTAAATATAAAGCACAAATAATAGAAGAAGGAAAAATTACAGTATCTGCAAAAAAATTATATGAAATAATAAAAGAACTTCCTGACAAAAATATAAATTTTAATTCTAAAAATAATTATTGGGTAGAAATAAAATGTCATAAATCACTTTTTAATTTAGTAGGATTATCTCCTGAAGAATTTCCAAAATTTCCTGATATCGAATTAAGCAATAATACTATAGATAAAAACAGTTTAAATGAAATGATTGAAAAAACTTTATTTTCAGTTTCAAATGATGAAACAAAATTTAATTTAACAGGAATATATATAAAAGCAGAAAAAATAGATGATATTAATAAAATGATATTTGTATCAACAGATGGCCATAGATTATCGATGATACAAAGAAAATATGAAAATGAACTAGATCTGAAATATAAAGAAGGTTTTATACTTCCTAAAAAAGGAATTATAGAAATAAAAAAATTATTAGAAACAATGGATGAAAGTATTAATATAGGAATATTAGATAATAATTTTTTTATAAGTAACAGAAAAATAACATTAATAATGAGAATGGTTGATGGTGATTTTCCCGACTATAAAAGAGTCATACCAGATAAAGGTAAAAACGCAGCTATAATAAATAAAAATTTATTTTTACATGCTCTAAAAAGAATATCTATTTTATCAAGTGAAAAATCAAAAGGTATAAAAATAAATTTAAGGAAGGATTCTTTAATTCTTACATCATCAAGTCCAGATTTAGGTGATGCTAAAGAAGAAATAGATATAACATACAGTGGAGATGAAATTTCTATAGGTTTTAATGCAAAATATATAATAGAAATATTACAAGTAATAAAAAGTGAAAATATAATATTTAATTTAAAAGATAATATTTCTCCAGGAAGAATAAATCCTGAAGATGATGAAGATCATCTCTCAGTTGTTATGCCTATGCGTTTATAATTTTTAAATGTACATAAAAAATATAAAAATAAATAATTTTAGAAATATAGAGGATTGTAATATAAATCCGAGTAAAAATTTAAATTTTATATATGGAAAAAATGCTCAAGGAAAAACAAATTTTATTGAATCTATATTTTATTCATCCCTTTTTAAAAGTTTTAGAACAAATAAAAATATAAATCTTATAAATAATAAAAAAGAAAAATTTATTATAAATATTAATATTATTAATAATAAAGTTGATAATAATTTAAAAATATCTCTGGATAGTAAAAAAAACAAAGAAATAATTATAAATAATAAAAAACCAGAAAATAATTTTTTTTATAGATTTTTAAATTGTATAGTTTATTTTCCAGATGAAATAAGTTATCTAAAAAACTACCCTTTATATAGAAGGAATCTAATAGATAGATCTATATTTTATGTTGATAATGAATATATAAATATTTTTAAAAAATATTTAAAGTGTTTAAAACAAAGAAATATTTTTTTAAAAATAGATGATGGAAAAATAGATGTTTGGAAAGATCAATTAGTTGAATATGGTTATTTGATTATATCTAAGAGAATAAAATATATTGAAAAAATAAATAATTATTTGAATATTTTATTCAAAGAAAATGAAATAAATGAAAAATATTCTATCAAATATAATAATTATGATAATAAAAAAATAAAGGATTCATTATTTAAAAAATTTGAAATAAATAAATTAAAAGAAAAAAAATATGGTTATACGCTTGTAGGTCCACATATTGATGATTTTGTTTTTTTAATAAATAATAATAATATAAATAAATATTCTTCTGAGGGTCAAAAGAGATCTCTACTTCTCAGTTATAAACAAGCTCAACTTCAGGATTATAAAGATAATTATGATTATTATCCTATCTTGTTATTTGATGATATGGGCAGTGAGCTTGATTCATCTAGAAAAACTAATATTTTCAATAAAATATTGGATAATTCTGGACAGGTATTCATAACAACGATGGATATTCCAGATATTGATAAAAGCAGAGCTAAAATATTTGAAGTAAATAATGGTGTTATTTCAGAATTCATATTTGATTAAGGCTAATTATGAAAGAGGAAAAAAAGTACGGGGCTGAAAGTATTCAAGTTTTAGAAGGTTTAGAGGCCGTTAGAAAAAGACCTGCTATGTACATAGGTTCAACATCTGTGAATGGTCTTCATCACCTTGTTTATGAGGTGGTTGATAATGCAATAGATGAGGCTTTAGCAGGTTATTGTGATGAAATTACCGTTATTATACACGAAGATTGTTCGGTCACGGTTGAAGATAATGGTCGTGGAATTCCTGTTGAAATGCATGAAAAACAAAATAAATCAGCGGCAGAAGTTGTTATGACGGTTTTGCATGCCGGTGGAAAGTTTGATGATGATGGGGACGGAGCCTATAAGGTTTCAGGTGGGCTTCATGGAGTTGGTGTTTCCGTTGTTAATGCTTTATCAAGTCGTCTTGATTTGGAAATAAGAAGGTATGGGAAAGTCTATCGTCAAAGTTATGAAAGAGGTATCCCTATTGAACCTCTTATTATTGATGGAGACACAATTAAACGTGGGACAAAAATAACTTTCTGGCCAGACAGCGAAATATTTGATACGTCAGACTTTTCTTTTTCAACCCTATCGCAGCGATTACGTGAACTGGCATTTTTAAATGCAGGTGTAAAAATTAAAATTAATGATGCTAGATCAGAAAAAAGTTACGAGTTTCTCTATGAAGGGGGAATTCGCTCTTTTGTTGAATATCTTAATCGTGCAAAAAGCCCTCTCCACCCCCAACCAATCTATTTTCATGGTGAAAGGGGGGGAGCAGAAATAGAGATCGCCATACAATATAATGATGGTTATGATGAAAAAATATTTTCCTTTGCAAATAATATAAACACTCACGAGGGTGGCACCCATCTCAGTGGTTTTCGGGGAGCATTAACCCGAACCATGAATAGCTATGCTGCAGCAAATAATTTATTGAAGAATGTTAAAGTTGCAATATCGGGTGATGATATGCGCGAAGGGATTGCTGCAGTTATCTCGGTTAAATTATCAGATCCACAGTTTGAAGGGCAAACCAAGACGAAACTTGGAAATTCGGAAGTTAAGGGATATGTAGAAACCTTGATGAACGATCAGCTGGCGACATTTTTAGAAGAGAATCCCCAGGTTGCTAAAAAAATTCTGGAAAAAGGGATAGAAGCGGCTCGGGCGCGAGAAGCGGCGCGTAAAGCCCGAGATTTGACTCGCCGTAAAGGGGCTCTCGAGGGACTTTCTCTTCCGGGAAAATTAGCTGATTGTCAGGAAAAAGATCCAGCTCTTTGTGAAATTTATCTGGTCGAGGGCGACTCTGCTGGTGGCAGTGCAAAACAAGGTCGTGAGCGGCGCTATCAGGCTATATTGCCCCTCAAAGGTAAAATACTGAATGTTGAAAAGGCTCGCTTTGATAAACTCTTAACCTCAAATGAAATTCGTACCTTAATTACCGCAATGGGAACAGGAATAGGTAGAGATGACTTTGATATAGCAAAACTGCGTTACCACCGCGTTATTATTATGACCGATGCAGACGTCGACGGGTCCCATATTAGAACCCTGCTGTTGACGTTTTTTTTCAGACAGATGCCGGAAATCGTCGAACGAGGACACCTTTACATTGCACAGCCCCCTCTTTATAAGGCAAAACGAGGCAAACGTGAACTTTATCTGAAGGATGATGATGCGTTGTTGGACTATCTTCTTGATACGGGAACAGAGGGTGTTGTTTTGGAAATGGAGAATGGCAAAAAGAATCTCCGGGGCAAACAAATTATACCGACCTTGCGGAATATTATTGATTACAACCAACGGTTTGAAAAAATAGTCAATCGAGGGGTTCCTGGGAAAATATTAAAATTTTTTTTGCAGGGGAAAATTCGCAACGGTTTTGCCGACAGGGTTAATCTGGAACCGCTTGCAGAACAGCTACGTAAGCAAGAGCCAAAAGCTAAATTTGAGGTTTTAGAAAATCCAGACCGAATCCTGGTAAATTTTGGTAATTTGCACGCACGGATAGATCGTCAGACAGTTGAAATTCTTTCTTCCCACGAATATAAACTGTTGCTGCAGTCTTATCGACAAGTTGAAGATCTCTGTCTTAATAGCCCGAGTTTTGTTGTTACTGAGGGAAAGGAGAACCTTGAAGTTAACGATCGGCAGGAGTTGCTTGAGGTCTTTCTGGCTAGAGCTAAAAAAGGACAATATATTCAACGCTATAAGGGTCTTGGAGAGATGAATCCTGATCAGTTGTGGGAAACGACAATGGATCCAGACAAGCGGGTTCTTTTGCAGGTCACAATCGAGGATGCGGTTAGAGCCGATGAAATTTTTACCGTCTTGATGGGGGATCAAGTTGAACCACGGCGTGAGTTTATTGAGCAGAATGCTTTGAATGTCGCCAATCTTGATGTCTGAGTATAAAAAATAGAACTTCCACCAGGGAGTTTGGAGGAATTAGATGTTGTCAGAGCAGAACAAAGTGACCGTTAATATTGTTGATGAAATGCGTAAGTCCTATATGGACTATGCTATGAGTGTGATTGTTGGGCGGGCATTGCCCGATGTCCGGGACGGGCTTAAACCGGTTCACCGGCGGGTTTTGTTTGCCATGCACGATCTCAATAATGATTTCAATAAGCCCTACAAAAAATCTGCCCGAGTTGTCGGTGATGTTATTGGTAAATATCATCCCCATGGTGACTCTGCCGTGTATGACACTATCGTTCGGATGGCGCAGGATTTTTCAATGCGCCATCCCCTGATTGATGGGCAGGGTAATTTTGGTTCGGTCGATGGTGATTCTGCCGCAGCAATGCGCTATACCGAAATCCGGATGGACAGGCTCGCCCACGAATTATTGAACGATATTGATAAAGAGACTGTCGACTTCGGTCCCAACTATGATGATTCTCTGGAAGAGCCGTTGGTTCTCCCTTGTAAATATCCAAATCTCCTGGTGAATGGTTCCGAGGGGATTGCTGTCGGTATGGCAACCAAGATCCCTCCTCACAATCTGGGTGAGGTGATTGATGGGTTGGTTGCTCTAATTGACGACCCGCGTCTTAGCATCGATGAGCTTATTGAAATAATTCCCGGACCTGACTTTCCGACTGCTGGCTTCATCAATGGTAAGGAGGGAATAATCGAGGCTTATCGGAATGGTCGCGGTATTGTCCAGATGCGTGCCCGGGCGCTGGTTGAGATTGACCGACGCAGTGGTCGAGAAGCCATTATCATTACTGAGCTTCCCTATCAGGTCAATAAGGCTCGCCTGATCGAGAAGATTGCTGATCTGGTTAAAAACAAGAAAATTGAAGGAATATCGGATCTGCGTGATGAATCGGATCGTGATGGGATGCGGGTCGTTATTGAACTGAAAAGGGATATGATCCCTGGGGTTATCCTCAATCAGCTCTACAAAATGACCGTGATGCAGAGCTCTTTTGGCATTATTATGCTGGCGATAGTTTCCGGTCAGCCTAAAATACTCAACTTACGCGAAGTGCTTGACTGTTTCATTGATCACCGCCGCGAAATAGTAACTCGACGCTGTGTTTTTGAGCTGAAGAAAGCCGAAGCTAGAGCCCATATTCTTCATGGTTTAAAGCTCGCCCTGGAAAACCTGGATGAAGTTATTAAAATTATCAAGGGCAGTGCCACCCCAGCAGAAGCCAAGCTTGGCCTGATCTCGCGGTTTTCATTTTCAGAGATTCAGGCACAGGCCATCCTGGATATGCGCTTGCACCGGTTGACTGGGCTGGAACAAGGTAAAATTCTCGAGGAATTGGCGCAACTTTTGAAACAGATAAACCGTTTGAAGGAAATTCTTGCCAGCGAAGTGGAAATTCTCAACATTGTTAAGAACGAATTAATCGAACTGAGAGGTAAATTTGCCAATCCAAGGCGCACCGAAATTCTTGATCGCAGTGCCGATTTGACTCTGGAAGATATGATTGTTGAAGAGGATATGGTTGTAACCGTGACCCACGGAGGCTATATCAAACGGAATGCCGTATCACTTTATCGAGCGCAGCGACGGGGAGGAAAAGGTTCGAGCGGGGTTAAGCCGAAGGAAGAGGATTTTGTTGAAAACCTGTTTATTGCCTCGACCCATGCTTATGTTCTTATTTTTACCGATCTTGGCAAGGTTTATTGGCTCAAAGTTCACGAAATTCCCCAGGGTGGGCGGGCTTCGCGGGGTAAGGCAATTGTTAACCTGTTACAGTTGGCAGACGAAGAAAAGGTCATGACAATTCTTCCGGTCAAGAGCTTTGAAAAGGGTCAATACATTGTCACAGCAACGGCACGGGGGATTATCAAGAAAACCGAGTTGATGGCTTATTCCCATCCACGGGTTGGTGGTATTATTGCGTTGACCATTGATGAGGGAGATCGTCTCATCGAAGCACGCTTGACCAACGGTGAGCGCGATCTGTTGTTGGCCAGTCGTAACGGCAAATCCATTCGTTTTCCGGAAACCGATGTTCGGTCGGTCGGTCGTCCGGCGCGTGGTGTCCGTGGTATAACTTTGGCTGAGGATGATGAAGTGGTTGGTCTCCAGTCTGTTTCGGCGAATACGGCATTAGCTTTGGTAACGGTGACAGAGAACGGTTATGGTAAGCGTACCGATATTAGTGAATACCGTGTGCAAAGTCGTGGTGGTAAAGGAATTATTACCATCAAGACCAATGAGCGTAATGGCCATGTCGTTGCGATCAGAATGGTGGACGATGAATCGGATCTGATGTTTATCACTAACCGTGGTAAGCTGTTGCGTACCAAGGTGAAGAATATCAGAGCCATTGGCCGGAATACCCAGGGGGTTCGGATGATGGTGTTGGAGGATGATGAGTTGATTGTCTCGGTTGCCAAACTGGCAGAGAAGGATACCGTTGATGGAGTTGCACCGCTTGAAGAAGCAACTGAAGCGGGAGTTGAAACAACAGGAAAACCGGACGAAGAAATCTAGCAGCAGGCGCTGGATTCTGTTTGTTCTGCTTGTTTTGGTGTTGCTTGTCGGTTTGTTCCCGGTTTATCGTCGGCAGCAATTAACTGCTCCGCAGCGGTTGTTTGCGAAGGGGGTTGAGCTGGAAAGTGTCGGAAAGATAACTGCTGCGGAAAAAAGTTATCGGGAGGTCTATCAAAAGTATCCCCAGGCACAGGTGGCAGCGGAAGCGTTATTGAAAATAGGCAAACTCTGGCAGTACGATCATCAAGATGGGCAAAAGGCTCTCCTCAACTATCTGCAACTCGAACACGATTACCCTGACAGCTCTCTTGTTTTGTCTGCTCGTGAGGAAGCGGCGCAGATTGTCAAATATGTTTTCCATGATTATTCCCGGGCGATAGAGTTCTTTCAGCGCTTGCTGGATTTTAATGAAGGGACTCCTGATCAATACTATTATGAAATAGCGGATTGTTATTTTCGCCTTGAAAACTATCCACAAGCACGGATTGAACTAGAAATCCTCCTGGAAAAATATCCGGACAGCTCTCTGGTTCCCGCGGTATTGTACCGCAAGGGGGGGATTTTAATCCTGGAAGGGCGGTTGGATGAGGCTCGAGAGGATTTCCAGCGCTTGATAGATCGCTATCCTGACAGTCGCTATCAGATTCAGGCGAGATTCGATCTGGCTAAGCTGTTGGAGGAAGAGGGGCGCTTGGAGGAGGCTCTGAAGAATTACCGACAACTAAAGGGGGTTTCACCGCCTGCTTTGTTACAAAAAAAAATTGAACATCTGGAGCAGCGGATCACGGCTAAAAAAGGAGCCATCTAAATGGGGGAAAAAATTGCTGTTATTGGTGCCGGGAGTTGGGGAACCACCTTAGCTGATCTGCTGGCTAAAAAGGGCTATCCCGTTACACTCTGGTGCTTTGAAGAAGATCTAGCGGAACGAATCGAACGGTCAAAAATCAACGATCTTTACCTCCCGGGAGTAAACCTCTCTGAAAATTTGCAGGTCACCAGTGTGTTGAAGTCAGCTGTTTCTGGAAAACAGTTGCTTTTATTTGTCACGCCATCTCAAGTCACTCGTCAGGTATTGCAGCAAGCATTACCCGATATATTGCCTCAAGCTCTGCTTGTTTCTGCCTCTAAGGGGATTGAAAATGACAGCCTGATGCTTTTGTCCCAAGTGTTTGAAGAGTTACTTCCTGAGTCGATGCAGTTGCGGCTTGGTTTTCTTTCTGGCCCGTCATTTGCAAAAGAGGTGAGCTCCGGGATGCCTACAGCAGTGGTTGCTGCGGCAAGAGACTTGGCCGTTGCGGGTGAGATTCAGAAGATATTCAGTACTGAGACGTTTCGTGTTTACACTCATAATGATATTATTGGAGTCGAGTTGGGCGGTGCAATGAAGAATGTCATTGCTCTGGCTGCCGGGGTTGCGGATGGTCTTGGTTTTGGGCACAATACTCGGGCAGCACTGATTACGCGTGGTTTGGCTGAAATGACCCGATTGGGAATGAAGCTCGGCGGGTTAGCAGAAACCTTTGCCGGATTGGCAGGAATGGGTGATCTGGTTCTGACCTGTACCGGTGATCTGTCACGAAACCGCAGTGTCGGTATTGAGCTGGGCAAGGGGCATAAGCTGAATGACGTTCTGGCAGGAATGCAGATGGTTGCTGAAGGGGTTAAAACAACCCTTTCCGCCTATCAGCTGGCAAAGAAGCTGGGAGTTGACGTACCAATTATCGAGCAGATGTATTTGGTTCTTTATCGGGACAAAGATCCGCGTCAGGCGGTGACCGATTTGATGTCACGTGATTTAAAAGCAGAAGCGTTATAGACTTTCCCTTCTGGGATTGCAGGGAGTTACGATGAAACAATTATTATTACTGGTCAGCTGTTTGGTCTTCTTCTCCGGGGCTGCATACGCCGATCCGATTGTCGAAATAAAAACCAGCCTGGGAGCTATCCAGATTGAATTGAATTCTGATAAAGCACCGCAGACAGTGAAAAACTTTCTTCGCTATGTGGATCAAAAATTTTATGACAATACAATTTATCATCGCGTTATTGGAAAGTTTATGATTCAGGGTGGGGGCTTTGATAAATGGGGGAAAAGGAAAAAACCCTTCGCTCCAATTAAGAATGAAGCAGCTAATGGGTTAAAAAACCTGAAAGGGAGTATCGCTATGGCACGCACCGGTGTTGTAGATAGTGCAACCAGTCAGTTTTTTATCAATCTGGTTGATAATGGAACCCTTGATCACCGGGGAAACACACCAAGAGCGTTTGGCTATGCCGTTTTTGGACGGGTGATTGCTGGGATGGATATTGTTGAAAAAATTGGCTCAGTTAAAACCATAGCCAAAAGTTCTCTATTTAGAAATTACCCTGAACCCCAGATTATTATAGAGTCTATCCGCAGACTTTAGCTGGACAGAGTTTAAGCGCTTCAATCTAAGGGGCGAGTTATGTCGACGTTCCGGATCATGAGTTATCAAATCAATGGGGCTCGAAGTGCTGCTGGAGAGCTAGCACCCGATCTATGTGCCGCAGTCATCCGTGCGCAACGGCCAGAACTGGTCATGTTGCAGAAGATTGGTTCGCCGATCGGGCTGAGTTCAGTTGAACGACTGGCAGAACAGGTTGGGTTGGATGCTTATGGTCCAGATACTGAAGGTGGGTGCGCTTTTTTGTCTCATTATCCCTTGAAGTATGTTAGGGAGCAGTCGTTAGGGTTTGGTGGACAATGTGTCCAGGCAGATCTGGAGCATGGGGATGAGAGGATTCACCTCTTCAACTTAGCCCTCTCCTGGAACATTCGCCAGCGACGTGAGCAGGTCAGGCTTCTCATGGGAGAACAACTGCTGAATAATCCTTCCTTATCCTGTGCAACGATTATTTGTGGTGATTTTGGTCTGCCATGGTGGGGGAGAGGTCAACCCCGGTTAAATGAGCATCTGAAGAGAGCTAACTTTCCCGTCTGGCGAGCTAATTTTCCAGGAAAGGTGCCACTCTGGGGACGCAATCGGGTTTATTTTTGGGGTCCGATAAAGGCGATCGCAGGACGTGTTGTTATGACAGCTTTAGCCCGAAGAGCCTCCACTCACTTGCCGTTGGTTCTTACGGTTGAGACCAGCGATACTCGTGAAGTGCTAAAGGTTGAAAAAAGAGCTAAAATACCCACCAAACAGCCCAATCCCGTTTGTGGATAAGTTTGTAACCCTGTGGATAACAATTTTAGCAGAAGATGATTCGATATGAAAAAATCGGAGAAGGCATTGCAGCTCTTGCAAGAGCTGGAAAATATTTATCCCGAAGCCCATTGTGCCCTTCTTTATCAAAATCCATGGCAATTACTTGTAGCAACAATTCTTTCAGCACAATGTACCGATAAGCGAGTCAATATTGTCACCGCAACATTATTTAAACTTTTTCCTGGGCCGGAACAGCTGGCTGTTGCCAGTCAAGGTCAGGTTGAAGAGATCATTCGCTCAATTGGTTTTTTTCGGAATAAAGCAAAAAACTTAATTGGTTGTGCCGAACAGGTTTTAACCCGGCATCAAGGAGAAGTACCGGCAGATCTAAAAGCATTGGTCGCCTTAAGTGGCGTTGGTCGTAAAACTGCCAATGTTGTTTTAGGCAATGCCTATCAGATTCCCGGGATGGTCGTTGATACCCATGTAAAACGGCTGGCACGCCGATTTGGCTGGACGAAATCAGATAACCCAGAGCAGATTGAAAAAGAACTAAGTCAGTTGCTTCCAGAAACAAAATGGACGCAGTCCGGCCATACTTTAATTGCGCACGGTCGTGCCTGTTGTAAGGCACCCACTCCTCACTGTAGTTCCTGTCCCATCACCGAAATTTGTCCACACATCGGCGTACAAAAAGCCCGCTAAATAATTTGACAACGTTTATTATAATGATATAATATTTGTCCTGGTGGGATCGTTTCCTGTTCAAATGGAGGAAGCTGCCACTAAAGGATATACAATCAGAATAGTAGGGGTGTTCATGTTAGAACCGGGTCAGCAGATCAGTGTTTATAAAATAAAAGAAATTTTAAGCGAGGAAGCGACGCATGTTTGTTGTCTAACCGATGATCCTTTCTTCCATAGTACTATTTTATTGAAAGTTTATCAGATCGACTTTTTGCTGGATCAGCAGCAGCGTGAACAGTTGGTCGCGCAACTTGAAAAATTACTCCTTCTTGAACATCCCTCTATTGCACCGGTCTTTGATTCTGGATTCGAAGGGCAGTATTTCTACTATACAACGAACTACAATTATGAATCTTCCTTGGTGGATCGTTCTGCGGCAAGTTTGTCGAGTGAAGAGATACTGAAAATTGTCCGGGATCTTGGTGGCGCTTTAGAGTATAGCGTTGACTGTGGCGTCGGGCATGGACATTTAAAAGCTGCTGATATTTACTTTGGGGATGAGATGCAGGTGGTTATTGCCGACTTTGGTATTGATCACTGTTTTAAATGTTTTATGGAGAATCAAGAGTGTGAATGGTCGGAACAACAGGCAATAGAAGACTTGGGGCGACTTCAGTTACAGTTGCTGAGGCCGTCGGATATGGATAACCGAGGGCGTGAGCTAGATCATCTGTCAGGAATTAAGAATGAAAAATTGAAAAAGTTGACAGAACGGTTTTTCACTGAAAAAGAGGATCGTTATCGGTCGTTTCCCGAGTTGCTTGATGCTCTGGATTCAATGATCAAAATACCTCCGGTTGAAACCTGTCCGATGGTTCAACAAAAGTCAATTCTAGCTGTTACTGAGAACGGGATAACCAAGCAACAGCGAGAACAAGTTTTACCCCATGTCAGACAACTGATTGCGGAGAAAAATCACTATAAAATGCTTCTTGATGATGCCTTGCTCGGACAGAATAAAATAGAATGCAAACTAAAGCAGACTCTTTTGGAGTTGGATCAATTGAGACAATCCCAACGTGCTGCCCGCGTAGGTTGTGCCCCTGAGAATCGGAGGAAAGTTGCAACATGGGTTTTAGGGGGATTTATTCTCGGGGGTATTCTTTCGGGGAGCTATGGATATACCCTGCAGCAGAAAAGTCTTACTCCAGCCATGTCAGAGCAGGAAGTTGAAACGTCACTATTCAAGGAGGTTTTGGCTCCCCCGGAGTTGAGTTGCGAGGTAGCAGTTGAGGAAGAAGCCGAATTGACTCAACCTCCTGTGGTTGAGTCTGAGCGACTAAACGAAGAAAACGCACCTGATCCTGGGCTAAAAGAAACCGGGGATCTTGTTTCTCGACCGATTGAGCAGAATGAGACACGAATTCCAGTCACAGTGGAGCAATTACAACCGTGGTGGCCGGCAGGTGAAGAATTTTCTGTTGCGGCAACAGAAGCAAGAGCTGCGGTTTCTATCGAGAAATCAAACCTTGACGATTCTGCTGTCGCAAGTTTGTCTGGTACGGAACAAGAGGAAATTTTTAGTTCTCTCTTGAATTGGGCAGATTCATGGTCAGAGCAGAAAGTGGCCGCTTATTTATCCCACTATAGTGAACAGTTTCGTCCAGAGCCTGGAATAAGTCGGGAGGGATGGTTAAATCTCAGAAAAGCACGCTTGCACAGACCGGATTGGATTAAGATCAACATCCAGGATATCCGCATGCAGCGGCGAGCAGACAATCAGGTTCAGGTTAAGTTTCAACAAAATTATTATTCAAACAGCTACCACGACTCAACACTAAAGGCTCTCGACTTTATCAGCGAAAAGGGTGAATGGAAGATTTTAACGGAAAGATCCTTTGGCAGTACGGCTCTTTTATCTGTGGCGAGTCGCGATGCACAACCCGGGGACAAACCCGAATGACGCTAGTTTAACCAGTTTAGCAGTAAACTTGGGACTGTCCCCAGGCCCATCGGGGTTGTCCCGAAGTTTGCACGAAGTTTGCACGAAGAACTGCGGTGGTTCGCACCGCAAAAACCTGGGACAGCCCCCATGCGGGGACAGTCCCGTTTTTGCTGGAAACTTCCTTAAGCTAGAGCCGTTCGGGACAGCTTCAGATTTATCCAGGGCATTGAACAATTAAACCGCGCTAAGGGCTTTTTCCACCGCAGCAATTGTTTTATCCAAATCTTCCTTCGAGTGAGCAATACTCATAAAACCAGCCTCAAATTGTGCCGGAGCCAGATTGATCCCCTGGTCAAGCATGCTGCGGAAATAACGCCCGAAGGCTTCGGTATCACTTTTTAGTGCATCGTCAAAGTTACTGACAGGCCCCTTTTGGAAGTAGGTGCAGAACATCCCGCCGACCCGTTGCCAGCACGTTGCGACCTGGCTGTTTCCCGCGACCTGTTGCACCCCTTTTTCCAAATAAGAACTTTTTTCTTCTAGCTGCTGGTAAAAGCCCTCTTCCTGGAGAAGTTTCAATGTCGCAATTCCGGCACTCATTGCGAGCGGGTTTCCTGAGAGAGTTCCGGCCTGGTAAATACCACCTTCTGGTGAAAGCGAATCCATGATTTCACTTTTGCCACCGAAAGCTCCAACCGGTAAACCACCTCCAATAATCTTGCCGAGTGTCACCAGGTCGCCGCGCACGCCAAAACGTTCCTGAGCTCCACCATACGCAACCCGAAAACCAGTCATCACTTCATCGATAATTAGAAGGATACCTTCTTTAGTACAGAGATCCCGTAACCCTTGAAGAAAACCTGCAACCGGCGGTACACAGCCCATATTTCCAGCAATTGCTTCAAGGATGATACAGGCAATCTCGCCCTTGTTTGCGGCAACAATTTCTTTAACCTCCGCCAGATCATTGTAGGTTGCTGTTAAAGTATGTTTGGCAAAATCGGCCGGGACACCCGGTGATGTCGGAACCCCAAACGTGGCAAGACCACTGCCTGCCTTAACCAATAGTGAGTCGGCATGGCCATGGTAACAGCCATCAAACTTAAGGGTTTTATCCCGCCCAGTATAGCCACGTGCCAGTCGGATTGCACTCATGGTGGCTTCGGTTCCTGATGAGACCATCCGCACCTTTTCAATATTGGGATAGGCTTGATGAACCAGTTCAGCCAGTTCCGTTTCCAAAGCGGTCGGGGCTCCGAATGAAGCGCCACTGGCAGCCGCTTTCTGAATGGCCTCAACCACTTTGGGATGGCAATGTCCCAGAATCATCGGCCCCCAGGAACCGACATAATCAATATACTCATTGCCATCGGCATCATAAATTTTACTTCCGGCAGCTTTCTCAATAAAAATTGGATTACAACCAGCCGATTTGAATGCCCGGACGGGACTATTGACTCCACCGGGGATAATAGTTTTTGCTTTAGCGAATAGCTCCTCTGATTTCTTGTGATTCATGGTGACCTCTAACTCCCTTGAAAAAAAACAGGTGATAAGAATAACTGTCATGACAATGAGCCTCTTGCAAAAGTCTTTAAAATTCAGGGGTCGTCATTCCCGCGCAGGCGGGAATCCAGAGGTTTCTTGGGTTTGTCAAAACTGGATCCCCATTTTTACGAGGATGACGACTTTTGCAAAAGGCTCCAATAAGTAACCTATATATCACAGATAGTTTCCGGCTAAAAGCTGCCCTTCCAGAAAAATTCTTCCATTTTCCATCACAAAAAATCTAACATTGTTATAAATACAGTTGACCTTTTCGTAAAGGTTCGGTAGTTATGAACTAACGGCATAAATTGTTATCCCTCGGAGGTGTTTCCGGCAGAGCAGGCGGGTCATAGCTTCTAACTTGATAAAAATGATTTTTTTTGAACTGACAAAACACCTTTTTATTCTTGCGAACAAAGCAAGTCGGAGCTAGTATTAGCAAGTAGACTCAATTCTTCAAACGGCTATTCAAAGTTTAATGAACATCAAAAGTGTCCTACTTAGAATATGGAAAGCCACCTTTTATTTTGTTTGTGGATAGATGTTGATAAAATCATGCGCTCCAAGGAGGAAACATGAAAATCAAAATGAGGAGAAAATTGACTGGATTAAGTGCACGAAGCACTTGTCTGACCCTGCTGGCTTTGGTATTGGCTGCCACCTTTGCTGTTCCAGCTTTTGCTTTTCAATTCGGCACTAGCGACCTGACGGGCAGTCTGGATACGACTCTTTCATATGGTCTCGCCTGGCGGATGGAAGATCAAGATCCCGATCTGATTGGAGTTGCAAATGGAGGTAATGCCTATTCTCTTAACTATGATGATGGGAACCTGAATTACGACAAGGGTGACCTGATCAACAATACCGCAAAAGTAACCAGCGAGTTGGCACTTCAATACAAGAGATTTGGTCTTTTTGTTCGAGGAACGGCTTTTTATGATTTTGAAAACAACGATGGTGATCGTGCCAGAACAGAACTGAGGGATGAAGCTATTGATCTGGTCGGCAAAGATGCTGAACTTCTCGATGCCTATGTGAGCATGGATTTTGATCTGGGGACGATGCCGGGGCAGATTCGGGTCGGTTCTCAGGTTTTAAGTTGGGGAGAAAGTACTTTTATCCAGAATGGTATCAATGTCATCAACCCCTTTGCTGTCAGCAAACTACGTGTTGCTGGTGCTGAGCTCAAAGAAGGTCTGGTTCCCGTTGGGATGGTTTCAGCTTCTATCAGCCCGACCGAAAATATCACCTTTGAAGGCTTTTACCAGTACGAGTGGAAAGAGGTCGTTATTGATCCACCAGGTTCCTACTGGAGTACTAATGATTTTGCTGGTGAAGGTGGTGACAAGGTTATGCTTGGTTGGGGGGATGTGGATGATCAGGGTAATCTGGCCGGAACAGAGACCCTTTTGGCCGTGCCTCGAGCTTCTAACATTTATGCTGATGATGATGGTCAGTACGGGGTTGCCATGCGTGTCTATGCTCCCGGGTTGAATGATACCGAATTTGGTTTTTATTTCATGAATTATCATAGCCGCTTACCAATAATCAGTGCTCAGACAGGTTCAGGTGCTGGTCTGGTCGCAGCGGGGACTATCGGAGCTGTTGCACCTACTATTATTACAACGGTTATTGGTGCTGGTGGTGATCCAACTGGTGCGATTGCAACTTATACTCCTGTGATTGGAGCAGAAGCTGCAACAGCAATTGCTGGTTCGACCGCTTTGGCTTATGCTGCTTCTGGTGGCGATGCTGCAACAGCAGCCGGAGCAGGTGGCACAGCAGCTTCTGCGTATGCAAAAGATGCTTTTGCTGAAACTGCCGCCTATCAAATTGAATATCCCGAAGACATTAAGCTTTATGGGGTTAGTTTTAATACCTTACTCCAAAAATCTGGCATTGCTCTACAGGGCGAGGTTTCTTATCGTCAAGATGTGCCATTGCAATTAGATGATATAGAGTTACTGTTAGCTGCATTGGAACCACTGGCAATTATGAGTGCCACAGGAGATCCCACCAGTAATATCAATGTTGATCCAACTTATTCCCAATTTGATACGATCACTCCCGCCGATATTTGGGCTAATGGTGGTGACTCTGTGTATATTGCAGGTTATGATCGTTTCGATGTGACCCAAGCACAGATGACGGCAACGAAGGTGTTTGGACCTACTTTGGGGGCTGACCAGTTTGTCATGGTTGGTGAGGTTGGACTGACCCATATTCATGGTATGCCAAGCAAAGATGAAATGCGTTTGAATGGTCCTGCAACACCTGTCTCAGGAAATGTTAACCATGCGGATGATACCGGTGCATACCCGCTTGCTGCCCATCCTGGCAAAGAGGCTGAACCCGCAGATGCTTTTGCCGATGCAACTTCATGGGGGTATCGTATGGTTGCCAAGCTGGACTTCAATAATGCTATTGGTGCTGTTACCCTGTCTCCACGGATTGCCTGGGCGCACGATGTCAATGGAACAACTCCCGGCCCCGGTGGTAACTTTGTTGATGGCCGCAAGGCAGTAACCTTGGGGCTGGGTGCCAATTACCAGAACCAATGGACTGCCGATTTAAGCTACACCGATTATTTTGGTGCTGGTCGTTACAATCTGGTCAATGATCGTGATTTTGTGGCATTTAATATCAAATATTCATTCTAATTTATATAGGGAGCTAAAATTATGCTGAAAAATGCATTAACTTGGGCTTTTGCCCTGCTACTGGTTACAGGCTTGGCGAGCCAATCTTTTTCCGCTATTTCTGCGGCTGAAGCTGACCGCTTAGGCAAAGATCTGACTCCGCTTGGCGCCGAAAAAGCTGGCAACTCCGATGGGACTATTCCAGCGTGGGACGGTGGTATCACAACACCACCAGCAGGTTATACGAAGGGGATGCACCATCCTGATCCCTACGCTACCGACAAGATTCTTTTCACCATTACAGCCGCTAATATGGAGCAGTACAAAGACAAACTGACGGTCGGTCATCAGACTCTGCTCAAAACCTATGACAGCTTCAAGATGAACGTTTACCCGACCCATCGCAGCGCATCAGTGCCGCAACGTATCTATGACATGACCAAAAAGGTGGCTCAGACTGCTGAGCTGGTCAACGGCGGTGACGGCGTAACTGGAACAGTTAATGGCATCCCCTTCCCGATACCAAAAAGTGGCATTGAAGTTCTCTGGAATCATCTGCTTCGCTATCGTGGTGATGCTGTGGCACGCCATATTGCCCAGGCACCGATGACTCGTGGTGGAGGCTATACCCTGGTCAAGTTTGAAGACGAAATGAGTCTTATCTATTCACAGGCAGGGATGACGGAAGAGAAACTGGATAACCGTATCTTGCTGTTCCGGCAGGAGGTCAAAGCCCCGGCACGGCTGGCCGGTAACGTTCTACTGGTGCATGAAACCATGAATCAGGTAAAAGAACCACGTGCTGCCTGGGTTTATAATCCCGGTCAACGGCGGGTTCGTCGTGCTCCAAATGTTGCTTATGATAACCCGGGGACAGCATCTGACAGTCTGAGAACTTCTGATCAGTTTGACATGTTTAATGGTGCTCCAGATCGCTACGATTGGAAACTGATCGGCAAAAAAGAGTTGTATATCCCCTACAACAACTACCTGTTACACAGCGATAAGCTCAAGTACAAGGACATTCTGACCCCGCTGCACCTCAACCCCGAATATCTGCGTTATGAACTACACCGTGTCTGGGTCGTCGAAGCAACTTTGCGCGAAGGAGCTCGTCATTTGTATAAAAGGCGTACCCTCTATGTTGATGAAGATTCCTGGCAGATTATGGTTGCAGACAATTATGACAACCGTGATCAGCTATGGCGTGTCTCTGAAGGGCACTCGATCAATTACTATGAAGTTCCGACTTTCTGGACAACATTAGAGACCCATTACGATCTGCAATCCGGTCGCTATCTGGCTCTTGGACTTGATAATGAATCTGAAATGTACGATTTTGATATCAAACGCACTGACCAGGATTATTCACCGGGCGCCCTGCGTCGTTCAGGTCGTCGTTAATTGGCGTCGCAAAAAGTCCGTCCTACTGCGTTACAGCGTTTTTTCCGGATCTCGACATACGTTGTGTATGTCTTCACCCTGAAAAACCACTAAGCCTTGTAGAACGAAATTTTTGCTTAGCCAATACATGATTATTATCAACTACTGGCCGAGTCGGTAACGGCTCGGCCATTTTTCATGGCTTTTTGTGAGAGCATCAAAGATGAGATATTATGTTGTCCGATTCACCAATTTGAAGCTGTTGGTTACTGCAATCCTACTTGTCTTGTGGTGTTTTATCGCCCCTGCCAGCGGAAGTGAACGCTCTGTTATGGCTCCCCTTTCGAGTCGTTCATTACTGCTTGATGCCCAGCGTATTGGAGATAACTTGATAGCAGTGGGTGAACGCGGACATATTTTGATCAGTGAAGACAATGGCGATAGCTGGGAGCAGATGTCGGTACCGACCCGTGCAACCCTCACAGCTGTTTATTTTATAGATTCTCAGAATGGCTGGGTTGTTGGTCATGACCAGGTTATTTTGCGGACTCGGGATGGAGGCAGGAACTGGGCGTTGGTTTATGAAAATGCCGAAGCTGAAAGCCCACTTCTGGACATCTTCTTTCTAGATATCAAGCATGGTTATGCCATTGGCGCCTACGGCCAGTTTTTAGAATCTTTCGATGGTGGCAACAGCTGGAAAGGTCGTTGGATCGGTGAGGATGATTTTCACTTGAACCAAATGATTGCACTTGGTGATCAGTTGTTTATTGCTGCTGAGGCTGGCTTTGTTTACCGTTCTGATGATAATGGGCAGAACTGGACACTCTTGGATCCCGATTATCAAGGATCATTCTTTGGCATCTTTCCCGTAGCTGGAAGCAGACTGCTGTTATTTGGTTTGCGTGGTCACCTGTTCAGGTCAGGTGATGCTGGAGAAACCTGGATTCAGGTCAAAACAGGAACGGAAGCAAGCTTGACCAGTGGACTGCGTCTGCAGGACGGAACTCTGGTGGTATCCGGTTTGGCCGGGACACTTTTAACCAGCCAGGACAATGGTAACAGTTTTGTTTTGCATCAGGATCCAGACCGTAAAGGTTTTAGCAAATTGTTAGAAGCAGCTGATGGCAGTATCGTTGCTGTGGGAAGCTTTGGGGTGACAAAATTTTCTTTGAAAAGTATTGGTCAATAGAAACAGATTTCCTCCCAACCCTTCTCCATGAGGGAGAAGGTGGACAATAGGCCGGATGAGGGGGGATGGTAGATAATAAACAATAAGTGAGGGATTATAGCACTTCCCCCTCACCCTAGCCCCCTCCCTCATGGAGAGGGGAAAATACCTGCGAGATCACCATGAAACTTAATTCCTTAAAGTCGGGACTTGAAAAGCTTATATTTAATAACCGTCCTGTTTTCCTCGGTTTTTTTATCCTGGCAACTCTGCTCATGGCCTACTCCGTCACCAATCTGCGTATTGATGCCGGATTCAGCAAGCTGTTACCGCTCAAGCATGAATACATGCAAACCTATGTTGAATATCGTAAGGAATTTGGTGGCGCCAACAGGATTCTGATTGCCCTCATGGCAAAAGATGGCGATATCTTCACTCCCGAATTTTTTAAAACCCTCGAAAAAGCGACTGACGATGTCTTCTTTATCCCCGGGGTTGATCGTGCTCAGGTCAGTTCGCTGTTTACTCCTAATGTTCGTTTTACCGAAGTTGTCGAAGATGGGATTGCGGGCGGCAATGTTGTCCCCGCAGATTTTGAACCAACCCCGGAAGGATTGGAAAAAGTTCGGAAAAATATCCTCAAAGCGGGGATTCTCGGGCGTCTTGTTGCCAATGATTTTACTGGTGCGGCGATTAGTGCTCAGCTATTAGAAATTGATCCGGCCACCGGGGAAAAGCTTGACTTTATCAAGGTTGCACATCTGCTTGAGGAACGGATTCGTGACAAATACCAAAGTGACCAGGTCGATGTTCATATCATTGGTTTTGCCAAAGTTATTGGCGATATCGCCGCTGGGGCAAAACGTGTCATCCTGTTTTTCTTTATTGCTTTTGTTATCACCACACTTCTGGTTTATTTCTATACCCGCTCTTGGATTCTTACCCTGATCCCACTCAGTTGTTCACTTATTGCTGTCATCTGGCAGCTTGGGTTGCTCCCATTGCTTGGTTACGGTATCGACCCCATGGGGTTACTGGTTCCGTTCTTGATTTTTGCCATCGGCGTCAGTCATGCCGTACAGATGATTACCGCGAATATGGCTGAAGTTCGTGCGGGTGCTGATCGTCTAGAGGCAGCCAAATCCAGCTTTCGGCAACTTCTTATCCCTGGATCGATTGCCCTGGCCAGTGACACCATTGGCTTTATCACTATCTATTTGATTCAGATCCAGGTTATTCAGGAAATGGCAATAACCGCCAGTCTGGGAGTTGCAGTGATTATCTTGACCAACCTGATTCTGCTGCCAATTCTCCTTTCCTACGTTAAAACCGGGCGACGCTACAAGCGCCAGGTTGATCATCAGGCGCAACTCTTGAAGCCGGTCTGGCGGTTCTTTGAACGGGCAGCAGAGCCGAAATCTGCAACTGTTATTGTTGCGGTGTCCGTTGTACTGCTTGGTTTCGGTCTTTGGAAAGGATCTGACATCAAAATCGGGGATATGCACCGTGGCGTTCCAGAGCTGCGCACTGATTCGCGCTACAATCAGGACAGTAAAGTCATCACCGAACATTTTTCCATCGGTGTCGATCTGATTACGGTGATTGTTGAAACCAAGCCGGATGGCTGTATCGATTACGATATTATGACTGCAATTGATCGTTTTGCCTGGCACATGAATAATGTTGCAGGGGTGCAATCGGTCATCGGGCTTCCTGGGATTGCAAAAGTGATTAATGCTGGCTGGAACGAGGGGAGCTTGAAGTGGCGGGTGCTACCGCGCAACCAGTCGACCATGGTTCAGGCCGTTGGTTATGTCCCCACCAGCAGCGGCCTGTTAAACTCTGATTGCAGCGTCATGCCGGTGATGATTTTCACCAAAGACCACAAAGCTGAAACCATCGCGAGTATTGTTTCCGAAGTGAAGAATTATCGGGATCAACATAGCACCGAAAACGTCACCTTCAGATTGGCAACTGGCAATGTCGGGGTGATGGCAGCAACCAACGAAGAGGTTTCAGCTGCACAGTTTCCAATTTTGCTCTATGTGTTCGGGGCGGTTATCCTCCTCTGTTTCTACGAGTTTCGCTCGGTCAGGTCGGTCCTTTGCATTATCTTGCCCCTCGCTCTGGTCTCACTGCTCGCTTACGCCCTGATGAGTATTCTCCAGATTGGGTTGAAGGTTTCTACTTTGCCAGTTGTCGCTCTGGGGGTGGGTGTCGGTGTCGATTACGGCATTTACATTTTCAGCCGCTTGCGCAGTTACCTGAGAAAGGGACAAACGCTACAGGAAGCTTACCTGCATACCCTGGCGATTACTGGAAACGGGGTTGTTTTTACCGGAGTGACTCTGGCTATCGGTGTTGCAACGTGGATTTTCTCCCCCCTCAAATTTCAAGCTGATATGGGTATTCTGCTGACCTTTATGTTCCTGGTCAATATGCTCGGAGCAATTTTGCTCCTCCCTGCCCTCGCCTATTTTCTGTTGCCGAAGTCGAAACAAGAAAACTAAGGAACTCTCGAGCCTAACAATAAACGACTACAAACCGCAAAGATCAATAGTCTCCTGGGATTTATCCAGCCTTTCAGAAAAGGTGACATCTCTCCCCTCCTGATGGGAGAGATGTTGTTTTCAATCCCTCTATAAAACAGACTACAGAGCGTCGACAAGAGACCATTTTGACGGCCTCTGCTAAAAATATCCCCAAAAATAGAAATATGTTTTAGTTTTGGTTGACCTGAACGTAAAAGTAAGTAGAATAATAGCTAAGGCAGAAAACAAAATTTTATCTGCCATTCCATCGCTAGTATGGAAATGCTGTTATTCTTAGTCTTACGTAAACGTGAAACTCAAACCATAGCCAGAGCTGTCATGATGAAAAAAACTGAGACTGCAAACCTTCCATATCGCTCAATTCCACAAATGTTACTGACCAATGCGGATAAATATTCAGATCGGCCCGCCATCAGCTTTAAAAGAGGGGGGGGCTACTTGACTCTGAGCTATCAGCAGCTCTATACCCGGGTTCTGATGACGGCACGTGGTTTACGCAAGGCGGGAATGCAGCCGGGCGATAAAGTGGCAATTTTTTCTGAAAACCGCGCTGGCTGGGTTATTGCCGATCTGGGAATTCAATCAGCGTTAGGCATCAGCGTCCCTATTTACGCAACCAACACCGGGGTTCAGGCGGCTTATGTTATCAATCACAGTGCCGTAAAGATTGTTTTTGTTTCTGATCGGCTCCAATATGAAAAACTGCTTGCAGTTCGTGAGCAAATTCCCCAGGTTGAACTGGTCGTCTCTTTTGAGCGTTTTCTCGGAGAACGGCACCTGCCAGTTTATACCCTCTACCAGCTTTCGGAAATCTCTTATCCAATCAAGGACGATGAGAAACAGCAGATCGAGAAACAGATTACCTCTATTAGTCCCGAGGATCTGATCACTGTAATTTACACTTCCGGAACCACAGGGCAGCCTAAAGGGGTTATGCTGACCCAGCACAATATGGTGATTAATGCCTGGGACGGCATTCAACTTGCGGGTGAAGACAAGATGTCCGGGACATTTTTGAGCTTTCTCCCCTTGAGTCATGTTCTGGAGCGTACTGCTGGATACCATTCAGTTTTGATGGGTGGCGGACATATCGCCTTTGCCGAGGATGTCAACAAGGTTGTCGAAAATATTGTTGAGGTTAAACCGACAGCGATGATCAGTGTGCCGCGGTTGTTCGAAAAAATCTATTCGCGCATCTACGAAAGTATCCATCTGTTGAGCCCACTGAAGCGGCAGATGTTCCACCAGGCTATCGAAGTAGGTCGCGAGTATATTCATAAAAAGTACACTCTGCATCAGCCAACCGGGCTGCTTGGACTTAAATACAAAATTTACGACAAACTGGTCTTCCGTAAAATTCGCAAGCGCTTCGGTGGAAATCTGAAAATGTTTATCTGTGGTGGCGCACCGCTGGACAAAACCATCAATGAATTTATGTGGATCATTGGTATTCCGGTTTTTGAAGGTTATGGTTTAACCGAAACCAGTCCGGCTGTCGCCTTGAACTGTTTGGATGAAAATCGCTTTGGCTCGGTGGGAAAAGCTCTGGGTGATACAGAGTTCAAGCTGGCCGAAGATGGTGAGTTGCTAATCAAGGGATCAGCGGTTATGCGTGGTTATTATCGCGATGAAGAGGCGACCGCCGCAGCTTTTGTGGATGGTTGGTTTAAATCTGGCGATATTGCCCGGATTGATGAAGAGGGCTACGTTTATATCATCGATCGAAAAAAAGAAATTATCGTCACTGCTGGAGGTAAAAATATTGCCCCGCAGCCGTTGGAAAATTCACTAAAGCTGGATAAATATATCTCCCAGGCTTATATCCACGGCGATAGAAAACCCTTCCTGATCGCCCTGTTGACACCAAACATGGAAAGAGTGATTGAATTCGGTCATAGCCACCAGATCGACTATTTAGGGGTCGATGATCTGGTTGCTAATCATCTGGTACAACAACTGTTTGCGGAGCGAATCGAACAATTTAACCAGAACCTTCCACCCTACCAGACAATCAAAAAATTTGTGGTTCTCCCACGGGAGTTTTCCACTGAAGGGGGGGAATTAACTCCCACAATGAAACTGAAGCGCAAGGTTATTTACGACATGTACAAAGAAAAGATCGAACAACTTTATCTGCACAATGGCAACGGCCAGAGCACTCGGCCACAATCGGAAAATGGAGGAACAAATGAGGCAGATTAATCGTGTTGCCGTACTTGGAGCTGGAGTTATGGGGGCGACAATCGCTGCCCATCTTGCCAATGCTGGTCTGGAAGTTTTATTGCTCGATATCATCCCGCGCGAACTGACCAGCGCAGAAAAAAAGCAAGGCTTAAATCTGGAACATCCCCAGGTGAGAAATCGGATTGCCAGTGCCGGGTTGAACGGTCTGCTGAAAATGAAGCCAGCTCCGTTCTACCTGAAGCAGTATGCGGAACAGATCGATATCGGCAATTTTGACGATGACCTGGTAAAGCTGAAGGATTGTGACTGGGTGATTGAAGTCGTTATCGAGCATATGCCGATCAAGAAAGACCTCTTGACCAAAGTGGTACCAAATCTGGCTGAAGGAGCAATCTTATCGACCAATACCAGCGGTTTGTCTGTCAATGAAATGGCCGAAATGCTGCCAGCAGAAATACGTAAAAACTTTTTGGTGACACACTTTTTCAACCCGCCACGCTATATGCGCTTACTGGAAATTGTTCCCAGCCAATCTACTGACCCTGAAATTGTGTCGGGTCTGGCCGATTTTATCAGCCGCCGTCTGGGTAAAGGGATCGTTTACGCGAAAGACACTCCCAACTTTATCGCCAACCGGATTGGGGTTTTCTCTATTTTCAATGGAGTGAAACACATGCTTGATCTGGAGCTGACGGTTGAAGAGGTTGATAGTGTTGCCGGACCAGCCACCGCCAGGCCAAAATCAGCCGCCTTCCGGACCAGTGATCTGGTTGGCATCGATACCCTGGTGCATATCTGCAAAAACACCTATGAATTGCTGCCTGACGATGAAGGGCGAGAGACGTTCAAGGTTCCGGAATTTATGGAGAAAATGGTTGAAAAAGGGCTCCATGGCAATAAAAGCAAAAAGGGTTTTTACAAAAAGGAGCAAATTGACGGAAAACGTCAAATTTATTACTACGATTACAACAGTGGTGAATTTAAACCTGCTGAAAAACCAAAGTTTGCGTCAGTGGTTGCGGTCAAAATGGTTGATGATCCGGCACAAAAAGTCAAAATGGTAGTCAATGGTCAGGACAAAGGAGCCGAATTCGCCTGGCGCTCATTGCGCGACACCTTGATCTACACCGTCAACCGTATCCCTGAAATTGCCGATGATATCGTAAATGTTGATAACGCCATGAAGTGGGGTTTCAACTGGGAAATCGGCCCCTTCGAGATGCTTGATGCGATTGGCGTGCAGAGTTTTGTTAAGCGGGCAGAAAAAGACGGTGTTGCCGTTCCCGAAAGCTTGAAGGCGGTAGAATCTTTCTACCGTTACAATGATGCCGGACAGCAGGAATATTACGATCTGGTGGAAAAAACCTACCGGCTTGTGCCGCGCAAAGAAGGTCAGATTAATTTACAGATTCTCAAAAAAGCCGCTGGCGTGGTGGAAAAAACTTCTAACTGCTCACTGATTGATCTGGGCGATGGGGTTTTCGGTTTAGAATTCCACTCTAAAATGAATTCCATCAGCGCCGATATTCTTTCGATGACCCATAAAGCGATCAAACGTGCGGAAGAAGAAGGTCTCGGGCTGGTGATTGGCAACCAGGGGGCAAACTTTTCTGTTGGTGCTAATTTGATGTTGTTGGCCGTCGCCTTGGCTGAAGGAGCTTACGAGGATATCGACCTGAGCGTCCGTACTTTCCAGAAAGCAACTATGGCGGTGAAATATGCCAAGGTTCCGGTCGTTGCAGCACCCTTCGGAATGTCTCTGGGTGGTGGCTGTGAATTTTCCCTCCATGCCGATGCGCTGAACGCTTATGCAGAAACCTATATGGGGCTGGTAGAGATCGGAGTTGGATTAATTCCGGCGGGTGGCGGCACCAAAGAGATGTGTCTGCGCGCTGTTGAACTGGCCAGCCAGTTTGATACCGATGTCACTCCGTTTATTTTCAAGAACTTCCAGCAGATCGGGATGGCAAAAGTCTCCATGGGGGCAGCTGAACTGACCGGAATGGGCTATATGCGCAATGGCGACAGCATCAGTATGGATATTGATCGCCTGATTTCTGATGCTAAACAAAAAGTTCTGGCGCTGGCAACAAATTATCGCCCTCAAAGACCAGCGGAAAATATCCCGGCGCCGGGTCGTAGCATTGCTGCCAGCATCAAAAGCCAGCTTTGGAACATGAAGATGGGTGGTTTCGTCACCGAGTACGAAGCTGAAATGGGTGGAATCATTGCCGATGTCATTACCGGCGGAGATGTTCTTCCGGGAACCCCGATTTCGGAAGATTACCTGCTCCAGCTGGAACGGCAGGCTTTTTTGAAATTATGTGGCAATAAAAAAACCGCTGAGCGGGTTCAGCACATGCTGAAAAAAGGGAAACCGTTGCGGAATTAGATTTGAATCTGTAGGGGCGCCCCCGTGGCCGCCCTGGGCAGACACAGGGGTCTACCCCTACGAATCCATTTTGGAGGAGAATAAATAATGAAAACAGCTTATATACTTGCCGCTTACCGCACCCCTGGTTGCCGGGCTAAAAAAGGTAAATTTAAAGATATGCGCCCCGATGATCTAGCCGCAGCTGCTCTTGCCGGACTGATCGAGCGTACCAAAATTGATCCGATGAGGATTGATGATATTCTGCTGGGCTGCGCTTTCCCTGAGGGAGAGCAGGGGATGAATGTCGCCCGTATCGCAGCATTGAAAGCAGGAGTTCCTTATCAGGTTCCGGCCATGACGGTGAATCGTTTCTGTTCCTCCGGTTTGCAGAGTATTGCCCTGGCAGCTGAGCGGATTATGGCTGGGTTCGCCGACTGTATTATTGCAGGGGGAACCGAATCAATGACCACGGTTCCCATGGGTGGAAATAAGTACAGTGCTAATCCTGGCTTAGTTGCTGAATGGCCCGAGTCCTTTGCTTCTATGGGGATTACCGCAGAACTGGTCGCCGACAAATACCAGGTCAGCCGTCAGGATCAGGATGTTTTTGCCGTTGGAAGCCATGAGAAGGCAGCGGCGGCAATCGCAGCGGGGCGGTTCGCTGATGAAATCATCCCGGTTGAAGTTGAAAAAACCGCTATTGTTAAAGGAAAAGTTCAAAAAACTACGGAAATGGTTTTGATCGATGATGGTGTGCGTGCTGATACGACAGTTGAAGGTTTGGCTAAGCTCAAGCCTGCCTTTAAGCAAGGTGGATCAGTGACTGCTGGAACTTCATCGCAGATGACCGATGGCGCAGCAGCAGCTTTGGTTGTTTCGGAAGAGTTTCTCAAAGAAATTGGTGGTGAACCTTTGGCTCGTTTTGTTGCTTTTGCGGTTAAGGGAGTGCCACCAGAAATTATGGGTATCGGGCCGATAGAAGCTATTCCAGCAGCCCTGAAACTGGCGGGTCTGAAACAGAACGATCTTGGTCTGATCGAGTTGAATGAAGCTTTTGCTGCGCAGTCCTTAGCGGTGATCAAAGAACTGGGATTAAATACCGATATCATCAATGTCAACGGTGGTGCTATCGCTCTTGGACATCCGCTCGGTTGTACCGGAGCTAAATTGACAGCAACTCTGCTGCACGAGATGCAACGCCGTGAACTACGTTACGGCATGGTTTCCATGTGTATTGGTGGGGGAATGGGTGCTGCGGGGATTTTTGAAAAACTGTAGCTGATATTTTAATGGACTATTATCACCACAGAGACACAGAGAAGAGCAAATTCGATTAAAACGATCTAAAATTATAGTTTTTATTTAACTTTAAAACAAAAAAGTTTTTCAGGTTTTCTCCGTGCCTCAGTGTCTCAGTGGTAGATAGAACTAATATTTTTCATTTTTTATAAACAACAATGAGGTGAACATTATGGCTGGAAAAATTATGAAGGGTGGCGAATTTCTAATCGCTGAGAGCAATTGTCAGGATATTTTTACGCCGGAGGATTTTACCGACGAACAGCGGGCGATGGCCGAGACAACTGAGCAATTTGTTGAAAATGAGATCATGCCTCACTTTGATGAGATCGAAGCGCAGAACTTCGACCATGTAGTCGAAGGGATGCGCAAATGTGGGGAGTTAGGGCTGTTGATGATGGATGCCCCGGAAGAAGAAGGGGGTTTGGAACTTGATAAGGCCAGCAGTATGCTGGTTGGAGAAAAAATTGCGACCAGCGGTTCCTTTTCTGTTGCTTTCGCAGCACATACCGGAATCGGTACCCTCCCCTTGATCTATTATGGAACCCCGGAGCAAAAAGAAAAATATCTGGAAAAAATTATTTCTGGTGAGTGGTGTTCCGCTTATTGCCTGACCGAACCGGGGTCAGGAAGTGATGCTCTTGGGGCACAGTCCAGCGCGACCCTCTCTGAAGATGGTAAATATTACATTCTCAACGGCACCAAGCAATACATCACCAACGGTAGCTTTGCCAAACTGTTCACAGTTTTTGCCAAAGTTGATAAACAACATTTTACCGCCTTTCTGGTAGAGAAGAGTTTTGCTGGGTTGGTCGTTGGCAATGAAGAAAAAAAGATGGGGATTAAGGGGAGTTCCACCACCCAGATTATCCTTGATAATTGCAAAGTTCCAGTTGAAAATGTTCTGGGTGAAATCGGCAAAGGGCATAAAATTGCCTTTAATTCTCTGAATATCGGACGCTTTAAACTTGGAGCTGGAGTGATGGGTGCTTCAAAAATGGCACTGGAAGAAGGACTCCGCTATGCCAATGAACGCAAGCAGTTCAAACGTCAGATTTCTTCCTTCGGTGCAATTCAGGAAAAAATTGCTGATTTGACTGCCGCCATTTACGCCTCCGAATCATTGGTTTATCGGTTGGCCGGCTTGCTCGACGATAAGCTCGCAACGATCGACAAGGGTGTTGATGATTACTATGTCCAATACCTGAAAGGGATTGAGGAATATGCACCAGAGTGTGGTATTTCCAAGGTTTTCTGTAGTGAAGTTCTGGCAAAAACGGTCGATGAAGTGGTGCAGATCCATGGTGGTTATGGATTCTGCAGTGAATATCCGGCAGAGCGTTACTATCGTGATGAGCGAATCAATCGGATCTTTGAAGGTACCAACGAAATCAACCGGTTGTTGACTTCGGGGATGATTCTTAAGCGGGCGATGAAAGGGGAGTTGCCGTTACAGGCGGAGTCGATGAAGGCATTTGAAGCGTTGATGACCCCCTCGTTCGAAGAAGTTGATGAGTCAATTCCCTTTATTGCTGAAAAAACGACCATACAGAATCTGAAAACTCTGTTCCTGATCCTCTCTGGCGCCGGTGTCCAGAAGTATATGGAGAAACTTGCGAACGAACAAGAGATTCTGATGGCAGCTGCGGATCTCGCTATCCAGATCTTTGCCATTGAAAGTTCAGTTCTACGAGCAGAAAAAATCATCGGGACACTGAGTGAAACCAAGCAGGAACAATTAAAAGCGGCAGTTAAAGTCTTTACCTTTAATGCAAATGAGGTCGCTTCCAGTGCCGCTCGCAAGGGCGCTTACTTTGTGGAAGATGGGGACACGTTGACCATGATTCTTTCTGGAGTTCGGCGCTTCACTAAGTATGATGCCACTGGATTGCTGCAAGCAAAACGGACTCTGGCTGCTGCTGCCAGTGAAACGGAAAAGTATATTTTCTGTTTCAGAAATTAAGGGCGGGCACAGGAACCCGCCCCTACGGTTGCGTTTATATGTTTATTTGTGTAGGTAGGGGAGTCCCCCTGTGGGCTCCCGGATTTCGTTTTGGACAATAAGTTTACGCGCCACGAAGAACTGCGGTTGTTCGCACTGCAAAAGCCTGGGACAGCCTCCATGCGGGGACAGTCCCGAGTTTGCTTGATCTTTTCTCTGTGCCTCCGTGTCTCTAGAGAGAGAAGCGAACGGGTGGTGAAAAATAGCTATCGGATACAATCACATATGACCCCAATTCAACACACCATAAATACCGAATATGCTGTCGGTCCAGTTCACTGCTACAGTGCTGAAATCGCTGGCGAATTGATCCTCTTTGACACGGGTCCTCCAACCGAAGAAGCCAAGCGGTATCTGCAGAAGAATGTGGATCTTGAACGTCTCAAACATGTCATCATTACCCATTGTCATATCGATCACTATGGGTTAGTGCGCTGGCTGGAACGTGAAACCGCTGCCACAATCTATCTGCCTTTTCGCGATCATTTAAAAATTATCCGGCACGCAGAACGGCTGGAGTTGATGTACGATCTGATGCTACAGATTGGCTTTGAAGCCGCTTTTCTGGAGCGGTTTCGAGTTAGTATGGAAGATGGTACGGTTTTCCCCCCTTTGCCGGAAAATTTTCAGATTATTGAAAAATCCCTCCCCCCACAGCTTGGGTTGACCACTCTTCCTTGTCCTGGTCATTCTCAAAGTGACATGGTGTTGATCGGTACAGGCTGGGCTATTACTGGCGATGTTATGCTCCAGGGCATTTTCCAAACCCCACTATTTGATGTTGATTTACTCACTGGAGAACGCTTTCGCAACTATGCCGCTTACTGCGAAAGTCTGGTTAAACTGGTGACTTTACGCGATAAACAAATTCTACCCGGGCATCGGCAGACGATTGACAGTGTTGACAGTTGTCTCCTTTTTTATGTCGACAAGCTTTTCGAACGGGCAGCACGAATCAGTAAATTGCCGCTGGATATGACTGTTGCAGAAATTGTCACTAAATTGTTTAAAGACAACTCCAAGCATCCCTTTATCAGCTACTTAAAAGCCTCCGAAATTGTCTTTTTACGCGATTTCCTTGCTGAACCGGAACTTTTGCGGAAGGTGCTGATTGATATTGATCTGTTTTCACCGGTTGCGGATAAGTTTTCGCGTGCCATCGCCTGACTTTTGCGAGCCAATCTCGTAAGAAACAATAAGATGGCTAAGCCATCATGAATAGGAAAAGTCAATGCTATCTGAGCGACTATTTGATCCCATTTCTATTGGCAATCTGGAATTGAAAAACCGGATTCTGATGCCGGCTATGCACCTGAATATGTGCCGTAAGTTTACCGTCACCGAACAGCTGATCAATTTTTATATTGAGCGGGCTAAGGGTGGTGTCGGTATGATCTGTGTTGGCTACGCGACAATTGATGAACTTTCCGGCCTCCCGGGAAATATTGGTGCTCATCAGGATGAGTTTATTCCCGGATTGAGGAAACTGGCAACGGCCATCAAAACTGAAGGCGCGGCTGCCTGCGTTCAGCTCAATCATGCCGGGCGGTATAATTTTTCTTTATTTCTTGGTGGCAAAAAACCGGTAGCACCATCACCTGTTCCCTCAAGGATGACTAAAGAAACTCCTCGCGAGCTGGAGGAGGAAGAGATCCACACAATAATTCAGCGCTTTGCTGATGCTGCTGGGCGAGTCAAAACTGCAGGGTTCGATGCAGTGGAAATTCTCGCCGGAACCGGTTATCTGATCAGCGAATTTTTATCCCCACTGACCAATCAGCGTCAAGATTGCTATGGCGGCAGTTTAGAAAATCGGATGCGCTTTGGCTTGGAGATTGTTCGAGCAGTCAAGGTGGCAACCGGGGATGATTTCCCCCTGCTGGTGAGGATCAATGGCAACGACTTTATGCCGGGCGGAATCGGTCGAGCCGAATTAAAAACTTTTGCGGTTAAGTTAGTTGAAGATGGTGCTGACGCCCTCAGTATTAATGTTGGCTGGCATGAAGCTGACGTTCCGCAGATTGTTACGAAAGTGCCACGCGGTGTTTTTGCTTATCTTGCCCGGGACATCCGTAACGAAGTCAAAGTTCCCGTAATCGCCAGCCACCGGATCAATGATCCTGGCGTGGCACGCCATCTGCTTAGAAGTGGTTTCTGCGATATGGTTGCTATGGGTCGGGCTCTGATTGCTGATCCACAACTGCCAAATAAAGCCCACGAGCAGCGGGAAAACCAGATCACTCATTGCGTTGCTTGTGCCCAAGGTTGTTTTGATAATCTATTTAAAATGAAATCGGTGGAATGTCTTTGTAATCCCCGCGTGGGAAAAGAAGCTGAAACGGCTCTAAAATTAACCGATCTCCCCCGCAAAGTGTTGGTGGTGGGTGGTGGTGCTGCTGGGATGAGTGCTGCAATTGCTGCTGCCGAGCAGGGTCATCAGGTTGTTCTTCACGAACAGAATCTGAATTTGGGTGGGCAGCTTCATCTGGCGGGAGCCCCTCCGGGACGGAAAGAATTTTCCGTTCTTGCGGAAGATCTGCAACGTCAGTTAGCAGATTTGAAAGTGCAGATTGTCCTCAATTCTACGGTTGATAAGCAACTTTTAAGTGTGCATAAACCGGATGCCCTGATCCTGGCAACAGGTGGGATACCCATTCTTCCAAATATCCCTGGCAATGACCTGCCGCATGTTATCCAGGCTTGGGATGTCCTGTCTGGGAAAGTGCGAACTGAGCAGCGGGTCGTCATTATCGGCGGCGGTTCTGTCGGAATTGAAACGGCTCTGCTCCTGGTTGAACAGGGGACTTTGTCAGGTGAGGAATTGAAGTTTTTGCTCATCCATCAGACTGAATCAATAGAAGAACTTTATCGTCTTGCAACGACAGGAAACAAACAAGTCACTTTAATCGAAATCATTGATAAGCTGGGGACAAATTTCGGCAAATCAACCCGTTGGAGCATGCTACAAGATATCAAACGCTCTGCAATCAATACCCGCACCGAAGCCAAAGTATTGGAAATAACCTCCTCTGGGGTTATTATTGAGCAAGCGGGGCAGCGCCAGGAAGTTCCCGCAGAGACAGTTATTCTCGCAGTGGGAACCAAGGCTTATAATCCTTTGCAGAAAATTGCTGCCGAGCAGCATATTTCCTGCCAGGTTGTTGGCGATGCAAAAACCCCCGCAATGGTTTTTGATGCAATTCACCACGGATTCAAAGCAGGTCGAAGTATTCTTTAGAGAATGGATTGAATAATGAGTGATGAAACGGGGTTGATAACAACTTCACAGAACAGTGGAATTTTACGGATTGGTATTCAACGTCCAGAAAAATTGAATGCCTTGACGTTGGCAATGTATGACGCCCTGACTGCAGCTCTGGAATCTGCTGAGCAGGACAATCAGGTTCGAGTGATATTGATTCACGGCACCGAGAACAGCTTTACCAGCGGCAATGACCTGAGAGATTTTGCCAAAAACCCACCAGCAGGGGAAAACAGTCCGGTTTTTCGTTTTCTGCGGGCAATCAGTCAGGCTAAAAAACCGTTGATTGCAATGGTCAGTGGTTCAGCTGTTGGTATAGGCACCACTCTACTTCTCCATTGTGATTTGGTTTATTGTGATGAAACGGCTAAATTCCGACTCCCTTTCGTCAACCTTGGCCTCTGCCCAGAAGCGGCGTCCAGCTATCTTCTCCCCAAATTGGTTGGCTATCTGAAGGCTTCGGAGCTGTTGTTACTCGGCGAAGCGATCAGTGCTGAAGAAGCCGTAAAGCTTGGGCTGGTCAACCAAGTTTTTCCATCTGTCGATTTATACAATCAAGTTATTGCTAAAGTGGAACAATTGGTTGCACAACCACCAGCGTCGGCTCGTTTGACAAAGGCACTGCTGAAAGAAAATCAAGCTCAGAAGGTTGCTGAAGTGATGAGCAAAGAGGGGGATTTATTTCTTCGACAACTGGCCAGCCCAGAAGCTCAAGAAGCAATCAATGCCTTTATTGAAAAGCGAAAAGCCGATTTTTCACAATTTTCTTAAGTTGTCTTACAATAAACCAGGAGGGTAAAAATATGCTCCTCTTCAATCCACACGCTTATCAGCGCGAACATGCCGATGAAAAGTCCCGTCACTGGTAGAAAAAACCAGCGCTTTTTTTGAGAAAAAGGGTTTGCAGCAGATCAAAGCAGACGATCAGGCGATGGTCTGGTATGACGATTTTCTCGATTTTATCAAAGAGGAAAAAGTATTCGCTACCATGCTTACTCCTGCTGGCTATGGTGCGGACGATTCTCTTTGGGATATGTGGCGAATCGGTGAGTTTAACGAAGTTCTGGCTTTTTATGGTCTGTGTTATTGGTGTACCTGGCAGGTTTCCATCCTCGGGCTGGGACCATCTAAAGATAAACCGATTAGACGGTTTCACAGTAGGCCCTTGTTTTCTCGGACGGGCTCCTAGCGTCGTATCATGGATGAAATGTTGCAAAATTGTGCCCGATGTCTGTTATCATCCAGAATAATTGCATCGGCTGCGAAGCTTGTATTGCCATTTTAAAATCAGGAATAGAATATAGTGCTGTTTCTGTTAAGTATGGGCTAACGTTGTCGTCGATTTTTTTTAGGTTTTAAAGTTCAGGGAAATGTCGCTGGAATGCTTTCAGTGACATTTCTACATCGGGCAGAGTGTGGTTTTCAAAGGTGATGGTTGGAGAGATATCAGTTGTTTTTAACCATTCAAACAGGGTTGAAAAGGGAACATAGCCTTGGCCGATAGCAAGATGTTCATCTCGTTCTCCATGATTATCATGCAGGTGCATGTGCTTTAGGTAGGGAGCTATTTCATTTAACCAGTGCAGTAGTTTCCCCGTCCCAAAAATATTCCAATGGCCGATATCAAATACGTGTCCCATGTGGGGAGAATTTATCATGGAGAACAGGCGGACAAAGATATCCGGGGTGGTTGCATAAATATTTTCAATACAGATGGTGCAATCAATTTCCGCGGCGTGTGCCAGAAAGTCCGGCCAGAAAGTCCGATTGTTTTCAAGCCAGAGGGCGAGTTTTTTTTCATCACTGCCATAGGTCAGGCCGGGATGAAAAACAATCCGCCGGGCGTGTAGTTTTTCAGCCAACTGCAATGATTTATCCGCTATTATCCGGGAGGCATTACGAATCCGTCTTCTGCTACTACCGGGGTTAAAATTATTGAAAGGTGCGTGCAGTGTTGTGCTGAGTCCTTGTTCTCGTAGCTGATCAGCACAATGACCAAGCTGATCAAAATCGAGTTTTTCCAATAAAACTTCCTGACAGGCAACCTCGGGTTGCAACTTTCTATTGAGTAGAAAAGGGAGCCGTGCCGGAAGCAGGTGAGCCGGAATATAGATATAGAGAGATGACGAGTTCATAGATTTTTATTTGCGGCAATAAGTTCCAGTTTTTTAATATCGGGCGATTCGCCTAAAGCGATCAGAATATGACCCGCTTCGATGATTGTATTGGCCTCAGGGTTAAAAATCATCTGTTCGTCATGCTTGATACCAATAATGATTAATTTGAGCTCCTTGCGAAGTCCCGATTGACTCAGGGCTTTACCAACCAGGTGAGATTCAGGGGCAACGGGAATTTCTTCCATCTGCAGAGCAATATTTTTCCGACCGGTGGCAATATCGATAAAATCAACCACTGAAGGGCGTAAAATTGCCTGAGCCATCCTTGAGGCACCAATGGTATATGGTGAAACAACCTTATTGGCTCCAGCACGCATAAGTTTGACTTCAGCACCTTCTTCACTGGCACGAGCCATGATAAATAGCTTTGGATTCATGCCGCGAGCCGTCAGGATGATAAAGACATTGGCGGCATCAGAAGTGACCGCAGTTACCAACCCTTTTGCCTGATGGATGCCGGCTCGCTGCAGTACCTCATCTTGAGTGGCATCTCCCTGGATAAACAGATACCCCTCGCTCTCAATATGTTGACACCGTTCAGCATCATTTTCTACGACAATAAACGGCAGCGGGTTAGCTGCAAACTCACGACTGATCCGACGACCAATGCGACCGTAGCCACAGATAATATAATGCCCGTGCAGGCGGCTGATCTTTTTTTGCACTTTTTTTCTCCCCAATAGTTGGTAAAGCTGCCCCTCCACCATAAATTGAATCATCGAGCCAATCGTGTAGGCAATGGTTCCAACTCCGAATATTATCAGAATGATGGTAAATACCTGTCCTTGATACGAGAGGCCGTGAACTTCGCCATATCCAACGGTTGTCAGAGTGATAATTGTCATGTAAAGCGCTTCAAATGCACTCCAATCCTCGATAAGGGCATATCCGAGGGTTCCCCCGCCAATCAGAATGGCTAACGAGATCAGGGAAAATATGACTTTTTTTAATGGATCCATCTGTGCTCCTGCTGTATCGCTCTGATGATAGCCATCTAGCGGGAAAAAAACAAGAAATCAGCAGGATATATCATACCGATTTAGTCGATAAATAAAGATTGACAACAACTGTATACAGTATACAATTCAATAAATTTTTTAAGGGAGTATTGTTTTGAAAACCAAACCAATTGAACGGCATCAAACTTTGCGGGAAAAAATTCTGGAGACAATCCGCGAAGCAATTCTTAAGGGAGATCTTAAGCCGGGGGAAAAGGTGGCGGAACCAGAGCTGGCAGAACGTTTTGGTATCAGCCGGACACCGATCCGTGAGGCTTTTCGCCAGTTGGAATCTGAAGGGTTCTTGACTGTTGTTCCACGCAAGGGGGCTGTTGTGGCAGCACTTTCCGAGCGTGATGTCCAGGAGTACTATGCGGTCAAGAGTATTCTTGAAGGGTATGCAGCAGAACTTGCAGCAAAGAATCTATCAGAGAAAGAACTGACCAAACTGGAAGCGATTAATAAACGGCTCAAGCAGCTGGCGAGTGCTGGTGACGTGAAAACATTTTATAAAATCCATCACGAATTTCACGATACTTTTCTAAAGGCCGCAGATAACAATAAACTGTATGATCTGATTAAGCAGTTGGGGATGAAGTTCAGCCGCTTGCGGATGGCATCGCTCTCAGTCGAAGGTCGGATGGCTATCTCAGTTGCTGAGCATGAAAAACTCCTTGATGCGTTTCGCCATCATGATGGGAAAGCCGCTGAAGCTCTAGTAAAAAAGACTGCTGCTATTGGTGGAAATCTATTGCTCGAAAGCATGGCTCACGAACGAGGGGAACCAACCAGTAGGTCATTGCTTAATGAAAATATTGACGCATTCTAAAGAGTACAACGCTCAGATTTAAAATAATAAAAGCCCTCCAGAGTTTTCTTGGGGGCTTTGTTGTTTGCGGTTAAAAATACCTGGGAGTATCCGGTTTATGTTTTCATGGTTAAAAGTAACTGTACTTAGTCCGAATGTGTAAGTTTAGGGACCTTCCCGCAAAACCGAGACTATCCCCGCATGGGGGCTGCCCCAGACTTTTGTGGGACAAATCACCGCAGTTCTTTGTGGCTCGTAAACTCTTGGGACAGCCCCGAGTTCACTGCAATACTGCTCAAATTAGCACCATTTCCCCCCTAGCCTAAGATAGTTCATTCTGATCACACAGGAATATTCCTGTCCGGCAGGAATAACCTCCCCTAGCGCAGAACGCTAATAGTGAGAAAAAACTGTAACCTGTTGTTATCCCAGGGGTTTATTTTTTTATCAGAGTTGGCATGGCTGATGCTGTATCTAAATAGCAACAACGCAAGATCAAACGAATTTACGGAGGAAGTGATGGGATACTCGAAAGTCGATACGATTCAAAATACAAAATCAAATAGTGAATCCAATATTCAAAATCAGAGTTTGATAAGTTTTGTGCTCTTTCTCCTCATCAGCATCTGTGCTTTTACTTTTAGAGACTTTAACTTATTTGAATCAGCTTCCGAGCCAATTCGCCAAATTCTAGGTTATCCGCCACCAGCCTATCTGATCAGTGTTGCCCTGGCGGTATATTGTTTCTCTTCAGCCATTCTGACCTTGACTGCCATTGCTAACGATACTCAACCGACCCAAAAATGGAATCATCTTGGTTACCGTTCGGTTTTCTTCATCTTCTACTGCTTTTCCGGAGCCATTGCCGCTAACTTCCTCCCTGTTTTACTGGTTGGATTAAGCCTCTACGGACTGGATCAGGGTCACATCTGGCTCCACGATGCCAAAGAAAGTCACCAAAGCAAAGGGCTGTTGGGAAAATCCTGATCAACTGAACTAAAAGTGGCGGGTACAGATTGGTTTTAGGAGAATCCGATGAATCAAAAAATGAGCTTCAGACTAATTACTCTTTCCATGGCCTTGATGATGACAGCCAGTTTTATGCTTTGTGATCTTGGCTTGCAGATAGCACCACTCACTAAATTTTTTAGCGTTTTCTTTGTTGCCATTATTGTTCTCCAGACTATCCCGGCTGGATTGTCGTTGACCAACAAAGTTAAGAGTGTATTGGCTGAGAGACGATTAGCGTCAACCGGAGAGATATTAACCAGAAATGGAGTTACTGATATGAAAATGAGAAAAATACTGATAGCAGATCGAGATAAAGCCGCACGGAAACAACTGGCAGCCTTTTTTGAAAATTCACACTATGAAGTTGAAACGACCGCTTCTGCTGCCTATGCCATCGCAAAAATTGTGCAAAAAAATGAACCTATTGTGATTCTTGGCGATTCATTTGAAGAAAAAATAGCCTCAGTAGATGTCATTGCTTTAATGCGTAAATGTAACAAAAACCTTCGTATCATCCTGGTGTCGGACGACAGCTCTCTCGAAACTTTAAAGCGGATTCGTGAAGATGGAATTTTCTACCATGCCTTGAAACCACATAGTCAGGAAGATAACGAAGAACTCCGTTCCGCAGTGGAGAGTGCTATTGACACTTTTCATCCAGCAATGAGCTGATTAAAGTGCAAATATATAAATATAAAAGGAGTCTATCATGAAAAAAATTACTCAACTTGGTCTTGTGGGGATCGTCTTTTTAGCCACTCTCGTACCTGCTTTTGCTGAAACAGGAGCAAGAGAAGACAACAGCATGATGTTGGTCTACCTGTTTTTAGGTGTCTGTGGCTTGATTATTTTTCTCCAGCTTATTCCCGTTTTTGCTTTGGGTTTTGGCATAATCAAAGGATTTTTTAGTGGAAAAAAGAAAGATACAAAGCCCCTTACACACTGAGTTCTGATTGGTTTGAACGCTTATGGGGAAGATATATATTCTTATTTTCAAAATTGCTAAAGAGCTGAATTAAAAAGAGCCGGACAACGTGGAATGGCGCTAATTTAAGGAAATTTTCAGTAAAATTGGGATCGTCCCCGCACGGGGGCTGTCCCAGGCTTTTGCGGTGCGAACCGCCGTGGTTCTTCGTGGCTCGTAAACTCTTGGGGCAGCCCCGAGATTACTACAAAGTTGCTTAAACCGGCACTATCCCGGGCGAAGCATCTCTTTTTTTGCGTTTTGTGGTTTTTTCTGTTATTAATTTGTTTCCAGGAGCCCTGTTTTTCCGGGATTTTTTGGCGGCTGTCAATATCGGGTTAAATCATGTGTTTTTGTCTGTCAGATAAAAAAGTAAGGTTCTCCTTTCAGGATCTTTCTATTGTTTATTCTTGAACCTGGTTGTTCAAGGAGGTTTCTCTCAGAATTTCTGCCAAAGGGTAAGTACATGAAAATGGATCGCAGTATCAATTATCTATGGAGCCTTTTATTCCTAATGGTTCTTGCTGTGCCGCTGTCAGCGAGTGCAATGGAGATGGACGATTGTCTCGGCTGCCATGGTGACGCGGACGAGGTGGGTGATGAGTTATTTATCGATGCGGATAAATTTATTCCGACTGTGCATGCTGAAATGGGCTGTGTCACTTGTCACGAATCTGTAACTGATGAGCATCCCGATGATGGTGAGGCGGTTTCAAAATCAGACTGTCTTGATTGTCACGAGGAGCTTGGAAACCAGTATATGGCGACCGAGCATGCAGAAAATGCTGTTTGTAGCGATTGCCATAATCCCCACCAGGTTCACGGTATCGAAGCGGTGTCCGGTCCCACTATGAATCAGCAGTGCAGTCAGTGCCATGAAGATACTGATGTTATGGATAGCCATGCGGAGTGGTTGCCGCAGGCAAGCTTGCATATCAGCAAACTCCCTTGTATTACTTGTCATACCTCGGCAGAGGGCTATGAAATTGTTTTGAATATCACCCAGAAACAGAAGAAGTCAGAAGGGCTGAAAGGTTACCGGTTTTCCAGTTATGCTGATTTAAAAGAGATCAGTGGGGAAAAAGAGATTCAAAGTATCATTGATATTGATGGCGACAACAATATCTCTCTTGCCGAATTAAGGACTTTCAATCGGAACCCTGCCTACAAGAATTTCCACCTGAGTGGAACCATGGTTCCCAGTGAAATATCTCATGATTTAACCACACTGGATAACCGCTATGACTGTACTTTTTGTCATGCCTCCGGCCCGGGCAGTATGCAGACCAGCTTTCTGGCTTTGCCGACAGAAGACGGATATTATCGACGGATGACCGTTGAAAAAGGTGCAATGCTTGACACGCTCTATGGCACGCCCAATTTTTACATGACTGGAAGTACCCGCAGCCCAGTGATGAATATTATTGGTTTAGTCATTATCTGTGGCGGTTTTATCATGCCGATTGGCCATGGGACGCTACGTTTCTTAACCCGTAAAAATAGAAAACATTAAGGGGATTAATCATGGCTGAAGAACATCAAAATCAAATATATTTACAACCGATACCGGTTCGGATCTGGCACTGGCTGAATGCTTTTGGAATTATCACTTTGACAGTTTCTGGTGCGCAAATTCGTTTTCCTGATTATATTCATTGGCTTGGCAGCTATAAGTCAGCGATTTATCTGCATAATACCGCTGGTTTTGTGGTAGCAATCTCCTTCTCTCTGTGGTTTTTTTATTATACTTTTGTCGCTCGAACGATGGCGAATCTGTATGTTCCAAAGGTCGATGATTTTAAGAGCGGTATCATGCGGCAGGTAAAGTTCTATTTTTTGACTTATTTTCTTGGTTGGGAGAATCCGCATCATCCAACGCCCGATAGCAAGTTCAATCCGATGCAGAAATCTGTTTATTTGGCGATTATGTTTGTGTTGATGCCGTTAGTCAGTCTATCGGGGATTTTCTTGACCAACGTAGACCCGCTACGTAGCTTGATCGTTATGATTGGTGGGCTTAAAATTCTGGCTGGGCTCCACTTTTTATTAGCTTGTTGTCTGGTTGCTTTTATTCCGACCCACGTTTATCTGGCAACCTTGGGACGCACCCCGACAGATCATATTAAAACCATGTGGACAGGTTGGGAAGATGAAGGGGAGGGACATACAGAAGAACCGGAAAAAAGTAACTCTACCGCCAGTTCTTGATTCTCTCTGAATAAAATACAAGATGTTTCTTTCTCAAGCGGGCAGATTCTGATAAGAATCTGCCCACTTTTTTTTATGTCTTCTTCTCTCAAAATAAACCATACAATATCAATATGTTACACATGTACAAAACATCTTCTGGCAGTACGTTTGCGTTGTTTCTATTAAATGGTCATTTTCTGTACCTCTCCGGGTGATGGGGATAACCCCGAATGGCGCTAGTTTAAGGGTAAATGGCAGCAAAACCGGGACTGTCCCCGCGGGGGGGCTGACCCAGGCTTTTGTGGTACAAATCACCGCAGTTCTTCGTGGCTCGTAAACTCTTGGGACAGCCCCCGATGGAGCTGGGGACAGTTGAGTTCACTGCAATACTGCTTAAATTAGCGCCATTCTATCAAGTTCCTGTAATTTGTAATTTTGCTTCTGCCACAGTCGCGGAGGGTGCGACCATCGGGGTGCTTGCATGTTGCGGATGAATGATCAACGACATTGTGCTTTTCCCAGAATAACCAACACCCCAGTTTCTGCAAGCTTCTTCAGATCGACAACTCGAACAACAACAGATTTTTCTTTAAAGCCGTTCTTTTCAATGATCTCACAAGCATGATTTGCGTACTCGTCATAGTGATTCCCATGATTGAAAACACCAATCTTCAACAGTGATTCTGTTTCCCATATTGCATCCATAGCATCCGGTTCATCTTCACTCTGAAATATTTTGACAACATTGTCATATTCCGGACCAAAACTCTCTGTCAAGGCAAAGCAAGTCGTGGCAATTAGCAACAGTAGAAGAATGATAAAAACCCTTTTCATGATCTAACCTTTTCGTTTGGTTGAATGGATGACAAAAGCCCCCATCTTACGACGGGGGCTTTGTCCTTCTTAGCTAGCAGTGATGTTTAGAGAGGACCACTACTCATAACGGTACTCAGATCTTCAATTTTATTGTTCTTGATCCGCCAGTTATAGATATCTTGCATATCTTTCATAACCTGGAAAATCTGGAAGAATCCATGCCAATGGGCATAGTCGGGGCCATTCATGGCAGCACCCTGTCGAGCACGACGACCGGTATGGTGCCAGAGATAATACATCAATTCCTGATATCCATCTTTCCAGGCATCCTTCTTGAGCAGCCCTTTGGCTGCCAGATCTTTTTTCATTTTGACGGCTTCATCCCAGTAGACATTGTACAGTGCAACAGCACTATCGAGGGTTTGCATGGTTGCTTCAGTATGGGAAGGTCCATGACAATTGATACAAACTTTACGCATCAACTTGTCACCTTTTTCACCATCACCACGAACGCCACTACGGAGTTCACTGCGCTTGTGCATCAGATCCCACTTCAGACGATCGTTGACATTGTGAGTTGTTTCAAGCTCACCGATTCCTGACATATGGCACGTGGCGCAGGTTGGTGCTGTATAGTCGCCTGGTTGCCAGGTTCCTGGTGCACTGTCCCATTCCCACTCCTCACCGTGAGCAGCATAGATTTGACCGTGTTTTGATTCAGTGTAGATTTCGATATCTGGATGGTCTGGACCAAGGTGACAGCTTGCGCAAGCTTCGGGTTTACGGGCTTCGGCAACTGAAAACTTATGCCGGGTATGGCATACGGTACAGGTTCCAACTGAGCCGTCGGGATACAAAGTGCCGACACCCGCAGGCCAGGTGCTCTTGATGGGTTTATTGTCTGGACCAACTTCAACAACTGATCCATGACACATATTGCAACCCGAGGTTCTGGAGGCATGATTGACCAGAGTTCCCTCTTTAACACCGAGGAATCCAGCACCCTCATTTACAACTTGCAGTGCAACCAGTTTGCCGCCGGCTTTATTTTTATCATAAACAGCAGCTCGCGACAGATCGGCGTGGCCACTTTTGAGGAACTCATCAACCTCAGTTGGGTGACAGCGGGCACAGGTTTTTGAAGAAACCATGGGTGAGATCATAATGTTGGTTCCTTTGAGCCCTGAACACTGACTTGCCATTGGAGAGGTTGCCTCAACAACGTGGCAGTCATAGCAGGAAATACCAGCATGAGCCATCTTGCCAAGTTTCCAGTCTTCGATGATTCCGGGAGTCTTTTTGGCGTGGCATTCGATACATTTTGCCGCTTCTTCAGTGTAGCCCCGCTTGATCTCTATCTTACGCGGTGCCAGATTCGGGGTATCGGCGGCAACCGCCATCCCGACCCAGACAAACAGGCATGCCAGGCAGAATAATCCAATTTTTCCATAAAAATGTTTCACGTTAACCTCCTTTTTCCTTTTTGTTTAGTTATTTTCCGCTGCATAAAAGTCTTTGACTGTTTTCAGCATGTCTTTATGACCAACATGCATATGACATTCAGTGCACATTTTGTTTGCATCACCCCTTAAATAGGCACGGTGAGCGGTCAGGCCACCTTTTGATATTCCCGGGGGGGTCAGATTGTTGTGACAACGGTGACAGGCGCTGTCAAAAGTGAATTCGTGACGATTCTCCTCAGCATTTGCGGCCCAATCAAAACTTTTCCCATCAATTGTAAAATTTTGAATAACATCATTGGTTCCAGTAATTGCTTTGGTGACAAGATAATTCACAAATCCTTCATGTGGCAGGTGGCAGTCAACACATTGTGCTGTAAATCCCTGCGGGTTTTTGCCTCCATGGACAGAGGCTTGCCATGATGTTCTAAATGGTTCCATGACATGACATTTGGCACAGAAGACATCCGTGTTGGTTGATTCCACCATAAAACCGGAAGCCAGAACCAAAAGTACTGCACTGACAACACCAAAAACCACTCCAAGCATCCACATTTTTTTTGCTGTAGATATCTTTGGCTTTGGAGCTCCTTTACTCGACATTCAATCACCTCCTTACTCAATTGTGGCAGTTTTTAATTCATTTCGAGGAAATTTCCCTATCTAAAAAATGGCTACGGTAGTAACTAATATCAGAAATTAGCCGAATATCAAGAACTTATCCTGACGTTTGGATATGCAACGGGTATGCCGCAATAAAGACTATATTTTTCAGTGACATATTGGAATTTGAATGTTGATTTTGTTACCAGAAGGTAGCTTTCTCTCTGTCTCTTGTGTTACCGTTTGGTAGCAGTATCTCTGAATATCTAACTTCCTATGATTAATGAGGGTTTCCCCTTTTATGCAGTTAAAAGCCAAACTTATTCTTTTGATCAGTCTGGTGATTTGCGTCTCTTATGGAATCACCTTTTATCGAACTTCCAGCTTTCAGGAAAATCTGGTTGTCGAGCAGGCCACCCGGCAGGCAAAAATGCTTTTTAACCAGATTCGCCTGACCCGGCAATGGGTTTCAGATCATAATGGACTGTTCTTCGTAAAAGCCCCCGGAGTGGAAAGCAATCCTTTTCTTGAACAGGGGGAGATTCAGGACAGTCAGGGCAACTGGCTGGTCAAACGCAATCCCGCGATGGTGACCCGGGAGCTGTCGGTCTATGCGGCAAGAGAGGGGATGGGACAGTTCAATGTTACCAGTCTGAAACCGGTGAACTCAGATAACGCACCAGATAGCTTTGAACGGCGTAGTTTGGAAAAGTTTGCTGCCGGGGCTGTTGAGGCGATTGAGATCGAACAAATTGAGGGGAATTACCGTTTGCGTTACATGGCTCCACTGAGAGTCGATTTTCAATGTCTGAGTTGCCACGATAAACAGGGTTACGCACTCGGTGATATCCGCGGTGGCATGAACGTCACCGTACCAATGAATTGGGCCTATGCAGAAATAAATGCTAACAACTGGATGTTGTTGGGTATCGCCCTGGCGACAATTGTCATTGTATCACTCAGTATTTACCTGCTGTTTAATTCCCTGGTTGCCAAACGCTTGAAACAGTTGGCCAGAACCATGGATCGGTACCCGGAAAAATCTTTTGCTGATCATTGGCCAAATACAGAGATCAATGATGAAATCGGGATTTTAAATAAGCATTTTCGGGAACTTTGTGACCGATTCGAAACCTCTCAGCAAGAGCTGGACAGAGCCCGTGAGCAAGTTTTTCAGAATGAAAAACAAGCAGCTTTGGGGCGGCTGGTTGCGGGCATTTCCCATGAAATTAATAACCCGCTCGGGGGTATGCAGAACTGTATTCAGACTATGCAGAAAAATATGGATCAACCCGAGCTCCAGCAGCGTTATCTCGTGTTGTTGTCCCAAGGGGTTGAGCGGATAAAAAAGACCGTACAACAGTTATTGAATATTGGTAGAAAAGAACCACTGGAAGTTAAAGATGGTGATATTGATCAGGTTATTCGTGAATGTTCAGAGCTTGCCTGCATGGGACAAAAAAATATCAAGATTGATTTGCAGCTTAAAGTTGATCAGATTGTGACTACCGGAATTGAAGCATTACGTCAGGTAATAGTAAATTTGGTCGGTAATGCGGTTCAGGCAATCGGGAAACAAGATGGGGTCATTAGGGTTTGTAGTCGCTTAGAAGATAGCACGATACTGATTACAATAACCGATAACGGTTCAGGTATAAATCCCGATCATCTAGATAAAATTTTTGAACCCTTTTTCACCACCAAAGAGGTCGGTGCAGGAACCGGTCTGGGATTATCAGTCTCGCATTCATTGATCAAACGTTTAGGTGGGGAAATTAAGGTGGAAAACTGTTCCGGTGGCGGGTGTTGTTTCAGTTTAAAGGTACCAATATTAATAGCGGATACATGATTTTAAAACTGAGGAAACTATATGAAAGCGCGAATTCTGGTTGTTGAAGATGAAGACATTATGCGTATCACTGTGCTTGATCATCTCCGCCAGCAAGGATGGCAGGTGGATGAAGCAACAAATGGAAATGATGCCTTAGCTCTGGTCAAGAAGAACAGCTACGATCTGATCATTTCCGATATTCGGTTGCCGGGCATAAATGGAGAAAAACTCCTGATCGAGGTTAAGCACCACGCACCACGTACCGAAGTTATCCTGATGACAGCTCATGGCAGCACAGAGGATGCTGTTCATTGTTTGAAAAAAGGTGCTGCCGACTATATTTTGAAACCCTTTGATTTGGACGATTTGACCTTCAGGGTTCAGCGTCTTTTGAATATTCTGATCATTAAAGCACGCTGTGTTTCTTTAGAAAACTGTTGCGGTCATCGTCAACCGTTGATTGGTTCCAGTCCCCCCATGCAACGGCTGCTTAAATTGATCAGTCAAGTTGCACAATCTGTGGCAACGGTTCTGATTCAGGGGGAAAGCGGTACCGGTAAAGAACTGGTTGCAGCGGCGATCCATTATGAAAGCAATCGGGCAGATAAGCCATATGTCCGGGTCAATTGTGCAGCGATTCCCGCAGGCCTTCTGGAATCGGAGCTGTTTGGTCACGAAAAAGGTGCTTTTACCGGTGCGGAACAGACCTCTATCGGTAAATTTGAATTGGCCGATCAAGGAACTATCCTGCTTGATGAAATCGGCGAAATGCCGCTTAATTTGCAAGTCAAACTGCTGCGGGTTTTACAAGAACATGAAATTGAACGGGTCGGCGGAAAAGCCCCTATTCCTCTTGATGTCAGGGTTCTATGTGCTACAGCCAGAACCTTGACTGAAGAAATTAAGAAAGGGAAGTTCCGTGAAGACCTTTATTATCGTCTTCAGGTTATCCCCGTATCGGTTCCAACATTAAGAGAAAGAAAAGAGGATATTCCGCTATTGAGTGATTTCTTTCTGCAACAATTTGGACAGGAAAGAGGGCTGAAATTCACCCTTTCTCCAGAAGCGTCTCAAGCACTGAATAATTATCCGTTCGCCGGTAATGTAAGAGAACTACGAAATATTCTGGAACGGGTGACGGTTCTGGCTCCTGCCCCTAAAATTCAGCTCTGGGATTTGCCGATTGAAATCCGTGGGGTCACGGATGACTCGACAGAAAAAGGTGAGATTAACCTTGCGGCCTCTGTTGCTGTTGCGGAGAAAAAGTGTATCAGAAAAGCCTTGAGGAAAACAGCTGGGAACAAAACAGAGGCGGCGGATATTTTGGGAATCAGTCGTAAAAACTTGTGGGAAAAAATGAAGCAGTACCAGTTGTAGATAGCAGCTATTTGGGGGCAGTCAATGCCTTCAAATGATTTGCAATATTAGTGAGATGGTGGCGCCGATCGTGACACCAGACCTCGTCCTGAAAAGAGGCAAGAAAGTCTCCTCGATAAATAAGGAGAGTTTTTTGAATCATTTCGGTCTGGTTTTTGTTTGCCGAGCTTTTGCATGATGAATTTAAAATCAGATTGGCCTGCCGTTCAAATTGCCAGCAATCGATCCAGCAGAGGCGTGGATTCAAGGAAATATGGTCGCTGGTTTGAATCAGGGCGCTGTCAACGCCAATGATCTTACGCAAGCGGTGCAGGGTTATTTTGAACGCTGCAACCTGCTCGTCTCCATGGCTATCCGGCCAGAAATGATCTGCGAGTATCGACTTACTGACTTGCCGACCTCCATGGGCAATCAGTGCCATCAATAACATGATCGGTTTACGACCTGTTCGGGCTGATTCGTCAAGCGTCTTGCCATTGCATATGATTGAAAATCTCCCGAGGGTATATATTTTTACCGGCCATGGCCACGAGTCAAGGTGGATGGGGGGGTGTTCGGGAACCAGCTTCCATCGCGTTATAAATCGCTGGACAAAATCGATTTCTATCCCCTCCTCCAGTGCAGTAACGGCAATTGTTTCCATCATCCTGGGAAGAAAAAAGAAGAAGGTCAGATAGCTGTTTTCTCGGGCAATTGAAAAACCTTGTCGCAGATGCTCTTGAGCCCCCTCTCTATTATTTAAGCGTAATTCCAGGTAAGCGAGCCCAAGGTGCCGTTGGCAAAGGAACCAGGGGTTATCAGGGTTTTCAGCCAATGATAAAACCCGGTCGAACCGCTCGCAAGCCTTTGTCCGGCTATCTTGAAGAACTGCAACGAGAGCCGAGCCATATAAACACCAGAGAGTGTACGATGGCATCCCGACTGATTCCGCGAGCGTCAGCGCCGATTCCTGATATCGATCAGCATCGCTCAGATTATCATCAACCAGAGCCTCTAGTGTTTTAACGACAAAAAAGTAGCTTCGTTCAAGAAGCCGAGCCTGCTCAATTTTTTCATCGGCCTGACGGAGATAGCTGGCTCCCTTTTGCCGTTCTCCACAGTTAAGACAGCAGGCGGCACCAAGGATGAGGAAATGAACCTCCCAGACGTTGACACCACTCTTTCGTATAATATTCAGAGCGTCATTAATTGTTTGAATGCACCGATCTGTATCGGCCATAATCATATAATATTGCAACTCCATCGCCTTGATCGCTGTGAGTTGCAGTTTTGATCTGATTTGATCGGTATGAGCATAAATATTATCCAACGTGGCACGAGCTTCAGTAAAACGACCTGTCCACAAGTAGTGAGTTACCAGTGCCGGACGCATTCCGCCATGCTTCACTACAATCTGACGCCAGAATTCGAGATCGGGATGGGTCGGGCGGCGTAGAACCAGTACTCTGAAAATTGATGCTGCGATAGTCTCATTTTCAAAACTTTGATTGGTAGGAAATACTTTGGGATCGAGTTTTTGTTCCAGATAATCGATCCAGGGATCGAGCAATGCCAGGTTGGAGAAATGGTTGATAATTGAATTGGTGAGAGCCGAACAGGCTAACAGCTCCGCATGATCCTTCCCCTGTTTTTGAAACAGGTGAAAACTCTTTCTTAAGATTTCGATCCCTCGCGGTGGATCAAAAGGGGTTATGGCTATACCGAAAAATAGCAAGAGTTCCGGTTCTTTGTCGACAGAGTCGGGTGGAAGCATCTGTTGCCAATTGCAAAGGGTTTTATATTTTCCCTGCTGTAATAATCTGGAACCGGTTTTTTTCATCAGGGTGATACTTTTTTTTATGCTTCCTGCTTTGTAAAGTAAATCGATAGCATCCTCTTCACGCCCCTCTTCAAAAAAGATTTCAGCCATCCGCTCCAGAAAGCAGACCACAATCTGTCGAGATGGCAGCTGTTCGATTTTTCTTTCAAGAAACTCTTTCAATAAAGGGTGAAATTGAAACAGGCTTTCCTGGCTATTAAGTGAATAGGTGAAAAAATTGCGCTGGCTTAAAGACTTGAAGAAGCTATTGCTCAGCGAATTCTTCAGGACTTTACTCATATTCACAGTGTTGATTTCTGGTAACAGAGTGGCCTGAAGCAACAGTGTTTTTTCTGCTTTACTGAAGCGGGAAAAAAATTCTTCGGTGAAATAGTCAAAGAGCTCTTGCTGTTCCACTTTAATCCGAGGGGATCCGATGCGGGATGTCCGGTTGTGTTCGTGGAGCAACAGCGTCAGCCCTGCGGCCCAGCCTGAAGTCATGTGTTCAAGATCATCAAGATATTCTTTTTTTTGAGGATCAACATCATACAATGACATGATTTCGGCAATTTCTCGTCGAGTGAAATAAAGAGTATCAGAACCGAGAAGCCGGAGATTTTCGTTTATTCTCATCCGGGCAAAAGCTGGTGGCGGAGGAGTCCTGCTGATCAAAATAGCCCGGCAATTTACAGGGAGCTCTTCAAGGCAGATAAGCAGAATTCTGAGAAAGGGAGAATCTTCTGGAAGGGCATGGATATTGTCCAGAACCAAAATCCATTGGCCAATAGCCTGTGAAAAGAGCTGGCGGAAAAAGTGTCTGGAGAAGCTGGGAAGCCCGAGCATGTCTTCGGGAGGAAGTTCCGGAAGGGTGACATTTTCTGCTGAAATAAGAGCCTGTGAAAGGAATGCCTGAGGAAAAATAGAGAAGAACGATATAGGATCCGCATCAAGATAGTCGATTTCATACCAGGCGGCGCTTCTCTTGTTTTGAGAGCAGTATCCTGCCGCTAACATGGTTTTCCCTGTTCCGGGAGCTCCTTCTATCCACAGATGTCCATGTTCAAGATATTCATCGACGAGTGAGAATAGCCTGGTAGAGAGTAATATCCGGTTGTTTGGTTTGGGTTGTCGCGTTTTTGCCGAGAAAATGGTTTGCTGCAAAGGCTTTCTTGGTGTGTCCTGGGGGTGTTTCATTCTCTATATTTGCCTTTGCATTGTGAAGAGAACCTGTTTTTCATCAATCCCTTCTTCAAAAAGAAGAACAAGGCTCCGTTTTTTTTCAAGAGTGTATCTTTTTTGTACCTACCTTTTCGATATAGTGACGCAAGTTAAGTTTTTAGACTATTCAGCAAATTATGTAAAGGTTTGGAGGTGTCAAGATGGAATGCTCTGCACGCTTTCTGCTGGACTGGTTTGTTATTCTGAGTGTTATTTTTTCCTTGTCTGGATGTGCTGCCACGGCAGGACAAAACCATCCGGATCAGAATGCAGCTGGTGGGTCTTCTGCCCTGGAGAAAATTCTTACTGACGTTGCGACTGCGGCGATCGGAGCACAGGCAGATCAGGCTTTGGGAAAAACCCGAGGGGAGATTGAACATATTCAGATGTTGCAGAAAACCCCCAACAGTTACTTGCTTCAAGTCAGCTATAATGACGTCAAACTCCCACAGGGTGTTACCATCATTGCCGAAGCCTATGGAACCAACGGAAAACTGGAGCAATATATATCAATACCAGCACCCGTTAATCACGATCGTGGTCAGGTTCAGATCCTACTCTACAAGCAAGCAAATGCCAACCAATCATCTGTCAACAATATTTTTGTCAAAATGATTCGCAATAATAATCCCAACCAATGGATAGCTGCCTCCAGCTATCTTCCAAACAGTCACTTTCAATCCGAAGCAGTCAAAGCGGTACCTCCTGTCCCACCACCTCCGCCACCAGCAGTCGTTTCCACAGTAACGAATCAAGCTTTTTGTAATCAGTATGCAGAAACAGCCGCACAACAATTCTATCAAGCTCAACAGCATCACTGTGCTGGTCTCGTTTTCCCAGCATGGCATGATAATAAAATGCTTCATTTCAGCTGGTGTATGGGAATGCAGAGAAAGACCGTTGAAGCTGAAACAAACCGCAGAAATAATTATTTACAGACGTGCGGCTCCAATTAGAAGCGATCACAAGTTTATACCTCAGAAAGGGAGGTCTTATGAAAAGTTTAAAAATATTTTTAGGCTGTTCCATCTTTTTCTTACTTCTCTGTTTTCAAGCTGTCGGCGCAGACAAGCAACAGTTCTGCAAAGACTATGCGGACAGTGCTGTGAAGCAATATAAACTGGGCAAACAGCATAGGTTTTCAGGCATTGTCCCCCCCGCTTGGAGCGATGATTATAAAGGGCATTTTAACTGGTGTATGAATGTCCCGGAAAATCTCGCCAATTCTGAGCGTGTCAAACGCCAAACCTACCTGGATAAAAACACTCCGAAACAACCATCTGGGAACAATCAGATTACAGGAACTTTTACAGCAGAAGCAATAGACTTGCCAGATATGGTTGCTATTGCCAGGGCTGCTCAGGCAAGTCAACCCTATCTTGGCTGTTTTCGTGATCAGAAAAACCGCGATTTATCCGGATACTCTTTTAAGTCATCAAAGATGACAAAACAACTGTGCATGAATACCTGTCAGCAGAAGGGATTTAGCTATGCGGGGCTGCAATACAGCCAATACTGTTTCTGCGGCAACTCTTATGGCCGTCTCGGAAAAGCCGACAACTGCAATATGCCCTGCGCCGGCAACAAAAAAGAGACCTGCGGAGGAGGCTGGGCGAACAGTGTCTATCGGGTAGAGGCCAGTAGCGTAAACAATACCGCCATCGCGGCTACACAACTCCCGTCAGTTCATACCGGTGAATTGGGTCTGAGAGCATCAGTGCAGAACCTTCGAAATAAATTAGAGTTTAGTAAGCCAGTTGATTTATCAGTTGCGCAACAGTTACTGGGAGATAGAGCCAGAATCACTGGTAAAAAAAGTAAAGAACTGCTTTCACCATTGGACAGTCCAATGTTCGATATTTATATTGGAGGAAAACCACAAGCAGCATCGATTGGTCGAGGATATGACTCAATTCTAAAAACAGCCAGATCCCCGGCATTGATCCCCATTCCAAACTCGGAGATTAAGGAGATCATCGCCAACGGCAACGATTCTTTTGCAGATTACGCAAAGAACAGTGAAGAATACTACCACCACCTTGGTCTTAAGGTGGACGTTTCTGGGGGATACCTGTTTTACTCAGGAAGCTCAAGTACGACTTTTGAACAGGAAAAATCAAACAGTCGATTCACGGAGACACTAGCGGCTCATTCAGACATTGAAACATTTTTACAATTTCCTAAGCTCACTCAGTTGAGATTGAATGATGAGGCTAAACAAACTCTCATATCTGAAGGGGTTAAGGGGTTCTATAACAAATATGGAGATGCTTTTATCTACGCCATTCAATATGGCGCTGGTTGCCGAGGAACAGTTTCTTATAACAGGTTGGAAGAAAAAAAATCTTACAAATTTTCTAATAAAACATCGGCCGGTGCAAACGCATTAGTTTGGAGTGCAAATCTCAGCGTAGAGACCAAAACATCGAGAAAAGAACGGAAAGAAAGTGAAAATATCCATCCAGTTTTTAAATCTTATGGAATTAGCGTTAAAAATCCAGTAACGCCAAAAGACCTTCTTGATATCTGGGAAAATTTCCCTGTTACAGCTCACCAGTATGCCATGCAGTCTAAGAATAATAAATTTTATGGAGCAATTATAAGATATACACTCATCAAATATAGTAGCCTCCCTGAATTTATTAATCTTGCCGGTGGTGTTGGTAAGCTGGACACTAGAAAAGCCATATCCAAGCTGACGCAACTTGGTTTTTACGAGCGTAAATTACTCAGGATGAGAAATAATCTAATTTATATAAAAAATCATCCAAAAGAATTCAATCAGAATGATTATAATCTCGCAAACAACAATTTAAATCATATTGTCATTCCCGCACTTGATTTGATCAAAAACGATATTGGTATGATTCAGAGAGATCCTTTTAATAACCAGCTCTTGGATAGTATTGATATCAATAAATATAAAGCAATTAAAGTGAATGCACCCAGTAGTCAGTTTGTCGAGGTCATTGTCGATTTTCCACATGAGTTCCGTGACCAAACCCCCGGCCAGACAGCGTGGGACGCCCAAGTTGGCCCTCTGATGGGCTGGCCGCATATCAGTGGAGACTCACAGATAGCATCATCTGGTAAAATTGACGTCAATATAAATTCAGAACTGGAGATATCAGCTGATAAAAAAAATATCTGGTTGCACCAGAAACTTCTGATACATGAAAACAAACCTGATCATACCAAAATTGGCGGGAAGAAACGGCTCAAAGTATACACGGCTCCTGATGGATATAAAATCGTGGGTTTAAAACAGTCAAGGGCAGATTACTATCATTTGCGCAATTTACGCGGGGACGGCTATATCCCGGTGGCAGATGTCCTGAATAGAGACAACGGTGCTCCGACAGCAAAGGCCGATGATTTGTGGGAAGAACTGTACGTAATTTTTGATAATGGGGGTGCTGTAGATCATCTATACACGGGTCTGTATGGAAAAATGAGGATGTTTGTGGAATTGGAAGAGCTTGCTCCAAAAGAATGAGCTTATTTTATGTGATGACGTAATAGGCATTTTTCTCAACCATAAAGAAAAGGAGGTCACCATGAAAAAGAAAAAAATGTTTAGTTCTATTGCCCTTGGCCTTGGAATCTTTTTTATATCTCTCGGTTCCTGTGGGGCAACCCTCATTGGCAACCACAGCCGAACTTTGAATTTGGAGCAGATTTTCGGCTCGGAGGTAACCACCTTTTCATTCTCCCCATTTTATAGTTTGAACGGGGTTCCAGATGCTCCAGACTTTAGCGCGGTTTCCCCCTTTGGTGAAATAGAGGTTGATTTATCTAGCGGGGGAACTCCTGTTCTGATCTACAATGCCGATTCTGCAACGACAGCTTTCTCAACAGCAGGGACCTACCTGACAAACGGTGATGATAATGTCCTAGGAGAAGTAATAATTGGTTCAGAAAGTTTGTCGCAAGGATTCTCTGAAAGCGGGGTATTAACTGGCTCTGGCTTTACCAGTCCGGATTTTAAGGGCTCCTCCATTGCGGCCATGATCCTGACCATTGATACTTTATTGGCAGACAATTTTACTTATCATGTTGATTATTATGACAAGATCCCCGAGACAATGCCAACGCCGGAACCGGCAACCCTCATTCTCTTCGCTATCGGTCTTATCGGCCTTGCTGTCGTTAGAAATGTAAGAAAATCGAACTGATAAATACTCTCTGGGATTGTGATTCTCCATACCCGTTATGGAGAATCACAATTGATTTTGACTTAGGTCCACAGGGATAATAACCACCAGTTTTTTTGCAGTTCCCTCCCCTCTATCATCATTGAACTGGTATAGAGATGAAGTGCGCGGTATAATTCAGGAACACG
>Ga0256840_1000041_pt1 | contig 93749 bp, 72 predicted proteins | sample 355202metaG_FD_185969 | JGI IMG/M metagenome (GOLD analysis project Ga0256840, IMG submission 185969) | Hydrothermal vent microbial communities from Mid Atlantic Ridge, Atlantic Ocean - 355-202 | ecosystem: Environmental > Aquatic > Marine > Hydrothermal vents | place: Atlantic Ocean: Mid... | reverse complement strand
GTGCTATATTCATTGTTCATGGTGGTCTCCCTTGTTGTGGTTTTGGTTATTTTGGTCGATTGCCAAATTTACCATAACAGAGACCACCATTTATTCTCAAATGTGCGAAAATTATTATACGTTATCAAAAGCGTACGTCCTTATCGGTCTGTTTTGATATTTTACTTGGAGAATTTACAAAAGAAATAGAAACAAAAAAAGCCCTGTAATTCATGAGAATTACAGGGCTGGGAAAAACGTTTCGGAAATTTATTTACTAAGTGATGCCAGTGATTTCTCCATCTTGGTGTTAATGATTCCACCAATATGCTCTGCGGTCCATATTCCATCTTTGCGAACCGCTTTGGAAGCATTTCCAAAACTTATACGAACCTTCTGGCTCGACACGGCATCCAGGGCTGCCTGAATGCGTTCTTGAACCTCTTCCTTAGAAAGGCCCTCAGCCTCACCAATGGGCCCAAGCTCTTTCATATTCTCAGTAAAGTCAGTGATAAGCTTTACAAAAAGAGGTGCCTCAGCAGCAGACGCCCATTGCAGGGAAAAGCGCTCCTCTTTTATACCAATATCTCTTAACACTTTTTTTACAAGTGCATCCATTCCCATCGCATCATAATTACCAACCTGGTAATGACATTCACCGAGTTGTCAGCCGCCTGTAAATATAGCATCAGCACCTTCGAGGAAGCCTTTTAACACAAATGAAGGATCAACCCGACCGGTACACATGACACGGACAGTTCGAAGATTTGGCGGGTACTGGAAACGCGAAACCCCGGCTGCATCTGCTGCTGCATAACAACACCAGTTACAGAGGAACCCAAGGATCTTTGGGCTGAATGAATTATCGGACATATTTTATTCTCCGTATATTACGCTTTTTTCTTATACGTATCAGTAATGGTTAAGCTTCTATCTTTTCACTAGCAATATTATTTCCAAATGCCTCAATCTGACAAGTCAACTGCTCATTGGTGAATCCACCCATGGATATGGCAAATGTAGGACACCGGGAGGCACAGATTCCACATGCTTTACAGGAAGCTGAAACCGTTTTTGCCTTACGTTTCTTATCAACCTTCTCCATCTGGATTGCACCATAAGGACAGAGGCTGACACAAATACCACAACCAATACAGTTCTCCTGTTCAACACTTGACACAATGGGGTCAACTGTAACAGATCTTTGCACAAGAGGCATGGCAGCTTTGGCTGCGGCAGCCTGAGCCTGGGCAATGGTTTCTTCCACAGGTTTAGGTGCATGAGCGAGACCGCATATGTATATTCCGTCAACAGCTGCCTCAACAGGACGCAATTTTACATGAGCCTCTAGGAAGAAACCGTTTGAGGTAACCGGCAGTTTGAGCATTTTTGAAAGTTCATCAGTGCCATCTGGGACGATTCCCACAGAAAGTGTAACAAGATCAGGCGTCATGCTGACCTCTTCCTGCATAATAGCGTCAAAAAAGTCAACCTGCACCTTGGTACCTTTGCTTGTAACCACAGGTCTGCGACTAACCTCATAAGGAATAAAAATAACACCTTTTTTACGGGCTTCAAGGTAGGCATCTTCTGCAAAGCCATATGTTCTCATATCACGATAAAGAACAATGATTTGAGAACCTGGATTAATTTCCTTAATCTTCAAGATGTTTTTTATTGCGTGGTTACAGCATACCTTAGAGCAGTAGTTGAGATCTTCCCCGCGGGATCCGGCACACTGGATCATCACTATGGAGTCAGGTGCACGGTTTTTGGCTCGACCAGCTAGTTTTATTTCAAGTTCCTGCTGGGTTAGTACTTTCTTTGATTTACCAAGCTGATACAGATCTGGACGATGCTCATGGCCACCTGTGGCTACGACGATAACACCATGGTCATAGATCTGCTCCTTCTTTTTCTTGCCGATACCACTCTCAATAACTGAGCTAAAGTTACCAATAAAGCCGCTGGTCTGAGCAAGAACTGCATCGGTTACCAAATCAATATTTTTTGATTTTTTAACATTGGCTGTGAGTTTTTTGAGATATCCTGCAGTTTCATCACCGGCAAGGGTATTCTTCAAATTCTGAAGATTTCCACCAATTTTGGAACTTTTTTCCACAAGAACTGAATAGAATCCTTGATCTGCAAGGGATAGCGCTGCTGTCATCCCGGCTATCCCTCCACCAAGAACCAGAGCCTTTGGAATAACAGGTACTGTCTGTTCTGGTAGGGGCTGAATATGAGCAGCCTTGGAAACGGCCATACGAACCAGATCCTTTGATTTCTCTGTGGCAGCTTCCGGCTCATTGGCATGCACCCAGGAACATTGATCCCTAATATTCACCATTTCAAATAGATTTCTATTGAGCCCGGCATCCTTTAATGTTTCCTGAAAAAGGGGCTCATGGGTTCTTGGTGAACATGCCGCAATAACAACACGGTTCAGCCTTTCATCTTTAATTGTCTGCTTGATCTGCTCCTGAGCATCCTGGGAACACGAATAAAGATTTTCTGTATAGTAGGCTACGTTTTCCAGGCCACCGGCATTTTCCGCAACATCAGGACAATCAACCACCGAACTGATATTAATGCCACAGTGACAGACAAAGACACCTATCCTTACCTCATCTTCGTCTGTTACTGCAAGCTCATCCGGATATTCCTTGTTCACTGTTCCCTTGCCACGCTGTTTCTTTAGCACGGTAGAGGCAAGAATAGCTGCACCTGAAGACTGGGTAACTGACTCTGGAATATCTTTTGGTCCCTGAAAAGCACCGGCAACGACAATTCCTTCCTCAGTGGTTTGCAGGGGAGCAAAGGTTTCTGTTTTACAAAAATCATACTTGTTAAGTTCGACTTTAGTGATCTCGGAGATTTTCTCAGCATCTTTGGGTGACTCAAGACCAACGGACAGTACGACCATATCATGAGCATCGAACTTATGCTGACCATCGAGTGTTGAATAGGTCAATTTAAGATGATTATCCCAAGGAGTTACATCGGCAACTTTAGCGCGAACAAATTTGATACCAATTGCTTCAGCTCGTTCACGGGCTGCATCAAAATCTTTTCCCTGAGTACGAATATCCATATAATAGATGGTGATATCTACTTCAGGATCATGTTCTTTGGTGACTAGTGCTTCTTTAATTGCATACATGCAGCATACAGAAGAGCAGTATCCATTGTCGCATCCTATATCCCTTGAACCGACGCACTGAATAAAAGCCATGGATTTGGGATGGCGTCCATCGGAGAAACATTTGATTTCCCCGAGAAATGGCCCTGAGGCTGTGGTCATACGCTCATATTCGTAAGCAGTTACAACATCAGGGTGTTTTCCGTAACTAAATTTCTCAAGGGTTTCAGATGCTATTTTACCAAAGCCAGGAGAAAGAATAACCGCACCAACCTTCAGGTCACGAGCCTCTGGTTGCTGATTAAAATTAATGGCATGGCTCTGACATACAGGGACACATATCTGACAGGTTTCATGCTGAACATACATGCATGACGCAGGATCGATGTAATAGGTGGCTGGAACAGCCTGGGCGTAATCAATGTGAATCGGCCTGGTCACTGCCAGTCCTTCGTTGTATGGATCAGAATGGTGTTTGGGACAGTACTGAGTACAGAGTCCACACGCAGTACAGGCATCAGCATCGATATAACGCGGTCTAATGTTCAACTTTGCAGTGAAATTCCCTGGTTTACCCTCCAATGCAAGAAAATCGGCATTGGTAATCATCTCAATGTTTGGAGACCGACCGGCCTCTACCAGCTTTGGCGCCAGGATTCAGAGAGAACAATCATTGGTTGGAAAGGTCTTGTCAAGCTTGGCCATAACACCGCCAACAGCAGGCGATTTTTCTACCAGATAGACGTAATAACCAAGGTCGGTCATATCTAGAGCAGCCTGGATACCGGCAATACCACCGCCGACTATCATCACTGCCCCTTCCCTCTGTATCATTGCTTTTCCCATCACAATCTCCGGGCTAATATTTGTAATATTTAATAATCAGTATATTTGATGGCGTCGTAAAAACCTTCATCTGCTTCGTTGTGCCCCTTTGGGGAGGTGCCCATAGAGGGTACAACTGAAGTTTTTCGGAATCTGCGCTTATCTACTTAGCCATCGCTTATCTTAACAAGGTTACAAACTGTAACAACCTTATCTATAATGAATCAATTAAACTGTTTCTAACTTAGTAATCTTAATTGCACACACCTTGGCTTCTGGAATTTTACAGTGCGGATCAAGAGCATCATTGGTAAGAAGGTTTGCAGATGCTTCCTTGTAATGAAAAGGAATAAACACCAGCCCCTCAGTAATCCTGTCCGATATCCGAACTGCAAGTTCTATGGTACCACGACGGGAGGAAGCAGATACCATCTCATTGTCTGCAAGCCTGAGCCGCTCAGCATCAAGAGCATTCATTTCAAGGTAGGCTGCCGGTGCGGAATTTTCAAGGACCTCAGATCGTCTAGTCATGGTTCCTGTATGATACTGATAGAGTACACGGCCTGTTGTCAGAACAAAGGGATACTCATCATCAGGGTTTTCAGCAGGACCATCCCAGCTAATTGCAGATAACCACGCCTTACCCCTGGGAAACCTCTCCTCATGAAGTATCGGTGTACCAGGGTGATCCTTGTCTGGGCAAGGCCAGGCCAGGGACTCTGTTTCCAGCCTCTCATAGCTCATCCCGGCCATGGCAACCCAGCACTCTGTGATCTCAGAAAAAATCTCAGAGGCAAAAGGAGGCACCGTGTGAAATACAGGATCGGATATGCCATGATAATCACCATCTCTGTTACCAAGAATCCTGTTACTTACCATATTGATAATGGAAAGATCGTCTCTAGCATCACCTGGAGGTGCTATAGCACGCCTTACCCTTTGAACTTTTCTTTCAGTATTGACAAAGGTCCCATCTTTTTCGGCAAATGAAGCGGCGGGAAGCACAACATCAGCAATCTCTGCAGTCTCGGTGAGAAAAATATCCTGTACAACCAGACACTCGAGTTGTTCAAAGGCCTTTTTCACATGACTACTGTTGGGATCACTAACCATGGGATTTTCACCCATTACCCAGAGTCCGGCAAGTTTTCCATCATGGATGGCATCACCAAACTCTGTTGCCATAAGCCCAGGTTTATCAGAAACAGAACAATCCCATATCTTAGCAAATTTATCACGAGCTGCCTGATCATCACAACGTTGATAGCCAGGGAAGAAAGTGGGAAGACATCCCATATCAGAGGCACCCTGAACATTGTTCTGACCACGAAGTGGGTTCAGTCCTGCACCTGGTTTACCAAGGTTACCAGTAATTACAGCGAGATTCGCAAGACAATAAACATTGTTTGTTCCAGACGTATGCTGAGTTATCCCCATTGTGTAATAGATACCAGCACGCTCCGCCTGAGCAAAGGTACGGGCAACATCTTCTATAACAGCAGCAGGAACACCCGTTATTTTTTCTGCCCACTCCGGAGTACAATCGGCAACGGAATCCTTAAAGGACTCAAAATTCTCGGCACGCTCTTCGATGTATTGCTTATCCTCAAGACCATCTCGTATGATAACATGACACAATGCATTTATAAGTGGGCCATCAGTACCGGGACGCTGTTGCATCCAATATTCTGATGAATCACAGAGCTTGATACGCCTTGGATCAGCAACGATAAGTTTTGATCCTTTTTTGACAGCTTCAAGCATCCGTAGGCCGATTATGGGATGGGTTTCCGTGGTATTTGAGCCAATAACAAGCATGCAATCACCATCTAAAATACCGTTGATGGTGTTTGTCATTGCGCCAGAACCAAGTACTGTGACCAGACCGGTCACCGTTGGGCTGTGTCAGTATCTGGCACAGTGGTCTACGTTATTCGTCCCTATTCCGGCTCTGAAAAATTTTTGAAAGGCATAATTTTCTTCGGTTGTACACCTGGCTGATGAAAGTCCGGCAAGGGCATCTGGCCCCCTTTCACCAAGAATTTTGGAAAATGCCTGGCCCATAAAATCGAGTGCTTCATCCCATTTAACAGGTTCAAGCGGCATTCCCTTCTCACGTCTTATCAGTGGTGTTTTTAACCGATCCGGATGTTGAATGAAATTATGACCAAACCGTCCCTTTACGCAAAGATCTCCAAAATTTGGCCCAACCTCAGGGTCAGCGGTAATTTCCATCAAGGTCTGTCCTTTGACCTTGAGTATCATTTGACAACCGGTACCGCAATAGGGGCAGGTTGTCCTCACCTCACGAACATCTTCGGCTTGAATGGGTACAATACGATTGTTCTTATTAAGGGCACCGGTGGAGCAGTTTTCAACACATTTACCACAGGAAACACAGTTTTCCTTAAAATCAATCACTAGTCCGACAGGTCTCTCCATTTCGTCCATAGAATGGGCTTTGACTTCGAGGGCATCATAGGCACAAGCACGTTCGCAACGACCACAGAAAATACATTTATTGGGATCCACAGTGATGGCACGATGTGATGTGTCTATGGGGTAAAGTGGCTCCTTCCCCATTCCTGTCTTGTTGATATTCACTTTGAGATCAATATCAAGACGTTTCAAATCACAGCGTTCGAAGGCAGTACAACCACATTTCAAACAGCGTTCAGCCTCACGTTTTGCCATTTTTTCGGTAAACCCGAGTTTCACCTCGTCATAATCCTGAGTCGATACCTCGGGAGGACGAGTCGGCATTTTTTCCCGGAGAGTAACACCAATCCCATCGAAATTTTTGAGGGAAACATCATCAAATGATTTACCGCGAGTGAAATTAAAACGGTTATCAACGGGATCCTTTTCACAGGACATAACATAGGCGTTTATATTATTTGCAGCACGTCGAGCTGAAACAACAGCCTGGATAACGGATTTAGTACCCGTTGCAGCATCCCCTCCAGCAAAGACACCATCGACACTGGTCTCAGCACTACGCGGATTCGCAGAAAACATACCACCAGGTTTAAGCTTCAGTTGCGTTTCAAGTTCGCCTCCTGTCATCATACCATTGACAGCCATCTGTCCCAGGGATGATACAACAGTATCCACACTGAGAGAATTCGTGGATCCCGGAATGGGCAATATGGCTCTTTTGCCTTTTTTGTCAGGCTCGCCAAGTTTCATCCTGATGAGATCAAGCTTCAATCGGTTATTGTCATCGGGAACAGCACAGAGGCCGGATGGTGAGGCCATCAAAAGGAATTGAACCCCTTCTGTTTCTGCCTCTTTTACATTTCTCTGATTAGCAGGCATTTCAAGGCGTGAACGTGGATAAACGATGGTTACCTGTTCAACTCCCTCACGAACAAGGGTGCGAGCAACCTCCATTGCAATATTATTTCCGCCAATTACAGCAGCCTTAAGACCTAAATCAAGCTTTCTGCCTTCATTGATCATCCGTAAAAAGTTGGAGGCAGTATATACGTTTTCTTTATCTGTACAGGGGACGTCAAAGGGAATATCAACGGTGGCACCAATAGCGATAAACGTTGCATCAAAACCGGTATCTTTCAGGTCCTGAAGTGTAAAGTCTTTCCCCCAGCGCTGTGATAAACGGATATTTATGCCCATACGGAGAATGGCATTAACTTCGTAGTCAACAATTTCTCGAGGAATTTTGTAATCGGGAAACCCGTATCGTAAGGCACCACCAAGTTTCGGAGCGGCCTCAAATATTGTTACCTCATGACCTTTTCTAGTGAGGAACCATGCTGCGGTAAGACCGGCAGGACCACCGCCTATTACAGCAATCCTTTTCCCAGTGGGCTTGTCTTTAGGGATTTTAAGATCAATTTCATGGCGCATGCACCAATCTGCCACAAATCGTTTCAGATGATTTATGGAAACAGGTTCATCAATAAGAAGACGACGACAACGCGTCTCACAAAAGCGGGGGCATACCCGGCCAACAGAAAATGGCATCGGATTACGTTCCATCACCAGGCGTAAAGCCTCCTCATATTCACCTTTTGCGACATGAGCAATATAGCCTTGCACATTAATCTGTCCTGGACAGGTAAGATTACACGGCGCCTTGCAATCTCCGAAATGAGTTTCAGAAATAATAGCGAGTCTATCCTGACGGTGTACTATGACACGTTCAGATTCACTTTGAACCTGCATTCCATCGCGAACAAGGGTAACACAGGAGCGCATAAGTTCATCTTCACCCTCAACTTCAACCACGCATATTTCACATGGATTGTCAGTTGGTTTATCCTTTACATAACAAAGAGTCGGGATGGTAATCTCAGCTCTTTTGGCTACTTCAAGGATAGTCAGCCCGCTTTCGGCAAAAATTTCATTGCCATCAATAGTAAGTGTAACAGTGCTCATCAATACCTGCTAGTTAGAAGGTTTCCACTCTTTCAGGAACACTGGAAGATGTCCGGCTTCCCGTGGCCCAATAATGATATTCCAATCGGGCAGTTCTTCCTCAAGCTCTCCTTTAAGAGATGCAAGATAGCCAGGTATAATAAGATCGCGATGTTTGACCTTATCCTCAATACCACCTTTCTTCACAAACTGCGCAATAAGATCAGCCCCGAATTTTCCGGCAGCCCATGCGGTAAGTACAGAGAGTCCCTCAGTATCTTTAATAAGTAACCAGGTTGGTACTTTAGATCCTTCAATTTCACCAGATACGATAAAATAGGTAAGCGAGAAGTTACAGGTGATAACAACCGGAGAGTTATCATCGGGCCCGGTGAGAGGATAGATATCCTCAGTTACAACCATTGGTCTTTGCGGATCGGTGAAGATATTCATCCGTTCAAGAAAGAGCGGGAAGATCAGATCACCCTGGAGGTCTGAAAGAACAATGATACCGGCATACTTTGCAATGAGAACAGAGGCAACCATTGCTTCAAGCATGGGGTCATCGGTTATCTCACAGGGAAAGGTGATTGTTGGAAAACCAAGCGGTTTAAACTTGGCTGTAACAGCAGATCTCCTGGCAACAACATTGTCCTCAAAGGCAGCACGAAGTGTACGGGCACCGGTGTCTATGACCATATCTTTCAAGCCTGCGGCTGAAAGTTTTTCAGAAATCTCAACACAGTTATCAAGATTAGTAGCTTTAACACCTATGGGCGCTTTGATGGACAGGCCAAGCTTTGCCATATCATCAGCATTATCAAGACTTGCACCATAAAGCAGAGGAATACGATCGCCACAGACCTTTGCAGCAGCCTCAAGGTTACTGGCCGAGTCACTCATAAGGATAATTGCAGCTCTGGCAGAACCATCAACAACCTTCTGGGTGAGAGCCACAAAAGAGGCCTCATCATTGTCAGCATCTTTGACAGCAATAAGATCAGCGCGCATGACAACACCTACACGCTCATACTCAAACTTATTAAAGCGCTCTATACGACCATCAATGTCAGCATCGCTCATGTCCGTGCTTACAAGCACCGCGATACCAGTCTGGTTTTCAAAACGCTTATCATGGCGATACATACACGTTTCTCCACCAGCGGTAAAACTATCATCACCAGAGCCAACCTTAATAGTTCTAATTGGTGGCGCAGATGCCTCGCTAATGGTGGCCTTGGCCTCATCTGAAACGTATGGACATTCATCAATTTCCACCTGACCTGCCGCTACTTTCATAGCAAATGCGAGGCAGGTAGGGATGCTACATTCGCCACAATTTTTCTTGGGCAGCATCTTCAGGATCTGAATACCTGTTAAAGCCATGGTGATTCCTCCGGTTCTCTATACAATTAAATTTATATGGTAATTTGTATTTTAATTTATAATCTTCACTGTTACTGCAGGCAATAAAGCAAGCACCTATACAGCGGTTTCCATCTCAAGTGCTGGATGTCCCTTCTCTTTAAGGAATTCAAGGATCTCCTCTTCAGTAGTACCCTGCTCCTCGGTAGCTATCATGTCAAACAATTCAGGCATACCGATATTCTCGCACACTTCTTTTAACTTGTCAGCAATCTCGTCTTTAAGCATCTTCGGCAACCATACAACACGCTTCAAACCACCTTCAGCCTTAAACAGTTTTTTGGAGGTCATATAATGTTTACTCACTCCCATAAATCCAGGTGTCTGCATACCGCCACCAGCCATACCGGCAAGTGAAGTAAACTTCATTCCAGATGGGGTCATTCCGAGAAAATCACGATTAACAACCATAATACCGTTACAGGTTGGCAACATGGCGGCAATTGCTTCAAAACAGCCACATGCAGTCATCGGGTTGTTCATCAGAGAGTAACAACTCACCTCAGGAACAGCACCTCGCGATGCCTGGTTCACAAATTCGTTGATACCGGTATAATATCCATTGTTCTCATCTGTACATTCACCTTTGGCGATGGGTTGGTTAGGACCGGTAGGATTGATATTGTAGGATGCTTTTCCGTCAAGCCAGTTATATGCACCACACATCCCGATACGCTCAGGAGTGATTACACATACATGACTTGGAGCAAATGACTGACACAAAGTACATGAGTAGAAAACATCTTCGCTTTCATCCGTCATGGCACCAAGGCGCAAATCACGCTCAGTGTAGACGGCAGTTGCAAGATCAGCAACCCCTTGCACGCCGTTTTCCTCAGTATACAGTTTGACCTGGATTTTATCTACAATGGCACCGAACTCCTGATGTAGTTTACCATGCAGTACCGTCCCAAGGTGTTTGAATGAGAACCCTTTTTCAACGGCAGCCTTTCCTATACGAAGCCACATGATGTTTCGCTGTCCCATGTGCATGATCCCTTGAATGTAGTTCATCAGATGATGAAACTGGCGTTCAAGGATAGGTTCGAAATCAGACTGCATCTCACGTCCTGCTACCTCAACAAGAATGCCAAGAGGGAGATTTTGCCCCTGTTCAATATCTGAGATATCAGGTCCCTCAAGGGTAACAAGACCATCCTCAATCTCATCCATTTCTTTGGAAATAAGTACCTCAACTCCTGGAGTACGACCTCCACCACATTCCATGAAAAGGTCATCCTTACGTACACGCTCGCCCTCAAATGCGGGACCAAATGACATTGGAATATCTATCTTGGTAACATTAACTTTCAGACCACGAACTTCTATGGATTTCTGTACGATTTCCTCGTGAGGAACATTGGAGACAACATGCTCATAGGTACAGATTCCGGTGGGCAGTATTTCTGGTATATCATAATCAGATATTGTTGGGAATCCCCAGTTGATCGCACCAGCTGCATTAGCATACCATTCATCACTGACCTCACCAAAGGCTATGACAAAGGCAAATGTACGATCTTTATTATATTTAAGGTTTCCGGCGAAGTCGCCAGGTTTAACACCACCGAAAGCAAGCGCAACACGACAGGCAAAGCCAATTGCAAAGACAGTGGTTGTGTATTCACGACCAAAAGGAACCAAGCGTGTACCCCAGCCAACCTGCTGTTTCTGTTTGAGCAGCTGTTCCGGAAGGCTGATGCCATCTGTCTGATCATGCATAAAGATATAGAGATTCTTTTCCTGAAGTTCCAGTGCTATTTTAGCTGCCATCTCTGGATCCTTAGGAGTACCGAGAATTGCAGCAAAACCCGGGGCAGAGCCATCCACAAATTCAACACCACGTTTTCTGAAAATTACATCATCTGCGGCTCCTAGCCAGAAGTTATCTGCGGTGGGATCCTCAGTTGCGGTATAAAGATTGGGCTCATTGATATACCTGATTGCCTCATACATCTCCTCAGCAAAGAAAGTTGCCATACCAGCATCAAGGGCAGGAGCGAGATATGGAAGCCAGATATCTTCGGTAACGATTGCAGGCAATAGAGAACGACACTCCTGAAATATATCTTTCATGTCGCCAAGTTTTTCAACTTTGACACCAAGCATACTGTAGATAATTGGCAGAAAGTATGCAGTATTTGGAAAAGAGACTTCCTTGTCTTCCCCATATTTTTTTACTGCATCTTCATAGCTGCTCTCAGCCATATCTATAATTTTTTGTGCACCGCGGATCGCAGCAGAACAAATTATTTTCGACATATCTTAAACTCCTGTAATAGCTATATTAAGCCGTATTGATAACGTTTCATTCAAATGGGGGTAAACTCTTAATCCATAAGTCCGGCAATAATCGCCTTGGTGAGGGCAATAGCCCGAGGATGACGCATAATCATCACTTCGCCACCTGCAATAAGCATACAGCTCGCAGTAATAGCCTCCATCATGATTCCACGTGTTTCCTGGTCACCAATCATGTCATCACTTGGCAGTTTGGTCTCTTTAGCTTTCCATACCTCACAACCAAGGTTGCAGATGATGGGTACCTGAAGTTTTTCATCCTGCTGAGTTAGAGCTGCGATACGAATACGCTCCATTACTGAGTAGGTGTATTCAATTCCATATCCTAGAGAACCAATGGATGGATCCATGAGAACAGTGTCAAGAGAGACACCTAAGTTTTCAAGGAGAATATTCAGTTGTTTGGCCAGATTTACATCAATGGGAGATGCTGCAACAATGGGGTGCTGAAAAGCCATGGCTGTTGCCCCGATTGTTCTGTAATTTGAGTCTTCAAGCGGCGCAAGGCATACCTTCTTATCCCCAATAACAGAGGTAATATCCCTTAATGTCTCGGTATCCTTATCTGCATTTCCACAGCCCCAGACAATTACAGGTACATCCACTGCAGCAATGACATCAGCAGCAGTTTTGGCCGCATCAGCCGCTGAGCGATTCATACCGTTGGGATCTGTTGATCCAAGTGTCACTGCAATGGCCTCTGCACCAAAGGTTTTAACACATTTTTGAGCCCAGGCGACAGGGTTATCAAATACATCACTGAAATGCTGGCTCAAGGTCTCTGGCCACTCTTCAGGCTTAACATCGGCAACTTCCATTGCTATAAGCGGTTTATGAGGATGATCTCCCTCAAATAGCTGGAATGGCATTGATGCAGAACCACCAACCAGTATTTCGTTATCGCCATTACCCATTTTAACAGGGCGGATAATACCAGAGTATTGAGTTTCGTATGTATTGGGTGCAACCTTGGTAGATCGATCTGCTAGAGGAACTTCCTCTTTAACAAGGCTTGGAACCCGACTATCGATAGCTGGGGCTGTTGCAGTCTCTTTTTCTGCAGCCTCAATTTTTGCCTTGGCTTCTGCTTCTGCCTTGGCTTTTTCTGCAGCGGCTTTTGCCTCTGCCTCTGCCTTAGCCTTAGCTGCTGCTTCAGCCTTTGCAGTTTCTTTTTCTTTTGCTTCATCTGCAGCTTTTACGGCTGCTGCTTTAGCTTTTTCTTCAGCCTCAGCCTTTGCAGCTGCCTCGGCTTTTGCTTCAGCTGCAGCTTTTTCTTTTTCAGCGGAATCATCAACCGGGGTAGCTGGTGCAGTAGTCGTTGGCACCGCTTCAGGCTCTTTTCTCAAAATAGCATGGGCACCAGCAAAGCTGGCAAGTGCTTCAAACTGATCATCTGTTAATCCGTATGCCTTTTTCAATGCGGCCAGGCCAAGATTTACAGAATCAAGGGCCATGATCCGTTCTTTTTCATTCATTTCATGCTCTCCTGAATCATCCGCACTCTGTGGCGCGTCACTGGTTATGCTTGTTGTAGCTGCAGCTGCCGATCCTGAACCTTCAACATTCTGCAAAAGTTTATCAGCTTCAACCCTGGCAGCTGCAACTATACCTGCAGCTTCTGCTTTTGCTTTTTCAAGTAAGCCATCTGTGTCAACTGCCTGAACTGTAATCTGCTCTTTCGTTTTTGTTACACTCTCTGGTATTTCAGCTTCTGTTATGCCAGGTCTTGGCAAAAGTCCTGCTCTGGTGAGTATCTCTGGAACAGCACTCTCCCACTCGATAGCCATACAATGAATGCCTGCTACACCTTCTATATCTTTTACCTGTTCAATTATATCAGCACAGATCTGGATACCTTCATTCTGCTTATCCTTAGCGTCCTTCATTCTCTGAATAACTTCATCAGTAACATCCATACCCGGTACAAAGTTCTTCATATACCTTGCCATACCGAGTGACTTTGGTGGTGTCACTCCTGCAAGAATATAACATTTTTCATGGAGACCCAGATCCCGAACCATCTTCATAAATTCGGTAAATTTTTCCACATTGTAGATGATTTGAGTCTGTACAAAATCAGCACCTGCGGCAATCTTTTTGCCAAGCCTAACAGCACGGTACTCAAATGGGTATGCAAAAGGATTAGCTGCAGCTCCTAAAAATAACTTAGGTTCGTTATTTTTTATCTCTTCACCACACTGGAATTTCTTATCATCCCGCATCCCCTTCATCATTCCAAGCATCTGGATTGAATCCATGTCAAAAACACCCTTCGAACCGGGATGGTTTCCGAACTTCTGGTGGTCACCAGTTAGACAGAGGAGGTTTTTCAGGCCAAGGGCGGATGCACCAAGGATATCGGACTGCATTCCGATTCGATTCCGATCACGGCATGTCATCTGAATAACAGGTTCTATCCCCTCTTCCTTTGCAATAAGTCCAGCTGCAATAGAAGACATACGTACAATCGCAGTCTGGCAATCAGTAATATTGACTGCATCGACATTGCCTTTCAGTAACTGCGCTTTTTCACGCACTACTTCAGGGTTTCCATTTTTTGGAGGCCCCAGTTCGCCTGTTACAACGAAGGTCCCCTCTTTTAATAGTGTTTCTAGATTACTGCCCGACTTCATCGGCTAGACTCCTTCTGCCAAAAACTGTTATTAGAGTAACAACCTGCAATGCAGGTTGTTATACGTATTTACCAGTCGTGGTGGGTTATAGCTTTTATTTGTGACCGCAACCCACACCAGAGAGACCCTGGCCGGTTGCACCAGCATCAAGATCACGGCGCATTTCCATATCAAATAGGACACGATCCTGTTTCTTGTTGATCCCAAGGGCCTCACGTTTCCCATCAATGGCTTTGATCATTTTCCGGGCAAGTTTAATTGGGTCCTCTTCGTAATCCCAAGCGGCACCGTACTCTTCCTTCATTCCATCAAGTATGAAATCATTCATCTCCTTGGAACCGGTTACAGGAAGATTCTGAAAAATAACATGGGCACCTGTAGTTACAAAATACTGACCAATAGCAACAGCCTTTTCACTCATCCAGAGAGGAGCAGTACCACAGGCGGGAAGATCAGAAATATTATCTCCCAGTCCTCCCTCCTTAACAATCTCGGTGAGAGCGATTAGAAGTCTGGAGTTATCAACGCAGGATCCCACATGAAGTACAGGTGGCATACCAACAGTTTCACAGACCTCAGCAAGTCCGGGACCACAGAACTCTGCTGCAGCCTCGGGCCGCATTAGTCCCATACGGCCAAGAGCCTGAGCTGCACAACCGGTTGCCAGAACCAGGACATCATTTTTCAGCAATTCAACCGCAATTTTGTAATGAACATCGTCACTGTATTTATAGTGTTCACAGCCTACAAGTGCGCCAATTCCCTTGATACGACCATTGATTATATTGTCATTCAGTGGACGGTAACTTTCACGGAAGCGACCACCAAGCATATAGTTAATAGTCTCATGGCTGAAGCCTACAACAACGTCGAATTTTTTATCCTTTGGAATGTAGAATTCACCACGTTTTTTGTAATTATTGATAGCACGAGTAAGAATAGCCTTGGCTGAACCGAGAGGATCTGCTTCTTCAAACTGCATGTGAATGGCATCCGGCATTTTGGCGCGATAGTTGGTAGTAATAATGTCAGTGTGTTTTCCCTTTACTACCTGTGCCACAGACTGCATTATACACTGTACATCAACAACCATTGCCTCAACTGCACCAGTGGCAAGTACCATTTCCTGTTGGATAAAAGAGCCAGCAACAGGTATACCACGACGCATAAGAATCTCATTACCTGTACAGCAGACACCTGCAAGATTAATTCCTTTGGCACCAACTTTCTTGGCAAGGGCCATAATCTCAGGGTCTTCGGCGGCCATACAGAGTGACTCAGCGAGCAGAGGTTCATGACCATGAACGGTGACATTTACCTGGTCCTCTTTCAACACTCCAAGATCAATGAGAGCACGTTTAGGGACAGGAGTGCCAAACATGATATCGGTAAGCTCAGTGGATAGCATTGACGCTCCCCAGCCATCAGCAAGCGAACAGCGGGCTGCCTGCTTCATGATGTTTTTATATTCCTGATCAACACCCATATGAGTACGATGCATGGTCTCTACAATCTCGCGATCGATACCCCTTGGCTCAACACCTTTTTCCTTCCAGATCTGCTGCTGCTTCTCGGGCGCTCGTTTGAGCATGGAGAGAGTACCCTGCTGCTGACCAAACTCAGCCAGTGCCTTTTCCCCAAGCTCCAAAGCTATCTCATTTTTGTCTCTGCCCTCTGTCTTAATATCAAATGTTTCTGCCATGGCATGGAGTTTGGCTTCATCTTTGATACCGTGAGGTGTATTCCCCTTGGCAGTTTCAATAAAACCCATGACCATTTCACGGGCATGGTCTGTGTGGGCAGCAGTTCCTGCAGCAACGATACGGGCAAAATTTCTGGCAACCACAGTCGCTGCGGTGGCACCACAGACACCTATCATGGCCTCAACACCATCAATGATCTGACAAGGGCCCATATTGCAGATACGGCAACAAGTTCCTCCAGACCCAAACAGACAAGCTGATACGCCACGATCCTCAATACGATCATAGGTAGTACGTACCTGTTTTGCCAAATCCTGGCTAAGAAGATCTTTGGTTGAAGCAACCGTGATCTCATTGCAGGATGTGCATCCACCTTTACTGTTGCTCATAGTTTTCCTCCGGAATATGCGTTCTATATCTTGAAATCTATCTTTTTATATGAGGTTGGCAGCCATCTTAGCTGCCTGTACTGTGTTTTTCATCAGCATGGTAATGGTCATCGGGCCTACACCACCGGGAACGGGAGTAATGCAGGATGCTTTTTCTTTTACAGCATCAAAGTCGACATCACCAGCAAGAATAGCTTTTCCATTACTAGCCTTCCCGATACGATTCACCCCAACATCAATGATCGCGACACCATCTTTTACCATGTCGGCGGTAACCATCTTAGGAACCCCAACCGCCGCAATGATAATGTCGGCACGTCTGCAGTGAGCAGCCATATCTTTGGTTCTGGTATGACAGAGAGTAATTGTTGCATTTCCTGCCTCACGCTTCTGAAGCATGAGATTTGCGATTGGTTTCCCAACGATATTGGATCTTCCAATAATCACGACTTCAGCACCACTGGTCTCAACACCACTTCTGGTTAGAAGTTCAAGGATACCATGGGGAGTACAGGGCAGAAAACATTTCTCACCAAGAACCATTTTACCGACGTTTACAGGATGAAAACCATCAACATCCTTATCGGGATCAATGGCGTAGAGGACATTGGCCTCATTAATATGTTTTGGAAGAGGAAGCTGAACAAGAATACCATTGATTTTAGGATCATTATTATATTTATCAACCAGTTCAAGAAGCTCTTTCTCGCTGGTATCCGGATCAAGGGTCACCTGCTCGGAATAAATCCCCAGAGCATGAGCGGTCTTGTTTTTAGCTGCAACATATGACTGGGAAGCAGGATCTTCTCCCACCAGAATGGTAACCAGACCGGGAACAATGTTATGTTTCCCTTTCAGCTCAGTGACCTCAGCTGTTAATTCCTCACGAATTGCCTTAGCCACCTCGGTACCGCTTATAAGCTTTGCTGTCATTAATATTTCCTCAATTATTTCTGATGAGCTTTTTTAGTAACAATATCGCTACATCGTTTGGTTGATTGTGGGATGAGCCGTTCTCAAGGACCTTGGAAATCTAAAATGCCACAGAACTGCTCCAGGAGAATCTCCAACAAAAGTCCTGTATCAACAAGACTATCAGCTGAAACGAATGGAACAAATTAATAGGTTTTTCAATTTTTTTCAAGTAACAGATCAATATTTTTTAACAATCATCAACTTTTTTTGATTCATTGTTCAAAAAAATAGATATAAAATCTGAGAAGCAATCTCATTATACATGTAAATCCTGTATTTTTAACCTGCTTTCGTCATTTTTCTTTCAGACACAACGGATAATTATTCTGACCTGCCCTGACATCGTTCTCCCTTGCGACCTATAATTCAGGTGATATTCTACTAAAAAGTATCTTTCCACAGCAACGCCATATCTTTTCGAAACAGTTTGCGATAGAATACTTTCACGAGGCACATATACCGTAATAATTTTTCAATCTTCAGGTGTCCATATGACCATCATCAAGTGGAGAGACTCCTATTCTGTTGGGGTGGTAAGATTTGACCTTGAGCATAAAGTACTGGTCGAACTTATCAATCATATTTACAGCATTATACGAAACGGTAACGATCAGACCGTACCCGAATATGAAATTACAGAATTGATCCGCTATACACAGGCCCACTTCAAGGGTGAAGAAGAGACCATGGAGAGGTGTGGTTATGAATTTCTAGAGGACCACAGAAAGATTCATGCAGAGTTGGAGGTGAAGGTATTAAAATTTAAAGAGCAACTGCACAATTGTTCCGACAGGGTGGTTTCTGCCCTTTATCTCTTTCTTCGGGACTGGTTACTCAAACATATACTGGAAGAAGACATGAAGTACAAAGAATGTCTCAGCGCCTGCGAGGAAGTCGGCAAAGGAGCCCCCTGAACCCATGCGAACTTCACGATTACTTTTTTGATTACATATTAAAATACAAATATGTTGCCCACAACCGGGTGTGTGAAAAAAAACAATCGCCTCCCTTCGGGGAATAAAATAACTCGGGCACCAGCAAGACCACACTCACCGGCACCCGTTTCCCTACTCCCTACATGGCCACCATGGGGAGATAATCTGGTTCCCAGCGCATCTTACGCAACAATTCACCCATTCGTGCCTCATCCCCTTCGTGCTGAAAAGTTGAAAAAACACATGGCCGACTGACATCATTTTTCACAGCTGCCATGGCTACAGCCAGTGCCACCTTGGTACTCACATCTTTCAAGGTGTGTATAGCAGGCACCAGACAGCCACTCTCCATCTCAGCCTTTGAGACACTGGAAGAAACCGCGTGTGCGGCGGCTGTGAAAAATTGCGGCAAAACCTCCCTCGCCCCGGAAGCAAGCACACCCAGCCCAACACCTGGAAAGACAAAAACATTATTGCACTGACCGATCCGATGGGTCACCCCATTATGGGTCACAGGCTCAAAAGGACTACCCGTGGCAACAAGTGCTTTACCATCCGTCCAACGATAGATATCTTCTGGAAGGGCTTCAGTCATCGAGGTCGGGTTGGACAAGGGCATAATCACGGGCCTGCTGGTATTAGCAGCCATGGCTTCAACCACTTCCCTGGTAAAACAGCCTCCTTGCCCCGAGGTACCTACCAGAACCGTAACTCCTGCCTCTCTGACTGCCTCAAGAAGACCGAGATTAGCAGGATCCTTCAACCATGGAAATTTTTCCTTATCTTTTGCAAACTTCAATTTATATTCTTCTACGGTGCGATCACTTGTTACCACGCCCCTCGAATCCAGAGTAAATATTCTATCCTTTGCCTCCTCTTCGGTGAGACCAGCTTCAACCAGAGCAACGCCAATCTGTTCTGCTACACCTACTCCGCCGGCCCCGGCACCATGCACAAGAAATACCTGTTCTTCAAGTTTTTCCAGCTTAATACGCATTGCTGTGAGTATACCTGCCAGGGTAACAGCACCCGTGCCTTGAATATCGTCATTAAATGATATCATATCATGTAGATAGGTATCACGAATAGCAAAAGCGTTCTGTTTAGAAAAATCCTCCCACTGGCACAGTGCATTCGGGAATACATTTCTAAAAGCGTGAGCAAACCGCCCGATGAACTCCAGATATTCATCTCCAACCAGGCGATGGTGACGCCATCCCAGGTAATCATTATCCTCGAGCAGTGCCTCATTATCTGTGCCGACATCAAGTGAAATAGGGAGACAATGCCAGGGGGCAACACCTGCACCTTGGGTATAGAGCATCAGTTTACCAAGACAAATGGCTATTCCTCCGGCTCCCTGGTCTCCAATACCTAAAATGCCCTGGTTATCCGTTACAACAGCAACCCGGATATCCCGGTGAAGATAGCGCCGCAGTATGTCTTCCGCCTGGTCAATATTACCAGGATAAAAATGGAGACCGTTTGCCTGTCTGAACATTGATGAATACTGCTGCACAGCAAGACCAACCGTCGGGGTATAAATAACCCCCATGAGATTTTCAATGTCACTTTTAATGAGGGCATGAGCCAAAGTGACGTTTCTGTCAAAGAGAGAGCGCAGGTAGATGAATTTTTCGATGGGCTCTTTTTTGGAATTCACCTTAATCTGGGAGTTTTCTATCTGATGCTCCAAGCTTCTTACAGCAGGGGGAAGTGCGGCCTCAAGCCCCAGTCGCTTCCTTTCGGCCCGATTAAAAGCAGTACCCTTATTAACAAAACCTATATTGTTTATGGTTGCACCACTGCTGTAGACCAGAATCTCCCTGGTATTTCCATATTCATCGAATTTAAAACCGTATTGATTTTCAGACATTTCCTTACTCCCGGGCATTTTGCCCCTACAGGGAAATTGACTTTTAGCCTGCAATCCACCATAATGCATCACCATGACACACTGGAAAGAAATCCTGCAGAAATCCATCGATACTCCCGCAGAACTTGCACGACATTTCGATTTTGATTGTAGCGCATTGGAAGCTGCTAACGCAAGCTTTCCGATGCGAATCAACCCCTATTATCTTGGGCTCATCCAATCAGTAAAAGACCCGCTCTGGAAACAGGCGGTCCCCGACCCCACCGAGCTCCTTGATTCAGTGTGCATTCCAGACCCACTCGACGAGGAAAACCTTAGCCCTGTACCCAATCTTGTCCACAAATATCCTGACAGAGTTCTCTTTCTGGTGGCAAGTGAATGCGCAATGTATTGCCGTTTCTGTACCAGAAAAAGAAAAGTTGCCTCTTCTGAAATGATCATAACCGACAAAATGATCGATGACGGAATCGGATACATCAGCAAGAATCCCACGGTAAGGGAAGTGTTGATTTCAGGAGGAGACCCTTTAATACTCTCTGACGCCCGACTTGACTCCATACTGGGTCGCCTCCGTGGGATCCCTACAGTAGAGGTAATTCGCATCGGTACCCGAATGCCCTGCACTTTGCCCATGCGTATCACAAAAGAGCTGGTAGCTGTACTCAAAAAACACCACCCTCTCTATATCAACACCCATTTCAACCACCCGCGGGAACTCACCACTGAGGCTACTGCTGCCTGTTCACTTCTCGCCGACAGTGGCATTCCATTAGGGTGTCAGACCGTTTTGTTAAAGGGAGTGAATGACACTCCTGAAACCCTGCAAAAACTTTTCCTGGGCCTCCTTCGGATGCGGGTAAAACCGTACTACCTGTTTCAGGGTGATCTCACCCGGGGAACCAATCATTTCCGGACCCATTCCAGTATCGGTATTCAGATTATGAGACAACTCATCGGCACTATCTCGGGAATGGCCATTCCAACATTGGCTCTCGATGCCCCCGGTGGCAAGGGAAAAATCCCCCTCACTCCCGATTATATCATCAGTCGTGGACACCAGCTCATATTTCATAACTATTGTGGTCAAACCTGCTCCTACCCGGAAAACGGTGATCCTGTATAGTTTTTTTATTACTCTTCTTGATATTCGGAGGGAGAAAACGATATACTTCCTCTATAACTGAAGGCATGGATTTCCCTTTTTCACTATTGAGATGCTCGTAAAAAGTTAAATAACCGATGGCTAAACGCAGACTCCGAAAAACTTCAGATGCACCCCAAGAGCACTTCCTACGGGCGCGAGGCGCGCAATCAAACAAAAAAAGTGAAACAACGAAGTAGGTGAAGTGTTTTTACGACGCCATCACTATTCTTATACAAGATGAGGTTTGGTTATGAAGCAGGAAGAAACGCTCAAAGGCGTACTCAGTTCAGATGAACTTCCCACCCTTCCCACTGTTGCATCAGAGATAATCACCCTGACTGCCAGAGAGGATACCACCCTTTCTGACATTGCAAACCTAGTATCAAAAGACATCGCTCTTTCTGCCAAAATTCTAAAAGTTTCCAATTCTGCATTTTACAGCTTTGCCCAGCAGATCAGCTCCATCAATCAGGCTGTTTCCATCCTTGGTATCAATGCGGTGAGAAGCCTCGTTCTTTCATTTTCATTTCTCAGTATGAAAGGAGGAAAACAGAAAATACATTTTAATTTCGAGAAATTCTGGAAGAACTCCCTTGCCTGTGCTGTTGCCTCAAAACTTATCCTTGAAAGAGTTGAAGGTGCTGATACGGAAGAGATTTTCATCTGTGGTCTCTTACAGAATCTCGGTGAACTAATACTCGCCAGAACCTATCCCAAGGAATACGGCGCTGTACTTTCCAAAATAACGGAAGGACAATATGACCCACTCAACGCTGAAGAAGACACCTTTGGCACCACTCACCCCACTATTGGGTACGAGGTTGCCAAAAACTGGGGATTCCCCGAGGTTCTCCTGCTCCCCATACTGTACCACCACAACCCACAAAAATATGCAGGCGGTGTTAACAAGATCGAGGTCACCTGCAAGGCCTCCTATCTCTCCAATCTTCTTGTCTCAATTCTCTACTCTGACAAACCACAGGAGTTTCACAACCGCTTTCGCAAAGAAGCCAAGCAGATGCTCGGACTTAACAATGATGACCTTGAACACATTCTCAGTGAAGTTCATATTCAGGTTGACCAGGCCGGCGAATACTTTGGTTTGCGTATCAAAAACACCAAGTCCATTCAGGAGATTCTTCAGGAAGCAAATATCAGGCTCAGTCTTATCAATCTCGACTTTGACCAGATGAACCAGGAACTGATCAAAACCAAAATGGAACTTGAGAACATTGCTGCCGAGCTTAAAGAAAAAAATAAACTACTTAATAACCTTGCAAACATTGATGGTCTAACCGAGATTTACAATCATCGTTTCTTTCAAAACAGTCTCGATAATGAAATCGATCGTGCCATGCGGAATGAGACAGAGCTGTCCCTGCTCCTTGTTGATATAGATTTCTTTAAAAAGTTTAATGATACCTATGGCCATCAAGTTGGTGATTTCATTCTCAAGGAGTTCAGTGCAGTTTTAAAAAGTGAGATCCGGAAATATGATACCCTGGCACGATACGGAGGAGAAGAATTTACCGTTATCCTGCCCGACACTGCAGAAGAAGAGGCAATGGCAGTTGCTGAAAAATTACGGACAGCAGTGGATGAGCACGTCTTCAGAGATCCTCAAACAAACTATCATATCACTGCAAGTTTTGGCGTTGCCACAGCAAAACCGGTTACCGACGACAACTTTTCCAAAGGAAATTTTATCAATATGGCAGATACCGCATTATATAGTGCCAAAGAAGCAGGAAGAAACAGAGTAGCCCTCTTCGAGCAAAAGAAAAAATGGTATAAATTTTAATCTGTGCTATTTTAGAGCATTGAAAAAAATACTTAGTCTGAAAAACGACACACAGATTCTTTATACCCAAATACTACTCGATGACAGAAACCACTTTTAAATACTGCTTTGACTTTCCCGACAGCACTAAAAAACGCTTCCTGATCAAACTTGATTCGGAAACCTATGAATACAAACCATCCAACAACACCCCTCCGGACTGGTCTCTTTTAGGAGTTGCCCGCTGCGACTGCTGCAAGCTCGATCTGGCACACAACAATTACTGCCCCGTTGCAGCGAATATTGCTGACCTAGTATATGCCTTTAAAGATACAGCCTCCCATAAATCATGTCTTGTGTCATGTATATCAGCTGCCAGAACATGCAGCAAAGAAACCACGGTACAGGAAGGACTTGCCTCAATCATGGGTATAATCATGGCCACCAGTGGCTGCCCATCCACAGCCTTACTCAAACCAATGGCGTACTACCACCTTCCCTTTGCCACCGTCGAGGAATCGATGTATCGTTCAGTTTCCGCATACCTGCTGCGCCAGTATTTTTCCCACAAAAAAGGTGAAAATTGCGACTTTTTCATGCACAGAATCCAGGAGTATTACAGTGAAGTTCAGCAGGTGAATGAAGGAATACTAAAACGTATCAACATGACCTCCGAGATGGATGCTGACAAAAATGCCATAGTAACGCTCAATGCCCTGGCACAAATTCTGGTCATGGAAGTTGATGAAGATTTAAGCTCATTAAAGAAACTCTTCTCCTGACCCAAAAAGAGACTGGGACGCAGCCTCATCCTCTAGCGTTACATCATAGATTCCGGATCAACGTCGATGGCAATTCTGATATCACCCTTAGCTAGACGCTGCTGGTTCTCAATAATCTGTCGGCAGAGTGTATGTATTGCCGCCTGCTCTGATCCTTTCAGCAGCACCTGCCAACGGTAACGGTCGCGTATTCTGTCTATGGGTGACGGTGCGGGCCCCAGCACCTCGACCCTGCCCTTCGCCGCACCTCTGCACAGTTGGGCCAGCTTCATGGCCACCTGCTGCACTTTAACTTCACTACTTCCGGATATCTTCAAGTTTACCATACGCAGATATGGTGGAAACCTAGGGTTGGACCGTATTTCCATCTCCCTGTGGTACAGCTGTTCGTAATTATGATCCCTTGCCAGCTCAATGGCATAATGCTCAGGTCTCATGGTTTGCACTACAACCCGACCGGGACTATCGCCCCTACCAGCTCTGCCGCTGACCTGTGATAAAATCTGATAAGTACGTTCTGCACCACGGTAGTCAGGCATACTGAGCCCTCCGTCGGCCCAGACAATTCCAACCAGAGTTACATTGGGGAAATCATGGCCTTTGGCAATCATCTGGGTACCTATTAAAATGTCGATTTCCTGAGCATGCATTTTTTGCAGTATTCTGTGGAATTTTCTTCTATCTGCAGCAGTATCAGAATCAATTCTAGCAATACGTGCTTCTGGAAAACTCTCCTGCAACTCGATCTCTACCCGCTCTGTTCCAAAACCCACCGGAGTAAGCTCCGTTGAATTACACCTAGCACATATCACATTTTCTCTAAGACTGTAGCCGCAATAGTGGCATACAAGTTGTTGTTTTTTTTTGTGATAGGTAAGTGACACATGACAATGACGGCACTGAACAGGTTCACCACAATCACGACAAAGATAAATTGACGAGAAACCACGCCGGTTCAGGAGGAGAATAGACTGTTTTTTTTGCTGCAGGTTACGTTCAAGCTCCTTTTTAAGCTTCTTTCCCAATGCCTCCCCTCGAATTTTATCCTTTTTGTCGCGCAAATCAACGAGAGTCACCGTAGGAAGTGGTCTGTTTTCAACTCTCTTAGTCATACGAAGCAGAGTGAACTTACCACTTTGAGCACTTGCAAAACTTGTTATAGCCGGTGTCCCCGATCCAAGGATCACCACAGCTTTACTGTAACGTGCCCTGAGTATGGCAAGATCACGACCATGATACCGCAGCCCGTCCTCCTGCTTATAGGCGTTATCATGTTCCTCATCAACCACAATCAAGCCAAGATTGCTCAAGGGGGCAAAAACAGCAGATCGGGCACCAATAACTATTCTGGCCTGTCCCTTTGCTGCAAGGCTCCACTGGTCAAATCGCTCTCCAGTACTGAGTCCGGAATGGAGCAGAATTACCTGTTCTCCGAATCTTGAGACAAAATGAGCCTCGAGCTGTGTTGCAAGCGCAATTTCAGGAACCAGCACCAGCACATCACGGCCGGTATTGAGAGTTTTTTCTGCTGCACGCAGATACACCTCAGTCTTACCACAACCTGTAACGCCATGGAGTAGAAAAGGAACGAAAGCAGCGCTTTCCAATGCAGGGACTATTTCTGAGAGTACCTGTTCCTGCTCCTCACTCAATGTTTCAGGCTTAGCAAAATGAATAAGGGGTTCTCCAAAGGGATTTCTATAAACACGACGCTTTCCAGAACAAACAATCCCTCTCTGTTCCAGTTCTTTAAGGGCCTTTGATGCACCACCGTATCGTTTCCGCAGATCTCTGGCAGGTACTGCCAGGATATCTTTTTCGGTGGAAATGCTTGAAAGGTAAAAAAGAGTACGTACCATGGGAACATTGAGCACTTTCCCGGAAACTTTCTGCCCGGCTGCCTTTTTCAGAGCCTCACGCCCCTTTTCACCTTCAATCTCGGCAGGTAGATCGACGCTTTGCGTAAGGTGGTAGCAGAGCTCTGTTTTTTCTTTGGTTTTTTCTTTATCAAGTACATCGTCAATCAAAACCAGTTCTTTTTTAAGCCAGGCATCAATTATTTTACGTCCCCCCTTATCTGCCAGCAGTTTTTTACTCACGGTGGCATTAAGCACCTTTTGGGAACTGAGAACAGAAAACCAATCCGGCACAGGTTCAGAGTTATCTGGCAACTGCAGGGTATCACCAGAGATTCCCGGAGCCAATCTTATGACCTTACGATTCCTCATGGTAAGGCCACCGGGCAATGCCGTTTTAATAACCTCACCTATTGGATGATGATAATAATCGGCAATCCATCTAAAAAATGGCACCATATTTTCCGGAAAGAGAGGCTGTACTTTTGTATCAAGGAATCGGAGTACAGGGAGAATCCGATAGCTAACGTCTTCGTCTGGAAGCAGTCCTATTACATATCCTGTCACCTTCCTTGCACCAAGACGAACCAATACTCTCCTTCCCACAGGGTTCCCCTCCTCTTCAGGGGTAAAAGAGTAGGATAGCGACTGATACAGTGGGGCTGCAACCGCGACCTCAATTCTACTCATCCGTTTTTTATCCTCTTTTTCAATGACAGATTAATTATTCCCGTGTACAAAACAGCAGCCAACTTATACCACACTTCCAGTTTCAGGGCATCGTCTACCATGCAATTCAAATACCCAGCAGATCTCCCTATTGTGCACTACAGGGATGCATTCATCGAACTGTTGCAAGAGCACCAGGTAATAATTGTCTCAGGAGAAACGGGTTCTGGCAAGACCACTCAGTTACCAAAATTCTGCCTGGAATTCTGCAATAAAAAAACAGGACACATAGGATGCACCCAGCCGCGTCGCGTTGCGGCAACCTCTGTTTCATCACGGGTGGCATCCGAGCTTGGCCCCCACTCAAGCATGGTCGGATATAAGATTCGTTTTCATGACAGGACCACGAAGAATACGCGAATCAAGTTCATGACAGATGGGGTACTTCTTGCGGAAACAAAGCAGGATCCCCTACTGAAAAAATATGACCTTATCATCATCGATGAGGCCCATGAACGAAGTCTGAATATCGATTTTCTCCTCGGTTATCTCAAAAAACTTCTCCCCAGACGACCTGATCTTAAGGTGATCATCACCTCTGCCACCATCGACACGGAAATTTTTTCAGGCCATTTCCATAACGCTCCTATAATGACAGTTGAAGGACGCAGCTATGAGGTAGAGGTTCGTTACCAACCAGCAGATGATGAGGAGAAAGATCAGTTCACATATGTGGAACAATCAGTACAGGCACTGCGGCAGCTTTATCAAAAAGAGCACCCCGAAGATACCCTGATTTTTCTCCCCACAGAGAAAGATATTCGCGAATGCTGCAACCTGCTGGAAAAATCGTTTCCCGACCACCTAGTTCTCCCAATGTTTGGTCGTCTCGCTTCCGGAGATCAGAAAAAGATTTTCATCTCATCTGCCAGAAACAGGATTGTGGTAGCTACAAATGTTGCTGAAACCTCCATTACTGTTCCAGGTATACGCTATGTCATTGACTCCGGTCTTGCGCGTATATCCCAGTATAATGTCCGGGCAAGGACAACAAGCCTCCCCATCACCAGAATTTCAAGAGCCAGTGCAGACCAGCGTAAAGGGCGCTGTGGTCGAACCGGGACTGGAATCTGTATTAGACTTTTTTCTGAAGAGGATTATCAGAATCGACCTGCCTTCACCCTTCCTGAAATTAAACGTTCCAATCTCGCAGATGTCATCCTCCAGATGATCAGCATGAACCTTGGCTCTCCACTGGAATTTCCCTTTGTTGAACCACCTTCAACCGGTGCCATTCGTGATGGATATTCTCTATTAAACGAACTTGGTGCATTAACGAATGATAAACTTTTAAATGAGACAGGGGCACTGATGGCACGACTACCCATTGATCCACCTATCTCCAGAATTCTCATTGCCGCACGAGAAAACAACTGTGTCAGGGAGATTAAAATAATTGCCCCGGCCCTTGCCATTCAGGATCCACGTATCAGACCCGCCAATAAAGAATCAGCAGCAGATGAGGCACACAAAGTTTTTGCCCACAAACATTCTGATTTCCTCAGCCTTCTCAAAATATGGGACCTCTACCATAATGTAAAACAGTCAGGGTTATCATGGAACCGATTAAAAAAATTCTGTAAAGGCAATTATCTCTCCTTCCAACGAATGCGAGAGTGGATAGATCTCCACGACCAACTGGCGCGAATCATTGACAGAGAAAAGGGCTTTGCCGAAAACTGTAGAGAAGCGTCATATGAGGCAATCCACAAGAGCCTCTGCTGCGGTTTTTTAAGAAATATCGGCAAGAAAAAAGAGAATGACAAAAAACTCTACATGGGGGCAGGGGCCAAAGAGTTCATGGTGTTTCCAGGATCCCATCAATTTCACAGTTCCGGTAAATGGCTCATTGGTGCCGCTTTTCTTGAGACCAATCGGCTTTATGGGCTCACAGTTGCAAATATTGAGGTTGAATGGCTCATCGCGGCATCAAATCATCTCAGCCGCAAATCATGGTCAAACCCGCGCTGGAATCAAAAGAGTGGTCAGGTAGTAGCCGATGAAAAGATCACCCTTTTTGGCCTGATTCTCTCAGCTGACAGACAGGTCAATTTTGGAAGAACAACCAGTCATAATCAGGATCACGCCAGACAGATTTTTATTCAAGATGCCATTTTAATAAAGAATCTTACCGGAAAATACCCCTTCCTGGAACATAACTGCAATCTGATCAAAAAATGGCAGGACACAGAGGAGCGCCTTCGCAAACGTGACCTCCTGGTGGACGATACAACTCTCTACCATTTTTACGATGCGCGACTGCCTGATCATGTCTACGACCGATTCACCCTTAACCGCTTTCTTAGCCGTAAAGACTCTCAGGACTTCCTTATGATGAACGAGGAGGACATTCTAAACCGCAGACCACAAGAAAGAGAACTCCAGGATTTTCCAAAAAAATTTAACATTGGCTCCCGATCCCTGCGTCTCACATACCATCTGGCACCGGGTAGAAATGATGACGGGGTAACCGTCCGCATCCCCATCGACGATATGAACAATCTCCCGGAGTCCACTTTTGAATGGCTCGTTCCCGGATTGATCCGAGAAAAGGTTAGCTTTCTGTTAAAAGGTTTACCCAAACGACTTCGTAAACATTTGATTCCCATCAATAATACTGTTGATCTACTGCTTGATGACTCCATCCACTACAAGGGCTCCTTGTATCATGCTCTGGAACAGGGAATCTTCAAGGCATTCCGCATAAAAGTAAACCGGTCTGACTGGCCCGAACCACTACCACAGCACCTTTTAATGCGTTTTCTTGTGTATGACACCAACGGCAGACAAATCGGTGCTGGCAGAAATCTTTCTCAACTCTCTAGGGGTGATACCGTTGCATCGAAGGCTGTAATCAGACCTGACTCGAAGATAACCAGGCTCATTGAACCCTGGAAAGACCGTTTTTTCACCACATGGGATTTTTCTGACTTGCCACGTCATATCCCCTTGTTCAGCAGCAATGGTGACATTGCAGGATACCTCTATCCTTATCTGCGACTTGAGAAAAACCGAGGCGGAGTTACTCTCTGTTTTGATACCGACAAAGAAAAAGCTGCCAGACATAACATTTCCGGAGTCCTGTACCTCTACCAGTTACAGTTTAAAGAACAGTTTAAGAGTTTAAAAAAATATTGTCACACAACGTTATCAGGCCCTTCCAGTGACTGGTTTATCATGGAATCCGGTAACAGGACGAAGGCCACAGACGCTCTCCTTAACTTTATCCTGAGACAAATCTTCACCCGGCAACTTGAAACAATCCCTGAAAAGGATATATTTGACGCTGAGATACACAATGTCAGCAAACTTGGACTCTACCGAAAAGGTCAGGAGATCTGTGATGAACTCCTGACAATATTACGACAACGAAAAGAGGTGTCGGAACATATCCTGAAATTTGCAACACTTGCCAAACAAAGCCATTTCTACGACAATAAACGCTACAATGAATACCAGCAGTTGCTTGAGGAAATTCTCCCTGCAGACTTTACAATAAACACTAGGTTGAGTAGTGATATCTCAGATTGCATTCGATACTGCAAGGCTCTGATGATACGCATTGAACGAGCCCACGCCAACCCAGCAAAAGACCTGAAAAAGGCGGAGCAACTGCAACCGTACATTGACAAATTAAAGGTTGCTTCTCAAAAAGAGTCATACTCCCTGCCTGCAGAATGCAGAGAGGCTCTGGACCATTATCAAACTATGATAAATGATTATCGCGTCACCATCTTTGCACCTGAACTCAAAGGTGGCAACAAGGTCTCGGCAAAAAAACTAAAACTGCTGTGGCAGGGGGTTCAGTCACTCTGTCCCGGAATATGAAAGTTCCCACAGAATATACACAAACCAGTGTCTCTCCTCCGAGGGTACACTGAGGAATTGTGTTAATAAGTTTCTTTTTTTCAATTCCCTAATCAGCTGGTAACGGTTTTCTAATAACTACATGGTACTAGCCTACCATAGTAGAATATTCAATACTTCAAATTCATCTCCCAGGAAGACATCCCCCATGCGATTTGCTCTTTACTTCACCCCCAATCCTCACTCTCTGCTCTGGGAACTTGGGAGCAGTTGGATTGGGCGCGATGCTTTGAAAGATATGAAAATATCACTGAATTCCCATCTTGGAATTTCAAGGGAATTTCACCGTCAAGTTACCAAAACACCAAGGCGCTACGGATTTCATGCCACATTAAAACCACCCTTCACCCTTTCTGACAACAACCTGTTACCACGACTGAAGGACAGTCTCAAAAACTTTGCATCATCCCGACAGCAATTTCCAACTTCTCCATTGGAGCTGAGGAATATAGGAAATTTTTTCTGTCTTTGTCCGAAAAAGCAGTCTACGCAACTTTCAGAACTTGCTGCCGATACGGTTCAGCACTTCGACCACTTCAGAGCACCGCTCTCAAGTGCTGAGATTGCCAGTCGAAGGAAAAGAAAACTGACCCCTGAGCAGGAACTGAACCTCAAAATATGGGGATACCCATATGTTCTCAATCAGTTCCGCTTTCATATAACATTGAGCGACACATTACGGGATTTATCAAAAAGACAACTGATCAAGGCGGCTCTTACTGACCATTTCGCTCCTATCCTTCACAAGAGTATTACGATTGACAGCATTACCCTCTGTGTTGAGCCACAGCCAGGACGGCATTTCGTCTTCAGCAAGAGATATTCATTTCAAACTTCCAGTTCCAGCACCCCCTCCCCTTAGACTGTTGAAGATCGCTCCCTCAAATGAGCTACCCAGCAGCGCCAGGGACGGATACCTTCATCACATACATAAGAACAGCCGGTAAAGTCCTCCTCGCGGAGAGGACAAAGACCACATTTAAGATTACATATAATCTTGGCAGCTTTTTCGAGTGCCAGCTCTAGAACATCTCTTTTCTTTTCCGCATCCATTTTTTCCCCTCAGTTCTTAGCGCCAGAAGTGACTTGTACAAGACGGCAGGATTCTCCTGTCGTGAACTCTTAAAAAAACACACAATAACAGTTCTGTATTTGTTTTTTATTAGCTGCACATTAGAAGATCATGAAACTGTAACAACATTTCACTTCCACCATCCACTCTCCCAGATAAACACAAATCTAATCATTTTTTAACATCACCAGAACCGGACCTGAACGTTTTACTAAAACTCCTCTGTTTTCATAGGCACACTTACAAACAGGATAACAAACAATTGAGCAGCAACACATCTTCAGGGAGTGCACAATGATACATCTTGATAACGTCAACCTCGGATACCAGCATGAAACGGTATTAAAAAACATCAACCTTGAAATATCCAAAGGTGAATTTGTCGGGATAATAGGACTCTCTGGAGCTGGAAAATCCACATTACTTACTTCAATGATTGCCAATGTAACCATAACCGGCGGTCCATATCATGTGCTTGGAAACAATATCTCAACCATTTCATCAAAAAAACTCAGAGAAATGCGCTCGAGGATAGGATTTATTTTTCAAGGTTATAATCTTGTCAACCGGCTCAGTGTCCTTCATAACGTAATGAGTGGCATGTTGAAATCCATTTCAATCCAACGTGCTGCCATCCGCCACTACAGTAATGCTGATCTTGAAAAAGCGTGGGAGTACATGGAAACCGTAGGAATAGAACAGATTGCAATGAAACGCTGCGATGAGCTTTCGGGGGGACAGAGACAGAGGGTGGCAATAGCCAGAGCCCTGGCTCAGGAGGCTGAAATTCTCCTTGCAGACGAACCCATTGCAGCCCTTGACCCCAAAAGTGCTGTTCAGGTGATGGACATCCTCTGGAGGATCAATGAAAAATACCAAGTCACCATAGTAAGCAACCTCCACCATATCGATTTTGCAAAAAGTTATTGCAACAGAATAGTTGGAGTAGCGGACCAGAACATAGTTTTTGATGGTACAGCCCAGCAATTAACTAAAGAAACCTTGGAAAGAATTTACCAGACAGGCATGAATAATCATCTACCCTCAGAGGAGGATACCATCCCTGATACATGGAGCAACATACCGAGCAAACATTGTCCTAATATCAATCAGTTCAATCCAATACCTAAAGTAGCTGCATAGGGCATGCTACTTAACATATTTTTAGAGGAGTATTACAATGAAAAAATCTTTTCTTTATCTCAGTACGCTATTATTACTTAACATCATCCTTGCAACCACAGTACAGGCAAAGGAAACATGGCCGAAGCAACTGACATTTGGTGTTATTCCTATTGCCTCTTCCCGGAATATGTCCAACAGTTTTGGCAGCCTGGTACAACACCTGGAAAAGGAACTGGGACTGAAGGTCAAGTTACAGGTTGCAGGAGATTATGCCGGCGTTATCACCGGAATGCAGTTTGGACATGTTGACATTGCCTACCTGGGACCCAAATCTTATGTAGAAGCAGCCAACCGAGCTGGGGCCGAGGCAATTGTTCTTGAAAAAGATCTAAATGGTACCCCAGGCTATCATGGACTTATTCTGTCCAAAAAAGGATCCGGCCTGAAAACAATCGAAGACCTCCAGGGAAAGACATGGGCTTTCACAGATCCTCACTCCACATCAGGAACCCTCGTCCCGACAGTCTATTTTAACAAAATCAACATAGATCCTCAGCAATATTTCAGTAAAGTAATTTATTCCGGAAGCCACGAAGCTTCCATTCTTTCCATTAAAGCTGGTAAAATTGCTGCAGCCTCCACAAATGATCTGGACTTCAACCGTGGCCTTGGTAAACAGTGGCAGAAGTCGGATTTCAACACAATCTGGACATCTGATCTCATCCCGGCAGCACCCATGGCTGTCCGCAAAGGACTCCCTGCGTCCTTAAAAAGTGCGATCCAGCAGGCTTTCGTATCTTACTCTGATACAGACGGGCTGGACAAGCTGAAGATATCCGGATACATCCCGGCAACCGATTCCATGTACGATTCTATTCGAACTCTCATCGCCGTAAAAAAAGCACTCAAAGAGAAGAAAATCGCAAAACAATAATAAACCGGCACCCCATTCTCTATTACAGACTTTTTCCGCGCTGCCTGTTCCATCGGCAGCAGCGGATGCTACTCTCTACAGTTTCAAGACATCATAAGGATAATTATGAATCTGGCTCAACTGAAAAAGGAGGCATCACCCTTCACATTTCAGTACATTTCTCCCTTGGTTTTCCTCACACTAATCTTCATTATCAGCTGGCAGAATACTGAAATGAACCTTGAAGGACTTTTCCAGGGATGGCACAACATGCAGTCTTATATGTCAGGAAATCCTGACATTGAAGGTTCCAGTTTTTTTCCTCCTCAGGTTATTGGAAGTGACCTCAGGCTATACCTAGATGCCATGGTGGAAACAATCGAAATGGCATTTGTCGCTTTGATACTTTCCATAATGATCGCATTCCCTCTCTCTCTCCTGGCATCGCGTAATATTCTGACAATTTTGTTTCCGCGGAACAGTGCCTTCCACCGTCTGATGCGTCATGCGATTTATGGAGTATCCATATTTCTGGCCAATATTTTCAGATCAATCAATGAAATCATATGGGCACTCCTCTTTATTTCTGCAATTGGCCTTGGCCCCATGGCAGGAATCCTGGCACTTGGAATCCATACCGGCGGCGTTCTCACAAAACTCCTTGCTGAAGGGAACGAATCCATCGACCCTGGTCCAGTCGAAGCTATAGTAGCAACAGGTGCAAGTTTTCCAAAAGTAATTTTATACGCTGTACTGCCACAAACTATGCCCCATTTCGTTTCCATGGTCCTTTATCGTTTTGAATCCGATGTAAGAAGTGCGTCAATACTTGGTTTTGTCGGCGCTGGAGGAATCGGTTTTTTTCTTTTTGACAAAATCCGGTCATTTGAAAATAGTGCAGTCAGTACAATTATTTTCATCATCGTGGTCACAGTGTGGATTATTGACAAGATCAGTGCTGCTATCAGAAGAAAATACATTTAGGAGTTTTGTCTGAGAACAGGCATTTCTGTAAAATAAGCGCAGGCGTAGAGCTGATATTCCGAGCATCATTCCCCAGAGATAACGAATAGTTTGGGAGAAAGGTATTTCCGGACAGCTTCCTAGTTGGAAAAATCAAACTATCCTTAAGGAAATACAATGAACCGTGAAGATCTTAATTTCTATCTTCAGCAGACTGAACCTGAGCAGATAATTAAACTCAGTACCAAAATTCAGGCACAGCACAATGTTGAAACACTCCAGAGACCGGTGGCCCAAACACTTCTTTTGCCGGTTAATGATCCTGTTAACCATGGAAAATTTTACGGTGGAGAGATTCTGGTGGTTTCCGTAATAGTCAGGGTTAATCAGTGCGAAGGTTGGGCAATGACCATGGATACAGAACAGGACACAGTTTTCCACATGGCGGTTCTTGATGGTGCCTGGGCATCTGGTATTGAACAAAGGGCCATCGCTGAACTTGTCAGAAGCGGCAAAAACAATCACCATAACCGGTGCTGCAAGGAGGCAGCAGAAGTTAACGCCACCCGTGTTAACTTTGATCTAATGTGATGAATGAAAATCAAAATGCAATAAACAAGAGACATGGCGATATTGAACGACTAAATAGGATAAACTTCCGTCCCATCCTTCAGGCAATATCACGCCCCGGAAGCCTACATTCTATTGAATTTCATGACAACTCAGGAATCCTGGCAACTGCAATGCTCCTGCTCTATCCCTCTATCTATTTCTATTCCAATATAGATATCAGCTGGGATCTTATTGCAGCTGTAACCGGTGCTTCTCAAGGTGGTTCAAATACTGCCGATTACCTCTTCTGCAGAGAACCCTGTCTGAAAGAAATTGAAGTGGCAAAAACAGGAGACACTGAAAACCCTGAAAAAGCATCAACACTCCTGATTGAGGTAAACAATTTTTCATCCGGAGTTGATGTACAGCTCAGTGGACCGGGAATTAAAAACATGAAACAGTGTACATTGCCGATCTCAAAAGAACTCATAACTGCACGGGCTGAGAAAAACAAATCCTTTCCCATGGGAATTGATCTCTTTTTCCTTTCGTCAAAAAAAGAGATCATGGGGCTTCCAAGAACCACAAAAGTTGAGATATTATGAGTTATGTTGCAATAAAAGGCGGAACAGATGCCATTAACGCCTCGAAAAGACTTTTTGAAAAAAGAATTCAACCGGAAAAACAGCTTCCCGAAAAAGACCTGCTAACGACTCTCCCGCACTCCTGTGACCGAATCATTGCTGAGGGAGCACTCTACAGTGATGCCCTCGCGGTAAAGGCACTGCTGAGAAGTGGTGGTGATCTCCTTGAAGCTGCCTTCTACCTCAGGGCTCACCGCTCAACATGCCGCAGGGCTGGAATTGCAAAAGAGATCAACTCCGATGATATCAGAATTACAAGACGGATTTCTTCAGCATTCAAAGATATCGATGGTGGTCAGATACTGGGACCATCATGCGACTATATCATCCGACTTTTTCAAGTCCAGTCTTCTGATGGAGGTAAAATATCCGATATAGCAAAAACATCCGTAATTCGTGCTCCATCTGCCCTGAATAATCTTCGTGACAGAGATATGGTACTCCTCCTGGAAAACACCGAGGGGGAAGCCGTTGACGTTTCAAGGCAGTTCCCCCTGCCACCATATCCGCGCAGTGCTCTCATGCAGGTAATGTCCCGTGGAGAAACAGGATCAATGCTCGCCTTTGCCTATACATCCATGAGGGGATATGGAGATGTCCATCCAACCATTGGAGATTTACGCACCGGGATGGCCGCAATATCCTTCACCCACCCATTTACTGACGGCAAAGTAAAAATTGGTGAGATAAGAACGACTTTCTGCGAAACAGTCGGTAGTTTTCAACGAGACCCGAAGGATGGAAAACTGCGTCTCAGTAATGGTTTCGGGTTCTGTTTAGGTCATAATGAAACACGAGCAATATCCATGTCAATTCTTGATCTTGCCATACACAACCAAGGGTATAGTATGGGCGGAGCAGATATTGCGGCCAACCCGGAAATTATAATCAACCATATTGACGGAATTGAATCAATGGGATTCACCAACCACTTTAAACTGCCACATTATGTAACATTCCAGGCAGATCTTCATGTACTGGATAAGGCAAGGAGTTCCTGCAGTGATTAAAAGAGTATTTGCTTTCATTGATGAAGATGCCAAGAAAGAAATCAGACGGAACCTCTTAAAAGCAGTGGCTATTCCCGGATACATAGTCCCTTTTTCCTCACGGGAAATGCCTGTTGCAAGAGGGTGGGGCACTGGAGGCCTGCAGATCAGCCTTTCCCTTCTTCAGGAGGACGACTGTATCAAAGTTACTGATCAGGGCTGTGACGGGTCTGTTAATGCAGTCAACATCAGAGACTTTATCACCTCTGTCTCTGGGGTTAAAGCAACTGTAAACACCCGCGATGCCACTATTATTCAGACCCGCCACAGGATCCCGGAACACCCTCTGACTGAAGACCAGATCCTGGTCTTTCAGGTGCCCTACCCAGAAGTCCTGACCATGGTAGAGCCAGACATGGCAAAACAGAAACAGATCCATGCCGATTCAGATTACTCTAAACTCTGGGTTCTTCTCTATGAAGACACCTCCCAGTACGGGGACAGCAGGATTAGTAACAGATATCCTGTTGAGATAAACAGTCACTACATGATGGATCCATCACCAATCCCTAAATATGACATTGCGCGTTTAAACAATTCGCCTGCATTGCAACTTTTTGGAGCCGGCAGGGAGAAGAGATTGTATGCAATTCCACCTTACACCAGGGTCACTCCGCTTAAATTCAACGATCGTCCTTTTATAGTTGAGGATTTCAAGGGTAAATCCTGCAAGCGATGTGGTGCCGAAGGTATCTTTCTCGATGAGATCCATACTACAGGCAGCGTTCATTATTTTTGCAGTGACACCGAATTTTGTGACAACAAACTTAAGGAAGCAAAAGATGCTATTGAACGTTAAAGAACTGACCAAAGTATACGGTCAGTTCTGTGCCGACTGTCTCCTCCTCACCGGAGTCGAGCAAAACACGACAATCTGCCCTCGCTGCAAATCTGTTATAGCCATAAACCGTGTCAACTTCTCCCTTAAAGGAAACGAGGTGCTTGGTATTGTAGGTGAATCAGGAAGTGGCAAATCAACCTTACTGCAACTCATCTACCAGGACATTAAGGCCAACAGTGGCCAGATTATTTATAACGGTCTCTCAACAACCCAGGATACCGGATTTGATCTACTCGACTGCACCACAACCGAACGATCTTTTTTGAGAAACATTGAGATGTCTATGATCTACCAGAGTCCAACTCTAGGACTCAATTACCTCTTTTCTGCCGGAGGAAATGTGGCCGAAAAGATCATTGGTTCTGGTGAACGCAGATATAAGGTTATCCGAGAAAGGGTTATTCGATTACTGAAGAGACTGGAACTGCCTGACAGTCGTGTTGATGACTATCCGGATGCCTTTTCCGGTGGCCAGCAGCAAAGAATACAGATAGCAAAGGCCCTTTCCAGTTCACCAAAACTTCTCCTCCTTGATGAACCCACCACAGGACTTGACCTCTCTGTTCAGGCAAAACTTCTTGATCTGATCCGGGAGCTGCAACAGGAAATGTCCTTTGCAATGATCGTAGTATCCCACGATCTTGGGGTTATCAATCACCTCACAGATGTGACGATGGTCATGAAACATGGCAGCCTTGTCGAATACGGCCTAACAGATCAGATCCTGGAAGACCCACAACATCCATACACTCAACTCCTTGTTTCGAGTATCCTTTAGAAATACATCTCTGAGCAGAAAATCATTATGAAACTCACCGTAAATCACCTGGCAAAGCAGTTCACCCTCCACAACAGAGATGGTATAACAGTGACAGGATTCTCCGATGTCAGTTTTACAGTTGCAGATGGAGAACTTCTCGCACTCACAGGCCCCAGTGGCACCGGCAAATCATCCATTTTAAAAGCCATCTACAGGACATATCTTTCCAGTTCAGGAACGATTCATCTCCATCGTAAGGATGGCTCCATCGTGGACCTTACGACATGTTGTGAAAACAGTATCCTGGAGCTGAGAAAAAAAGAAATTGGCTTTGTGACCCAGTTTTTAAAAATTTTGCCGCGAATCACTGCCCTGCAGAGTGTTGCATCACCCCTGATAGAACGCGGTGAATACGAAAAGAACGCCAGGGAAACCGCTTCTCAACTTCTTGACTCCCTCAATATCAGAGAGGAACTTTTTCACCTCTCCCCTCTCACCTTTTCAGGGGGAGAACAGCAGCGTATAAATATTGCCCGCGGTGTCATCGCCCCAAGAGACCTACTGCTCCTTGACGAACCGACAGCATCACTTGATGAAGATAGCTCAAACCGGGTACTGGATCTGCTCCTTGAACTCAAAGAAAAGGGAATAGCAATGATAGGTATTTTTCATGATAAACGTAAAACTGAGAGAGTTGCTGATAAGGTCTATACCATAAACAGGGAGATTTAAAAAATGCACTTTGTATTACGCTCCACCCGTGTCCTCAGTAAAGGGACAATTGCACCTGCAGATATCGTTATCCACAACGATTCCATAGCGGCTATTCACCCCTACAAAACCATTAACAGTGGCCATGACTTAGGTGACCTGCTCATCGTTCCAGGATTTGTTGACCTCCATTCTGATGCCATTGAAAAAGAGATCGAGCCGCGCCCTGGAGCGAACTTCCCAATTCACTCAAGTATCATTGAACTTGACAAGAAGCTCACCATGTCAGGAATAACAACCATGTTTCATGCTGTGGCATTCAACGATGAATCCCTGTCTAAAAATCGTGCAACTGAAACAGCTGCCGGAATTATCCGCCAGATCAGTTCAGACAACCAGACGCTCCTGGGGGCGGACAATCTTATTCATGCGCGTTACGAGCTGACCTCTTTTGACTCTGTGAACACCATCAAGGAACTGATCACAGAAAATCACATTCACCTTCTCTCTATCATGGATCACACTCCAGGACAGGGGCAGTTCCAATCCATAGCGAAATGGAAACAGTTCCATCTCCCGGTATATGATTTGTCTGACCATGAAGCTGATATGATAATCATTCAGAAACAGAAGGATAAATACAAGTCTCATGACATCCTCAAAGACCTGCTGGATTTTGTAATGAAACGAGATATAATTTCACTTTCTCATGATGACGACAGTAGAGAGAAGATAGACATGGTGTCTGAAATGGGTATCAAAGTTTCCGAATTTCCACTGGATGTTGAAGTTGCAACCTATGCAAAAGAAAAAAACATAGCAACAGGAATGGGAGCACCAAATGTTGTCAGAGGCAAGAGTCAGAGTGGTAATGTCTCTGCAAGGGATCTGGTTAAGAATGAAGTATGTGATTTTCTCTGTTCAGACTACCACCCGAGTTCAATGCTGCAGGCCCCCTATGTGATGCAGGATGTTCTCAATATCCCGCTTGAGTGTGGATTTGACCTGGTGACATCCAACCCGGCAGCACTTGCTGGCCTGGACGACAGGGGTGAAATAAGGGTAGGAAAACGGGCGGATATCATTGCTATTGACGATAGCTATGTTCCAAAAGTAATGCTGACACTAAAAAACGGAGTTGCTGTTTATAATGGACGTGGATGCCTTGGCAAGGAGTAAGCAGGCATGGCTGCAGATATATGAAATGGTTTTCAGTGGCCAAAAACTACTTCTCTGAAAAAAACTGTCAACTTCTCCCTTCTGCTCTTCATGCGAACCTGTTCAGGGATAAGATCAGAATGATCTATCTTCAGGACCGCCATCTTATACTCAATATGAGAGGCAAAACGGTTATCAAGATACCAGGCATAAGTCAGCCCCATGAGTAGACCAGGTGGGGTGAACCCTTCATCACCATTTACAAGCCGGGTAAAATGATTTTCATCTGTGGGATCCGGAACCATTCTGGCAAGTCTTAAGTAGATTGCAAGATCATCTGGTTTGAAATAACAGTTTCTCTCTGCAATCGGTTTGAGGTGGAGGTGATAGGATTTACCGAGTGAGATATCCCCTGAACCCACCGGATTAATCACTTTTCGGGCAGCATAATCCCCCAACAACCCCTGACCTAACGCTACCAGAAATGCAACTTCAAGCCTGCTAACAGAATTAAATTGATCCTGGCGTATCTTTAACAGCGAGTCGTTGGGATCATAGAAGGAAAAGACCTTATCCCAGTTCTGGTTACGTTTCCAGTGCCTGGTGGCAATACACTGAATACCCTTTACAAATTGCAGGTGATCTAGTGGGATATCCTTATGGTTCCAGAGAATGTTTTCTAATGTTTCCCGTATCTCATCAGTCCTCTCCTGTGATACACCTTCAAGCTCAATGCTTATCCCTGCAAGATATTCCTGGATTTTTCGGTATCTGAGGCAGGGAATTTCCATTGAAGTAATATATTTACTCCCATGATCAACCTGGCAGGATTTCTTTTTAACTGGCTCACAGCCCTCACGGCCACTGGCATAAATTGACCATAATGTTCGGATAACGATAGAAAACTGTTTGGGATCATGCCTTATCACCCCTTGCTCTCTCAAGGCACCTGTTGAATAGATGCCACACTCCAGAGGGAATATTCCCTGCTGCCTCACCTCGTACCGGTCAAGATATATAGGGATTTTACCCTCCACCGCATAATTTTGGATAATGGTCGCCGGAACATCTTTAAAAGAAAGGCAGAGTACCTTGCTGAACAATCCTGCAGTCCCTCCAGGGATATTCCGTTCATAGGCCTTTAACAGGTCTGAAAGATGAAATTTACGGTCAGGTTCCGATATACTATGATCGGTTTCACCTGCCTGAACCCACAGGTTGGAAACAAGGATTTTCAACGCATGGCTGTTCTTTTTTACAGCTTCAGCGATTCCTGGAACTTGAAAAATGGGGATAAGTGAACTGTACAGGCTCCCTGGCGCCATAATCATGATATCTGCGGCATCAATCAAAGCCAGTACTTCGTCACTCACCTCCGGTTCTTTGCAGAAGTTAATATGGACACTATCCACAGGATAGCCTCGTCTGGCATCTCCAGATTTATGCTCGCCTGTTACTTGAACCCCGTTACTGTAGCGCAGGCTGAGTTCTGCTGGAACGCAGGTACAGGGAATGACAGCCTCTTCATCTGCACCAAGAATTACACAGAGTGCTCCGATCCCCCGATGGAGGTTCTGCCGGATAAGATCCGGCTCGGTGAGCAGTTTTTCATTACTGTACCGGGTTGGAATCTGCTCATAAATCGAGGACACAAGGATAAGATTGCCAAGACAGTGGGGTCTTTTCAGGGTTATCAGAAGCCTTTTATCAACAAAAAGATTTTCAATTATACGCTTAAGCATTCTTCGAACAAGATCCGGCAGATCTTTTCCACTTTGATCAAGACCACAATCTTTCAGGAGCTGTCTGCTGCTAAAAGGTTCGGAAACAAATCGATAATTGAATATTTTCGCAAGTACCCTGACACATCTCGCTGACTGTCTCTCCGACAGACCATATAATTCTTGAAGCTTTGCCGACTGAATAGAAGAAAGGAGGACATGACGAATATCACCAAGAGCAATAAGGGGAAAGTCTTTAAGCAGCTCACCCGTTGATCCGCCGTCATCGGTTATACAGATGATGGATCTGGTTTTTGGAAAAAGACACTTCAACCCGGCAAAAGGATCTTTCACCCAGGATTTGGCACGACTGTCTCCGCCAATAATGGTTGAAAGTCCCGTCCCTCCCCCAAAAACGATAACATTAAGGTCACTTACCGTCTCCCGGGTAAGCTCACCACGTATCTGCTCAAGCTCAGCTGCCGTTTCAGGTGGTACTCCGTCAGGTACACCACTCAGTACCAGTTCCACCAGTTTTTCATCAATATCCGTGTGAGGCAGAAGATCCAGTGGTGATAGAGCCTTTCTGTCAATACGTTTTAGACCTGCTGCAACTCCAGAAAGAGCTGAGCTCCTGTTTTTATCCTCTTTCAATGTTCAACGCTCTTATAAGCCTGTTGCTTCCATCTGGCCCGCAACAGCCTTAACAGAAAGTTGCAGGGCTTCTTTTTCTTCATCGGTAAGTTCAAACTCAAGAATTTTTTCCACACCCTGCTCACCAATTACAACAGGAACTCCAAGAAAATAACCGGAAACTCCAAATTCACCTTCCAGGTAAGCAGCACATGGCAGCACACGCTTGGAGTCGGTAAGAACAGCCTCAGCCATCTCTACAGCAGCGAGCCCGGGAGTGTAAAATGCAGAACCGGTTTTCAGGTGATTTACAATTTCAAGCCCACCAGTCTGCGTCCTGTGAACAATGGCATCGATCTCTTCAGTTGACAGAAGATCGGTGATGGGGACACCGGCAACATTTGCAAGGCGAACCATGGGCATCATTCTATCACCATGGATGCCAAGTACCAGGGCATTCACATCTTTAGATGCCACCCCGATAGCCTCGGCGAGAAATGTGCGATAGCGTGCAGAATCAAGAACGCCAGCCATACCGATAACCTTTTGCTTGGGATGCCCTGTCACTTTGAGAGCAGTATGAACCATGGCATCAATGGGATTGGTTACCACTATAAGTACACAATCGGGTGAGTGTTTAACTGCCTCCTCAGCACAGGATTTTACAATAGCAACATTTTTGGTAAGAAGATCATCTCTGGACATCCCAGGCTTCCGGGCAAGCCCTGCTGAGATGATTACCACATCAGAATCAGCTGTATCCGCATAGTCGTTACTACCTGTTACCTTAAAATAAAATCCCTCAACCGGGCCGGACTGTGACAGGTCAAGTGCTTTACCCTGTGGAATTCCTTCGGCCACATCAAGCAGTACGATATCACCAAGATTTTTTGCAGCAGCCCAGTGAGCAGCAGTAGCACCCACATTACCAGCACCGATAATTGTAATTTTCTTTCTCATTTCATATCCTTTTTCAGTTGACTTTTTCTATCCCGCACGGAACCAGGATTATTTGTTTTTGCTTATAATAAATTCTTCAACTCTTTTCAAATCTTCAGGAGTGTCCACTTCGATGGAATCATGCTCTGTGAGTACAACCTTAATTCTGTAGCCGTACTCCAGAGCCCGCAATTGTTCAAGTTTTTCAAAACGCTCCCACTCCCCTTCAGGAAGGGCCACAAAAGTGAGCAAAAAGCCCTTTCGGTATGCATAAAATCCAAGATGCTTATAATATGTTGGTGATTGCTCTTCCTCGGGGTTTCGTTGAAAGGGTACCGGTGACCTGGAGAAATAGAGAGCATTGTTTTCATGATCAAATACAGTCTTGACATGGTTAGGATCATCAATTTCCTCTGGCCGTACAATCTTATAGATCAATGTGGCCATGGGAAGTGAAGGGTCATGAATTAACGGTCCCGCAACCTGCTCAATAACCTCTGCATCAAACAGCGGCTGGTCGCCCTGGATATTGACAACCACATCATACTCTGAAATATCAAGCAGCTCGGCAGCTTCTGCAAGTCTGTCTGATCCAGACACATGATCACTCCTAGTGATAACAACCTCACCGTCAAACTGAGCCACACAGTCAGCAATCCTCTGATCATCGGTGGCAACGACAACCCTGCTTAACAATGGTACTGTCTGTGCTCTCTCAACCACGTGTTGTATCATAGGTTTTCCATTAATCAACGCCAACGGTTTCCCCTCAAATCTATTGGAATGATAACGTGCCGGAATAATCGCCACCACTTCCACCTTCTGCTCTTTTTCTGTTTCCATCTTGATCTGTTTTAAGTATTTGTTAACATAGTTTTGAGTTCATCGTTGGCTGGGCCGACAAATGCCAGTCCATTATATACATTCATTCCCTGTAAAAATCGAAAAAGGGATTTGTTTATCCAGTACATTGCAATTTCTAACAGGAATTTTTACCGTATCATGAAAAACAGATTCAGCACTTGCAGCGACACTGCCGTTACAGCCATTCCGGCAGACAGCGGCCAGTCAGCCATTCTCACCAATAAGGCGGTACATCTTGCCGAATTGCTACAGATAAAACTCATCGAAGCACAGGAGAGACATAAATACAATCCGCTCCTACTATATACGGAGAAAGGACTACAAATACAACTGAAACAAGCCGGAAATCACCACAAAACCTCAAACCTTCATGTGGATTTTCTCTCAGATGCGCTCAACTACCGTAGACAGCACGGTGGCGGGATTAAACAAGCTATTGCCAGGGCGGTAGGGATCAAGCCAGGCTTTCGACCAAGTATCATAGACGCCACAGCCGGGCTTGGAAAAGATAGCTTTTTACTGTGCTCCCTCGGCTGCACGGTTTATATGATCGAACGTTCCCCTATGCTGGCATCCCTTTTACTGGACGGCCTTGAACGTGCCATTCGAGCCCAGGCGCTTCCATTCCCTGTTGAGAAGATGATGACACTTGCAGAAGGAGACGCTGCAGAGATAATAAAAGATACCACCACTGTCCATACCATTTATCTAGATCCCATGTACCCCCATAGCTCCAGTTCTGCGCTGAATAAACTGGAAATGCGCATGATCCGCTTCCTTGTCGGCGATGACCTTGATGCAGCAAAACTTCTCGACATGGCCCTTGAATATGCAGGCAATCGTGTGGTTGTAAAAAGACCAAAAGGAGCTCCTGTACTCAACAATATTTCACCGAACCATGCCATTAAAATGAAAAACAGTCGCTATGATGTTTACATGATCTGAATATCCAGCCCACTGTAAAACAAATCATCAGCACTTTCCATTTCCTCTAGCCTGCTCATTACATTCCTGTAAAAGAGATGCGGCATCAGAAAACACGGTTTAGCATCAGGTTTTTCATTTGCAGTCCTTTCTGTCCAGATAATACAAAATGATGGACATAATATTTCACTTTTCCCAAAAGAGCTGATAACGTTAACAGAATGCTTGCGATAAGTGTTTTAGGTACATACTAATAAAAAAGTTAAATTTTGGAGATGAAAATAGATGGCCGTCCCTCTCACAAAACAAAAAATTCTCATAGTTGACGATGTACCTGCTAATATCAGCCTGCTAGGGCAGTCCCTGCAAAACAGATACGATATCCTTGTGGCCACCAATGGTCATGATGCCTTACGTCTGGCTCAGGAACAGCCTCCACCAGATCTTATACTCCTCGATATCATGATGCCCGGACTTAATGGATATGAAGTGTGTAGTCGCCTCAAACAGAGCGTTATCACAAAAAAAATACCGGTTATTTTTGTTACTGCCATGGGCGAGAATGAGGATGAAGCCAAGGGCTTTGAAGTTGGAGGGGTTGATTACATAACCAAACCCATCAGCCCGGCCATTGTTCGTGCCAGAGTCCAGACCCACCTCGCTCTCTACGACCAGAACCGTGAACTTGAGAAAAAAGCAGCGGAACGAACCCGGGAGATTGTCCATACCCAGGAAGTAACTATTTACGGCATGGCTGTTCTTGCTGAAACCCGTGACAATGAAACGGGAAAACATATCATGCGCACTCAACATTACGTAAAAACCCTCGCCGAACATCTGATGCACAGCAGAGAATACTGGGATTACCTTGACCGCTCAAGAATTAATCTTCTTTTTAAATCTGCACCCCTTCATGACATCGGCAAGGTTGGGATCGCCGACAAAATCCTTTTGAAACCTGGTAAACTAACAGAAGAGGAGTTTGAAGAGATGAAGAATCACACCACTTATGGTCGTGATGCCATCGTAAAATCAGAAATAGCACTTGGCAGCAAAAACACCACTACGTTCCTCACCCTTGCCAGGGAGATTGCCTACAGTCATCATGAAAAATGGAATGGGCAGGGTTACCCTGAAGGGATTTCCGGTGAAAACATTCCGCTTTCAGGGCGACTTATGGCCATTGCAGATGTGTATGACGCACTGATCTCAAAACGTGTCTACAAGCCTGCATTCCCCCATAAAAAAGCAGTCAGCATTATCATGAAAGGCAGAGGTGAGCATTTTGACCCACTGCTGGTAGATGCCTTTTCTGCAATTCAGGATACCTTTAAAGACATAGCTCAAAAATACACTGATCCTGAAGAGACAACCTGACTACTCTGCAAATGACAAATTTTTCCTTACCGCCTCTCAAGTTGCGGAACGCTCTCTCTTCCCTCTGGATAACTGCTGTCATCCTCTGCCTGTTATTGGTCTGTGCGCGCCCCCTGCTGGCGACACAAAGAACCCCGGATGATGTATACGCAAAAACCCTCCTTATTCGCTCCCAGGTCGAACAGATAAGATCCCTGTATGATATTGAAAGCCCATGGCCCAAAGTTCCTGTTCAAATAAACAAAAAACCCAGCCATGTGCTGCAGAAGTGTTTTGAGGTTATGGAAAAAATCAATCGTCTCAGACGTATTGAGGATCTAGGAGAAATTACCATCCCTGCCTACCCGGCACGAAGAATCACCCCCCTGGAAGTCTACGAACTGGTTCAGCGACTTGAACAGGAACTCTGGCTCATTCTCGAATATAAACACAACATCGCACCTTACAGCCTCAGCCATGAGAAAATCATCGGTAAATCACCTAATGATGTGTATCAAAAACTCTGGGAAATATCATACGCACTGAATCCACTTCTTGGAATGCGCGGTGTCAGCCCTAATGATGCTTATGCACTCACGGAGCAAATCCTTTCCGAAATCCGTTTTCTCAGAAACTCTCAGAATATTATCAGCACAAAAGACAAGCCCCCCCTAGCCACAGGCCATCACCCAAATCATGCCCTTCAGGCTGTATCTGAACTTATGACAACTATTGCCAAGGCTCAGAAGAACCTCTGGTTAGCACCTGTCGTACCCAACAAAGTTCCACGTCGTGTAATCACCATATCAGACGTTTATGATGGTCTGCTTGGAATTCGTGCCGAACTGCAAAGAATCAAGTTCCGTCTCGGCCTTGAACGAACCTTCCCTCTCAAAAGGCCTGAAAAACGCCATGACTCTGACGATATAATTCGAAATTTGAAATGGGCCAGAGAACTCATGCCCCTCTTTCCTCTCAACAAAACACTCAGCCAGTATGACCGGGAGTCACTGGTCAAAAAACCGGATCATGTCTATCAGGTTGCGGATCATATTCTTTGGGAATTACACAATTATAAAGAGCGACTTGGAATTCGACAGACCATTGAAAAAAAGTTCCCCATCGAAGGTCTTGCTCCGCAGCATGTATATGACAAGACACTTGAATGTATCCGGCAGGTAAGTCTGCTGAGAAGCAGTAAGGAACTTGGCCCCATTGCCGTACCATTTGCTCCTCTTCGCACAATTACCCCTGACGAAGTTTTTGAACTCGTTACCCGGTTGGATATGGAACTTGAAGTACTCTATAGATCTGGCGGTGTTGAGTCCGTCCCCTGGTATAATGATCACCGAAGTCGAATCCAGGGAAAAACATCCAGCGATGTCTATAACAAAACGAGAGAGATTGCAGACGAAATTGATATCCTCCTGGGGAGTCCCAGTTACAGCCCGGGAGATACCTATGTACTTGCCGACAAGATCCGCCAGGAACTCCTCATCATCTCAGATCACCTTGGAGTTAACATTATTGAGAAGGTAGATGTGCAGTCAGATCTTGCATTACAGCCACGCCACGTTCTCGCAACCAGTCATGAGGTTTGGGATCTTGTCAAGCTTGTGCAACGCAGAGCAGGAATAAAATCCCCAATTTTTCCACTATCTTCTCCCAACAGCAGGACCACCACCACTGTTGTGTATAATGAACTGCAATTAATACTTACTGAAATCCGAGGTCTGAAACTTCACTTCGATGTGACTGTTTTCCCATCCTCCCTTCCTGGATTTCCCAGAAAAAATTCCAGTGATGTTGAACAAAATCTCAGGCAATCAATCTTCCTGCTGCAACAGCTAATTGGTCTCGCAGAAACCGGAGAGGTCCAGGAATGAGGTTTTTCCAGACAATGCCAGTAAAAATTGCCCTGCTCTCCTTTTTTGTTTCCGGGATGGGGGTTATCCTTATTGGATTTCTTGCCTACAGAAATGCAGACGACATCCTTCGCCAGGAGTCTCTGATCCGTCTTCAGGACTCCTTGCAAAGGGAATCCGTACGTATGGAAACCAGTTTTCAACTCTTCCATAAAGACGCCCTGTTTCTTGCAGAATCCCCGTCAGTACAGGGAATTCTACGCTGCATTGCAAGTGGTGATGGTTATGATGAACAGGAAAACGCAACAGAGACGATCTGGAGACAGAGACTCTCCACACTTCTCAGTACAGTTTTGCAGCAACGCGCAGCTTATTTAAGTATTCGGCTTATTCTAAATCGTGATGGCGGTAGTGAATACGTCAGACTCGACAAAGTTGCAGGTGACATTGTTGAGGTAAAAGAGGAGCACCTGCAACGTAAAGTACATCGTGAATACTATCAGCAAACCATCACTCTGAAACAGGGACAGGTTTACTTTTCGCCAGTCAACCTGAACCGGGAACATGATCGCATTACCCTCCCCCTGCAACCTGTTATCCGCTTTGCGACTCCAATCTTTGACAAGCCTGGTCAGGTCACCGGAATCCTTATTATCAATGCTGATTTCCAGGTCATCACAAAATCGTTCAGCCAGGATCATAGCAACACCAAGTATATGATGACAAATCAATATGGTGATTACCTTATCCATCGCGATAAAGATCGAACCTTTGGTTTTGAATTCAATCGTCCACGACGTATTCAGGATGATTATCCAGTCAAGGATTTCATAGATGGGAGCGATAACAGAGAAATTCTCAGTCTTGACCGTATGGGCACAGAAGTCGGACTGGCCTTGCGAAAATTTCATTTTGATTTACTCAACCCTGAACGCTGTATGATACTCGGTGCCGAGGTATCTCTTGCCATTCTGCACCAGCAGTCTCTAGCTTTTCGAAATAAACTCATATTTATCCTGTTCAGTGCAGTGCTGATGATTTCGCTGCTCACCTCACTTTTGGCCTACCTTGTTACCAGGCCCTTAAAAGAATTAACCAAAGCCGCTGACAGAATTGCAGGCGGAGAGGAAATTGAACTTCCCGTTCAAGGCAGTGATGAAGTAGGAAGGCTTGCCAGTTCCATGCAAATCATGCTGCACCATCTTAAAGATTCCAGAGAAGAAGTTCTTGATCTTGCACATTCTCTCGAAGACAAGGTGCAGAAACGAACCCATGACCTTGCCCTCCTTAACGAAGAGTTGAAAGACGAGATTCGAGAACGACAGAAAATAGAACAGGATCTGCGGCTGGCATCAAAATATCTTGAAATCACCCAGGAAGCCCTGGTGATAACCAATGCTGAAGGAACCATACTTGAAGTAAATGATGCCTTTGTTACCATGGCTGGCTATAAACGCGATGAAATTTTAGGACAAAATCCGAGAATACTGAAATCCGGAAAGCATGATGAAAAATTTTATCAACAGATGTGGCAGGATCTTCTGTCCAAAGGGTACTGGCAAGGTGAGATCTGGGACAGACGAAAAAATGGTTCCATCTACCCAAAATGGCTTTCCATTTCTGCTGTAAAAAATAAGGACAACAAAATAACCAATTACGTTGCTCTCTCAACAGACATTACCGCCATTAAAGAAACAGAAGAAAAGTTGGAGAAACTTGCCCACTACGATCCCCTGACCGGACTGGCTAATCGTCTTCTCTTTCACGACCGCCTGCAACATGATCTTGCAGTGAGCAAACGGGAACAAAAGGACCTTGGTCTCATACTTCTTGATCTTGATGGATTCAAAGAGGTAAATGACAGCCTTGGCCACCCTGCAGGTGATCAGCTCCTGATCCAGGTCGCACAAAGGCTTCAGGACAGTATTCGAGAAAGTGATACTGTCGCCCGTCTCGGCGGAGATGAGTTTGTAGTCATTCTCACAAACATCAAACAGGAAAACAATCTGGCACTTCTCGCCCAGAAAATCCTGGCAACTCTCAGCGCTCCCTATACCCTGGGCGATGAACAGGTTGAGATCGCGGCAAGCCTTGGTATTACCATTTACCCCGAAGATGGGACTAAATCCACGCTGCTCCTTAAAAATGCAGACACGGCCATGTACCATGCAAAGGCTGCCGGAAAGGGTCAAATCAAGTTCTATACCAAAGCTATGACAGAGAACGCAGATACCCGCTTCAGGATGGCCGCAAACCTCCGTAAGGCCATAGGAAATGAAGAGTTCCTGGTATACTACCAACCAAAAGTTTCTATCAGAAAGGGGACAATCGTTGGTGTGGAGGCCCTTGTTCGCTGGCTACACCAAGGTACAATCATCCCACCCAATGACTTTATTCCTGTCGCTGAGGATACCGGCTTAATAAATGAAATAGGGGAGTGGGTCCTCAGGGAATCATGTTACCAAATCAAGAAATGGCATTCAACTTTTCCGGATCTCAGGGTTTCTGTCAACCTCTCTGGCAGACAATTTTCCAATGATAAACTTGTTAACCTAGTGAGTAATATTCTTCAAGAAACTGGAGTCCCCCCCCATCTCCTGGAACTTGAGATTACCGAAACAGTAATCATGGATGATGTGACCAAAACCATAGCCAGTCTATGGGAACTTAAACAACTTGGAGTAATTCTCTCCGTTGATGATTTTGGCACGGGCTACTCCTCACTCAGTTATCTGAAAAAGTTTCCCATCGATATCCTGAAGGTTGATCGCTCATTTATCCAGGACATAACAGAAGATGCCAATGACTGTGCTGTCGTTAAGGCCATTGTTTCCCTCGCAATCCAGCTAAAGATGGTTGTCATAGCCGAAGGAGTTGAAACCAGCAAACAGCTGGCAATTCTTCACGCCATAGACTGTGACGAAATACAGGGTTACCTGGTTAGTCCACCGGTACCTGCAGAGGAACTATTCACTATTCTAGAGTCATGGCGATCCAGTGAAAAATACCAGAATTATTTCCAGGTACCCTGAGACAATCTGCAATCAACAGTGATGATAGACGCTACTAACCACAAAACACAACGCAAAAAACAGCTCACCATACGCTATATGCTGGCTGTGATCCTGGTTTTTTGTCTTTCACTTTCCTCCCTGATTGTCCTTGAATATATAATCAAACTTCAGGATGGCTATGGCTCCGTCATCAATGTATCGGGCCGGCAACGCATGCTTTCACAGCAAATTGCTCTACTCAGCCATGAGCTGTTTGAGTGCAGCCCAAAAGAAAAATGCATCCAGTTGCGAGAACGGCTTCACGATTCTCTAAAACTTCTAGAGACATCTCACAAGCACCTCACCTCTGGAAATGGTAACAATAACTCAATGGTAACCCTGAGCCCCACACTACGCGAAATGTATTTTTCACCACCTTTTGCAGTGGATCAGAAGGTCACTGAATACATCAGCAGCGTAAACGATTTTCTCATGATGACATCGACCAGTGATCGTAAGGTTAGCCTCAAGAATCTCTCTGTATACGCAAGGGGACCATTGTTAACCGCACTAAATGCTGTTGTAAAACAATATGAAAAAGAGAGTAACAGATACACTGAGATACTGAAAAGCAGCGCCCTGCTTACTTTTTTTCTCATGATTATCCTGTTAATTGCACTTATTGTATTTGGGTTCCGCCCCATGGTAAATGTGGTTGTTGAAAATGAGAATATGCTCAACTCCATTCTTGATTCGATTCCTATACTTATGGACATTGTGAGTAGCAATGGTACCATCTTGTACCAGAGTAAATTTCTCATTGATTTACAGGGTAAGGCAACCATTGGTCAAAAATGTTTCAACGCATATGCAAGTGGACTGACGCATTGTGATGCCTGCCCTATTCCACCCAAAAGCCACAATCTTGATAAAAAGGCCATAGCTCTTTTTGACAAACTCGGACCCGGTATAGTTGTTGAAATTAGCCACCTCCATATCATCTTCAAAGGAGAAAAAGCCCTGCTCCATACCTACCAGGATATAACTGAACAACAAAAGACAGAAATATTTCTCAGAAAGGCAAAAGAAGATGCGGATCGGGCAAGTATGGCAAAATCGAGATTTCTTGCCAATATCAGTCATGAGATTCGCACTCCCATGAACGCCATAATAGGTTTCAGTGATTTAACCCTTGAGACTGCTCTTGATAAGACGCAGACAGAATATCTTGGCAACATAAAACATTCGTCACGATCCTTACTGAAAATTTTCGATCAAATTCTTTTCTTCTCTCAACTTGAAACCGGCAGCATTCCTCTCCAGAACAAAGATTTCAGAATTCGGGAAACATTAGAAGAGATGGTTTATCTTTTTGAAGATCAGGCTGCCAGGAGAAACATTTCTTTTACCACTCACCTGGACACAAAGCTTCCTGATATAATTTCAGGTGATGGCAAACAACTGCAACAGATTCTCATTCAGTTACTTGCCAACAGTTTTAAATTTACTCAACACGGTTCCGTTACTATCGATGTGCGGCTGCACCATCTCTCAGACGAACTGGCCACCATTAGATTTTCCATCTCCGACACAGGAATCGGTATCAGTAAAGATCAGCAAAAAACACTCTTCGACTCTTTTTCCCAGGCTGATGAATCAAACACCAGAAAATTTGGTGGGATCGGACTGGGACTTGCGATAACTAAACGACAAGTGGAGCTTATGGGAGGTAAACTTAAGGTTGTCAGCGAACCTGGTCAGGGAAGCACCTTCAGTTTCTCAATCTCATTTTCATATATTAAAAGTCCAGGCAACAGCCCGTCTTCCAAATCATTTTCGCGAACTAAAATGGTGGCTGGTATGAAGCCAACTCAGCCATCCCCAGAGAAAAAAACCTGTCCCGCAATACACCGCCAGAGCAGTAAATCATTTCCGTTTGATTTTGCTTGCTGCAATGAAAAAGCAGAAGTTATTATCCTGGAACTCCTGACAAAGCTTGAGTCAAATCAATTCGATTCTACTGAAAAATGGAACGATCTCAAAGGGTTGCTTCCAAGTCTTGAATCAAAAACCGTCAAGGATATAGACAACCATATATCGCAATACAAGTTCAAAGAAGCTGCTGGCTTGCTCTCTAGTATTTTACAGCAGATACAGAGTGACCAGTCAAAGAGGAGTCAGGTATGAGTCCTGTGTTAATTGTTGAAGATAGTCCAATATTTAGAAACATCGGAAAAAAGAGAATTCAAACAGCATTTGATGCGGTAATTATCTGGACAAGGACCTTGGCTGAGACCATAAAATACTAGCAATTGACCATGCCCACTTCGATGTCGCACTTGTTGACTCTAATCTACCGGATGCACTTAATGGAGAAGTAATTAAAGAAATGCCGGACAACGGCTGCTCTCATCTGCTTAAAAAACAAGACCACTCTGTTAAATGTGCAATGATAAACATTATCTTTTTTAAAAAAGTTATTGATACCTATTGCCATGATGCTGGTAATAAAGTCATCAAAATGATATCATTACTGATTGGGGAATCCATTTCCCATTCTGCAATAATTTCGAGATTTGGCAGCGAAGAATTTTGCATCCTTATCGCTGACCTCACCTTCATTTCTGCCAAGATGCTATTCAACAATCTCCGTGAGGAAATAGCAGATGCCCATGTGCCCTCTTCAAAAAATGACCAACAGCTCCAGATTACCGTGTGCACAGGGGGCTAAATATTTAAGTGGAAACAACTTTACCCTCGAACAGTGTATTTAACTTGCCGATGAGCCTCTCTACAGGGCAAGAAAACAGGCAGGAACAAAAAATGATAATGTCACAATCAAAATATCAATATTTTCCAGGATTAACATTCAACAATGAACCTTAAGCCACAACTCAAAACTCAAAATCAGCCCGGTGGAAAAAGGCTTTCCCAGGTAGTTCCAATCTATTTTGTGTTTCTTTTTTTGCTTTTCACCATCCCTCTCCTTTACTGGAACTATCAGTTCAACGATAAAGTCATTACTGAACAGTTGAAAGGATATTTGTTTCAAAATCATGTTAACACGGAGAACAGTCTTAATTCTATTTTTGAAACTCTGGGACTCAACACTAAATACATTGCAGCAGACCCCATATTAAAAGAAGCGCTAACCGCTTCTGATAGCACCAATATATCTACAATCCTCCAAAAAACCCTTTCATCAGACACTCACAACCGTCTAAATGTTCTCTTTGTCAAAGACAAAGAGAACAAGATATTTGTTGATGCCAGTTCGCCTTTTTTAGATTTGGAAACTGTCCTGCCCATTCTGACAGAAAATACTCCTGATCCCGATCACTCTGTCACTCTTTTCATATTTCCGGAAGAAGTATCCAACCTGGTTATCGCTGGAAACTATTTTCCACTCATCAACGACGTTACAGGGATAATAACCGGAAATCTATTTGGTGGTATGGTTCTCAACACTGATACCTCTCTGGCAGAAAACCTCCGTGACAAAATACAGGCCGAGGCACTGCTCCTTGTTCATAAGGGAAGGATCATTGTGTCTACCGAATACGCTGATGCTCCTCTGCTGCAGGCCGCCGTTAACGAAGCTTTGAACTCTTCCGGTTCTTCATTTTCAATTCTCAATGATGGGTACGTGGTCCATCACAAAAATCTTAGAATCAATAACCAGGAAAGCCCACTTGAACTTGTGTTTATTGTTCATGAATCCATATTCGCTGAGAGTAAAGCTGCCTATCAGAGTAAACTTATTTACCTGTTATTGCTCGCTGCAGCTCTATCGACACTGACATTCTTCCTGGTAAAGCGGATATTCATAAAACCTCTTGCCAGTCTCTCCTCATTTGCTGCCCAGATAGTCAAAAAAGAAGATGCCTGCTACCAGCAGAGCCCAATCTATGAGTTCAATCAAATTGGCAGAGTCATGACGGACACTGTCCATAGTCTCAAAGAAACTACGGAACAACTCTTAACTGAAGTGGTTACGCGGCAGCAGATTCTAGATCAACTCAATGTCCAGCGTAACAACCTTGAAAAGATAGTTGAAAACCGCACTAAAGAGCTCATGCAAATAAACGAGACTCTCGCCACCAGAAACAGAGAGCTTGATCGTGAAAAGACGGAACATCTTCATTCCCAGGAGGAGATGAGACAACTTGCAGAAGCAGTCAGAAACAGCCCAGTATCCATTGTCATTACAGACAGAAATGGGACAATCGAATACGTGAACCCTAAATTCTCAGAATTGACCCTTTACAGTCCAGAAGAGGCCATTGGCCAAAACCCGAGGATTTTAAATGCTGGACTACAATCAAATCTCCATTTCAAAGAAATGTGGGATACCATTCTGTCAGGTCAAGACTGGCACGGAGAATTCTGCAACCGCAAAAAAAATGGAGAACTTTTCTGGGAACTCGCATCAATATCACCTATTCGAGATGCTGATGGCAACATCCGTCATTTCGTTGCAGTAAAGGAAGATATCACGGAACGAAAATCAACAGAGGCAAAATTGCAAAGAGCACAACAAGAAGCTGAGGAGGCCAGCAGACTGAAAAGTCTTTTTCTTGCAAATATGAGCCATGAAATACGAACACCCATGAATGCTCTGATAGGCCTTTCTGAACTTGCTCTTGAGACATCTCTCACTGACCGTCAGTTTGATTATCTCAATAAAATTCATTCTTCTGCAAGGGGACTCCTCAAAATACTTAACGACATTCTTGATTATTCAAAAATTGAAGCAGGAAAACTTGAACTTGATGAAAGCCTGTTCTCATTACCCGATCTTATAAATCAACTTGAAAATCTTTTCGTTCACCAAGCTCAGAAAAAGAAACTAAGCTTAGAATTACACATAGACGATGACGTCCCAACATTTATATATGGAGACCAGACACGATTACGCCAAGTTCTGACCAACCTCATTGGCAACGGGCTTAAATTTACAGAACAGGGCGGGGTTACTGCTACTATATCACTGGTCAATAAAAGTAAGTCTCTTTCCCGTATAAAGTTTACCATTACAGACAGCGGAATAGGTATCCCCTCGGATAAACTTTCAACACTTTTTGATGCCTTCAGCCAGATCGACCCCTCCCACACCCGTAAATATGGTGGAACCGGCCTTGGACTTGCCATCTCTAAAGAACTTATCGAAATAATGGGGGGCACCATTATGATTACCGACAATCCGGAAGCAGGAAGTACGTTTTCTTTTATTCTAAAGTTTAAGAATGAAACCGATGTAAACAAACAACTCCTGTCACATGAATACAGGGTGGAAGATCAAAGACTTGATGCAATGCATCTTATTGATGGTGCACACATCCTTCTTGTTGAAGATAATGCCATTAACCAGCAAATTTCTGTAGAAATCCTGGCCAAAGCACATATCACTGTTGATATTGCTGCAAATGGTGTTATCGCTGTTGATAAATTTAGGTCAAGCCTTGCAAACAATTCCCACTATTCTGCTATTTTAATGGATATCCAAATGCCGGTACTCGACGGATACAAGGCAACAAAAAAGATACGTGAAATAGAAGCCACCCAAGATATACCTTTTTCAAAAATCCCGATTATTGCCATGACAGCACATACCATGAACGGTGATCGTGAAAAAGGCCTGGCTACTGGTATGAATGACTATATAGGAAAACCAATAAATATTACTGCGCTATTTACCACCCTGGCGCTATGGATTGGAAAAAAGAGTGGTGAGGTAGGCACCCACATTTCCAAGGCAAAAAAACAACATGCCCCTGTAACAAACTCTGAGAGAAACCTCCCCAATGCACTACCCGGGATAGATCTCCAAAGTGGTATTGCCCGTCTTGAAGGGAACAGCAAACTCTACCTGCGCCTCTTAAGAGATTTCAGCACGGAATATGGATCCTGCTATAGTGATGCCGTTGAACTACTGCACCATAAAGACCAGGAAACCTTCAAGCGTCTTTTTCATACTGTGAAGGGTGTAGCCGGAAATTTATGTGCCTATAGGATACAAGATGTCGCCAGCAGGCTCGAAGAGGCTATATCCAATGGGCAGAGTACAGCCCCCCTGTTGAGCCAACTTGCCATTGCCTGGGAAGAACTGCAACAATCGATCTGTTCCCTTGAAAACCGGGGCAGCTTCCAGATCCTTGAAGATATACCATTTTCATCCACAAACTTGGATGAGCCAGTCCGCCTTCTCCAAAAGTTGCTTCAACAACTCAAACAGATGGATTTCCGCGCTGTACAATGCTGGCAGCAAATACAACCATACTTCCTAGGTAGTACCTGGGATAAAGAAATTACTGAAATAGACCGTTGCGTGACACGTTTTGATTTTGAAAAGGCAGGGAAACTGATAACCAGCTTTCTTGCAACCTTACGCAATACTCCCTGAGCCAAGGGATATTCCCTGGCAACTCGACTAACAGCTGATTACTTGTGATATTTTTCACCAGCTTTGATTGTGTAGGCCCGGTACAACTGTTCCACTAGAAAGAGCCGTACCATATCATGGGTAAAGGTCATTTTTGAGAAAGAAATCAGATGGTCTGCACTATCAAGCACTTCAGTAGCATGTCCAGTTGGCCCGCCTATTAAGAAAGCAATATGCTTTCGCCCATCCTGTTCAAAACGGGAGATAAGTGCGGCAAAAGCCTCCGAAGAGAGCTGCCCGCCACCAGCGTCAAGAACAACCTTAACAGTCGCCTGCGGCAGGGATGCAAGTAATACACGGCCCTCCTCACATCGCTGTTGCTCTTCGTTCCAGCCTTTTTTCATCTTGGTTTTCAAGACATGAATATGCAGAGAGCTATAATGCTTGAGTCGACTGCAATACTCTTTAATTCCTTGATCAATAAAGGAATTTTTCGTTTTACCAAGAAACGGTAATTCAATTCTCATTTAAATTAACAGTGAATAATGACCTGCTCATCAATCAGTTCCTGTAATGTTCGGCGGAATTCATCATAAGAAATATCTGTATTAATCCCGGGACACGATTCGGAGATAGTATCATAGTTGTTTTCATCACCGAGCATGGAAGGATGTAAAGGCCACTGGGCACAACGCCAGGGACGACCCTGGTGAACTGTACAGCCGTTATCATAGAAGATACAATGGCCGTCGACAATTTTCATCTGCACCACGTTTCCATTGACACGCCAATACCTGTTTCTTACCTCTGCCTCAGTAAGCCCAAGTGCCGCTACCATTCTCTTCCGATCTTTTTCATCAAGGGATACGGTCGTTTCCCCCTGGCAACAGTAACCACACTGGGTACATTCGAATATATCTTTTACATCAGCCATTTATTACACCCGCACTATTGTTTTACTCCCTGGCCCTTGACGGATTCGTGATTGTTCGCCTGGCAGGATATTGAAATAATATTTTTTCTTGAAATCAGGCGTTACCGATAAGATCCTGATATGTGGAAATATCTATTCCATAAATAGCTGCAGCCTCACGCCATTTATCTTCGTCCGGTACATCAAAAATAATGGAATCGTGCCCTGGAATGGTGAGCCATCCCTGGGAAACCAACTCCTGTTCAAGCTGACCCGGTGCCCACCCGGCATACCCAACCGCAAAAATAAATTTTTCAGGACCACAACCATTTGAAATATCCTCAAGTACCTGTGTGTTGCGTGACAGATACACCGACGAACTCACCTCAATCTGCTGCTCTGTGAGATAATCAGAAGTGTAAAGAATAAAGGCAGAAGTCGGTTCAACCGGCCCTCCCATGTATACAGGTGCATGGAAGTTATCAGGAATAGGAAGATTATTGCTGTAAAGCACCTCTTCAAGACTAAGCAGTGGATTTGGTTTATTGATAGCAATCCCCACAGCCCCGTCATGGCCATGAGAACAGATATATATAACCTGTTCGGCAAAACGTGGATCCGGCATTTGGGCTGTAGACAGAAGAAAAGACCCTGTCAAGCTGTCAATGAGGGGTTTTTCTGTCATATTCCTGGAGTTCTTTGCCAATAGTTACCTGAAAATACCATAAATACGCGGCTGCTGGTGACAGTGATAGTCAACCGGCTGTCACGAATTTAAGGAATGCGAAAAAAGCGCTCTTTTACTGCTTGAGATGTCTGCACAATAACAGATCTTTTCAGCTGAGGTCAAGTAGTGTTCATAACACTGTATCTTTGTTAATCGATATTAGCTGTATTATTTATTTTCCAGCACATTTTAGCCTATATTTTCCCACCAGGATTTGCTAATCTAGTTTCAAACAAGCATCTAACCTGACAGGTCGAAAAACTTTTCAGAGTCGCTGGATATGTGCCTTGGTAATAACTCTAAATTTATGATTCCAAAAGGTTCTCATAGTTTTTTGATTCTTATTACAGCTTTTATGAAGTAAGGCACTAAAATTGTATTCTTAAGCTTAGGGGTTACCCATGGGTAAGAACGAACCGATTAATCGCCTCCTCCGTGCAGAACACTACGATCCCTTCCAAGTCCTGGGCGTTCACTTCACAGGCCAAGATGAAGAATCCGCCCTGATACGCTGTTTCCAACCCCACGCCAGAACTGTCTCTCTCCTTATTGATGGGCAGGAAATCCCCATGGACCGAGTCCGTGAACAAGGAATTTTTGAAGTGATCATTGATCGTGGTGATGTCGCAGACACTGACCTGGATCCGTATACCTACCAATACAAAATCATATATAAAGATGGTGTTGAAAGCATTATCAATGACCCTTACCGTTTTATGCCGATTTTAAGTGAGGAAGATCGGTTTCTCTTTAACTTCGGTACAAATTATAAGTTGTATGAGCATATCGGGGCACACCCAGGTATGTACTCGCAAATACATGGTACCATCTTCCGTGTATGGGCTCCTTCTGCAACCCGGGTATCTGTAATTGGTAATTTTAACAGTTGGGATGGCAGAATTCATCCCATGCGTAGTCTGGGTAGCTCTGGAATATGGGAATTATTCCTCCCTGGAATTGGAGAGGATGAAATATACAAATTCGAGATCAGAACCACCCGTGGAGATATCCTTGAGAAGTCTGATCCTTTTCAGTTTTTTGGGGAACACAGGCCGAAAACAGCCTCAACGGTTCGTTACCTTGACCATTATCAATGGCATGATGCTAACTGGCAAGAAGAGAAGCAGCGAGCCAATCCCTATGACAGTCCCATGACAATATATGAGGTTCATGCAGGATCGTGGCAGCGTGACCCTGCAAACCCGGACCGTTTTTTGACCTTCAGGGAACTGGCTGGAAAACTGATTCCTTATGTTAAAAATCTTGGTTTTACCCATATTGAACTCATGCCCATAATGGAGCACCCTCTTGATGAGTCGTGGGGCTATCAGATAACAGGTCCCTTCAGCATGACCAGCAGATACGGTGTACCTGAAGATTTCATGTATTTTGTGGACTGCTGTCATCAGGAAGGTATAGGGGTAATACTTGACTGGGTTCCTGCTCATTTTCCGAAAGATTCTCATAGCCTGGCTCGTTTTGATGGAACCGCCCTCTTTGAACACGAAGATCCGAGGAAAGGCGATCATCCTGAATGGGGAACCTATATTTACAACTATGGCAGAAAAGAGGTGTCTAACTTTCTCATCGCCAATGCTCTGTTCTGGATAGATAAATACCATATTGATGGACTCCGGGTCGATGCCGTGGCATCCATGCTCTACCTTGATTACTCACGAAAGGACGGAGAATGGATTCCTAACTGCTATGGGGGAAGGGAAAACCTGGAAGCAATCGAGTTCATCAAACACCTTAATTCAATTGTCTATGATCTGCACCCGGGAACTCTGATGATAGCAGAGGAGTCCACCAGTTTTTATGGTGTTTCCAAACCTGCCGATCAGGGAGGGCTTGGTTTCGGTTTTAAATGGAATATGGGCTGGATGAATGACATCCTCGACTATTTCAAAAAAGAACCAATTTTTCGGCAGTATCACCATAACAACCTTACCTTTTCCATGATGTATGCATTTTCCGAAAATTTCATCCTTCCACTTTCTCATGATGAAGTGGTCCACGGGAAACGTTCACTGATTGACAAAATGCCCGGTGATCTCTGGCAGAAATTTGCGAATCTGCGCCTTCTTTTTATGACCATGTGGATGCATCCCGGTAAAAAACTTCTTTTTATGGGCTGTGAATTTGGCCAGTGGCGTGAATGGAACTGCAAACAGAGCCTTGACTTTCACTTACTCCACGAGAATGAACTGCATCGTGAAATGCTCAATTTTTTCAAAGAACTCAATACTATCTACAAAGGCAATCCCAGCCTCTGGCAACTGGACTTTGAGCAACAGGGATTCCAGTGGATGGATCTGGAAGATCGTTCTAACTCTATCATATCCTATGCCAGGTTTGCCAAAGACCCGGATGATCACCTGGTATGCCTTTTCAACTACACCCCACAGACTTTTTATGACTATAAAATTGGGTTGCCTGGCGGACGAAACTATGAACAGGTGTTCTGTTCCGACCAATCCAGATTTGGAGGGAGTAATGCCTCAAACAAAACAATCTATAAATCCATAGCCAAACCATACGCCCAAGCCCAATACCATGCCCGTGTGACGGTACCACCACTCGCGGGTATAATTCTGAAGCCATGTAATTAGTGCCACGTCCACAAATGGTATTTTCATCCCAACTCATCGTTGCTTTGAGAATTTCATTTTCGGAATATCTTATAAATATCGGCGGTTAAATTTCTTCTGCGCCTCAACCAGGAAGAAAAAATCTCATTTGTGAACAGAAACTAACTAAAGACTTTTCAAGTAAATAATCAGGAGGAAATATCAGCATGTCAACAGAACAGCCCACCCGTGTAAAGGGAGATCGAAAAAAGCAGGCACTTGCCGAACTCTGTCTACTTCTGGAGAAACATCCGGATAAAAGTCGGCACATATTGCTGCAACAGGTTGAAATTAAATATGATCTCAATCCCGCAGAATGCGAATTTCTTCGCAGGAACTTTCAAAACTCGTAGTGGCCACTTGCCACTGCCGTAAAGCTGATTATCGTTTCATTGAGATCTGTCGCGGATTCGCGAGGTTTTTTCTGATAACATATCAAAATGAAAACATAGATTTTCCAATCAGGATATGTGAACAATCATTCGCCTCCATTCAGCGAGTTCGCCACAGAATAATGAAAGGATATCAAAAAAGGGGAGAAAGATGGATGCCTACCAACAACTGACAACAACCCTCGCTCTCACAATGGGTACCGCATGGGCTGCTGGTATAAATCTTTATGCAACGATCGCCGTACTTGGTGGTCTCGGACTTACAGGAAACATCGTACTCCCTGAACAACTGATGGTTTTACAAAATCCCATGGTTATTGGAGCTGCCGCTCTCATGTATCTGATAGAGTTTTTTGTGGATAAAACTCCTGGTGTCGATACCGGATGGGACACAATCCATTCTTTTATCCGCATCCCTGCAGGAGTTCTCCTTGCTGCAAGCGCTGTAGGAGATGTTAATCCTGCCATGGTAATCACCGCAGGAATACTCGGAGGTGGGGTGGCTGCCACCACGCACACCATAAAAGCTGGCACCCGTGTATTGATCAATACCTCACCGGAACCTTTCAGCAACTGGACAGCGTCAGTGCTCGAGGATATCACAGTTATTGGTGGTATCTGGGTCATGCTCCATTATCCCCTGGCATTTCTTATCTTTTTTGTAGTCTTTCTCCTGGCTGCAATATGGATTCTGCCCAAAATATGGGGTGGAGTTAAAACACTATTCCAGTCTCTCTATGAAATATTCTCAGGAAAACAGCCATCATCGGCGCAAAAAGGACAAAAACAGGGGCCGAAAGAACTCCCCCTGAACTGAAATCCGAAGCTGTTACCGATCGATTACAATCCAGCATGATTTTTTTTTGGAGGGGGGGGGAGGGTTCATTATGCATGATTAAAAAAAAGCTCAGCAGGGAATTTCTACAATCACAGAGGTCCCCTTCCCTTCTTCTGATTCAAAAGTGATTGACCCACCATGCTCCTCCACAATTTTAGCAGACATCGCCATTCCAAGCCCTGTACCTTCAGGTTTCGTTGTAAAATAAGGATCAAACACCCTGCTGATATTGTCAGCTGAAACTCCACATCCCGTATCTGTCAACACAATCTTAACACTCTCCTCAGTCTTCATGGTGGAAACGGTTAGGGTCCCACCACCAGCCATTGCCTGAATAGAGTTTAAAAACAGGTTTAGAAACACCTGAATCAACTTATCCTCATCAGCATTGAGCATGGGGAGTAGTTCAGGGAAATCTGTTACCATCTGAACCCCTGATGCTTCCGCATCCATACTCAGCAGAGACACTGCTTTTTCGAGTAATTTCTGGATATCAACCTTGTTTTTCTGGAGTTTTTGTGGTCTTGCATAATCAAGAAGCTCCGAGATACTTCTATTCAACCGCTCCACCTCCTGTACTAGAATATCCGCCGCCTCCCTGTCATGATTTTCATTACATGATTTTGAGCGCAGCACCAGAGCAAGCCCTTTTATGGAACTGAGCGGATTTCGGAGTTCATGGGCCACGCCCGCTGCCATTTTCCCAAGCGCTGCCAGTCTTTCACTTCTCCTCAGATCTTCTTCAAGGTTTTTCACCTGGCTTAAATCCTGAATCATAAGGAGTGTTCCTACAAAACTGCCATCACGATCAATAATTGCCATCCTGTTCAACTGTACAGTATGGCAGACTCCAGACTCTGCTACCAGTTGCACCTCCTTCTGGAAAGCAAAACCATTCTCTGCAGATTCACCTTCAAGTGCCTCTTTTACCTCAGGGAGCCCTTTAAATATCATAGAATTATTTCCAAGAGCTACTTTTTCACTTATGCCGGTCAAGTCCTGAGCAAACCTGTTATACAGAATAATCTGGCCTTTGCTGTCTATGGCAATCAGACCGACAGGTAGCGAGGAGATTAATATATCACGGAATGCTTCAACTCGGCGCAACCTGCTTTGTGAACCTTTAAGGCCTTCAAGAGTTAATATGGAAAGCCAGCCACCAAAACCAACGAGCAGAAGAACTATTGACAGGATAATAATTTCAAGTTTTTGTCGCTGAAGGCGTTGTTTATATTGCTTCATGTCAAGTTCAACAATGATTGCATACTTTTGCCTGGTAAGTCCCTCTATCCTGTGCATCCACTGTAAATCAGTGCCGTGAAGTCGCATCATTCTTCTTACAATTTCGCTTCGCTCACCCTGTTGGCCGCTGACAGGGCCAAGTTGTTTGAGGAAACGATCACCGACAGGCGTAAAAAACGCAGCTACCTGGAAAAATGTTCCTTTGTCCTCCTTGCTTATTCGATAACTGAAGGTAACAGTATTATCTTCATCCTCCTCTATGGCACGAAGGAAGTCCCTAGTATCATCTGATACTTTACGGATTCTCAACTCAGGAACCGAGTTGGCGAGGATCATTCCTTCACTATCAACAAGACCGAGAAACCGAACACCAGGATGTCCTGAGGCGTGCTCAAATACACGCTGTACATTATTGGTCCATAATGAAGCGACATCCTGCCCGGAACGGATACTTGAATAAATGGAACTCCTGGCACTGGAAGCAACAAATCGTATCAGGGTTACCCCCTTTTCAAGGAGGATATCAGTCATCAATGTTTTGTCACGTCGATAGTTATTTACTGCAAAGACAGCAATAATCACAGCAAGTAGCCCGCAGGCCGCTGCAAGAACCCATGGGGAAACTCGAGCCAGTCGTTGTTTTTTTATAATTCGCATCTATTGACTGGGGGAGGATTAATTATTTTATGCAGCAGGACTTTGGTAATCATATAGGTTGGTATAATTCCATCATCACCAAGTGATCCTGAAGCCAGAGTTTCGCCGATATGAAGTGGATTATCCGAGGCATAATAGGCATAACGGGTTTTTATATCCCTTGAAATGTGCCCCTGGATTATAGCAGCGCTGATTGCTCGCTGATAGTGACCTCCTTCCATCTCAAGCCCGACTGCCTTCCAGTTTGAAGTGTGGAAGCGCGCCAGAACATCTCTGTTCTGTAGCGATGTTCCAAGTACAGTAACCATGGGGCCGACATGAATCGGATAGTCTTTATCAAAATCATCCACATCAAGGTCATTATCCACAATATAATTATTGGCAGTACCCTCCATAACATGGGCGGTGGCAAGCATAATATCCCCCTTATTACCAGGTAGCGTACCTGCTTTCCCCATAATGTTGACCGAATCTATCTTGAACGATACCGTCTGATCATCAAAATGACAGGGGCAGAGTAGTTCATCCAGAATATCATATGCCTGAGCACCAAATGCGTAGTCTATAACAACTATTACCGGTTTCTCTTTTTTGATATAGTCATAATCACATCTAATGGATTCATGGAGATTACATTGGGTGATTTGGGAAGTATCAAATACCATGACATCGATATTCGATTCTGAAGTGTCACGAAGGTAGGTAAAGCCAAGCCCAGAGGCATATTCACTGATCTCAGCCTCTAGATGTCTCAACTGCGCAGCCATGGTATAAAGGTTTTCCGGTACTTTCATTCCCTTGCTTTTTAAATAGCCTGCTCCATAAAAAATGTTTTTCATTGAATGCATATTGGCACTGACCACATGAATGCTGCGCTTTCTAAATCCTAAGGTATGCAAATTACGTTTAATGTTTTTAGCCCACATAGTTGCATACTTATGACGCCCTATCATCTCATGCAATGAAGGAGTGAAATAGATAGTGAGCAGAGTATCAGGCGATTTAGCTTCTTCGATTATCCTGTTCCCCATTCCGTAAATAATACCGAACAGACCATTATTATAGTTCCCGTTCTTTTTATGATGTACCTCAAAACTTTCATATGTTTCTCGAGCTTCACGGTAAGTTCTGCCAAGAATTATAGAAAGATTCCATATTGCCTGATCAAGGGCCGGACCTTCAAGATCAATTTCATTCTGCACAATATTTTCAAGCTCATGCCACTCCGAACAAGTCCCCTCTTCCTTATGACATATCTGTCTGTGGATTTTCTGGGATTCAATGTTAAGAAATGTAATATTAGTCATTATATCATAGATTTCAGTGAGTCCACGGGTAATAACAAAACAGATTTCTTTGTCTGAAACGATATAGGAATGTCTTCTTCTCTTAAGGGGGGTTATTTTTTCGAAAGAGGTCTCCCGAAAATCTTCACCAGCAGTCATAATAATACGATTACATTTTTCGATACCCCGCGGCATTCGGTCCATAACATACTCAAGTCCCTGTAATTCCACAATACGGTGATCACTCATGGAACCATATATTTCAGGATCAAACTGCTGTAGAGATTCAGATAATTTCTCACCTGATCTCCCTGAAGGTTTATAATAACCACGAAGAATCAATGCATCAGCAATGGTCTTAAAAGTTCTAATTGCAAGTCGAGCTCGCTGAGATTTGGAAAGTTCTTCCATATCGTACTCCTGTATACGATTATGCGTAACACGAACAGTTAACGGACCTGTGACGACCTGGAAGCTCACTGTTCAAAACAAGACAAAAAGGTAGAAACCTCCAATTGTCTTAAAAATGCCTGGATCCTTCACCAGCTGACAGTTACGGATTAAGGGGGGGCATAGAGAAGAATAACGTATAATAGTTCTGGATACCAGTACGCTTTTGGGAAAGCAAAATAATTTACAGGAAACCAGACATTGGAGATACAAACAGTACTGCAATAATAGCTAAGAGGATGACATGACAATTGGAGAAAAAAGAATTATGCGATAAAAAAAGGCATGGCAGCCATACCTTAAGACTGAAAAACAACAAAAAAAAAGGGGCTAAGCTATAGAAAAACAGCTTAGCCCCTTAAGGCATCAAAAGACTAATGTCTCAGATTATATTTTGCTCACGTTTGCTGCAGCAGGACCTTTAGGACCCTCGGTGATTTCAAACTGTACTCTATCACCTTCGTTTAAGGTTTTGAAACCATCACTAACGATAGCAGAGTAATGAACAAATACATCTTTGCCCCCTTCCTGCTCCAAAAAACCAAAACCTTTAGCCTCATTAAACCATTTCACTGTGCCTTCTAACATAATAAACCTTGTCCTTAGTACTGATCAACTACGTGATCGTGCTTTTTTTGCTGTACGGTTTAACATTCTCCCCGAAACAACCGGAAAAAATAACTCTTTTATCTTTTTGAGTCGTAAATTCATTACCCCGCACAATTCATACATATTAACAATGTACCTGCAATCCGCCAAAAATACCAGGAAAATAATTACTTTCCCGAAACTAATCTCTGTCAAGCGAAAAATACCACGCCTAACATCCTTTAATATCAGGGACCAGAGGAAATAACTCGTATCCCAAAAAAGTCTTCTTTTTTCTTTCCCGCGTTAACATGTATCCTGAATTGATGTTTTTTTATTATCAGGAGCGCAGTATAATAAGTGACGACTGATAATCTGCTGGCGCTTCATAGCCCAGAAGATTGATTATGGTCGCGGCAACATTTGCCAGTCCTGGCTCTTTAACATCTTGTAATACAAATTCATTTTTTTCGGAAAAATCCTCCACAATAAATGGTACAGGATTTTTGGTATGCGCAACCATGGCGGTCCTGGTTCCATTTTTTTCTGTCCACATACAGTCGGCATTACCATGATCTGCGGTAATAACTGCAATCCCCTGTGCTTTTTTCAGTTCAGGCAGTATTCTTTTAAGCATCAGATCGACGGTTTCCACTGCAATTCTCACAGAAATCGGGACACCAGTATGGCCAACCATATCGCCATTGGCATAATTAAGACGTATGAACCTGAATTTTCCACTCCTAATGACTTCAATGACGTTATCTGTAATCTCGGAAGCCTTCATCCATGGACGTAGATCAAAAGTCACTCGATCAGATTCGATCTCAACATATTTTTCCAATTTTTTATTAAGGTAACCAGACTTGTTCCCGTTCCAGAAATACGTTACATGCCCGAACTTCTGAGTCTCTGAAATAGCATAGGAGGTTATTCCTGTACCACAAAGATATTCACCAAGGGTTCTATCTATGACCGGCGGCTCAACAAGATAGTGCTTTGGGATCATGGCATCACCATCATACTGCATCATTCCTGCGAAAAAAACTTCAGGTCTGCGTATCCGATCAAACCATTCAAATTCGTTATCATCAAATGCCCTTGAGATTTCGATGGAGCGATCACCACGAAAATTAAAAAGAACCACAGCATCACCATCCTCTATGGTACCTACGGCCTTCCCGTCACGATGTATTACAAAGCTATCCATATACTGATCAGTCATTTCAGGATCTTCACGGTAATAGGTCTCTATGGCTTCCGTAGCTGAGCCAAAGGCTCTTCCAATTCCAAGAACATGAGCCTGCCACCCTCTCTCAACTATGCGCCAGTCTGCTCCGTAGCGATCCATTGTGACAAGCATCCGACCACCGCCTGACGCAATACAGTAATCCCTTCCTTCTTTTGAAATCCTGGTAAGTTCTGCCTCAAGAGGTACAAAATAGTCAAGACCACTCTTTGGCGCGACATCACGACCATCTAAAAGGCCATGAACCCTCAATCGTTTCACGCCGTCTTTTCTGCACCTATCAATCATCTGAGTTAATTGCCCAATGTGACTGTGTACATTTCCATCTGACACAAGACCTATAAAATGTATCGTGCCACCTGCGGTGGCCCTTCTTATGATTTCTTTCCAGGATTCACCACTAAAAAGATCCCCTGAACCCAGAGCCTCGTTAACAAGCTTTGCACCCTGTGAAAATATTCTGCCTGCCCCCAATGCATTATGTCCAACTTCAGAGTTCCCCATATCACCATCTGTAGGAAGTCCCACAGCAGTCCCATGAGCCTTGATATTGGTCACCAGACTTCCCTGAAGCAGATCATCCAACACGGGTGTGTAGGCCATATGCACCCCATTGAATTCTTCATTTGCACCCATCCCGATTCCATCCATAATCACCGTGACCACAGGTCCCGTAAACTTTTTATGGCCGGGTAATTTCTGAAGTAATAAATCTGACATATAAATCCCTCAATTATTTCTTAAAAAAAGATCCCCTGAACCCCTGACGGCTATAACAGTTAACCGGAATCAGAGTGATGGATCAGGCTCTGCGTCCGATGCCTGTCAGTGTAATGATTTCATCGACTATTTCTTCAATGCTGCGACCACCAACCTGGACCTCAACCGAAGCTGTTTGCCGATATAAGGGTAACCTCTTATCATACAAATCCCTAGCACTGCCCAGGTCTTTCAATAATGGTCGTTTTCTTATCTTTTTCTTAGCATTGGGATGGGAAAAAAGGGCCTCAATGATTGAGTCAAAATCGGAATGAAGATATACAACTGTCCCTATTTTGTTAATATTGGGAACATTAAAAAAACCGCCCCCTGTAGAGATAATGGTATCAGAAACCTTACGTTCAAGCCATAATGCGACCTGACGCTCTAGCTCCCTAAATCGAGACTCACCCAACTTTGAAAAAATCTTTTTCACCCTTTTGTTGGAAAAACTCTCTATGAGATCATCGCAGTCAACTCCAAACATACCGCTCTTCTCAGCAAGCATTCTGGCAGTCCTTCCTTTTCCAACACCCATAAAACCTGTTAATACTATATTTCCAGCCATTTTCTCTCCATTCAGGGCTCCAGCAGACACTCTTCATACTGCTTACCACAACATTCCCAGGCAAACGGTTCAGTTAATTTTTGGATATCTTCACAACTTAGCTGAACTGGCTGCAACAAAAAATTACAAAGTTTCCCAGCCAACTTTCCAGGTTCATAAAGGAACTCATCCTGATACAATTCCGGATAGGAAAGATCATTGGGGAGCAACGGATAACAACCTGCCCTGACTCCTTCAACAATAGAAATCCCGAAAAATTCATGACGGGCTGTTGAAACAATGACATCCCCGTGACACAGCAACTCAGCATACTCCGAAAACGATTTAGCATAACTGAAGTGAACAATCTCTTCGCTCAGCCTTTCAGCGGCCTCATGAAAACACTCAGGAGAGAATCCAAACGATTGACCAAGGACAATGAGATGAAATGGAATCCCCTTTTCCTGAATAATATACAGAGCCTCAAATAACAATTCCGGCCCCTTGTCATGTTCCCAGCGATGATTCCAGACGATAGTGGGAACATCTGATTTTTTCTTTTTGAATTTAACGCTAATACGATCAATACCAGAATAATCCATTCCCGGGTAAAGAATAATACTCTTTTTCCGTATCACCTCAACCAGATTGAGTGGTTTCATGTCAGAAGCCTTTTTCAAAAAAGACTGAATCGCCCTCAAAAACGATTCCATATTATATCCGGAGTTGAATATACAGAGGTCTGAGGCCAAAGCTGTACTCATGTTAAGCGCAGAAAACTGTCTAATATCTGGTGCTTCCTTCTGACTTGGGTAGGCGAACTGGTTTTCATGGAAATAAGTTATAATTTTCGCACTCTGGTTCCAGTCATCAATCTGTGATAAAATTGATCGCAGGGCAGCCACATCTACAAATGTTGAACAGAGAACCGTATCAAAAAACCTCTGCTGCACGTCATACCTCATAATTTCCTGCACAAACCAGTACGCTGAGAGTTGCATCCTCATCTTCCATTTTCTGGCAGGCAGGGTCAGCAGGGCAAATTCAGCAGGGACAGTTTCCTGCAACCCTTTTAGAAAAGATTTATGAGATCCACCGTAATAGGGTTCGAGAATGAGTACCCTTTTCACTGCTTACCTTCCGATCCTGTAAATTCATCCAGGTATTTTCTAAATGGCCTAACTTCACAGATCAAATATCCACATCCTTTCGGCAATGCCCCACCACAGAAATGCAGACTCTTATCGGGAAATTCTCTACAGAGTACAAGCCTGTTTTTATGGTGACGGCAAACACCGTTCTCGGTGAGCCAAGTACACGAAAACTGCAGGAACCCCTGGTTGTCTTTACCGGAGACAACAAACCTCTCATACTCAGGAAAATCTTTTACCATATCCGCAAATTCCTTTTTTGATCGCATCCATCCCCTTGCACCCTCAAGATTTATCCTCCTACAGCAGTTACCACAGCAGTTACAACTCCCGGTAACCAGAAGTTCTTTTCCCATAAGACGTATCCTGAAATACCGAATAAGCCCAAGCGGTGAGTATGTAGAAAGTAGTCTGAGAAATTCGGTCATAGGCCTGTTGAAATATGTAAACACATAAGAATACTTTAATGATAATTCTTTTTCTGCTACAAAGAGAGCGAACTACAAGAGTTATAGAACAAAGTATTCCAGGAGACAAGCAGATGTGGCACTCAAAAGATGTATACTACCTGTCAGGGAGCACAGGAATTCTTGCAGAAGATTTAGGCAAATCGCTTCTTTGTCAGTTCCCGGAGATCAGTTTCAATGCTGAAAAAATTCCTTTTATAAGAACCGAAGAGGACGCGAAAAAGGCCATTGATTATATTTTATCCCAATCAACAGGTCGATTCCCCCTTGTTTTTTCAACAATCATGAACAAAGAGCTGATCGCAATTCTTGATGTCCCTGAAGTGGAATTTTTCAACGTCTGTGACAAATACCTGGAACGTCTTGAAAATGTTCTGGAAGCTAAACCCATCAGGATATCCGGCACATCCAGGCACTTGGACGACTCAACCATGGCAAGCAGGGTCACTGCAATCCAATACTGCATCGCCCATGATGATGGCTCACGCCTGAAAGACTATGACGAGGCAGAGGTCATTCTACTCGGTGTCTCCAGGTCAGGAAAAACACCCATCTCAGTCTACCTTGCTACTCAGATGGGAATAAAAGCAGCAAACTACCCCCTTGTAGCTGAAGACCTTGATTCTTATCGCCTGCCCTCTGCCATAATCCGAAATAAGTCTAGAGCCATAGGCCTTGCAACCACACCCGAAACCCTTCATTACGTGAGGGAAAAACGCTACCAGGGAAGCTCCTACGCCAAGCTTGCCACCTGCACCAATGAACTCAATCAGGCAAATCAGATTTTTCTCAACTACAATATTCCCATAATTTTATCCGATGGCCGTTCCATTGAGGAAACAGCAACTCAGGTGGCACAGCAACTCTCATTGAAACGACTGCCGCGTCTCTAATCAACCAGGAATACATAATGCATTTTTTAGATAAAATACCATTTCCCATTCTAATTTTTCTCTGCCTGCTCCTTGGATTTGCTCCATTTGTACCGGAGCCGCACCTCGTTGAAAAAACGAGAATGTTGTTACAGGGGACACTCAAAAAACCTCTTGATATATTCGATCTATTTTACCACTTATTCCCTTTTATAATCCTTATTTTAAAGCTTATCCGGTTTAGATCCTAAACAACTATGGATACCAACGATCATTCCCGAAAATGCCCTTGCTGCAGCAACAAAGATTTCAGCTTCTGCTGCGGTCCTGTTTTAGAAAACCATGAACAGGCCACAACTGCAGAGCAACTGATGCGCTCACGTTATACTGCATTCACACTCGGCAACAACGATTTTCTAAAGAAAAGCTGGGCCCGTGAGACAAGGCCTGGTGAAATCAACAGCGACGATAAGGCTATCAGATGGCTTGACCTGCAAATCGAACGCTGTGAAGGGGGCACCAAAGATTCAAGCAAGGGTACGGTGAGTTTCACTGCCCGCTTTATGGGTGGTGGCCATCTCTGTTACCTCCACGAAAAATCAAGCTTCATAAAAAAAGATGGACTCTGGTTTTATCTTGATGGAGAGACAGAATCTACTACTGAAAAGATTGGAAGAAACAGGCCATGCCCCTGCGGATCAGGTAAGAAACACAAGAGGTGTTGCTGCTGAGGTGGATTTGCACTGCAACAGGGATCAACCAAGCAGACGCTTAGTATAAGCAGCCATCCTTTTTACCAGAAGACGCCGTTCATTGGCCAGCAGTGCCCGCTCTTCAGCCACAATATCCAAATAGTAAAGAGTCAACCCTGTAAAAGAACTGGTGGGATGAATGGTAAGCCAGCGTTCTGCATTGTCATCGGCATATGCCCTTTCGACGATTTCAACAACCAGGCCATCACTATCCTCCTGTGCCCACTGTAAGACCTTTTCAAATAGATGAGCCTCTTTCACCTTCCGATATTCAGCCCGCTTAATCATGAATTCCAATCCCTGCACCAACTCCCCCCCGTGGTACTTTTCAGTGACTCCTGCCACATAATTTTTTATCAGCTCTGGCCTCACACTCGATTACAACTTCCAGCCCAACACACTCCGTTGTCATACTCCTGAATTCCGTCACCAATTGGCAATTGTTCTTTTCAATCACACACTGAAATGTAAAAACAAAACCCACATTCAGGCATGATAAAAAAATCATTTTCATCCTCTCAGAATCCTATACATTTCTCAATACCAGACCCGACAATCAGTCTGGAGTGCTGAAGATACTTGAACATCCATGAAATGATGTCTCATTAAAATACCGGATTATAATCAAAGAAATGCCGGGTAGTCAGGTTACGGTAGGTCCGCGTCTCGCTTCTCGCAATAAACGAGTTTGTTATAGCACCTGTTGCAGTAAAGCGCACCCCTTCAAGGAACTCCCCATCCGTGACACCGGTTGCAGCAAAAGAAATCTTACGAGAATCGATCAGATCTTCAACTCTGAACACCTTGTCGAAATCATGAATACCATGTTCGAGTGCCTGTTTTTTGTCCTGCTCCGACTCATATGATATTTTGCCTTCGAGGTACCCACCAAGGCAACTGATTGCTGCGGCAACAACAGTTCCTTCAGGGGCAAATCCATACCCCATATAGATATCAGCCTTCTCTCCATTAATTGCAGCAAGGCAACCCGAAATTTCCCCCTCTTCTATAAGTTTTATTCGGGCCCCGCAGCTCCGCACCTCACTGATAAGCCCAAGATGCCTCTTGCGATTTAAAATACAAACTGTGACGTTTTCAGTGTATTTACGCAATACTCTGGCCACCCGCTTCACATTCGCAGTAGGTGACTGATTGATATCAATCACTTCACCAACCTCTGGCCCCACAACTATTTTATACATATGGAGATTAGGAACAGACTGAATTGAACCATCCTCTACGATAACTGTATAAGATGTTGCGTTATTACGACCATCTGCAGCAGCATGATGAGCTTCCAGTGCCACCACCATCAGATCCATACCCGGGCCACCTTCTCCCAGTCTTTCAGGCAATTGACACACGCCCTCTCTTCCAGAGAAGCGGTCATTAACAACGTTTCCGGTAATCATCAGTCGGTTGAGGGTCTTGATAATTGCAGATCTCGCCTGATTAAGTATATCACCATGATTACCGAGACCCTGAACCCTGGCGGCAGTAAGTGCTGCAATCTCAGTAGCCCTGACTATCTCCATCCCATAATTAATATTCATCGACAATCCAATGTAGCTGCATCATAATCATTTTCAAGAATAATCATCTGTTAATTCCCTGATTCTACGCAACAATGCTTCACTCTGCCGCTTAAGAAGTACTCCTTTGGCGGTATCCTTTATCTTCATTGCCTGCCTGAACTCATCAATAAGTTCAATATCCAGTGGTGCAGACTCAAGGTTCTGTGCGGCTTCCTGCATCTCTTCAGGGGTCGGCAGGATAATACCAAAAAGCTGATATGGAGTATGAACCAGTGCATGACCACGGTTATAGTAAGCAGCGGCAAAACCACCGTCAACATTAATTGCGACCCCGTCAGGAGATGCCATGGATTTCCCCTTGGTGTAATCAACTGGAGTATGCCCATATACTACTCGCTGAATCCCGAATTCCTCTTGAAGTTTTTGTTTAAACTCAGAAGTGTTAAGATTTTTTTTCCAATAAAGAGTATGTTCGGTATGGCTATCGGGATCAAGGAGAAAATACCTTTCAAAGGTTTTCATGGCATGTTTCCCAAAAAAAGGTGACTTCGGTCCGCACCAGAGATAAAAAAAGAGGGCCCGATCCTGTTCATCCTGATCCTCACCTTTAAGATATCTTTTCCCTACACGCACTATGGTTTCCTGAACAAAGTCAAGCAACTTCCGCCCACGTTTACCAAGAAATTCCTCAAACTCACCATTTTCATTCGACGGTACCAAGGCGTGAATGTTCAGACTGTTATTATGAACATGGTAGGTTTTTCCATTTTTAAAAAAATAACTGAGCAATCTCATTATTTTCTTATTTGTTGTAAACTGGCCACTTAAGTCATCAATTATTTCCTGTTCCTCCCGAGTCAAAACAGCTGGATTTTTCAGATCAACAGTCGGGAAGTACGTGTCATTTAGCCCTGCAGTATCACCTGTTGCAAGCATTACGGCAAGGCGATCCAGCCACAGTCTCGACTGCATGTCATATTCGGGAAATCTCCTGATGGTCTGTTCCTCGAGTTTAAACTGAATAACCGCCAACGCCTTTTCCATACTCCGTCCCTTGTTGGTCCTGGCCTTTATTTTACCAGTCACCTTCTCTACAGGATAGGTCTTCTCTGCAAATGCAGCCAACCTTGAACTGTCAACCCCAAGTCTTTCCAACAGTTCAAAGTGATCATAGCGACATGTGATCCGGATGGCTTCAGCAACCAGCGATTTGTTACCTGAAACCGCCCCCATCCACAATATGTCATGATTGCCGAAAACATAGTCAACCATATCTCTGTAAGCAGGAGATGAAAGAATACGTATGATCTTATCTGGTTGTGCACCACGGTCAAAGACATCACCCAGCACCTGAATGCGATCAAGGAGTACCTGACGAATACTGTGGGCAAGATGACTGATGAGTCGTTCAGAGAGTACCCGTTCCTCAAACACCTGATCAGGAACTGGTAACCCGGATATCAACCTCTTTATGGTATTTCTGAATTCCGGAGGAAAAATGTTTTTAGTACGATGTCTGATATTAGCCAGACGATATTTCAAGATTTCAACCAAACAAAATATAACATCCTGAGTGTCCATCTGGACATTTTCATCAGCAAAAAATTTCTTTTTTCGGATAATCTGGGTGAGATACTGGACTTTATCAATACTGAATGTATTGGGAAGTGCTTCACGGCATGTCTGGTAAAGCATACCAAATCGCCCACGAAGGATAGCCATGAAACGATCTCCCTCTCCATGGAGATCACTGATCCAGAGGGTTACCGGGATATTTGAATTTAGTTCATTTTCAATATGCAATAACTGCTGAGCCAACTTGTCAAGTTCGCTGGTCTGCAACCGAAAACGTTCTTCCTTCATACTCCCTCCTTCATTTCATGCAATAATTACTGGTTACGCTCATACTCGAGTTGATCCGGACTCATATTCCAGAACGGTGTACCATCTTTAGTCAATCTTACCTTAAATTCGTAATGATCACCTTTTTTTACCTTTGAGGCCATAAAAACATCTTCGCCATCAATCTCAGCCCAACTACCCTTTATCTTAACCCTGTCTCCCCTCTTAATTCCAGTATCTTTGGGGGTTGCAAACCAAACCGGGCAAAGATGAACATCGATTTTATCTCCATTATCATCGAGTACCAGGACAGTAGCTTTTGACATTCCCGGCAGAGGTTTGACTTTTTTAAATTTAAGCACTGTCCCCCGCAACTTATCAAGCTCTCTGGGGTTATAGAGTTTGTTATACTCATCATCATTTCCCCATCCAGCCATATCTTTATCAGTACCGGCATGAAGAAAAGAGACCTGACATGATAATGTGGAAATAAACAGAATGAAAATGAGAAACCTCTTTTTGAATAAAATATTCATTAAAACACCATTTGGAAGTATTGTCCTGCCCTTAACAGGTACAGTTGCTTACTTGTATAATATGAGAAGTCTGAATCAAGGGCGCTCGCTCCCACTGAGGGAGATGAGTAGTTTGCCAAACATAGTTTATTGCATATTCCTTATTTTATAGTTGTATTTCAAAATGTTACCAAAAACAACCAATCATGAAACCATCACAAAATATATGATAATGACTATATATAGCAACTGTTCCCATAGCAAGTGATTATTGGAGAACTAGTGCCCATAGAGAATATGGCATCACCTGTTATCAATGAGAGGTAAAAGAAACAAGGAAAACTAAGAAAAACCTGATGCGGGCCATAAAATTATTTTTGCGCCTCTTGTGGTGGCAGAATACCTTCACCTGCCTCGCCAAGATGCTGAAGTTTCATAAGAACGCGATTTGCTCGGTCGATATGTTCCTGCAATTTCTGGTTGTCCCGATCCACTTTATGGAGCGAAACCCATATTGCCAGAGCTTCGTCTATCTTTCCAAGAGCATACAAGATCCGACCAGTCTTCATTCCCTGCTCAACACCCTGCCGATAAAGAGCCTCCAGTTCATCGTATAACTTCTGTGAGGAATTGTACTGTTTCTTATTACTCTCTATAAAGTCGAGTTGCTTTCTTGCCTTCAACAGGTTTATATTGTTAACACTTTTTGTAAGCGCAGTAATCAGCTGACGGGTTTTCTTTTCCTGTTCAAGGCGCCGCTTACTGCTCACTTTTTTAAGCTGCTTCTTCGAATCCGCCAACTGTACTTCATCAAGAGTCTCAACATCAAGGCTCTCGATAAGATTCAGCATGGCGTGGGCTGAGCTGTAATCTTTTTTCTCAAGGGCCTGAAAGGTATACTTAAGTAAATGGCGGGCTGTTTTTTCCTTCTGGTGCTGATAATCTCGAAGTTCCGAATACTGTTTTTCAGCTTCTGACAAAACCCTGATAATGGCCTGCTGGACAGAACTGTTAGCGATAAGCCAGTAGGCCCGATTGAGATCAAGTTTACGTTCAAGATCGCTGAGATACCGATCCCTTTTCGCCAAAAACTCCTTCTGGCTCTTTTTCAGGATTACACTATCAGGATTCTTTTCAAGTGCCTGCTCGTACGTATGCTGAGCCTTGTACCATTCATTTTTACGCACAAAATTTCTAGCATCACGAATGGTCTTTTTTTCCAGTGAATCAATCAGGACAAGGAGTTTCTTTTTCTGCTTCATCAACTTTTCATAATCTGCCTTGTCAGATTTTGCGTAGGCCAGAATATCAAGGGCATGGCCATACCGTCCGTCAGCTATCATTTCTTCTATAATATCTGTGGAATCTGTACGCAACGAGCTGACATACGCACAGCTTGAAAGCGCAAAACCAACAGCAAAAATGACTAGTAAATTTATTATTTTCATACAGCTGAGGATGCGGGTATCTGTTGAAGAATTGCGTCTACCTGGCTATTTATTTCAGCTTGAAAGTTCACAGCCAGATCCTGAACCAGATACGTGGACACTTCGCCACTGATACCACGTAGCTTTAATGATTTATATTTTTCAGCAACAATCCTTCCTCTGATATTTTCTTCATGGTAGAGTAAGTCGGTAATAACAATCTGGTCTTTAGTGGCCACTGTGTGCAGGCGCGAGGCAAGGTTAACAGTATCTCCCACAACAGTATATTGCATTCTATCAACAGACCCCATATTGCCCGCCAGCATTGTGCCACTGTTGACACCGATTCTAAAATGAATTGAAGCTTTTCCCTGCTCCATACGAACTTTGTTCAACCGCACAACAAGTTTCTGTATCATCACAGCACAGGTTAGAGCATGAAATTTGTGGTCATGATCAGCTTCTGGTATCCCAAAAATAACCATGGCGCAATCTCCCATATATTTATCTATTGTACCTTGATACAGGCTGCTCACCGCGGAGATATAGGTGAAATATTCGTTCAGCAGACTTGCCACTTCACTGGCAGGATGATTTTCTGAAAAACTTGTAAAACCAACAATATCAGCGAAAAGGACTGTGCCCTCAACATGCTTTCCGCCAAGTTGGATATGGTTGAGATTTGACAGGATCTGCTTGGCAACACTACTTGAGACAAAACGGGAAAAAGCATTCTCAACCTGCTCTTTTTCCAAAAGATCAGTGGCCATTTTGTTAAAGGCCTCGGTTAAAAAACCAATTTCATCATTACGCCTCTCACGAATCTGATGATGATACTCCCCTTTTCCAATGGCAACACTTGCGTCCATCAGATCATTTATGGGTCTACTGAGGCGCTTTCCTGTTACAAATGCTATAACAACACTGACCAGAATCATGATTATTGTGCTGATTGTGATAGTTCGAACAGTATCCTGTACTGCCTGCCCCATTGTTTCCTTGCTGAAGGTGACCAAGGCATGGCCAGTGAGTACATTGTTGAAAAATATAGGAGAAAAGAAAGAAATTGCCCCTGTTCCGGTATCATCACCTACTACATCCCATTCAAAACTGTAGGTTTTGTCACCTATAAGTATTGATTTTTCATACAATAAGCTAATATCCTGTGCAGGAGTAATACCTGAATCGGTGAGGCGCTCACCTTTTTCTGAATAAACAGCCGCACCGAGGATGTTCCCCTTGGTGCCGAAATTTTTGATAACCACCATTAATCCCAGAAGATCATCTGATAGAATAAGCTCCTTTGAAGATTCCCCCAACATACTTGCAGAAGCCTGCCCGAAGGAGTTGATCTGATTCCGCAGTAACCGTGTTTGATTTGTGATAATTGTCAACCCAAGAGAAACCATGCCGGTGGAAATTAGAACAATAAGCACAAAAGCAAGTTTATAGGCAATGGGTATATATTGAGGCCGAATACCTTGAAAATACATTCGAAGACGTGAGGTCTGTAGAGACTTCCCTGTTGGTTGTTGATAGGTCATAGACTTTTATTAATAAATCACCGATTTTCAATTACTGCATCCAATTGAGACAAAACCTTAATCGTTCGCCTGAATCTGTGAGCGTTTAATGTTTCAGTCATCGATCCACATTTTGCAATTATACTCTCTCTTGCCAGAGAAAACATCTGCAACTGTCACTTCCAGTGTCATTTTAATAAATTCACAGCACCCTTTATCTGAAAAGGTGAACGACTCTAGTCATAAAAAAACAATCTAAAGTCACCCAGCCCTGCTCTATACTGGATTTTTTCAAAAAAATTCCTTATAGTTGCTCATTAAGACGGAGTAACAGCCTACCAGACAACTTAACCAGAAAATTAAACACATCCATATCCACCACTTTTCAATCTTTCTTTTAATCATATGCAGAACTACAGCAAACTTGATCAACCACATAACCTCTCATCCATCTTTTATCCACGCCCAACTGAGATCACTCCACTTCCAAAAAATGCGGTGGACGTTCCCATTGAGACAGAACCAGGCGTCACCATTGGATGCAGATTCCACATTCACGGCCTGGATAGTCCCAACATCCTCTACTTCCATGGAAATGGTGAGACAGTCTCGGATTATGATGACATAGGGCCCTTATACAACCACGCAGGCATGAACCTTCTAGTTGCGGATTTCCGGGGATATGGCTGGAGCAATGGAACACCAACGGTTTCCGCAATGCTTGATGATGCCGATGTTATTTTTTGTAAAACCCGGGACTGGCTTAAAGAGAATTCCCATAGTGGCGCTTTGTTTCTGATGGGGCGATCACTTGGCTCTGTATCTGCCATTGACCTCGCCACTCAATATGGTGATGCTATAAAGGGCCTTATCCTTGAGAGTGCAATCGCAGACACCATCCCGCTCGCGAAATCGCTTGGTATGAATCTTGACGAGATGAATTTTACAGAGGAAGATGGGTTTCGGAACATTCAGAAAATTGAAACTATTAAAACACCCACCTTCATTTTCCACGGTGCCAGGGATGAGATAATTACAGCAGTGGAAGCCGAAAAACTTCAGTCCTTCAGTGGTGCCCGAACCAAGGAGTTTATGGTTATTCCTGGTGCAGACCATAACAGCATGATACTCACCGGAGGCAGGCTCTATTTTGAAACCATCAAGACTTTTATTGACAAAGTAACAGGGATGACCAACTGGCGACGTCGCAGAAAGACAACCAACAAGTACACCGGAGAGTAATCCATGTCAGCAAAAGATTTTCTCAAAAGATACTGCTTTCAGATGCCCCTTTTGTCTGCATTACTGGTCTTTTTACTCACTGCCTGTATCCAGTCAGGGGTTGCTCCGCGTACCGTCCGTATCGCCCCGGATCCCTCCATATTGAGAGTGGGAGTTTCTCCTAATGCCCCTCCTCTTATATACTCTGAAAATGGCAAAATCATTGGACTCGAAGCCGAATTTGCAAAAAAATTTGCCACATACATAGGTCGTAAAGTCAAATTTGTGAAGCTGAACTGGAAAGATCAGATCCAGGCTCTTCTGGATAATCAGATAGATATAATTATGTCAGGTATGTCCATCACAGACGCCAGAGAGTACCAGATTGCATTCTCAAGCCCATACCTTCGATCAGGACAACTTCTCTTAGTGCGTCTGGCCGAAAAACCCCGGTTTTCCACAGGGATATATAGCTTAATGAATTCAAACCATGTTATCGGTACAGTGAAAGGTACCACTGGTGATCTTTTTATTACCAAGACCATCAATGGCGTGAAGATGAAGCATTTCAAAAAATCAGCAGACGCCGTACAAGCACTAATCAAAAAAGAGATAGACGTTTTTGTTTATGACGCCCCCATGATATGCCACTATGCCGCTGTAAATGAAAATAACAAACTGGTTCCGATATTTACCCTGGCCACTGAGGAATACAACGCCTGGGGAATACGAAAGGGAGACGCGGAACTCCTGAATCAAGCGAACGCTTTTCTTGAGGATCTTAAATCCCAGCAGGAACTGCAACGTATGATTCGCACCTGGATACCTTTCATGTAGGGTCGTTATGATCCCTGCGCATAAGTGTTTTTTTTTAACAGACCTGATGGTAAAATAGTGTCTGAATTTCAAAGCGTTACAGAAGACATGCTCACTGACTTGTCACCGATTCAGGAACACAATGGTCTCACTAGGTCAACCAGAGCATATTTTACCAGATTAACTTAACGGTTCCTCCAAAAACAAATGATCCAGACAACCCAAAAACGACAGGACTATCTCAGTTGGGATGAATATTTCATGGCCGTGGCCCTGCTCTCCGCACAACGCAGCAAAGATCCCAACACACAGGTAGGTGCCTGTGTTGCCAATGAAGGCAACAAGATTGTGGGTGTTGGCTATAATGGCTTCCCTTGGGGATGCCCGGACGATGAACTGCCATGGGCCAGAGAAGGGAATCTCCTGGACACAAAATATCCCTACGTGTGCCATGCTGAACTGAATGCGGTACTGAACTCAACGGCTCAAAGCCTCAAAAACTGCAGGATATACGTGGGATTGTTCCCCTGCAATGAGTGCACAAAAGTTATTATTCAATCGGGGATAAATGAAATAATTTATCTCTCCGATAAATATGCTGATTCAGATTCCGTAAAGGCGTCCAAGCGAATGCTAGATAAGTCAAAGACAGAATATCGGAAATTCGAGGGACGTGGTACAGAACTCTGCCTGAAAATATACTCGACCGAGTAATTATTCTAGCTGTTCTCCTGAGATCTTAATGTTCATAGCCCTGGAAGCTAATCTCAACACTCTGACCTCCTTTTTTCAGAAAAACCCCAGCCCCACTCCCTATCATCCCGATCTTGACAGGAGCAGATACAGTTTCACTAAACTGTTCAAAAAACAGATCTTCGCACCCGCCTTTGACCGTAAACACCAACTGATAATCCTCGCCAGAACAGAGAATTAACTTATCAAGGTCAAGGTGGAGACTCTTTGAAAGGTTGGCGAGTTCTGGTAGATATGGCAGTAAATCAGCAGTAATGGTTGCTGACACCCCCGAAGCCTTGCAGATATGAGCCAAGTCAGTTGCAAGACCATCTGAAATATCCTGCATTGCTGTCACAAGACCACTCCGGGCAAGTCTCTGCCCAAGTGCAACAAGGGGAACAGGATCAAGATGTGCCTTCACCAGGGAAGCATAGTGAGCAGAACTATCTGCAATTGTTGACGCACAATCACTTAATATTCTCAAACCACCGCCGGCCGAGCCAAGGTTCCCTGAGACCCAAACGGTATCGCCTTCTGCGGCATTGTTACGATATATCGCACCACTGTCAGGTGGTTCTCCAAGAACAGTTACGGTTACCACCAGTTCACCAGCCTTTACGGTATCACCTCCAATCAGAACACACCGATGTTCAGTGAGAATCTCAAAAACACCGTCCAACCAGGAGGAAATCCAGTGCCACTCAAGATCTTCAGGGAGACACAGGGACAGGAGAACAAAACGGGGCCTTCCACCCATTGCAGCAATATCACTTAAGTTGACAGCAATGGATTTTCTTCCCAGCAGATGGGGGGGATGAAAACTGCTGTCAAAATGAACGCCTTCAACAAGACTGTCCATTGAAATGAGAAAAGATCCGGGTGCTGTCACTTCACAGCAGTCATCACCAATGGAGGTCAATAAGCCGTCAGCCCTATTGACACAGGCCTTACGAATTTTTTCAATCAGCCTGTGCTCTGTCCATGCAGCCATTACTTGACCCTTTTCAGGAATGGTGCTTTTGAAGGGGGATCTTGTTCATCAAACGTCAAGGGGGGATCAGGATTTTTTGAGATAGAGGGAATCAGATTGACTGCCTTTACAAATCGTTCTTCCCCACCCATCGTAAAAACTTCCATACCTGTCATTTGTGCGGTCCGCAATGTCCAGGTAACCTCCTGTGGCGGTACCGTGAGAAATGTCAAGCTAAGATGCCACCATTCATCTCTTCGGGAACTGTCCCTTACAATATCAGTGACTAGGGCATAGAGCAACATCTTCGGCTCTTTAGCCACAATGAGGACAAGATCACCGATATCTGTACTATCTTTAAAAGAAACAATCTGCTTTAACTCTGCGACAAGCTTTTCCATGGTTATTCCCTCCTGAACCCGTGACCAGATCGTGGTTGCCTCTCTGGTAATATTCTGAAATTCAGAGATATCTTACTACCAAGCAGATTTTTTGTAAAAAACCAAACTGCATCACTACCGGACGCTCACGAATTCAGGTTATTGTTTATGAACTGTGGCTGTGGTTGATTCCAATACTATACTGTCTTCAGTTATAACTGACCTTGACCATAGTTGCGTATACATAGCCACCCCATCAAGAAGGGGCAGAGCAAGTTTATTCACCACAATATCTGAGTTTCTGGCAACTTCAGGTCCCTGAAGAACTGCCATTGCACCAACCCATGTTACCAGTTCTTCCATGGCATCAGCGAGTTTTGCGATGTGCACATAAGTAGCCGAGTTGTTATTTTTCAAAAGATCCTTTCCAGCCTCTGTCATAAAAGAACTGACAGGAAGACTGAGAGCAGGATCATTACTCGTATCCACTATCTGTTTCACTAGGTCAAGGGAGTTTGACACAAGAAGATACTTGTCTATCAGGGTAAAAGCTGGCTGCAAACCACCCTGTGGAGCGACTCCCCAGTAGCTCAGATCGTTCTCCTTATAGGATTTTGTGTTCACAGGTATATCTGCATTACTCAGCAGAATATTAAAAACCCGCAGGAACTCCTGAGGATTTTTCAGATGGACAACCATAGCTGCCTTCGGGATAGGTAGACCTTCCCCTCCCACATCCTCAACAATAACGGCAAATTCATTACCCACCATGGCCAGCACATCTTCAAGTTCAACTCCGGCTATGTCACGTAATTCATGACGCAGGATATTAAGCGCCTCAGGTTGTTGCTGGGTGGCCTCTGTTGAGTAAATCTCCCAAATCAGCGGCAGATTCAGGGTGTTTGTCCAATAATAAAAAAGGGTCTCAGTTGGAACCAATGCAAGTGTCTTATTGGGTCCAGGCTTTATCTCACAGAGATTGGCAACTCGGCTGTCAAGTTTGCCCTTGTCGAAAAGAATTTCCGCCTTGTCCTTAACCACACCACTGTCATGCCAGGCACCGTAGGCTGCTGCCCCCCAACCTTCCCACTGCGACAACAGGTTGAAATATTCTTCCCTGTCTTCCTCCGGGAGATCCTTGCCAATCTGCCGCTCCTGAACAAGCAGAGCGGGTAGCGACAGATAGCTGAACATTTTTGCGCCTGAAAAATTTTCACGTAACCGTTTATACTCTTTATTGTTGCTCAAGAGGTTCTCACCACTGTCATAATGATCAAGACTGTTCCGAACAAGACGCTCTTCAAGTCCTGCTAGGACAAGCCCCTCTACAGTTGCAGTGGAAATGGTTCTGTTATCATCCAACTGATACCTTGTGATAGTATGTGCCCCATATTGAACTGTACTTTGAGGGATATCTTTACTTACAAACTGACTGAGGTACAGCAGCAGGGTAACATTGTGCCGCGGCCTGGCAATAAGCAGAAGTCGCTCCTCGAGAGATCCTGCCGGAGCTGATTCGGAAAAAGATTTTCCGGAGAAAACTGCAACTGAGAACTCCTTCCCAAACAACTCGTTAAAAGCCTTGCTTTTGATAGTATCCCTGACTTCTATCCAGGACTTTTCAACTTCCACAATGGAATTACCGGCCGGCCCCATTTCCAACCCTATGGCCGCAAAATCGATTCCAGCTAATGTTCTTCCCAAACGACTATTGCTGAATGTCTGATACATATCTGTGAAATCAATCTGTTCTCCATAGAAAAGAACATCGTCAGGAAGACAGTCTGCTGCCTGAAGCTGCTTATCCTGTTTCCCCTGAAACAGAAAAAAGAGTATACCGGCCACACAGAGCAACAGCAATAGAGCTAGCCCAATTTTTTTCATAGTGAGTGTTCTCTTAATTTAAATGACAACCTGTTCATTTCTCTGCACCTGAACACCACGAAACACTCCAGGTACTCTTAACGGTCTTGATAACTACACAGGGGGGAAGTAAAACAGATACGGGAGAATGTCCACAAGAAAGTACAATCTCGAAGAGGAGAAATACCAAAAAAAGGATAAGACAAAAGCAGCTGCAATCGCTTCAAATGGGGTTCATTTCATCATCTATCAAGCTACCACTCGCCTCCAGCTTTTGATAACGCTCTTTAATGGCAAGCCAGACATTTTCCTGCCTTAAAAAGGATTCAACAACCTGGGGATCCAGATGTTCACCTTTCTCACTGAGAATCAGGTCTTTTGTCTTTTCGTGTGAAAAAGCATCTTTGTAGCAGCGTTCACTGGTCATGGCATCATAGATGTCAGCAAGAGCCATAATACGGGCGCAGAGAGGAATTTCTCCACCACTTAATCCATGGGGATACCCTTTACCATTATATCTTTCATGGTGATACATTGCAATATTACTGGCAGTCTTCAGATAATGGGATCCTGTCTTTGCATAAATATCCAAGAGCATCTTGCCACCGATGGCCGCATGCTCTTTCATCTTTTCAAATTCTTCACTGGTGAGTTTGCCGGGTTTGTGGAGAATATTATCTGAAATAGCCACTTTACCAATATCATGAAGGGGGGTTACCTGGGCAATTTCCTCGACAAAAGATGTGGTCAGCTTCAACTCAGGGCAATTTTCTTGTAAATCATAGGCTAAAAGCGAGGTGTATCGTCGAACCCGCTCTAGATGATACCCGGTTTCCTCACTGCGGTACTCGGAAAGTTTTGCCATGGAAAGAATCAGTTCATCCTGACTTTCAAGACGTAGCAGACGGATACCGCTCTTGATCCGTAATTGCAGCTCCTCATTAAAAGCTGGTTTGGTCAGGAAATCATCCGCCCCATCATTTAGAGCCTTCACAACTGAGTGCTGATCTTCATGGGAGGTAAGAACAATAGTGTATGTATATTTGGTCTGCTCCTGCCTGATCCTCCGGATCAGTTCAAAACCATCCATTACCGGCATACTCAGGTCAGTAACCACAAGACGAATATCAGTATTTTCACGAAACAGAGCAAGGGCTTCCTCGCCATTGCTGGCCGTTACCACATCAAAGCCCTGTTGTTCAACAAGCATCTGCACCAGCATTAGCTGGGCAGAGTCGTCATCAACCAGGAGGATTGAGAGGTTCTGCCCCTGGGTGACAGTCATATCAGATGTCATACATCATCCTTGTCAATAAAAGATTTCAGTAATCGTGTTATCTGTCTGAAAATAACGGTGTACTCCTTTGGATCATTCTTTTCTGCTGCAACCTGCAGGTTCCTTGCGAGTCCGACTAACTCCTCAAGACCCAGTCCAAGCAAAGTCCCTTTTATCTTATGGGCTATGCCAGCCAATGCTTCAGAATCATTACTGGCAAGCGCCTCTGAAGCATCATGAATAGAATGGTTTAAAGAATTAACGGACTCCTCCAGTAACTGCGAAATCTGTTCTGGAGCTAACGGATACACTTTCTGTAAATGAGTCATACTTACAGACAACAAGTCTAATTCATAGTTTACTGATTTCTCATCAAAAGGCAAACCACTTTGTCCCGATTTTTCGTTTAATTCATAATTAACAGTACAGTCTGTCACCTGTTTTATAATCCTGCTTACAGCCTCGCGGGTAATTGGCTTGGCAAGAAACTCATCCATCCCCGCACGCTGACACCTCTTTCGAGATTTCTCGTCAAGGTTTCCGGTAACAGCAACGACTGGGATATGCCCACCTCTGAGGCCATCAAAAGCAACTCCAGTCCACTTCGTGAACTCTTCGGACCCTGCCCCCTTGACCTCGCAATCTCTTAAAATTTCTGTTGTCTGTAGTCCATCAAGTATTGGCATCTGCATATCCATGAATATCAGATCGAAGTGGTTGGCAGTAAGTTTTTTCAAAGCTTCTTCACCATTGACTGCAGTATCAACTTGATGATCAAGCAACTCCAGCAACAAAGTGAGTATCTTCTGATTGAACATATCATCATCAACCAGCAATACATTGAGAGTGGCTTTTACTGATTTATCAAGGGATTGCCGAATAGTCCTGCAAAGAACTCTTACATCGAGAGGTTTGTTAAGAAATGCCGCAAAACCTGCTTCCAGGCATCTCTTCAGCCCCATACTTTTACTAAACCCAGTACAGAGCACCACTGGGATATCGGGCCGGATGGTCATGATTTCTTTACCAAGAGATTCACCGGACAAATGGGGCATGGTCATGTCTGTAACCACAATATCAAAAGATAAGGGTGTATTACTAAACGCCGCAAGGGCCTCACGGCTATCAGAAAAGCTTGTAACGGAATAACCCTGAAGAGAGATAAGTTCTGCCAGGGCCTCTAAAACATCCTGCTCGTCATCAACAAGCAGGATGCGTTCAGTTCCACCAGGAATATCAGTAATTTCATCAGATTCCTCAGGGAGCGGTTCAGATCCCCGAAGAAAAGGGAAAAAAAGCTCAAAAGTCGTTCCATGGCCGATTGCACTGTCAACACGTATATAGCCATCATGATCCTGTATTATGCCATGGACAACAGCGAGTCCGAGGCCCGTACCCTCATTACTGTCTTTGGTGGTAAAATAGGGTTCAAAAATCAGTTTCCGAGTTGTTTCATCCATGCCACACCCGGTATCAGTTATAGCAAGGCGCAGATATAGACCTTCTGGTACCACATGGCCTAACATATCTTCCAGTTCTGCTGATCTTATCTCTGAAAGAGAAATGGTCAGGGATCCGCCATTATCGGACATTGCCTGGTATCCGTTGGTACAGATATTCAAGATTGCTTGGTGAATCTGGGTCATATCAGCAAAGATACATTTATCACTGTTCCCTTCAAAGCTGATGGTAATGGCAGACGGTATTGTAGCCTGTAACAATTTAACCACTTCAGCCACAATTTTTTTCAACCGGAAGAGTTGTTTTCGCTGTTGTCCTCTTCTGCCAACTGAAAGAATTTGGGCCACCAGGTCTCTTGCTCGAAAAGAGGCATTAAGTCCAGACTGCAGAAAGCCCTCAAGTTTTCTTGGCTCAGACATCGACGACTGGGCTAATTGCAAATTCCCCATGATTGCAGAAAGAATATTGTTAAAATCATGGGCAATACCACCAGCAAGGGTCCCTATGGCTTCCATTTTCTGGGCTTGACGAAGACCGTTTTCTATTTTCTTCTGTTCGGAAATATCGTTACTTATAGCAATAAGGTATTTCTTTCCTTCATGGACAAACAAACTGCCATTCACAAGATACGGAATTCTCTTATTCGCATCATCAGAGGATCCTATTTCAACTTCAAGACTAATTGGTTTCTGATCCACAAAAACCTGATGGATAGCCTTGATAAATATTTCCCGGTCCTCGGGTACTACCCGGTCACCGATACTCTGGTTGGCGACCTCAGCCCTTGGAACTTTCAATCTTTCCTGGTACCTGTCATTAAAAAGAATTGCTTTCATATCTTCATCATACACCACAAACAGGCCGGGCAGGCTGTTAATTATTGCTTCTGAAAATACTATCTCCCTCTGAAGTTGTTCTTCAGTCTGTTGTTGAGCTGTTATATGTTTCTTCAGCCTTCTGCGCATCTCATTTAAAGAAACAACTATACGATCAAGTTCATCAGGTTTTTTGCTTAAAAAGCCTTCTTTTCTATCAAGCTGCAGTTCCTCACCAAGGTTGTCAATCTCTATATTCTCAGCAAATTCGGCAATTTTTATTATATGCCGATTAAACTTCATCAGGAAAAGCCCGAGAATAAAAAACCCCATCAGAAGCAGTATTATCAGCTCAGTTATAAGATTAATGGGTACCCGCCGCCAAAACAAGTTCATCAATCGGTCCTGCGATGCATAAATGGTTACTGTCCCCAAGGGAATCTGCGTGTTACCAAACACTTTTGAGAGTGTAAAACTCCTGCTCAGCAGCTCTCTACCATCTTCCGGAATAGATCCATAATATTTAGCCCCCATCTCACTATCGGTAAGTTGCACCCCGGAAACATCTGGATGTCGCAGAATACTCTTCAATTCCACATCAAGTCCGTCACCATCCATGTTCCACAAGTTTCGAACAAGAGATGCTGAATGACTGGCCTGCACCTGGCCAATATTTTTTATAATGACGGAAAAATCGCCCCGGTAAGTTAACCACAACTGCAACACAGAGAGAATCATCGCAACAAGTAATGTAAAACAAAGCACATAACCGACCAGGCGAAGCAGCAGTGGTGACTGTTTTATAAAACTTATCTGCATAAGGTAATTATACTGGTTTCAAGGTGAATAACAAAAGAGCTTCATGCAACTTCACACCTTAAATGTTTTAACAAGATTGTTCAATCGTAACGACAACTCACTCATATCATTAGAGGTTTTTCGAACCTCATCAGAATCATTATTTATTTCTGTAGATGCGTCATTTACTCTGGCTATATCATTGGCAATGTCCTGGGCGACATTAGAGCTCTGCCCAACGTTTTCGTTTATTTCCTGTAATCTGCTGGACATCTGACTTACAGATTCTGATATTTCCCTAGCGGTGGCTGACTGTTCTTCAACGGCTGTCGCAATGGTCCCTACAATCATGGAATTTTCATTCACCACGTTAGTGATATTGCCGATCTCTTTCACGGTGGCCGCCGTGGAGTGCTGAATAGACTCGATCTTCTGACGGATATCCCCGGTTGCATTAGACGTCTGCTGGGCAAGATCTTTAATTTCATTGGCCACCACTGCAAACCCCTTGCCGGCTTCTCCTGCTCTAGCTGCCTCTATGGTGGCATTGAGCGCCAGGAGATTTGTCTGTGCAGAAATCTCAGTTATGGTTTCCAGCACCTGACCAATCTCCTGAGCTGAGACACCGAGGCTTCCAACTTCTACTGAAGCGTTGTTCACCTGCTTTACAGCATCACTTGTGATGGTTCGAGCTTTTTCAGAGTTTTCAGCAATTTCATCAATGGTTGATGTCATTTCATTGATTGCAATGGCAACCAAATCCACGTTTGCTGCAGACTCTTCCATGGCAGTTGAAACAGAATTCATATTGACACTCATTTCCTCTGCTGCTGCTGCAACTGAAGTTGCCATGGTAGATGTATCATCGGCACTGGAAGACAAAAGCTCCGATACTCTGGCAAGAGAGTCAACTGAATCATCAAGCTTCCCTGCATCCTTACTGACACTTTTAATCATCTGCTGGAGCTTTCCAACAAAGGAGTTAAACCAATCCCCCATTTCCCCTATTTCATCCTGGGTATCCACCTCTATCCTGGATGTCAAGTCACCTTCACCTTCTGCAATATCACGCAGCATAGTACTTGTTTTTTTTATGGGGGAAGTAATCTTGCGGGTAAAAAAAGTGAGAACAACTACGGTTGCCATGACAAGCGCCACGATAATAAGAATGAGCATGTTTCGCTGATCTGCAACATTTTTTTGAACATCCTCTTTGACAACTTCAAGCGCCCTGTCTATGTCATCAAGGTATATTCCAGTCCCCACTATCCAACCCCATGGTTCAAACTCTTTAACAAATGATAATTTGGCAACAGGATCCGGCTGCCCCGGCTTAGGCCACATATAATCGACAAAGCCCTCTCCCGCACGTTTACATACATTAACCATCTCTACAAAAAGTTTTTTCCCGTTTGGATCAGTGACGTTGGAAATATCTTTTCCATTGAGTGATGGTTTCATAGGGTGCATTATCATGGTCGGTCGACCATCGGTTATCCAAAAGTAGTCCTTTCCTTCAGCACCGTATCGTAGGGCCCCAATAGCATCTTTTGCCTCCTGCATAAAGCTCTCTTCCGCCCGTTGGAGATAGATACCGGTACCAAGTATCCAGCCCCAGGGTTCAAAAAATTTAACGTAGGACAGTTTAGCCACCGGGCGATCTTTGCCGGGTTGAGGCCACATATAGGCAACGGTTCCTTCACCATCCGCCTTACATACTTTCACCATCTCAACAAAAAAATTTTTCCCATTCGGATCGGCAAAACCAGATATATCCTGGCCGTTAAGAGATGGTTTTATCGGATGCATTATCATGGTCGGATTCATATCGTTAATCCAGATATAACCACTTTTGCCATAGCGCATTTTTTCTATAAGAGAAAGGGCAAGCTCTTTTTTTCCATTGTCATCAAGATCATAACGACTATAAACCGCTTCAATGGTTGAAACAGCAGTCTCGATGACACTTTTCAGTTCCGGAAGAAAAGCGGCCGCAACTTTTTCAGGGTCATTGGCAGCTTTATACTGAGTTTCCAGAATTGCCATACTATTTCTAACGAGATCCTGAAGTTTCTCTTCACGCTCCTGTCGGAGCATTTCACCCTGCATCCTGATCTCATCTTCCCCAAGTTTATTGACAGAATACATTGATGCTGCCAGGGAAATAATACCTAGTAGCAGGAGTGGTACGACAGCAATAAGGACAATTTTCCGTGAAATATTCATAACACTCCTGATAACAGATAATTTTGTGAATTGTATGTTGAAACCGATTGAATTGCCTGCTGAAGATTAAGAGGACAGCTTCTATTGAAGTTTCATAAATTTAATCACTTCAAGAATGATAAAGTCAATTTATATTTTGAAATATGAAATTTAGAGTTTCCTATAATAAACATCCTCCATGACATAAGTTGCTTTTGCAAAGTAGAAGTCCCCACTATTGCAAAAAAATCCCTCCGTTGAAGTGACGTGGTATAGAAAAAATGGACACAAACTTAAGAGCGGCTAAACTGCTCAGAGGAGGTGTTCACATGAAGAAAACGACTCGCAGAAAGTACACTGACGAATTCAAGGATGAAGCCGTCAAACTGGTGACAGAACAAGGATACAAGATTACTGAGGCTGCCAGGAATTTGGATATACATGATAGCCTTTTACGGAGATGGATAAAAGCACCCGGAAGTGCGATTCATCATCAACATGGAAACAAGCCAAACAGACATCAGTACGCCCGCAGGCAATGTTGGGTTACCCTGGCGTTGTCAATCAGTACTGGCTTGAAGCAATCAGCGATTCCATTGCTGTCTCGACTCATGAGGACATCAGGGAACAGCACAAAGCTTGATGCTGCAAAGTTGTTACT
>Ga0256840_1000040_pt1 | contig 94663 bp, 101 predicted proteins | sample 355202metaG_FD_185969 | JGI IMG/M metagenome (GOLD analysis project Ga0256840, IMG submission 185969) | Hydrothermal vent microbial communities from Mid Atlantic Ridge, Atlantic Ocean - 355-202 | ecosystem: Environmental > Aquatic > Marine > Hydrothermal vents | place: Atlantic Ocean: Mid... | reverse complement strand
AGTATAGTATTTTTTTCAAAGTGACGTATTGTTAATAGGTGCTTCATTACATACTTGATATAATTTTTTCATTCTACCAAAGTCTGTATTACGAAAGAAAAATAATGAATAACAATCTGTTTATTGTGTTGTTGATGAACAGTTTCCTGCTATTGCTAATTTGCACTATGATTATTCAAAGTTTTTAGATGAAAACGGAACACAGCTGATGACCGTAGGACATCACTGGAGTCTTTCGGGTCCGCTTTCCAAAGCGCAACGGGATAAACTTGATCGAAGCGGTGTCTGCTTCTCGTGCCATCAGGATATTCCCCAAGGCAATCTTGCCGTTTCGGCAATGACGCATATAGCTCAGATGGCAGAGATTACAATAGATACCCGAAAACATACCGATATTTTAAATAAAATATTGAACCTTGGAGCATGGGTTCAAGTTATAGTCGGTATGATAATGGGCATTGTTGTTATGCTGGTGATGTACCGTCTCTTTTTTCGAAAAAAGAGATAGAAGCACCCGGTTAGAGCGTTTCTTCTTCTTTTTTACTCTCATTGGCCAAAGGCTTCATTGCCGGAAAGAGCAGTACATCACGGATAGAGTGTTCATTGGTCAACATCATGACAAGACGATCAATGCCGATGCCTTGACCTGCCGTCGGTGCCATACCGTAACTTAATGCGGTGACAAAATCTTCATCCATTTCGTGTGCTTCGTCATCCCCGGCTTCTTTGGCATCAAGTTGACCTTTAAATCGTTCATATTGATCGAGTGGATCATTGAGCTCACTAAAGGCATTGGCAATCTCTTTGCCGGCAATAAAAAGCTCGAAACGTTCGGTAACGGCAGGATTGTTGTCGGAACGTCGCGCCAATGGTGAGAGTTCTACCGGGTAGTCGGTAATGAAAGTCGGATCAATCAGTTTGGCCTCAACAAACGCATCAAACAATTCACCTTGAAGCTGTCCGAGATTGAGTTTTTCATTGACGGCGATATGCCGTTCGTTGAGGTAGGCAAGAATCATTGCTCTGTCATGGACAATTTCTTCTGGAACACCGCCGATTTCATGCAGAGATTCAATCAAGCCAATTTCGGTAAAGTTGTCAAAATTGATCTCCAAATCACCGTAAGGAAGGCGTTTTGGAAGTTCCAAGTGCTCAAATAAATACGCAAACAGCTCTTTGGTGAGCGCAATAAGATCTTTGTAGGTTTTATATGCCCAATAAAATTCAATGGAGGTAAATTCGGGATTATGTGTTGCATCCATGCCTTCATTGCGAAAGTTTCTGTTAATTTCAAAGACGGCTTCAAATCCGCCGACAATAAGACGTTTAAGGTAGAGTTCCGGAGCAATACGCAAGTAGCGGTCAATACCCAAAGCATTATGATGCGTAACGAACGGCTTCGCATTGGCACCGCCGGCAATAGGGTGCATCATGGGAGTTTCAACTTCCAAAAAGCCCTTATCTTCAAAAAAACGACGAATTAATGAGATCACTTTGCTGCGTATCTGAAACGTTTTTTTAACCTCATTGTTCATAATGAGGTCTAAATAGCGCTGACGATACCGCAGTTCTTTATCGGTAATACCGTGGTATTTTTCCGGTAGCGCAGAGAGCGCTTTGGTTAAAATACGCAGCTCTTTTACATGTAAAGAGAGTTCTCCTTTGTTAGTGACAAAGGGAAAGCCCGACACTTCAATAATATCACCTACTTCAATGAGCTTTTTAATCTCGTTGTAAAAACCTTCGGGGAGTGAGTCGCGTGCCAAGTAAATTTGGAGCAGACCGCTTTCATCTTCAATCTTTAAAAAGCTGGCTTTGCCCATTAAGCGATAGAGTTTAATACGTCCCGCCACACAGTAATGGCGACTTTCAGCACGTTTGTCTTCAAGTTGGGCCACATCATCGTTGACATTTAAAAATTTTTCGACTGTCGTATTGCGCCGCGTGATATTGGAGTAGGGGTTATACCCGAGTTCTTTAAGTTTTTGAGCTTTTTCGATTCGTAATTGAACCAATTGATTATCAAATACCAAGGAGATCCTTCTTTAATATAGAGTTATTGTTCTTGACATGTTTTGCAAATACCGTAAATTTGCATGGAGTGGTCACTCATTTTAAAACCCAGTTCAGTGGCAATGAGGTGTTGACGCGCTTCAATTTCGTCGTCGACAAATTCGGTTATTTCACCGCATTCGGTGCAGATAATGTGATCATGATGATCTTTGGCGCCGAGTTCATACTTTTTTCCCTGTGCGCCGAAAGAGAGTGAGGTCACCATGTCAGAATCTTCCAGCAAAGAGAGCGTACGGTAAATAGTCGCAATACCGGCTTTAAGCTCGGGACGTTTTTGAATAATGAGCTGGTGCAGGGCTTCGGGTGTTAAATGCTCATCGGAATTGTAAAGCATCTCTAAAATCACTTCCCGTTGAATGGTAAACTTTAAACCGTTTCGCTTGAGAAGTTCTTTAAAGTCAGCCAACAGCTCTTCATATTTTACGGTGCGCTCAGAAAAGTTTGTAGTGTATTGCGGCATATTACTCTCCTGAAGGCCGAGTGGAAAGGTTGAGTTCTTTAGAGACCGTATCTGCTATCATCTCTTTAGCGCCGCTGGTAACGGCATCGGTACCTTTTTCAATATTTTGAGTGATTGTATCGGAAACTTCGGTTGGGTCAAGATGCATAATGTAGCCGCCCACTTCTGCCATAACCGGAAAAAGGATGCTGTTGGCCATGATTGGTTCGAGTTTTGTCTTAATGGCATTGATGTTGTTCATGGCATAGACAATCACCGCAGCTATCAGAAAGAACTTGCCGCTGCCGACAATAAAGCCGAAAATGCGATCAACCGCTCCTAAGCCGCTGGCACTGCCGAGCTTTTTAAAGAGTGATCCCAAAACAATCATAACGATCCAAAATACGGCCAGGGTTGCTAAAAAACCGGTAAAATTGATTGCGGCAGAGTTTTCAAAATGAAAGATCCAGTCGCTGATCTTCTGACCGATTGTTTCACCGTAACGCGAGGCAATAAAAATACCCCCGATAATACCGATAAGACCGAACATCTCTTTAAAGAAACCGTTTATTATGCCTTTAAGTCCGAGCAAGAGGACAATGGCACCGACAACAATATCGAAATAGTTAATATCCATTAAAAATCTACCTTTAGTTGAGCTTTTCCTGATTTTTTTGCGCTGTACATGGCCTGATCGGCACGTTCAATAAGCGATTCAAACGTATCATCCGGTTTCATTTGTGTTAAACCGATGCTGACTGTCATATTGATTTTCTTATCTTGGTACAGTATTTTATTTTTTCGAATGAGTTCTAAAATACGTTCTGCCACACATTGTGCTTCGTACGCTTTAATGCGGGTTAATACCAGCACAAACTCTTCCCCGCCAAAGCGAAAAATTCTGTCGTTATCTCTGAGCGTATGCTTAAGAAGATTGGCTAAAAAGATAAGCACCTTATCTCCGGCCAGGTGACCAAAAGTGTCATTGGTGCGTTTAAAGTCGTCCAAATCAATCATAATAAGAAATGTTTCATCGCAGTGTGTATGCGCATTGAGTAACATCTGGGCAATATATTGATGCAGAGCATAACGGTTATATACTTTGGTTAGGGCATCAATACTTGACTGAACCTCAAGAGCTTCTACTTTGGCAATAAGATTCATGATTGTGTTGTTGGCCTCATCAACTTCTTTGTTGAGATGTGATTGAATGCTTTTAAAGCGTTCGAGTACATTGTATTCGTCTTGCTTAATGCCGTTAATGATCTCGTTTTGATTTTTTGAAATGACATTAATGTTTTCATTATACTTGGAATACGAGTTAATGCTGAGTCGCGCAAGTTCCTGATACTCACTGTCCATTAACAGCTGAGGGTTTTTAAAAGCGTCGGTCTCTGTGTTGCTCTTTTCTCTGTCAAGCAGGATGTTTCGGGCAGTGGTTTGGACAAAGTCCATAAGGTAGTCCGCATCTAAGTGAAGACTGGTATCGATTTTGTTCAACACCTCATGGTAAGCGGCTGAGATGATCTGTTTCGCTTCATCTTTGTCCATCTTAGAGATCCTTGTGTTATTTTAAATGGTGCCATTATACATTCAAAAAGCATAAATAAACTTGATACAGTGACGGTAATGGTCTGATTGTGTACGGATTGTGTCACACAAATACACTGCCGATTAGTAGTTTTTTAGTTAAATTTAGATAGTATTCTTTCCAAAAACAGAGCGTTAACATTGAAGGTAAATATTATGAGTAACTGGAATCCCTCAAGCTGGAGAGACAAACCGATATTGCAACAACCGACATATCCCGATCAGGCATTACTGCAAGACGTGGAGAATGAGCTAAAGAACTATCCGCCGCTTGTATTTGCAGGAGAAGCAAGAAACTTGAAAAAACAGCTAGCTGAAGTTGCTTCCGGTCGTGCTTTTTTACTGCAAGGAGGTGATTGTGCCGAGAGTTTTTCGGAGTTTAATGCCGACAATATTCGCGATACCTTTAAAGCACTGTTGCAGATGGCCGTCGTGATGACTTTTGCCGGCGGTGTTCCCGTAGTCAAAGTAGGGCGCATGGGAGGGCAGTTTGCCAAACCGCGCTCTTCAGATACGGAGACCATCGGTGATGTCACGTTGCCAAGCTACCGAGGTGATATTATCAACAGTGTCGAGTTTACCGAGCAAGCACGTATTCCCGATCCTAAACGCATGATCAAGGCATACAATCAATCGGTAGCGACACTAAACTTGGTACGTGCATTTGCATCGGGAGGATTGGCAGATTTGCATGAGGTGCATCAATGGAATTTGGATTTTGCTTCCCAAGGAAGTATGAGTGAAAAGTATGAAGACCTCTCACGCCGTATTGAGGACTCTCTTCGTTTTATGGAGGCGTGCGGGGTAACGTCACGAACGTATCGCACGCTTCGCGAAACCGATTTTTACACCTCTCACGAAGCGCTGTTGTTACCTTATGAAGAGGCGTTTACCCGTCAAGACTCCCTGACGGGTAACTGGTATGATGTCTCGGCACATATGCTTTGGATTGGCGATCGTACCCGTCAGCTGGACGGGGCGCATGTTGAGTTTATGCGCGGTATTAACAATCCTATCGGTATTAAAGCGGGTCCTTCTATGGATCCTGAAGATTTGGTACGTCTGTGTCAGGTGCTGAATCCAACCAATGAATCCGGTCGTCTGAATATTATTGTACGCATGGGCGCCGACAAAGTTGCTGAAGGCATGCCCAAACTGGTGCAAGCAGTGACGTCGGAAGGCTTTAATGTTGTCTGGAGCTGTGACCCGATGCACGGCAATGTCTATAAGACATCCAATGGCTATAAGTCCCGTCCCGTCGATGCTATTTTAACGGAGATGAAACAGTTTTTTCAAGTTCATAAAGCTGAAGGAACGGTTGCCGGCGGTGTCCACCTTGAGATGACAGGTAAAGATGTTACCGAGTGTACGGGCGGGCGTTTTCATATTAGTGAAGAAGATCTAAAAAGCAGATACCATACCCACTGTGATCCGCGTCTTAACGCCGACCAATCGTTAGAGTTGGCTTTTTTAATTGCCGATACGCTGCGAGAAGCCCGCTAGCGTCTTGTAAATTTACATGTAAATTGCAATGCCTCGCTAGAGGGCATTGATAGCGTGTGCCAGTTCGTCGGGTTTGTTGGAGTACTGCATGGCATCTTGCTTGGAGATCATTTTATTACGCAGATACGAGACAAGTTCTTGTGTTTGCGTAACCATGCCCGTTCCTTGTTGGTTGAGCTGCATCTGAGAGTAAATTTGGTGCACTTTATCTTCACGAATCAAGTTGGCAATAGCGGGATTGGTAATCATAATCTCCTGTGCCGCAATCCGGCCGCCGCCGATTTTGGGTAAAAGTGCCTGCGCAATAACAGAGATGAGCGAAGTGGAGAGTTGCGCGCGAATCTGCGGTTGCTCGTCGCCGCTGAAAACGTCGATAATACGGTTGATTGTCTGCGGTGCCGAGCTGGTATGGAGGGTTCCAAACACCAGGTGTCCGGTCTCTGCTGCTGTAAGTGCGGCTTCAATGGTCTCTTTGTCACGCATCTCCCCAATTAAAATAATATCGGGGTCTTCACGCATTGCATATTTTAATGCGCTCGAGAAACTTCCGGTGTCGGTTCCGACGTTCCGATGCGAAAAAAGACACTTTTTGTTCTGATGGATAAACTCTACAGGGTCCTCCACCGTGATGACATGTTTTGATTCATAAAGATTGATTTCGTTGAGCATGGCAGCTAATGTTGTTGATTTACCGCTACCGGTTGGTCCCGTAACTAAAATAAGCCCTTTTTCGCGTTTAACAAGCTCTTTGAAAATCGGCTTGGCACCCAGATCGTCCAATGAGGGGATCTCAATGGGAATAATACGAAAGGCACAGGCAATATCACCCATGGTACGATAGTAGTTTGCACGAAAACGACCGATATTGGGCAGAAAAATCGCAAAGTCAATTTCATTGCTCTCCTCAAACTGCTTCTTCTGCTTTTCGCTCAGTAGCGAGTAAGACATCTCTTCAATCATTTTTCCGTCAAGCACGGGAAGATTAAGTGCCACCAATTTACCGTCAATACGTATTTGGGGTTCTGAGCGGCTTACCAGGTGTAGGTCGGATGCTTTATAGGCAATCACGCTTTTTAAAAGTTTTTGTATATCCAGTGCTTCAGCCATTATAGAAATTCTCCTTCATATTGCGTTTGGTCAAATCCGACCCGCACCTTGCCGTCATACTCTACAACAGGACGCTTAATAAGCATGGGTTCCTTGCAAAGCCATGCTGCCTTGTCATCATCGCTCAAATCACATTCTTTAAGTTTTAAATTGCGATAGGTCGTGCTTCGTGTATTAAAGAGTTTTGCAAGTTCTATATGCGCTAACCAGTATTTAATTTTTTGACACTCAAGTGATTCGGCTCTAAAGTCATGAAACCGATATTCAATGCGGTGATCTTTAAAAAAATTCAGAGCTTTTTTGACACTGTCACAATTTTTTATTCCGTAAACATGGAGCATGTGTTACTCAATAATTTTGGGAACAATAAAGAAAGAATCGGCACTTTTTGGCGCATGTTTAATGATATCTTCGGGAATATGGGAATTGCATGCAGGTGTGTCGTCTCGTAACGGTGTTGATGCTGTTGTCATGGCAAAAGTATCGCTGACATTATCGGTATTGAGTTCAGAAAGATTTTCGACAAAAGAGACGATTTCATTGAGCTGTTCAATGATTTCAGAGCGTTTGTCATCTTGAACTTCTAAGTAGGAGAGTTTTTCGAGTCGAATCAAAAGGTCGTTGTTTATGGTCATTGTCTGCCTTTAATAGATATACATGTATTTTAATAATTTGGATTTATTGTAACAAAAAAAGCTTATAGCTACTTATATTTCAGCTCTTGTTTAAACAATATTAATTCAAATTTAGATATTATAACACTCAAGTACAATAACAGGATACAGGAGCTTTTTTGAGTCTAAAAGAAAACATAGAAATGGTAAAAGAAGAACTCAATTCTGAAGAGAAGTTTTTTGAAAGTGCCGTTAAAGCGGAGCGTTTTTGGGAAAAATACAAAACATTAATTGTTGCCGGAGTCGTCGGTGTCATTGCCGTCGTTGTCATTAGTGCCATCAATGACGCTCAAAACGAGTCGGATGCCGTTGCGTCGAACAAGGCTTTGGCACAACTGCAAAGTGGCCCAGACAGTGCTGCTGAAGCAGAGCTTGCGGCACTAAACCCCAAGCTCTTAAATGCATGGAAACTTTCCACGGCAGTTGCTGCAAATGACACAGCTGCTTTGGAGACACTTCAAGCATCGGATGATGCTATTGTCAGTGATCTTGCCGCGTATGAATTGGCAGCGCTTCAATCGGATGCCGTAAAATTACAACGTTATGCATCATCGCAAAAAGCAATCTATAAAGATTTGGCAACGTTAGAGAGCGCTCTGTTACTCATTAAAGAGAATCAGACCGAACAGGCACATCAAAAACTCTCGCTTATTTCTCCGGAGTCACCGTTGTACAAGGTTGCAAAATCTTTAATGCATTATGGAGTGAAATAGGTGATAAAACAAGCGGGCTTTTTGGCTGCAGCAGCTGTGGTGCTGTTATTGGGAGGTTGCAGTTCTAAAGAGTATTATGTTCCACAGGATACGGCAGGAACATGGAATATGAAAGGGCCGCTATATGCCAAGATTGTCGATGTGACATCAGACGGTGCGGTGCTTGATAACGGTAAAATCATGACCTCCAATGCGTTTTTAGAACTGACACTAACGCCAAAGCATCGGTTTATTTCTCAAAATAGAGATTGGATAATTTCCAGTACAAGTGACGGTAATCTCAGCCTGCACTCTGTGACCAATACGCAAGATCCCATAGCGTTTGATCTTAAGAAAACGGTAGCTGCAGCCTCGGTTAACGATGATATATTGGCAGTGCTTTTTGCCAATAATGAGATGGCAATTTATTCCATTGCAACGAAAAAACTTCTTTTTAAAGAACAGGGAAACGCACCGGTTGCCGTAGATTTGAGAATTGTCAATCCTTATTTTCTTAAAGATTTGGTCCTGTTTTTAACCCTTGACGGTAAAATTGTCATTGTCAATGCCAAAACCAAAAAAGTGATTCGCTCTATGATTGTCAGTTCAGAGCCGTACTTTAACAATATTGTGCATTTTAATGTTTCCGGGAATACTTTGATTGCGGCAACACCGTATAAAGTATTTTCATTGGTTGCTAACGAGATGCGGGCACCCTACGAAGTGCGCGATATGGTTTTTAAAGATGATATTATCTACCTCTGTACCAAGCAGGGTGACATTGTCTCTTTAACGCCTTCTTTGCAGAAAATAGCCTCTCAAAAATTTGAATTTGCACATTTTTTAGGCTTAATTGTTACCGACAAGGCTGTCTACGCACTGGAAAAAGAGGGATACCTCATTGCGTTGGACAAAGATTTGTCACATTTTAAAGTTTATGATATTGACCTGGAAGAGGGCTTGGTCTATGCGGCTGAGAAAACTTTTTTTGTCAACAGTATGTTTGTAAAGTTACAATAACATTTTATGTCCAATGAGCTTGAAGCATTTATTGAATATATTACCGTGACCAAAGCGCTCTCTGCACACTCTGTTGCCGCATATGAAAGTGATCTAAAGTCGATTGAAGAGCTGACAGCAACACCGTTGATTTCATTGAAGAGCGATACCGTATTGCAAGCGCTTTCTACAATTGAAAATCGTCGTACGCTCAATAGAAAACTCTCAACGCTCAATGCTTTTTTTACATTTTGTCACAAACAGCACTTTATTGAAGAGTTTGCCAGATTTAAACTTTCCAAGCTCCCCGCATCGTTACCGAAGTATCTCTCTTATGATGAGATTATGCGGGCACTGGATGCTATGACGCTACGAAAATGGCTCGACTTAAGAGATTATGCTTTGCTGCTGTTTTTGTATGCCACGGGGACACGCATTAGTGAGTGTCTCAATATAGAACAGAGCGATTTTGAAAATTCATGGCTCCGTATTCGCCACGGAAAAGGTGATAAAGAGCGTTATGTTCCCGTTGCCAAAGATGCGATGTGTGCTATTGAGACATATCGTAATGCTGCGCCTTATGAGAGCAGTACACTTTGGCTTAACAGCAGAGGAAAAAAATTAAGTCGTATTTCGGCTTACAAAATAACGAAAAAATATCTTAATGTCTCGCCCCATGTGCTGCGTCACTCGTATGCAACGGCGCTGATAACAGGTGGCGCCGACTTGCGTGTGGTTCAAGAGTTGTTGGGACATGTATCGCTGTTGACAACACAGATTTATACCCATCTTCAGCCGGCTCATTTAATGCAGACAGTAACTCGGTGTCACCCCCTTTCAAGAGAGAGCTTATGATCCGTGAGTCGACATTAACTAGCAGTCAGCTACCTCTGATACTGTGTGATATTGGAAATACCTCCTTGCATTTTTTTGACGGCAAGCGTGCCTATAAAGAGTCTGTAGACTCTTTTAATGAAGTGATTCCTGATGCTAATGTCTACTATATTAATGTCAATCCGACATTAGAACATAAGCTTCAGGAGCGCTCTAACTGGATTAATCTTAAACCCTGTGTGAATACCGAAAAATACTATGAGGGTATGGGCATTGACAGAGTGATGGCGTGTGAAGCCGTTGATCACGGTATTGTTATAGACGCCGGTAGTGCCATTACCGTCGATATGATGGATCACGGAGTCTATTGCGGAGGGTTTATCTGTCCTGGAATTCGTGCGATGCAGTTAAGTTATGCCAATATCTCCTCGCGCCTGAATGACTCATTTAACTTTGAGCTTGATTTGGATAGAATGCCGAAAAACACCCAAGACTCCATGAGTTACGGTTTTTTAAGACTGCTTTACGGTGAAGTGATGCGTCACCGCAAGCCCATTACAATTACCGGCGGTGATGCAGCGCTTCTTCATAGACTCTTTGCGGGTGCTACCGTCGATGAACTGCTAATTTTTAAAGGAATGAAACAGATGATATCAAGGATTGCTTCATGCTAACCGTAGCCCTTCCCAAGGGGCGTATTGCCCAAGAAACATTAGAGATATTTGAGACAATTTTCGGAACCGCTTTTGTCTTTGATGATCGAAAACTGATTCTTGAAACACCTGATTTTAGGTTTTTGCTTGTTCGCAATCAAGATGTTGCAACCTATGTTTATCATCAGGCTGCAGATATTGGAGTCGTCGGATTAGACACACTCGAAGAGCAGGGGTTGGATGTTATTCGTCTGCTCGACCTGTGCCGCGGTCGCTGTAAAGTAGCCATTGGAATGCGCAAAGGCGAAACACTTGATCTGAGCAAGCCTGAAATTAAAGTGGCGACAAAAATGGTGAATATTACCAAACGCTACTTTGCTGAACGCGCTGTTGCAGCCGATGTCATTAAGCTTTACGGCTCAATCGAACTGGCACCGCTGGTAGGTTTGGCCGATATGATTGTTGACATTGTTGAAACCGGAGCAACCATGAAACAAAACGGATTGGAGGTGGTTGAGACCATTATGGAGTCTTCAACCTATTTAATTGCGAATAAAAACAGTTTTTTTGAGAAAAAATCTGAAGTTCTCGATATTTATGAAAAGATCAACGCAAGTCTGAAAAAAGACTAGAGCAGCCCCATAACAATGAACGGGGTGTAGAGAAAAAGTCCTATATAGGGCATAGCTTTGTGCAGAGGAGCATGCAGCATCTGCGAGAGCTCGGCAGATACTTCCTGTTTTTCAAAGAGCTGTCTCATTAAAAGAATTTTGGTTGCGATGTCAACAGTTTTGATGAAGAGTACCAGCAAAATTTCTGCCTTAAAATCGGTAGCTATTGCTAAATAGATGGTAAAATAAAAGGTAGGATGCAAGAGCAGAAACCAAATAATGTGACGACGGTATTGTTGATACATATTGAGCAACATTCCCATAAGGGTATCTGCTTTTTGCCATTGCGTCTCAAAAAGTTCTAAAAGAATATAAATAAGTATCAGCGTGTAAATATCATTCATCGGTGCGCTATTATAGCATGTTACGACACAATGGCATATTTTAAGTTACAAAGAGAAGAAATGCAAAAACTATCGACATATTATACATACACTCACGATACGATGCAGCGCATTGAAGTTGGTGTCAATCTGGAACTTGAGACTGTGTCTGATACACGTATGTTACAGACCTTATTGTGGCTGTTTATTCCCTGTGGCACAATACAAAAAGAGCAATTAACACCGCTCAAAGAGATGTTGTCTGAAGAGCTGCTGCATCATTTACATGCAGAATTTGCAGGATTTCGCATTGTTGACACATGGTTGGAGCTCTATTTTTATGCACCAAGCGCCAAAAAGTTTGAGCCCGTTGTTGCGTCACTCTTGGCAGAGCAGTATCCTTATGAAATCGGTTCCTATAAAGATGCAAAGCAGAAGTTTTATGCTGACGAACTCTATCCGGACATGAAGCAGCAGCTGCAAATTCACAACAATGACGTCATAATGCAACTGCGAGAAGCCGGTGATCAAAGCAGCTGCACCCGAGAGGTAGAGCACTATCTTTTTTTTCCGACACAAAGTAATGCAAAGCGCGCGTTGAGAAAAGCTGTAGAGTTACAGTTTACATGTAAAAATGAGTATATTGACGATACGAGAGAGCTACGTTATATCATTACATTAACAAAATCACATAGCATAGAAAGCGCACACATTCATGCGATAACCGAAGCGTTATTTGATATTGCTCTGGAAGAACATGGTATTTATGAAGGATGGAGTACAACTTTAGTTGAAAAAAATAGTCTTTAAAGTTTTTGTTGGTTACTATATGGTCAGAAAATTTCGATTTATTGTATGCAATAAGATATAACTTTGTTAGTAATGGCTATAATACTCTTACAAGTTATATCAGCCTATGATATGTCTAAAGTTCAATTCGTTCAAGGAAAGTTTATGATTACAAAATTGTCACTCGTTGTTATCTCTGCTCTTGCAGTGGTTACCTGTGCATCAGCTGAAACAGCTTCGCTTATACCCGGGGATGCTAAGCCCGGTGAATGTTATGCCAAAGTCGTTGTTCCTGCTACGTATGTCGATAAAATAGAGAAGGTTCTTGTTAGGGAAGCTTCCGATAAAATCTCTATTGTTCCGGCAAAGTATAAATGGGTTAGTGAAAAGGTCATGGTAGTTCCTGAGAGAAAAAAACTCAAACCTATTCCGGCTACCTATAAAAAAGTAATAGAAAAAGTTGAAGTCAAACCGGCAAGCAGACAGTGGATGTCCAGCTTAAAACGTCATGCAATTCCCGTTAGTCCGGATCTACTTGCAGTTGCAAAAAGTAAAGGGATCGATATTAACGGTACAACTCCCAATACCTGCTACAAAGAGTATATGACGCCGGCAAAATACAAAAAAGTCACAGAAGAGAAAGTTGTTAAAGAGGCAACTGAAAAAATCGAAATAATCCCGGCAAAATATGAGTGGGTAGAAAAGAAAGTCGAGGTCAAACCGGCTTCGAAAAAGACCATTGAAATTCCAGCGGTTTATGAGACAAAAGAAGAAAAAATTCTTGTTGAAGCCGAAAAGCAAGTATGGAAAAAAGGTTCCAATCCGGCACAAAAAATCAATGGTGCAACCGGTGAGATTATGTGTCTTGTTACCGTTCCGGCAAAATACAAAACTATTAAAAAGAGCGTGTTGAAATCTCCGGCGACCACCAAAGTGGTAGAAATTCCGGCAACATACAAAACCGTCAAAGTGAAAAAACTGGTTTCCGAAGCCAAGGTCAATAAGATTAAAGTACCGGCAGTTGTTAAAAAAATTACGAAAACGGTCTTGGAATCAGAGCCGGTATTTACATGGAAAGAGGTTGGTCTACGTGTTGAAAAAGGTCTTAAGCCGACGGGTCAGCAAATCTGTTTAAAAGAGACTCCTGCAGTGACAAAAACCATTACAAAAACGGTTTTAGAGACTCCGGCGACTACGAAAGAGATTATTATTCCTGCGGAATACAAAATGATGAAAGTCAAAAAACTCGTTTCCGAAGCCAAAGAGTTTAAAGTACCGACACCTGCGGAATACAAAACGGTTAAAAAGCGTGAAAAAGTCACGTCAGCATCAACAAAATGGCAACGTATTTTATGTCAAACCAACATGAATGAAGATGTGGTTTCCAAGATTCAGGCAGCGCTTAACAAGCAAGGCTTTAATGTTGGTAAGGTTGATGGAAAACTGGGTAGAGCAACATACTCTATGTTAGAAAAATACCAGCGAAAGCATTCATTGGCAACCGGCGGTATCACCTATGAGACACTTGAGTCACTAGGGATTAAACTCTAAGCAAACTCCTTATGAAATAGCACCATGCTATTTCTAAGGCTAGAGCTTTTGCTGCAACGGACCTATATAGCGCTGTCTCGGGCGAGCAATCTTCATTTCACTGTCTTCTTGCAGTTCCATCCATTGCGTTACCCATCCTACCGTTCTGCCTACAACAAAAATAATGGTAAACATGCTTTGAGGAATTTTAAGTGCCGTTAAAATCAGTCCGGAGTAAAAATCGATATTCGGATAGAGGTTTCGCGAGACAAAATAGTCATCTTCAAGCGCTATTTTTTCAATAGCGTAAGCAATTTCAAGCAAGTCGTTATTGACGCCGAGTTCATCTTTAAGTTCATTTAACAGTGCCGAAAGAATGCGTGCTCGCGGGTCGAAGTTTTTATAGACCCGATGTCCAAAACCCATGAGACGAAAGGAGTCATTGGGGTCTTTTGCCCGTTCAATAAAGGCAGCAACATTTTCAACCGAACCGATAAATTTCAGCTGAGCAATAACCGACTCGTTCGCACCTCCGTGTGCGCGTCCCCATAAGGCATTAATGCCTGCTGCAAGTGCCGCATAGGGGTGGGCACCGGTAGAAGCGACACTGCGTACCGTTGAAGTTGAAGCATTTTGTTCATGTTCGGCATGGAGTGTAAAAATCGTGTCGAGCGCTCGAATCTCTACTTCAGAGATCTCCGGTTCCGCATGAGGGTAGGCACGCATCATGTAGAGGAAATTTTCGGTAAAAGAGCGTTCTATATCGGGATATATAAACGGGATGCCATACATGCGACGGTACGTAAAAGCGGCCAGTGTCGGGATTTTAGCAATAATACGTCGCGCCATAACCTGCATCTCTTCTTTGTTGGCAATGTTCAAATGTTCAAAGTAAAACGTTGAAAGTGCTGAGACAGCCGAAGACATCATTGCCATTGGATGTGCTTTATCGGGAAATGATTTATAGAGCTCTTTAATGCCCTCGTGAACAAAAGAACGTTTGCGTAATTCATGATCAAATTCAATAAGTTCTGTGGTTGTGGGCAGTGCTCCCGTTAAAAGCAGATAGCAGACGTCGAGATAGCTTTTTTTTGTTGCAAGGTCGCTAATGTCATAACCGCGATAAAGCAGTTGCCCTTTTTCACCGTCAATATAGGTAATGCGTGAACTGCAACTTGCCGTTGACGTGAAACCGGGATCGTAGGTAAACATACCGGTCTGTTTGTACAAAGACCGAATATCAATAACATCCGGTCCTAAGGTTGGGTGTAGAATTTCGAAATCGTAACGTTTTCCGTTACGATTGTCCGTTAGAGTAATGCTCGCCATAATAACCATCCTTATGCATCAGATACATTATCATATAGGAGCGCGTATTAATCACAGCTAAAAGCGTAGGACTACTTCTTGCCTATAACAAATGAAATTTTTGCATTGATGCGGTATTTTACAATGGCATTGTTCTCTACTTTGGCATTCATATTGACAATATGAATGGACTTGATATTGTCAATAGATTTACTTGCTTTTTTAATGGCTTTGTTGGCCGCATCTTCCCAGCTTTTTTCTGATTGTGCCAACACTTCAATGACTTTAACAACTTGTGACATGGTATCTCCTTGTGTATTGATATGAACGATTATAATATGTTTTAGATAAACCGGTAATAAAAACGATGCAATACAGCAAGTTTTGGGCAAAAAGAATCTATAATTACATGTAAATTTGTCGAGGAGCAGTTATGGCGGTTGTTTTGATTATCGGCGCAGGTGGCGTCGGTCGTGTTGTTGCACACAAGTGTGTTCAAAATCCCCAAACCTTTAGTAAGATTATATTGGCGTCACGTACCTTGAAAAAATGTGAGATCATTCAAAAAGAGCTTCCCGAAGGTGCTGTTGATATTGCCTGTGTCAATGCAGACAATACGGAAGAGGTTGTTGCGCTTATTCGCCGGACAGGTGCCGAAATTCTTATTAATGTGGCATTGCCGTATCAGGATTTAACCATAATGGATGCCTGCATTGAAACAAAAATCGACTATATCGATACCGCCAACTACGAACATCCCGACGAAGCGAAATTTGAATATAAAGAGCAGTGGGCCAAACATGATGCTTTCAAAAAAGCGGGAGTTATGGCACTGTTAGGAAGCGGGTTTGATCCCGGAGCTACCAATGTTTTTTGTGCCTATGCGCAAAAACACTACTTTGATGAGATCCATACCATTGATATTTTAGATTGTAATGCCGGTGATCATGGCTATGCTTTTGCAACCAATTTCAACCCTGAAATTAATTTGCGCGAAGTAAGTGCCAAGGGACGTTACTGGGAGAAAGGCCGCTGGATTGAGACCGAACCGATGGCAATTCACATGCCGTGGGATTACCCTGAAATTGGAGTCAAAGAGAGTTATCTGCTCTATCATGAAGAGATGGAATCGCTTGTAAAACACATTAAGGGTTTACAACGTATTCGTTTTTTTATGACCTTTGGCGAAAGCTACCTGATGCATATGAAAGCTTTGGAAAACGTCGGTATGTTGGGTATTGAGCCTGTTGAACATCAGGGTAAAAAGATTGTGCCCATAGAGTTTTTAAAAACACTGTTACCCGATCCGGCATCACTGGGAGCGCGAACAAGAGGGAAAACCAATATCGGTATTGTCGCCGAGGGTATCAAAAACGGTGCGGCGCGAAAGATCTATATCTATCAGGTGAGTGATCATGAAACATGCTATAAGGAAGTCAAGTCGCAGGCCGTCTCGTACACAACCGGTGTTCCGGCAATGATAGGTGCCAAACTTATGATAGACAAAACATGGTCTGCCAAAGGTGTGTTTAATATGGAAGAGTTTGATCCTGATCCTTTTATGGAAGAGATGAATCGCCAAGGGTTGCCTTGGAACATTCAAGAGCTGTAAGAAACGCCATGTCTTTTCATACTCTTGGATTGCGTCATGAACTGCTTGAAGCCGTTAGGCAGAGTGGCTATAAAGAGCCTACTGACGTACAAAAAAGAGTGATTCCTGCTCTATTGCAAGGACGTGATCTTTTTGTAACGGCACAAACTGGAAGCGGAAAAACAGCAAGTTATCTGTTGCCTCTGTTGCAACGCATAAGCAACATGGCTTCTCAAAGTAAATTTCGACATCCTAAAGTTCTCATATTGACACCTACACGGGAGTTAACACTACAAGTAGGTCAGAGTATTAACACCTATGCGCAGCATTTACATGTAAATACGGTATTGCTTTACGGCGGTGCAAAAATCGAGCCGCAAACGCGACGGCTTGACGCAGGGTGCGATATTGTCGTTGCAACACTGGGACGACTGCTCGATATGGTAACGCTTAAAAAAATTAACTTGGGCCATATTGTGCATCTTGTCATTGATGAAGCCGACAGCATGTTCGATATGGGCTTTCATAATGATGTTTACCGTATTGTTGACCTTCTACCATCATCACGTCAAACGCTTCTTTTTAGCGCAACATTGATGGGAAAAGTTAAAATGCTTAGCGAAAAAGTCTTGCATAAGCCACTCCGATTTGAGATGAACCGCGTCGGAGAGATTCCTCAAGCGGTTTCGCATCAGCTTTGTCGGGTCGATGAGGAGAAAAAGAGCGAGTTGCTCGCTTTTCTTATTGGGGCTAACAATTGGCACAAAATTCTTGTATTTGTCAAAACAAAAAAGGGCGCCGATACATTGGCAGCTTATCTCAACGAAGCCGGATTAAGTACCTTGGCAATCCACGGTGAGCATAAAGCCGGAGCACGAAAACGTACACTCAATGCCTTTCGTGAGGGAAAAGTTCGTGTTCTTGTCGGTACCGATATTGCCGCACGCGGGCTTGATATTGAACAATTAGACTATGTTGTCAACTATGATATGCCCAGTGTATGTGAAGATTATGTTCATCGTATCGGCAGAACAGGAAGAGCAGGGCGTCATGGTGAAGCACTCTCACTGGTAAGTGCTAAAGAGGAGTATTATTTAAAGGCAGTTGAGCAACTCATTAAGTTTAAAATTCCCCAATTACATGTAGATGGGTATGAACGCCGTGTTCACGAAAAAAGTTTAAAGAGCTCGGAAGTAAAGCAGATACCTAAGCCTGCAAGTACCCAAGGTGCCTTTGGTAAAAAGCAGCGTCGTGGTCTTGTCAAGCGAAAAAAACGTACCAAGCGGGATGGTCCGTCGTCGATTTCCGGTGAACATGATCGTAAAAATACTAAAAACCGTAAAAAATAGTTATTTTTTAGCTATAATTTGAAAAACGAACGATATTGAAACATTAATGAAACAGCAGCAAACACCTAATGATTTTTTAGCAATCACACCTGAAATTAAAGCTATAGATGAGCGTGATATTGCTGATAACGTACTCTACTATGAGTACGCCACGAAGCATTTGGCCCGTCTTGAAAAAGAGGGAATCGATAAAGATGATCCGCGTTTTTTAAGCGCTTACCGCTCTTTTGAGGGAGAGGTTTTTGAAAATGTGATGTATGAAATTTTATTGCGTCATGCACTGCAACATACCGCAATTACTGAGTTTATTATTAAAGGGCCGCATAAACCGCGCACCAAAGCACTCTCTAACGCCCTTTCGATCAGTTCAAAAGGGCAGATTGTTTACCGTACCAAAAGCAAAGAAATTGGAGAGTTTGATGCCCTTTTTTGTGCCGGTAAAGAACTCTATTTTGTTGAAATGACGCTTGTAAAATCCGTTTCAAATCTTAAAAAACGTTTACGAAAAAAGAAAGCGTTGCTCAACGTGCTGTTTCCTGAATACACAATAAAAGCGCTCATTATTGTCGATGAAGGGGCCACCGGAGTCAAACAGCTTCCATCATACTGTACTGTCTGGCTTACCAAACCGTTTTCTGCGCAACGGTATTATCAAAAAATGATTTTAGAGCACAATCACAGTAGAAAGCCGTTCAAAAAAATTCATGCTAAAAATATTGTCGGAACCCGAATGCTTAAAACGCATCCGTTTCGTTACTACAATGTTTTAGGATGGATTTTTACGGGACTGCGCAATCATAACAAGTATATTATCAATATGCAATTTTTAAAACGTCCCGATGTGACGCGTTTTATTGATCTTTTTACCAAAATATATATTGGCTATATGGAAGTTGATGAATTTCGAAAGCTTTACCCTAAGGCTCCGGAAAAAATTCCCGATCGGGTAATGGTCTCTATTGACAAAGAGCATACCGGAGAGTTGACCTTGGCGTACTACTTTCAGCACAGTCGCAAAAATCTTGAATATGTTAAAGCCAATGATGCAGGTGAGTTAACCATTTCTAAAAAAGATCCTTACGGGATTACCGTCACGGAAGTGGTGCATATTTTTAAGATGAGCAAGTCGTATCATGAGCTTAAAAAAGCCGATGTATTGAAAATTGCGGCACTGCTTGAAAAGATGCCGATTCAGTACAATGCGCTTTAAGCACTGATTTAAAAACCCACCCGATCAATAAGCCCTTTTTGGCAGCTATGGCGTATCATAGGGGCATTTTTCAGCAGATCACTCAATGTTTTGGCTTTGGAGACATCTCCTTCAAGATTGATCTGAAGTTCCGTAATATAGCCGCTCTTACACTGCATTTTTACTTTTCTGCCGCTCCCTTTTCCAAAGGCTTTGTCGAAAGCCAGCTGTACCTGTTTAAGCGTTACTTTTTTGCCGATATTCCGGACAAAAAAATCACGTACATAGGAGTTGTTAATCTGTTGCAGCAGATCCATAGAGTCTCTAAAGTAGCGTTCAGGGGTAGTGTTGTAGCAGGTACCGTGTTTTTTCCATTCATGCTGATGCAGTCCACTTTTTGCTGCGGGCATGACTGTTAGGAGTTCGTTATACAGTGTGGGGTTGAGCCAGAGTTTTTTGGTCGGTTTGCAGTAGGTATTACTCCGTGGCTGCGGCCAAAGTCCGTGCAGCGTGAAGTGTGTTGCTGAAAAAGCAGTTTTTTTAACATTGCGGCACTCACGTTTGTGTTGATGGGTTTGACAAAAAGCATTTTGCCAGCTAATAGCCAAGAGATTTCGCGTTGAAACATGCGAATCGAGGCTGTTGCTCTTGTTAGAGTAGGCATACAGTGTCATACTTAAGGCAATAACAAGCAGGGGAAGAAGGAGTTTATTTATCATGATGTGTACAGATACCTTTTTATTTTTTTAGTTGGCGTTTTGACGAAAGGTTCGCTGTGCTCAATAAAAGTTGAGATTTTTTTGAATGAAGCAAGTTTTTTGTTTGTGGTTAGCCGTAACTCTTCAAGGTAGGCATCGATATCTTCACGAAGCTCAGAGTCAGCATGTTTGTTTGCCGAAAATTTGACATCGATACGTTCATAATCGAGATGAATACGTGCCACAAGTTTACCGTCTTGCTCAAAAACGAGAGAGTCTGAAATACACTCATCTTCATTAATAACGGCCTCGATCTGTTCGGGGTAGATATTTTCACCGCTAGGGCCGATAATGAGATTTTTACTGCGTCCGCTAATAAAGAGATACCCCTCATCGTCAAAGTAGCCCAAGTCACCGGTATGAAACCAGCCGTCTTCACTGAGAACTTCAGCCGTACGTTCCGGATCTTTGTAGTAGCCGACCATAATATTGGGGCCTTTGGCAATAATTTCCCCTTCTTTGGTTTGAGGATTGTAGTTGTGTAACTTTAATTCGACACCGTCCATGGCCGGACCGGTAGATCCTAGTTTTGGTTTTCCTGAAGGTGTTCCTGCCAGAAGTGGTGATGTTTCGGTAAGTCCGTAGCCTATAACATAAGGGAAGCGCGCCTCAATAAGAAACCGCTCAACCAGTGGGGACAACGGCGCACCGCCAATACCGAAAAATCGAATCTGCCCTCCGAACGATTCAATCAGTTTTTTACCGGCAGATCGGTGAATCAATTTTCGAAACATCGGAATTTTATAAAGGTTGCGGACAATAACATTACTTTGAAATTTAGGAAATACCTTGGTTTTACATATTTTTTCAATGACCAGCGGTACACTCAACATATAGGTAGGTTGTACATCTTGCATTGCTTTGAGCAAAATGGTCGGTGTGGGCACTTTGTTAAGATAATAGACAGAGCTTCCGTGCAAAAAAGGTACAAGCATGCCGACGGTACACTCGAGCGTGTGTGCCAATGGTAAAATTGACAAAAAACGATCTTCGGGCAGGGTGTTTATGACACAGCGTGTCGACATGGCATTGGAAGTGAGATTTTTATGCGTGAGCATTACGCCTTTGGAGTGCCCTGTGGTTCCTGATGTGTAAAGCAAGACGGCCAAATCGTCTTCAGCAGCTCCGACAGAATCCGATTGTGTCGATACCGCATCGCTGACAAGAAACGTTTCACGAAGCTCATTCATACTTTTTTTGAACTGTTCAAATTTTTCACTGACGAGATCGGGCTTGTTGAGTTCCTCAATCATGGAAAGGGTGCTGATGTCAATAGCAAAGAGCAGACCGTTTTCTTCTTGCTCCAGCACCGTATCGAGATATTTCTCAGATACGAAAATACCTTTTGAACGAGAATCCTTAAGAATATGATGTACCTCTGAAGCATGAAAATCGGGTAGAATCGGTACAGCTACGGCCCCCATTGTGGTTATGGCAAAATAGGCAACACTCCAATGCGGCATATTTTCACTTAAGAGCGCAACATGATCGCCCGGTCCAATGCCAAGTGATTGCAATTGTCTAATAACATTACGAACTTTTTCATAAACGTGCGCGTATGTCATCTTTTCTCCGTCAACATAACAGACACATTCACGCTCACTATAGAGAGAAACGCTTCGTTCAAGTAATGCCGATAATGTAAGTTCTTGCAAATCATAAGAATTTTTCATTGTTTATTCCAAGTAAAATATCAAATATTCAACAGGGATTATACTATAATTACGAACTTTTAAAAGGGTTTTGAATGGAAAAAAAGCAAAAAATGACACTAACGACCAAGGTGCTTTTGGGAATGGTTTTGGGTATTCTTGTCGGGCTTGCTATTAACGGTAGCGGGCTTAACGGGGATGATAGCGTCGTTGGTATGTATGTGGTTCACGGTCTCTTTCATGTTATGGGGGTCATGTTTATTACCGCATTGAAGATGCTGGTGGTTCCGCTGGTAATCTTCTCGTTGTTAAGCGGTGTACTTGGTATTGGTGATGTCTCAACGCTGGGGCGCGTCGGAATGAAGTCTTTTGGACTCTATTTGCTAACGACTGCCATTGCCATTGCCGTTGCTATTGGACTTGCATCGTCATTTGGCATCGGCGAGGGGGCTAACTTAACCTCAGCAACTACGTTCAGTGCGGCTGAAGCACCGCCGCTTTCGCAAGTACTGATTGATATTATTCCGGGTAATATTGTCAACGCAATGGCGACGGGACAGATGCTTCAGATTATTTTCTTCTCCATCCTGGTGGGCATTTCCATTTTGATGGTCGGCAGTAAAGCGAAACCTCTCGTTGAGTTAATTGAGCTGATCAATGAGGTCATGATGAATATGGTGAATATTGTCATGAGTGTTGCGCCGTATGCTGTTTTTGCTCTGATTGCCAAAGCCATCTCCGACTTGGGCTTTGATCTGTTGGTAGAACTTGCCTCGTATGTTGCCGTGCTGATTGCCGCACTGTTGATTCATCTGTTTGTTACGTTAAGCACGCTTTTTAAAGTTTTTACGAACTTAAGCCCCGTTATGCTTATGAAAAAACTGCGTAATGTTCAGGTTTTTGCATTTAGTACCTCCAGCTCCAATGCCACCATTCCCGTAACACTCAAAACCGTGACGGATCGACTGGGAGTAAAAAACTCCGTTGCGTCATTTACCGTACCCTTCGGTGCAACCATCAATATGGACGGTACCGCTATTATGCAAGGGGTTGCAACAGTATTTATTGCGAATGCTTATGGGGTTGACTTGGGAATCGCAGGCTATTTGACAGTTATACTAATGTCCGTTTTAGCCTCTATCGGGACGGCAGGGGTTCCGGGAGTAGGGCTTATTATGCTCTCAATGGTATTTACGCAAGTGGGACTCCCGCTTGAAGGAATCGGGCTTATTTTAGGGGTAGATCGCCTGCTTGACATGGTACGTACTGCCGTTAATGTCTCAGGGGATGCAACCGTATCAGTGATTATTGCCAAAAGTGAAAAGCAGTTTGACGTGGCATGTTTTAATGATCCGGATGCAGGAACTATAGATGCTTTACACATAAACGAAAAAGTTGAGCATGAAATTGCCGACATTGTAGAGCAGACGCACCAAAAAAGCTAGGGAGATAACAGGTATGGAGTTATCAGATATTGATGGTATAGCAACACCGTGTTATGTCTGTGAGGAGAGCCTCTTAGAGCGTAATCTTAAGATTTTAGATCGCGTACAAAAAGAGAGCGGTGCAAAAATTATTGTCGCACTCAAGGGGTTTGCCCTGCCTGCCGTTTTTCCGCTTATTCGCAAATATCTGCATGGCTGCGCTGCCAGCGGTCTGCATGAGGCCATGTTGGCAGACGAAGAGATGGGAGGTGAAGTGCATACCTACTCTCCGGCATTTAAGGAAAAAGAGATTGATGCAATCGCTGCCATTTCCAGCCATATTGTTTTTAATTCACCCGCCCAATTGCAGCGTTATGGGCTACATGTAAAAACGGTGAATCCCAATATTTCTGTTTCCCTACGTATAAACCCTGAATGTTCCACATCACCGACCGATCTTTACAATCCTTGTGCAGCGTTTAGTCGTCTGGGTACAACCATTAAACAGTTTGACCCTACACTGCTGCATCATCTTGACGGGCTCAATTTTCATGCCTTATGCGAAGCGGATGTCCAAGCGCTTGAGCGTGTTTTAGAGGCCTTTGAGGAAAAATTCGGATCCTTTCTTGATTCAATGAAGTATGTGAATTTTGGAGGAGGACACCATATTACCAAAAAAGGATATGATATTGACCGGCTAATTCATGTCATTAACGACTTTAAAAGCCGTCACCATAACATCGAAGTCTATCTCGAGCCGGGTGAAGCTGTCGGTTGGCAAACCGGCTTTCTGGTCACGACGGTATTGGATATTGTTGACAATGGCATGAAGATTGCCATCTTGGACAGTTCTGCTGAAGCCCATATGCCCGATACATTAATTATGCCCTATCGTGCCGATGTTCGCGGAGCAGCACTTCCGGGAGAGAAACCCTATACCTACCGACTGGCAGGCAATACATGCCTCGCCGGCGATATTATGGGAGACTATGCATTTGACACGCCTCTTCACAGAGGTGATACCATTATTTTTGAAGACCAAATCCACTATACTTTTGTCAAGAATACTACTTTTAACGGCATTCAACTTCCCTCTATTGCTCTGATTGATCGCAACAAGAAACTGCATATTATTAAGAATTTCGGCTACCAAAACTATAAAAACCGTCTTTCATAATACATAAGAAAATCAAATAAAAAGATACTTGAGTATTTTCTTATAGATTTTTTTAAGATTCTATTTAATTGTATTTTGTTATTATATGAAATAAATAAACGTACTTGGTGTAAATTAATGCAAAATATCACGTTAGGTCAAAGTGTCAAAAGGGATAGTATCTCACTTAAACGCGATAGCTGTATTGATGAGAACAGAAAGCTTTTGAGCGCTGTGATTAATACGATTCCCGATCTTATATGGCTTAAAGACACTAACGGAGTCTATTTAGCTTGCAATAATATGTTTGAACGTTTCTATAATACTCACGAGTCCAATATTATAGGTAAAACCGATTTTGACTTGATTGACAGGCAGACAGCTGCATCGTACCAAGAGCAAGACCAAAAGGTTTTACTTCAAGAAAGTTCCTTTCAGCACAAAGAGCATTTTGTTTTTCATGATGGAAGCTATCGAGGGCTTTTTCATATTATTAAAACACCCATGCGAGACGATCAAGGTAAGATTGTTGGCGTTTTGAGCATTGCTCGCGATATCAGTGAACTTCATCAGCATGAGAATAGATTGCGTCGTATTGATCATGATTTCAATGAAGCTCAGGCACTGGCACATATTGGAAGTTGGAGCCTGAACCCGTCTAATGCGATGTTGCAGTGGTCCGATGAGTGCTATCGTATTTTCAATATAGAAATTGGAACAGCCATCGATTATGAACGGTTTTTACAGAGTGTTCATCCGGATGACCGCGAACAGGTACATTGTGCATGGACGGCAGCACTTCAGGGTGCTCCATATAAAATTGATCACCGCATTATAGTTGACGATGCTATTAAATGGGTACGTGAACGGGCCAAGCTGGAGTTTAATGACCAGCAGGAACTCATAGCGGCAGTAGGAACGGTACAAGATATTACCAAACGAAAACTTTATGAAGAGGAGTTGGAGCGTTTGGCAAACTATGACTCACTCACGGGTTTGGCAAATCGTTCTTTTCTTTTATCGCATCTGCAAAAATCGATTCATATGGCAATGAGAAACGGTCGAACTATTGCTCTGTTACTATTTGATTTGGATCACTTTAAAGATGTAAACGACAGTTTTGGACATGCAATAGGTGATGAGTTACTGCGGTTGGTGTCGGAGCGTTTTGTCGAACGCATTCGCAAAGGAGATCTTATCACCCGGTTGGGAGGTGATGAGTTTGCCATAGTGCTTGAGTATATTACACGGCGAGAAGATGCTGCACAGGTTGCCCAGGAGATGATGGCAGTGCTTGCCAAGCCGTATCGTCTCTCTAATAAACTCGAGGTTCATATCCGATCGAGCGTCGGCATTGTCATTGCGCCGCAACACAGTAATAATGCACAAGAGCTACTGCAGTTTGCTGATACAGCACTGTATAAAGCAAAAAGTGAAGGACGCTCCACCTATTCGTATTATACCGATGAGCTGACCAGTACGGCTCGTGAACGTATCGAATGTGAAAACCGTTTGCGCCACGCTATTGAAAATCAAGAGTTTGAACTCTACTACCAGCCGCAGGTACATGTGCAAAGTAATCGCATTGTCGGGGTTGAAGCACTGTTGCGTTGGAATGACCCTAAATCCGGACTGATTACTCCGGATCGTTTTATCCCTTTGGCTGAAGAGACGGGAATGATCAGCGAAATAGGAAAATGGGTACTTTTTGAGGCGTGTAAGCAGGGGAAACAATGGTTGCAGCAGGGCTACAATTTACATGTATCCGTGAATGTTTCTGCGCATCAGGTACATCATCAGGATCTTCCCAGACTTTTAGATCTTGCCCTTAAAGAGAGTGGTTTTAACGCAGATAAATTGACTCTGGAACTTACAGAAAGTGCCATGATGCGTCGTGAAGAAGAGGTGGTCACCATGTTACATGCATTACGTGCCAAAGGTATTCGTCTTGCTATTGATGACTTTGGAACAGGCTACTCCTCTTACAGTTATTTGAAACGGTTTCCCATTGATATTTTAAAAATAGATAAAAGTTTTATTGATGATATTCCGTATGAAAATGATGATGTTGCTATTGTTAAAGCCATTATAGCGATGGGCAGTGCCATGGGGTATCAGATTTTAGCTGAAGGCGTTGAGCAGATAGAGCAACTCGAATTCCTAAAAGCGCAAGGCTGTAGCTATTATCAAGGGTATTTTAAAAGCAAGCCGCTGTGTGCAAGCGACTTTGATCGGTTGTTAAAAGAGCATTCGTAGAAATCTACTATAATAGCGTAAAGATTTACGGTGGGCTATTGTAGTGAAATATTTACTATTACTTTTTTTACTCTTCTCACTGCTACATGCCAACAACGTACCGCTCTATTTTCAAGGAAACAAGGTATTAAGCTCGAGCGATCTTTATGAAGCCTTAGATATAGACGTACCGCTTTTTTTTGAGTTTTGGAAAGATCCCCCCGGTATTGACCCTAAGATGCAGGCGCTGTATGTCGAATATTTGAAGGAGTTTTATAAATCCAAAGGGTTTTACCACACCAATATAGTCTCCAATACGGTAAATAACAAGAATGTCACCATTACCATTGAAGAAAATGCTCCCATTGTTATTGCCAATATTGAGACGATCTCAACACTTGATGTCGATGCGATTACTCCATTTAAAAAAGGGATGCTTTTCGATGCCCAACAGTTTGCAGAGAGTAAAAAAGCACTGAAGAAGTTCTATGTAAACAAAGGGTTTTGTAATGCCAAAATCGATGCTAAAAGTTGGCTGGACATTGAAAAAAACACGGCGTATCTTCTTTACAGCATTACTCCAAACAAGCGATGTTACTTTGGTAAAGTCAGTGTCTCATCGCCTCAAACAATTCAAAGTGATATTGTACGAACCTTTTTAAAATTTAAAGAACGGGAGCGCTACTCCACTGAACTGATACGTCAAAGTTATGATGCACTTTATGCCCAAGAGGGAATTGCCAAAGTGTTAATTGATGTCAGTGAACGTCATGAGAATATTGTACCGGTACATGTCAGTATTGAAGATCATGACAGACCGATTCGTTTTAATATGGGTTTGGGCTTTAGCAGTGATGAAGGATTTGCGTTTTCTATGGGAATGAAACATCGTAATTTTCTCTCAAATCTTAAAACACTCTCTCTCAAAGGGCGTTATACGGATGTCAAAAAAAGTCTTACCGGTACGTTTTCAATGCCGCTTCGCAATCGTAATATTCTCGGTGCTGAAGTGGGTTATGTAGATGAACGATTCGAAGGCTATAAAGAACGCCGTACCTATGAAACACTCTATCTCAATCAATATCGCAGCGAACATACTTTTTTTGAGGGAATTAAATACGATCATGCTCTCACGTATGCTTCTAAAGATGTCGCTGCTTTTCAAAACAGTGATCTCTATCTGCTTTCACTGCTATTAGGGTGGCGTTATGATGTACGTGATAAGTTTTTAGATCCGACACGCGGCTATTTTATTAAGAGTGATCTCTCCGGAGCGCACAATACGTTACTCTCCGATGCAACCTATTTAAAATATGAGTTCAGCGGCGGTTATATTCACAATATGGGCAGTTCTGTTCTTGCTTTTCGTGCCAAATACGGTTCTATTAAGGTCTTTGACGGTGCTGTACCCGCTTCCTACCGGTTTTATGCCGGTGGTATGAACAGCAATCGGGCATACAGCTACCGCATGCTCGGCCCTAAAAATATTAATAATAACCCTGTCGGATTTTCTCGTGTGGCTGAAGGAACCGTAGAATATCGTTTTCCTATCAGTGGTAATTTTCGGGGCGTTCTCTTTAGTGATACCACCTTAATCGGCAACAGTACGGGCAGTAACTATGACAATACTTATGTCAGCGTCGGTGCGGGGTTGCGTTATAGCACTCCTATTGGTCCCATTGCTTTGGATTTTGGCATTGATACGGCAGATACCAATCAGTATGCCGTACATTTTCATATTGGTGAACTGTTTTGATCCGCGATATATACTTAGAGATCCGTACGCTTCTTGTTCTTCTTATTCTCGTAATGCTTGCTGTTGTGGTGTTGCTTTTTCATCCCTTGGTTCTACCTGCAATAGCGCATTATGCGCTCCACGACAGCGACATCCGCTACAGCAAACTCTCAGGAACACTCTATAGCGGATTTCGTATTGACGATGTCAGCTATAAACATCTTTTTAAAGCCCAAGAAGCAGAACTCAATTTCGATTTATGGCATCTGTGGCGCCACGGCCTCAATGTTGATGTGTTACGCTTACGTAACGCCGTGATTGATCTGAATGCGCTACCACAGCAAAACGAACATAATGCGAACACCTTGACACTGCCTTCAATTACCTTAAAGCATCTGGTGCTGCAAGACATTACCCTGATAAGTGGCAGTAAGACAATAGGTATTGAGGGTAGCTTTAAAAACAGTCGTTACAACAACGGTATTGTCGATACAGAGCATATTGATGCCACCATTGCCACCCGCTATGCAACAGCGGTACTGCAAGGCAGTATGGAACATAACGTCTTTAGCGGTACAAGCAGTACGAGATTAGACAAAAGCTATTTTCAACCCTATTTAGAAGCGTTTCAGACCATTCCGCTGTACTATAACCTTAATATTTTACATGCTTCATCAACCCGACTGCAGGCTACTGCTACTATACCACACCTTCAATACGGTGAAGGAAACATCTCGATTTACAATGCCGCTGTGAATGTTGATTATAACTATAGTAATCCATACATCGATGTAGACGGCAGTTATCTCTTGCGTCATAAAGAGACCGCTATAAGTGTTGCGCAACAGCTCCGTATCGATTTCGACGGGAATCTAACATCTACCATGGCAATACATGTAGATCAGACACCCTACACACTGCCGGAAAGGGATTATAACGCGACAATAGCATTGACATCTGAGGGTAGCCTTTACGCTGAACTACACTCAGACACGCAAGCGCTTCACACAACCGTAAGCAGTAGCGACATGCAAACATTTGTGCTTCATGCTCAAGCAACAGAGGTTTCAGGCGATTTTATCGATTCCCTGCCGCCACTGCTGCAGCATCGTGATATCAATGCCTCTATAGATGCCAATATAAGCATCAATACAACCGTAACAGCACACGGCACAGTGACGTTGGGGGATCACACAGGCATGCTTCAAAGCACTTTTGAGTACGACGGTGCCCAATTATTGGCACAGGGGCGTATTGATGCAGACCATCATGCAGCAGAATGGAACGGTATCAGCACACACAATATTTTTCCCATCAGTTTTGTTGCTCACTATAACCGTGCCGATGAAGGGATGCTGGCCTTACGCTCTCATGAGGTCTATGTCACACTTTTTAAGCGTGCCGAGCGTCTTAATGGCTGGGGAAGCTACAAAAGCAGCCGTTTCGATATTGAAGGGGTACATCACACGACACGTACGGTTTTACATGTAAATAACCATATTGCATCACTTTATGAGCTGATTAACTCCATTAGGCCGCTGCATTATAATAAATTTGAGTATTACGATGCTGAACTCGATGCACGCACGACGGTAACCATTGATGATGATATAAGCGTTGAAAGTGAGCTTAAGATTCCATGGTATGTCGCACAGCAAGATTCGCAAACCATTAACTTTGGGCACAACTCCACGATGAAAGTACGTCTGTTTAACCGCTATATTACACTTGATGAGTACAATGTGAGCCTTTTGGGTCACCGCGTGTATGCCAACCGTGATTCCAAATTTTTTCTCGACGCAGCACATAATTTACATGTAGACAGATTGTGGATCTACGATACGCTACAGCTCACCGGTCTGTATGAGAGCCAAAGCGGTCATATGGACATGCGCCTTTACGGCAAAGCATTTCACTATAAAGGTCCCGAAGGAGATCTGCGCGCTGCCGTAGACATTGCTTTGCTCTCTGATGGAGCAGGAAATTTGAGCGTGGAGGGCAGCGTCAACGTTCTAGAAGGAGAGGTCACCTACTATCCGAGCAAGAGTTACCTTATGCGTGATGATGATATTATTATTATTCAAGATGTACGCGAGCCGCAAAGCTCAGACCTTTTTATCAATGTACACATAACGGCAGAACATCCACTGCGTTACAATGCACACGATATTCATGCAACGATAGTTCCTGATATTACGTTATGGAAAGAACCCAACGGGGCATTGGTTATACTGGGTATGGCAACCATTGAAAGCGGAGAAGCTCGCTTAAGCGACAAACGTTATGAGATCAGTCAGAGTAAAGTCTATTTTGGTGGCGATACACCGATTAATCCCTATTTGGATCTCAATATTTTACGCGAAATCGATTATAAAAAAATTCATATCTATGTGACCAACACCATGGAAGATCCGGTTGTTCTTTTTAGTGCGACACCCTCTATGAGCCAAAATGATATTATGAGCTATCTCATTTTTGGTACGCCGGCAAACTCGGCATTTGAGGGCGGTGAGGAGTTGAGTGGTGCCAGCGCCGCCAATCTCATTTTAGGGATGGGGTTGAAAAAAATGATTGGCGATACCACCGGTATTCATGTTGATACGTTAAATATACTAAGCAGTGAGAGTGGCGCATTGGGTTTTGAAGTGGGGACTCAGGTGAGTGAAAAGTTGCGTATATTATTGAAAAACGACGCCAAGTTCAGTGCCGTTATGCAGTACAAATTAAACCGCTGGCTACGCCTTGACGTGGATGTTAAAGAGACAGGGCAGGGGATCAATCTTATTTATGTGAAAGACCTTCGTGATCCCTTTCGACAACATAGCATAACTGAAAAACCGTAAGAACACGTATTTACATGTAATTACAATGAGCTAATACTTACAGTGACACCCGATGCGGTATCGTAATGGTCACTGAGAATCCGTGCGCGTATGGAGTCACCTTGCACAATAAACGTTTTATTAATGATGCCGTTAAGTTGCGCAACCGGATTGTTATGCCCGTCGTAAATAAAAAAGTGGTCGTAATACAGTTCCGTCTCTCCCGTAACAACAACCTTCAGGCGGGTTGCACCGCTTATGGAGAGTTTTTGAGAGCGATCCTCATCATTTTGGTATGTTCCGGTTGACCATGCGGTGACGTCTCCTTTGCCGGCAATAGCCTTAATGCTGATGGTAACACCGGTAGACGTAACGGAAACATCGCTTGTAAGCCGTGCGGTAACAGACGCTCCTTCTACGGTTATTGTAGTGTTGATGTCACCGTCAAGCCGTGCCAACTGCGTACCGTTTTGATCGTAAAGATAGAGATAGTCATGCCCCGCTTCGGTGGATCCGCTGACAGTCACCTCCAGTTTTTTAGCTCCGTGGATAAAAAGGTTTTTGCTTCGCTTTTCATTGCTGGAAAACGGCCCTGTTGACCAACTTGTGATATTCTTTGTATCGGCAGTATGTTCTACTGCTTCAATACGCACGGTAACACCCGATGCACTTTGCGAGTTGTCACTAACGAGTCGTGCCGTTACAGAAGACCCTTTGACAATAATACTTTTATTAATGCTTCCGTCGAGCTGCATCAATTGATTGCCCGCTTCATCATAAATGTAGATAAAGTCATAAAACGGCTCTGTTTCACCGGTAATTGTTACACGTAAACTCTTGGCACCGGGGATAGAGAGCAGTTGACGACGGTCTTCAAAGTTGCCGTAAACACCGGTTGCCCATGTCGTGACATCAGCACTTTTCTTAAGATTTAAAAGCGCGCGGTGGACATTGAGCCGACCGCCACTGCTCACTTTATTCTGTAGTGACGCAAGGGAGTCTACGGAGTTAAGCAGCGAGCGCTTCCGCTGTGTCGCAGTACTGTTGGCATCGTATGCCGCCAACAGGGCAATACTGCCTGCTACAAGGGGTACCGCCATTGAGGTACCGCTACTGATATCGTAGCTGTTATGCGGAACGGTACTGACAATATTTAAACCCGGAGCTGCAATATCGACACTCGTTGTACCGTAATTTGAAAAGTATGCCAATCGGTCATTTCTGTCAGTCGCCGTTACGGAGATGATATTATCTAAATTGTAGCCGGCGGGATAGCGGGCTATGCGATCATTATCGCTGGTATCATTACCGGCTGCAGCACAAAACAGTACCCCTTTGTTGCCTAATTCTTCAATAACATTGCGGATGACATCACTGCGTCCGGTACTGGTATAGCTGGCATTAACGGCAACAATATTGACGCCGGCGTCAACTTTTTGGGAGACAAAATTGAGGGCCTCAAGAATGTCACTGTCAAAGGCATTACCGTCATCTCGAAAGACTTTGAGTGCCATCAGCGAGACTTTTGGAGCAACACCGACGACGCCGATGTTATTGGCAACGGCACCAAGCGTTCCGGCAATATGTGTTCCGTGGGGAAGTACCGGCATTGGGTCGTCATCATTACCTCCGGCGGCATCAGATGCAAAATCATATCCATGATATTTCAGTCCAAAAGCCGTACCGTCCCACATATTTTCTCGCAGATCTTCGTGAGTATAATCGATTCCCGAGTCAATGACGGCAACAACAACGTCACGTGAACCTTCTTCAAGCTTCCATGCCTCATCGGCATCAATGTCAGCATCGGGTGTTCCGGCGGCCTGTCCCGTATTTTGTAGTGCCCAAAGGTCATTATAGTAGGTGTCGTTTCGATCATTTGCAAAACGGTTAATATAATTTGGTGCTACGGCGCGCACCGAGTTAATCGAAGCAAATTTTTCCAGAAGCTCTGGGGTGGTATAGGTATTAGAGCGGATGACCGCCGAACTTAAATGATTAAATGTTTCTTGTGTGTATTGATTTTTTCCCAGCACGGCATTGAGTGCATTGGCAGTCTCTGTACTGCTGGCAGCATAGCGATTGCTAAAGCTCACAAGAACTTCACCCGATGCATAGGTCGGTGACGCCGAAGCAGTGTTGATCTGTGCATAGAGCGGGACAATTGCGGTAAATGCCAACAGATTCACCAAAAGCATCGCTTTTTTGACGGTAGCGTTCATGAGGAAAATCTCCTTCTTTTTTAGATTCTTTACAATTATAGGAAAATTTTTCTTATGGGGTCATTTTTAAAAACAAATAATATTTAAACACGTAAAAAGTGCTCTGGAAGGTGTAGAAAGTTAACACGGTGTTAGTCGCATATATGTCGCTGTGTCAATTGCTTAAGTTCGTTACATGTAAATCCCGAAGCTTTGCGTCCGTTGACATTAATATGTCGAGGCTTTTGAAATGTATTGGGATAATAGAGCTTGACAATATCGAAGTAACACGCTTTGCTAACCTCTTCAAGTGTACAAGCATAACCAAACCAGTAGTCACCCTTACGGACATGATCAATCTCCTCATCGACAATAACTCGCAGTGCCTCTATAATCTGTGTGAGCCGATCATGCCGGGGAAGACGTTGCAGTTTTTCAATAATCTGCGGGGTTGCATCCAGACCGTTGGCTTCTAAATAGCGTGGTACGACTGCCATACGGTGTAACAGAGAGTGTGCCGTGCGTTCTTGTGCTTCAAAGAGTGCATTGTGAACGCTAAGATCGCCGTAGTAGCTGCCAAGATCATGCAAAATGGTCTCCAACATTTGAAAGTGGCGGATTTCCTCATCTGCTACTTCAAGCCAGTCGTCATAAAAACGTTGTGGCAGGTTCTGAAATCTGTAGGCGGCATCAAGGGCTAAATCAATAGCGCTGTATTCAATATGCGCAACAGCATGCACCAGTGCAATTTGTCCTTCGGTACTTTGAAGGTTTTTGCGTCGCGGTACCTGTTGTGGCGGTACCATATGACAATACGACGCATATGAAGGTGCTGTAAATCGGATGGGTTGCTTATGCGAATGCCGTACTGTTTCGTTGCTGTTGCAGTAGTAAGTATAAAATGCGTTGAAACCTTTGATTTTTTCATGAGGTGTGGACGCAAGCAGAAGGGTTTGAAGTGTTTGAAAAAAGTCCATATTTTAGTATCTTCTCAAATAGTAGCCGACTTTGTAGCGAATGAGTGTCTTTTGTTCCGGCCGTGGATACTTGGCGTAAGCATACTCAATGGTCTCTTGGGTGGTTCGGTCTAAAATGTAGTAACCGCTTTTTTGGATCAAGCGTATATTGCTGATATCTCCGTTGGGGTAGAGATAGAACTCGACAACATTGCCGGCATTTACATGTAAATTATTTTTTAGATTGACGCTGCCGACACGGTTGAGTACTTTTTGGGTAATACGCCGCATGATTTCCTGATTATCAAGAATATATTTTTGTTCTCCTTTGCTCAGTTTGGCAAACGTATCGCCGTAGAGTTCTTGAATATCCTGGTTGATGCGACTGTAATGCTGTTGCGATACACTCTTTTTAGGTTTCGGCGTTATGGAGGGTGTGGAGAGTACATCGTACAAACTTGAAGGCTTCGGTGGTGCAATATCCGATTTTTCCGGTACCGTAATATAGGGTTTAATCGAGGGTAGCGGTTTTGGTTTCGGCGGTTTTGAAACGACTTTTTCAGGCGGTGTTTCGGGACGTTTTGCGGGCTTGGTTAGAGTGTTGCTGACAGGGATAAGCGGTTTTTCAATAAGCTTCTTAAGCTGCTTTCCTTTGGGAAGTGCAGGTGCCTTAACGACAGGTTTGTTGTTCTTAACAAGGGCATCATGTTTGACCTGAGGACGCTCTTTGAGTGACACTTTGATGCGTTTCTCTTTTTGCGGTAGTGTTTTAGGTGCCGAAGGAAGCAAAAAGAGCAGGGTAATAAAAAGCAGTAGTAACACTACATGTACAATGATGGCGAGAAATAAAGCACTGAGCGAACGTTTCATATATAAAAAATTATACATTTATATAATGAACAATTCGCTATAATCGCTAAAAAATTAGAGTGGATTAAATATGAATATTACAAAATCACTGTCTGCCTTTGAGGCGGCATCACAACTCATACCCGGCGGTGTTAACTCTCCGGTACGTGCTTTCGCCAGTGTCGGCGGGACGCCGCGTTTTATTAAAGAGGGAGAAGGTGCCTACCTCATAGATATTGACAATAACCGGTATGTTGATTATGTCCAGAGCTGGGGACCGCTTATTTTTGGACATAAAGACGAAAGCATTGAAGCTGCCGTTATTGACGCGGTCAAACATGGCTTGAGTTTTGGTGCACCGACGCTTGCCGAGACAAAGTTGGCACACGAGGTAGTTTCCATTTACAACTCTATTGACAAGGTGCGTTTTGTCAGCAGCGGTACCGAAGCGGTGATGAGTGCTATTCGTTTAGCGCGTGGCTACACCGGTCGTGATGACATCATAAAATTTGAGGGATGCTACCATGGACACAGCGATTCGCTGCTCGTTCAAGCAGGATCGGGTGCCGCAACGTTTGGTAATCCGAGTTCTCCCGGAGTGCCGGCAGACTTTACAAAGCATACACTGCTTGCCACATACAACGATATTGAAAGTGTCAAAAAATGTTTTGAGCAGAGTCATGATATTGCCTGTGTTATTATAGAGCCTATTGCCGGAAATATGGGGCTTGTACCGGCACATAAAGAGTTCTTGGCTCAGTTGCGAGAGCTCTGTGATGCGCATGGCGCATTGCTTATTTTCGATGAAGTGATGAGCGGCTTTCGTGCCACATTATACGGTGCAGAGAGCATCACGGGAACTACTCCTGATTTGGTAACGCTAGGCAAAGTTATCGGCGGCGGCATGCCCGTAGGCGCCTTTGGAGGAAGACTGGAAATTATGCAGCAGCTCTCACCCGAAGGTCCGGTGTACCAAGCCGGTACATTGAGCGGAAATCCCGTGGCCATGGCGGCAGGACTGGCTGCACTGCAAAAACTCAAACAACACAGCAAGCTCTTTTCAGTTTTACAGAAGCGTGCCACCCGATTGGTTGAAGGGATGAAGGCTGCTGCTATGGAGCAGGGTATTGTATTGCAAACTGATGTCAGAGGTTCTATGTTCGGTTTCTTTTTTAACACGACACCGGTACATAACTTTAGTGATGCTGCCGCAAGTGACTTGGAGATGTTTGCCGCTTTTCATGCAGGAATGCTTGAGGAAGGTTTCTATTTTGCCTGCTCTCAATTTGAGACCGGCTTTATCTGTAGTGCCATTACCGATACCATGATTGAAGAGACTATAGAGGCATCGAAACGGGTTTTTGAGCGTATCGCATGAGTGAAGCGCAAAAACCGCCGCAAGAAGAGGAGCAGAAACAGCGACTCAAACCCGTTATTGAAGGTGCTGAGTCGCTCTCATTGGGTATCTCCATAGTTGTTGCTGTCCTTATCGGTGTGGCCATCGGATTGGGACTTAAAAAACTTTTTGAGATCGACTGGCTCTTATGGGTTGGCGTGTTTATCGGTATTGCTGCAGCAGGACTCAATGTTTTTAAAGCCTACTCTAAACAATACAAGGAGTTTGAAAAACTCTCACAAGATCCACGCTACAAGATAAAAAAACAACTTGATGATGAAGATGAGGATGATGACCGCCTCTATTAAACTTTTTACCGTGATGCAAGCAGCCATAGCGTTACTGCTGTTTGTCTCCTTTCCCTTTTTTCTTAATGTTGAAATTGCTTTTCTGAGTGCATTGTCAATTATTTTAGGTTCCATGTACAGCTATGCCAAACTGGTCAAACGGCGTGTTAATTCCGGTGAAACACCACTGTCAGATGACGTGGTAGAGAGCATCGATGATCCCTATGATCTTTACAGTGACCCGATTGCATATGATGACACCAAAGCGCTTAAAGAGATTATAAAAGAAGAGAAAAAACGTATTAAGCCCCAGACATTTAAAAACTTCAAAGCAGGTTCGAGCGCACTTGTTTCATGGTACCGAATCGTGCCGTATCTCTTTTTAGTACTTGGATTTATAGCACTCAACAATAACCGGCTGCTTTTACTGCTTCCTTACTTAAGCGGTTTGGGGCTGGGTATTGTCGGTGGCTATTTTATAGGCAAACAGTTTATTCAAAAATCATAGGAATATTGACTTTGACACCCGTTGTTTTTACTTCGGCAAAGAGATTGTTCTCTTCAGCCAGTTTAATAATGTCGTGTTCTAAATTCATATCCATCTCTTTAGCAAGAATCTCAATGGAAAATATGGAGTACTTCTGCTTGTCAAAGCGGATATGTTCACCAATGCACAAGTAAAGCTTCGTAATTACACGGGAGTTATGTTTGAGTGCGGCATAGATCTTGTTGAGCAGCTTAATAAAGAGCTTTTCGTAGAGACGAATTTCAGGAATACTGGGGTCAATGTCTTTAATAAATTCGGTACTTGACCCAATAGAGTGGCTGCTGATACACAAGTCTATCAGTGTATATATATTGACCAAACTCCCGCTGGGCTTGTTTTTTTGAAATTTGAAACAGGGAATGCGGTAGAGTGAAATTCCGATCTCATTATCATTGATATAGCCGACATTAATGCCGAAAAATTTATACTTGTCATATTCCAAATCAAGAAACGTTGTTTTAAATCCGAATGTTGGAGCGGCGTATGCTGTAGCGAGTTCAAAAATGGTCTCTTTGGTAGTCGCACCTAAAAGATACTGTGCCTCCGTATTGAGAGAGAGAATTTTGCCGCCGGAATCGAATAAGATAAACGGGTTGAAATCATTTTCGATCCACTGCTGCTCAAAAGTCATTATTCTTCAATGTAGTTTTTTAGCTTGCGTCCCACTTTTGGGTGCTTAAGCTTCTTGATGGCACTGGACTCAATCTGGCGTACACGCTCACGTGTGACGCTGAGTTCTTTACCAATCTCTTCAAGAGTACGGTCACTCTCGTCATCCATAATGCCAAAACGCATTTTAATCACGGCTTTTTCACGCTCGTTGAGTTGCTCGAGCACGCCTTCAATTTGACCTTTTAGGTCATCTTTTAAAACGGCATCTGAAGGCGAAAGTGATGTTTTGTCTTCAATGAAGTCACCAAAACGACCATCCTCTTCGTTACCGATAGGCGCTTCAAGCGAAATAGGTTCTTTCGTGATTTTAATTACATTTTTCACTTTTTCCACTGAGAGTCCCACCTCTTGAGCAATCGTATCGACATCGGGCTCTTTGCCGTGTTCTTGTAAATATTTTCGCATAATCTTATTAATACGGTTAATGGTCTCAATCATATGAATCGGAATGCGGATAGTACGTGCCTGATCGGCAATAGCACGTGAAATAGCCTGTCGAATCCACCAGGTTGCATAGGTTGAAAACTTATAGCCTTTTTGGTACTCAAATTTATCAACCGCCTTCATAAGACCGATATTGCCTTCTTGAATCAGGTCAAGAAACGGTAAGCCGCGGTTTGTGTAGCGCTTGGCGATGGAGACGACTAAACGCAAATTGCTTTTTGCCATTTTTGTTTTGGAAATTTCCGAAATTGCTTTACCACGTTTGATCTGCTCTAAAATTTCAGCTAACTTCTCAGGATCCATGTCAAAACTTCCCTTAGAGGCCTCTTTGGTCTGAATGAGTTTTTTAATCTCCATGTAGGTACTGACCATGGTTGCTTCGGGAACACGACTGGCAATATCTTCTTTGTTGAGATTGCAGATATTGTCAATTATTTTTTGGTGATTGCTTCGCAACGTGTCATTAAAAAGCGGTAGTTTGTACTCAAGACGTTTGAGTTCTTTGTCAAAACCTTCGTCGCTTTTGAGAACAGTCTCCATAGAACGGACCAGCTCATTAATAAGTTTTGACGTTGGACCTAAATCGAGAAGTTTTTCTTTTAGAATTTTCTTTTTAAAGCTGACGGTTAAAAAATAGTGTACGACTTCATTGCTTAACTCGGTAGTTTCAAGGTTAAGGTTCATTTTTTCGACGCTTTTAATCCAGTCCTTTTTTGCTTTTTCCAGCGCTTTAAAGCTCTCTAAAACTTTTTCGACACGCTTCTTGTCTTTTGCGGTAAGCGCACGTTCTTCACTCTCTGCCGACATGGTCTCATCAGACTCTTTGTCATCAGACTCTTTGTCATCATCTTCAAAGCTTTTAAAAAGTTCTTTAACGCGTCGTTCACGGTTAATGAGCGGGTCACGATAGTCTAAAATAAAGGTAATCAGATAGGGAACGGAACAGATAGCATCAATAATGATGCTCTCGCCGCCCTCGATCTTTTTGGAAATTTCGATCTCTTCTTCTTTGGTTAACAGGGGGATTTGCCCCATTTCACGCAGATACATTCGAACCGGAGAATCCGAGCGCGACCACTCCAGAAGCTCATGTTTTTTTAATATGTCAAAATCTTCTCCGTCAGTGTCTTCAAGGAGTTTTCGTTGGGCATCACGACGTTCGGTGGCCTCTTTGTCATTAAGAAATTTTGCATGCTCCGATGACGTATACAGACATTTATTGTATTTTTTAGCAAGCTTTAAAATATTTTTTGCTTGTGCGGCGGTGGGCTGTTTTTCAAAAAGTTGAGTAAGAGACTCGTAGGTAATACAGTGATCGCTTTTATGTTCTGCAAAGGTTGTCTCTAAAAGGTTGTTTAGTTCTTTAGCTGTCATGCAAAGAGCTCCCTGTGTGGTGAGTGTGTATTTTTAAAGTTAGGGGGATTATACCCAAAAGTTACTTAAACGTGTTTTACGAGTTGCTACAATACAATGTGGAACACTCTTTGCTTCAGGTCATCAAACACTTTATGGAGTACCCTAATGCAGACGGGTTTTTATGCATCGGCAGCCGGTATGGTAACGCAATTTAATCGTCTCGATACCATTGCCAACAATCTTGCCAATGTAAATACAACAGGATTTAAAAAAGAGTCCTTAATTACCGGAGATTTTGCGCGACTTTACAAGGAGGCTCGCGACAGACTTCCCATTAAAAATCAGACATTTGAAGGCGCTTCTTATATTAACAGAGCCATGAGTAAAGTGCCTCATATTGTAGAGTCTTATACAGACCACTCATTGGGATCTTTAGAAAAAACCGGCAATCGTTTTGATATAGCACTCTCAGACGAAGGTCTTTTTTTTGCGGTTGAGACGCCTCAAGGTCTGCGCTTAACGCGTGACGGCTCTTTTTCCCTCAATGATGCCGGAGTACTCGTCACCAAAGAGGGCTACAAAGTGCTGCCGCAAAACTACCAAAACGACCCTGATGCAACCATTCGTTTTAATGCCGAAGATACGACTATTGAAGTTGATAAAAACGGACAGTTTTACAATTTGGTTCCGGGATCTACGCAACGTATTGAAGGGAGCAAGCTTTTTGTTACACGCGTTGAGACCATAAAGTACCTGCAACAAGAAGGAAGCGGGCTTTATATTCCCGATAGTGCCGATCTGTTGAAGCCGATTGATGAGAGCGGTAGTGTTTTGCAAGGCTACCTGGAAAAAAGCAATGTCAACCCTGTGACGGAGATGGTTGCCATGATTGAGGCAAACCGTCTGGTCGGTATGTATCAAAAGGTCATGGACTCCCAAATGAATGATATGAACCGTGACGCTATTGAGAAACTAGCGGTTACACGACGATAAAAGGATAAACAGATGATGCAATCACTCTATACCAGCGCTACGGGCATGATGGCGATGCAGACGCAAATTGACACAACCGCCAATAATATTGCCAATGTCAACACCATCGGTTTTAAGCAGTCGCGTGCCGAATTTTCCGATTTGATGTACCGCGTCATGGAATATGCGGGTACCGCTACAAGTGATACAACAAAATCACCGACAGGCATTGAAGTAGGCTTGGGGGTTCGTTCTACAGCCATTGGAAAAATTTTTACGGAAGGTTCACTCAAAGAGACCAACAACAATCTGGACCTTGCCATTATCGGTAGCGGCTTTTTTAAACTTGAACTTCCTGACGGTACCGAAGTGTATAGTAAAAACGGCGCATTTAAACGTGATGCCAACGGTGCTATGGTGAACAGTGACGGCTACAAACTTATTCCTGAAATTGTGATTCCCGAAGATGCTACCGATATCTCCATCGGCACCGACGGTATTGTTACGGTAATTCAACCCGGACAGGCACAGGCAACACAGATAGGACAGGTGAATTTAACAAACTTTATCAACCCTGCCGGTTTACACGGAATGGGGGACAACCTTTTTTTAGAAACCGACAGCTCCGGTCAGCCGGTTGACGGTACACCGGGTATTGACGGACTCGGTTCGCTGCGTCAGGGCTTTGTAGAGCTGAGCAATGTCGAACTGGTCGTTGAACTGACCGATCTTATTACCGGTCAGCGTGCTTATGATGCCAACTCCAAAGTTATTACTACCAGTGACGAAATGCTCCAGACTGTGAATAACTTAAAACGATAATAAACTCAAATGACTATAATATGAATTAATATTAGAGTCAAAAATTACATGTAAATTATCTGTTTCATAATCTAATTGACATCTTTCAGCCTCTTTAGAGTTCCTCTTGGCTATAATCGCAAAAATTATTTTTAGGATAATCTATGCAAAAAATAGAAGGTAACGTCTGGAATTTTGGTAAAGATATTGATACGGACCTCATTATTGCCGCTCGGTATCTTAATACCTCAGTACCTGAAGTATTGGCAAAACATGTTATGGAAGATGCCGATCCGGATTTTGTTACAAAGATGTCGCCGGGTGATATAATTGTTGCCGGTGAGAATTTTGGATGCGGCTCCTCTCGTGAACATGCTCCTATTGCTCTTAAAGCAGCAGGAATTTCAGCTATTATTGCCCCGACTTTTGCACGAATTTTTTATAGAAACGCCTTTAATATGGGGCTTCCGATCTTTGAACTCAAAGAGAGTGCAGAAATCAAAGAGGGCGATGTTGTGAGTATTGATATGCAAGAAGGAACCATTAGCAATAAAAGCAACGGAAAAGTCTATTCATTTACCCCTATTCCGGAGTTTATGCAAAAACTGCTTCATGCCGGCGGTCTCATGAGTTTTGCGAAAGATGAAATTGCTTCTTAAAGGAGAATAAATGAAAAAATATAAAATTTGTCTTATTAAAGGGGACGGTATCGGCCCTGAAATTATTGATGAAGCGGTTAAAGTGCTTGATGCGGTTGCATCATGCGAAGATTTTGACTTCAGCTATGAAGAGGCATTAATGGGCGGCTGTGCTTATGATATTACCGGAGACCCGCTTCCTCAAGCTACTATTTCCAGTGCCATGAACAGTGATGCGGTACTTTTTGGTGCTATCGGTGGTGAAAAATGGGATGCACTCCCTCGTGAAAAACGTCCTGAAAGCGGACTGCTTCGTTTCCGTAAAGAGCTGGGTGTGTTCGCCAATTTAAGACCGGCGGTAGTGTATGACGATCTCATCAATGCCAGTTCTTTAAAACCCGAAGTGGTTAAAGGGGTTGATTTAATGGTCGTGCGCGAGCTGATCGGCGGTATCTACTTTGGTGAGCCAAAAGGCAGAGAGGGCGATAAAGCATACAATACCATGGTTTACAGTCGCGATGAAATTGTTCGTATTGCCCGTGTTGCTTTCGATATTGCCATGGAGCGTGATAAACGTGTTTGCTCCATTGACAAAGCGAATGTGCTTGATGTATCGCAGTTATGGCGAGAAGTGGTCGAAGAAGTTGCCTCTGAATACCCTGAAGTCAGCCTGACGCATATGTATGTCGACAATGCCGCCATGCAGCTTATTCGTGATCCTCGTCAATTCGACGTTATGCTTACGGGGAATATTTTTGGCGATATTTTAAGTGATGAAGCCAGTATGCTTTCAGGCTCCATAGGACTGCTGCCTTCTGCTTCTGTAGGGAGTAAAATCGGTGTGTATGAGCCTATTCACGGTTCTGCACCCGATATTGCGGGTCAGGGCATCGCCAACCCTATTGCCACCATCTCAAGCGCCTCCATGATGTTACGTTATGCTTTGGGTGAGCAAGCAACTGCCGATAAAATCGATGCTGCAATCAAGCAGGCACTGACTGAGGGATATCGCACCAAAGACTTGGCACAGTTTGACGCTAAAGAAGTTTGCTCTACTTCGGAGATAGGTTCCATTATTGCCAACTATGCGGTGAAATGCAAATAGAACCATGCAGACACTAACGCTTGCCAATATCTATGAACTCCAAGGGCTCAAAACGGAGGCTTTGGAGATTTATAAAGAAATTTTACGACACGATCCCAATAACTCCGATGCCAAAATCGCTATTCGCCGGCTCAGCGGTATTCGCCGGAAATTTCTGGGCGTCAATGAAGAGATGAAGGAATTTTTTGTTACGATGGACGAGCGTGTAGAATATAATGAATTTGAAAGGTGGTTATTGCAGTTATGGAACTAAAAGATGTAATCCTCTCAACGCTTGCAGAAATGGATGATGCCGACAGTGATGTCTCCAAAGAAGAGACTGCAGTATCGCAGCAAAACAAAGAAGAGCTAACGCCTCTTGCAGAACATGATGAGCAACTCTGGTTAGAGAGTGTTCGGGAGCGACTTCTTGTTCTTTTTGAGGGATTTCAATCACCGAATAATGTTCAAATTGAAGCAAAAATTGATTTGTCATTAAACTTTTTAGAGTATCTACTTGCTACTATCGATACCCGTCTCGAACGCATAAAAGGTGATGCTGACCATGAAAACCTATAGAATACTTATTGACTCTCATGATGAAAAAGGCTTGGTCTATAAAATTTCAAGTATTTTCTTTAAATACAATCTAAATATTTTAACCAACAATGAGTTTGTCGACAGAGTTAACAACAAATTTTTTATGCGAAGCGTCATTACGGGAGATGTAGATACAGACGTATTGCAAAAAGAACTCCAAGAAGCACTTCCTGATGATGCTGCCATACAACTGATTGCTCCCAAAAAGAAGAACATTGTTTTAATGGCAACGAAAGAGTCACATGCGCTGGGAGACATCTTGGTGCGCTTTCATGACGGTGAGCTTGATGCCAACATTTTAGCTGTTGTTTCCAACTACAATATATTGCAATCTCTTGTTGAAAAGTTTGACATTCCGTTTATTCACTGCCCTCATGTTGATTTAAGCCGTGCTGAACATGAATCTAAAATTTTAGAGACACTGGCACAGTTTGAATCTATTGACTACATTGTCTTGGCAAAATACATGCGCATTTTAACGCCTCAATTTGTTGCGATGTATCCCAATAAAATTATCAATATCCACCACTCTTTTTTACCGGCATTTATTGGAGCAAATCCTTACAAACAAGCCTATGAACGCGGGGTTAAAATTATTGGTGCAACGGCACATTTTGTCAACAACAACCTGGACGAAGGCCCCATTATTTTTCAAGATGTTATTCATGTCAATCATGCTTACGATTGGAAAGAGATGCAACGAAGCGGCCGTGATGTCGAGAAAATTGTTCTCTCACGCGCACTGAAGCTGGCACTCGAAGATCGTATTTTTGTTTATGCCAACAAGACGGTAATCTTTTAATGTTTCACATCGTATTGGTACATCCGCAAATTCCGACCAATACGGGAGCTATCGGGCGCCTTTGTGTCAATACCGACACTACGCTACATCTTATTGAACCCATTGGATTTTCACTTGATGAAAAGGCTGTACGACGGGCAGGGCTTGACTACTGGAAGCTGCTGAAGCTCAAGGTTTGGAAAAGTTTTGAGGAGTTTTTAGAGGCAAATCCTCAGAGTGATCGCTTCTTTTTTGCTACAACAAAGACACAAACACCTTATTTCGAACAGCAGTTTAAAGCCGGAGACTTTCTCTTTTTTGGCAGCGAGACTTCCGGTATAAAAAGTTCTCTTCTCAATGCTTATGCAACCCAATGCATGACCATTCCTATGGGGAAAGAGGGTCGCAGTCTCAATCTTGCTATCAGTACCGGTATTATTCTTTATGAGGCAATCAGACAAAATTTCAATACCTACAGCAAGGATGTCATGTGAATCCCATTGTCGATACCATTATGTTAGTACTTTTTGTACTCTTTATGATCTTTGTTTTTCGTGGCTATCACCACCAAAAATATATACAACGCGAAGAAGAAGAGCGACAAAAAGACAAAGAGCGAAAATCTACAACGCCTGAGTCTCAACATAATTCACGAAAGCGTTAAAGCAGTTTTTCTGCAAGCACTTCAAGCGTATGTTCAAACCGCTCAAAGAGTGTTTCTGCCTGTTTTATAATTGTTGCCATCATTGACTCCTTTTTGTGTCGTTGGAAAAATTTTAGAGTATTTATGAAAATTATTAAATTAATATTGCAAAATGACATATTTTTATGGAATACTCCGCAAAATGTTTATGATACTGCTATTCCATTATTTTACATGTAGGAGAGCGCAATGAAGCCATTCTTAGATATTGTCGAGGAGATTAAAGATATTATCTCCATTGACTATAAAGGAAAAAAAGTTTTTGACAAAGACGTAGCTGATCTTCTGGGAATTTCACAAATGAACTTTGCTACCATGAAAAAAAGAAATAAAATACCGTTTCGCGAACTGCTTGATTTTTGCGCAAAACGCTCTATTGCTATTAACTGGTTGCTTTACAATCAAGCGCCGGAAAGTCTTATTGAAGCAACCAACAAGTTCTTTATGATACGCTACTTCAGTGATGTAAATGCATCTGCCGGCGGCGGCGGTCATACCGATAATGAAAATTATGAATCCCTTATGTTGTCGGAAAACTTTGTTATTACACTCGGAGGGGAGCGCGAGCTTAAAAATATTGAAGCTATCAATGTTTCGGGTGATTCAATGGAACCCACCTTCAGTTATCATGATATTGTTTTTTTAAATCGCTCCAAACAAGACATCTCCCGTGGCGGTATTTTTACCATTAATACCGAACATGGTCTTTTTATTAAGCGTATTCAAAAAAGAATTGATGGAAAAATTGATATAATTTCTGACAATAAAGAGTATCCTATACAGACTGTTTATCCTGAAGAAATTGAAGTTATCGGTCGTATTGTAGGACGATTTGGCGGTATTGATTGAAAAAGCAGCTGTTTGTCTTTTTTTCTCTTATTCTTATATTCGGAGGCTGCTCTTGTAAAAAAAGCAGCACACCTGTTGCCGACTTGCTTAACTATGCCCAAGAAAGCCGTGTTTACATAGAAAATATGCAGCCAAAAAAGGAGCTCTTAGCACTGCAGCGGCACTACAAGAAAGCCTACTTTACTCCATGGCACATGAGTGAACCTCCTGTTGCAAAATTTGAAGCCATGTGGGCATTCAGACGTTACAAGGCTTCAGAAAGCTATGGAGAAAACCTGCTGCCTATTGATCCCTCATGGTTTTCCACAATGGCACAGCAGGCTAATTTTGATAGCTTCGGGAGCGTGAATCGTTACGCTATAACACGACATTTTACACACTTACGTGCATTTCCGACTCATAAACCACTTTTTAGCAATCCTTTAAAAGCAGGGGAGGGTTTTCCTTTTGATTACATGCAAAACTCGGGTATTCATTCCAATGAGCCGCTTTTTGTATCACACTACTCTAAAGACGGTGCGTGGGTTTATGTTTTTACTTCCTATGCCAGCGGTTGGGTTCGCCGCCACAACATAACATTGCTGACTCAAGAAGCAACACAATCTTATGAAGCCAATAAATTTTTACATGTAACGCATGAGCACTTTCCACTTCATGACAGTAACGGTACCTTTCTAACGTATGCGCGCATTGGTATGATGCTGCCCTACCATGATATGAATGGTACGCACGTTACGGTTTCGGTCTATCATGAAAAGAGTTTGGTCCATAGCGTAATACCGCGTACTTCAGTCCACTGTGGTACAATGCGTCTTACCAGAGAAAATATGGTACTTCTTTTAAACCAACTTATTGGCAGAAAATACGGCTGGGGCGGTCTCTATGAAGAACGCGACTGCTCTTCGACGTTACGGGATCTTTTTGCTTCTTTTGGCATATGGTTACCACGCAACTCATCAAAACAGGCTAATATAGGGCGGGTGATCTCCTTGAAAGGACTCAATAAACACCGCAAACGCGAGCGTATTATTGCTGAGGGAGTACCTTTTGAAACGATTCTTTATCGACGTGGTCACGTGTTGCTCTATTTGGGAGTCTACAAGGGGAAAATTATGGTATTTCACGATACATGGGGAGTTCGTACACTCAATAATGGTATTTCCGGTAGAAAAATTATTGGTAAAACTGTTATTAGTACGCTGGATCTTGGCAAAGAACAACCTGACTATGATCCTCAGTATGCCCATTTGAAAAATTTAGAGAGCATGAATATTATTACACAAGAGCCCCGTACAATTACGCCTTAATATCCAACAGTGTCCCAAACATTTTGTCATCCGTTTTTATGGCGGTAATATTGCTTGACACAGAGGATTCTATGCGCATTTGATCGGTCATTTCAGTAGCTAAGTTTGTTTGACTCTGCAACGAGGCATTGATGCTCTGTTGAGAAAATGTAGCGCGAACACCGCCGTTACTTCCTGAATTGAGTGTCGTTTGCACCGGAGAAAATCCGTCACTGTTGACATTGGCTACATTAGCGGCACTGGCATTCATATAGGATTGATGTGCCATAACAGAAGAGAGATTTGAAGCGATCATTGAAATGCAACTCCTTATGGTTTAAAAATATTATAGAATAATTTTTCTTATGTATCCATTAGAATTTACATGTAATTTCGGGACCTGCCCGAAAAAGCGGTTAGTGCAGATCTGCGTTGAGCTTGATTTCACGCGTAGAGCGTTTGGCAACAATCTCGCCGGTGCGGGAGTCTTGACGAAAGTGCAAGCCGTTAAGTCCTGCCAGATCCTTACCTTTGAAAATCTCACCCGAAAGTGTTACCCCGGGATTGGCGCTATTGATCTTTTGAAGTTCTTCAGGAGAAATACCGACTTTGGTTCCTTCCAATATGGCCAATCCGGCATCGATAATACAGCCGTCACCTAAAGGAATGCCACATACCGAATTGGCGCCAAGAAGTGAATTTTTACCTACTGAAATAGGGTTGCCGTCGGTACCGCTAAGCACTCCGAGAATCGAAGCACCGCCACCGACATCGCTGCCGTCACCCACAATGGCAGAACTGGAAATTCTTCCTTCAACCATACTCACACCGGTAGTACCGGCATTGAAGTTAATGTAACTTGCTCCGGGCATTACCGTTGTACCGGCATGAAGCTGTGCACCGAAGCGTACTTTGGATGTCTCTAAAATTCGGGTATTGTCTGATGGAATAATATGTTGCAGAAAACGGGGGAATTTATCGACAAAATCAATGTGCGGGTAGGTATTTGAAAGTTTCAGTTCAATCTCAAATTCTCGTAACCAATCGAGTTCAATCGGTACGCCTGAAGACCATGCCACATTGGGCAGTGCTCCAAAAGCACCGTTAAGGTTAATGGAGCGCAGTGCTACTTTTGCCTGAGAAATAGCATAAAGTTTTAAATAGGTTGCTTCAACACTCTCGCATGGGGCATCGTTAAAGATAAAAACGACACGAAATCCACCTTCGCGGGACCCTTCATGTTTCAGTTGATTATAGAGTGCCGAAATCACTTGAATATTTTTGTGGGCATTGCCTACGGCTTCGTCGGCATACGGAGTAAAGGCATTAAGGCAGCTTTGTAAGAACTCAAGGTTAATATTACAGACCACTTCATTGGCGTTACAATCTACATGTATATTTTGCTCACGTAAAGCTTCAATAAAAATAGCGGCACTTCCGAAGTTTTCATTCCAGTTAATTAAAGGGTAGGTTGCCTGAAGGACTTTGTCGACATTAAGCTGTCCGTAATCGATACGGCAGATACCAAAAGCCAAAGGATCTTTATAGGCAGGTTTGGATGTTATAGTCTCAACACAGGCTTTAAATGCGTCGGCAGTTTCAATAATGTTCATGGGTGCTCTCTCTGGTAATTTTTTGGAATTTTAGCATAACATTTGAAATTACTTAAATTAAATAATAAATTTTATACGCTCTTTCAGGAGTCGTCTCCGGCATGTTATACTATGATATGAATAGACTGTATGGGACAATTTTATGACGGCAAAATGGCTAACACTGCTTCAAGACAACGACTATGTAGGTATTAAAAAATACCTCAAAGAGGGTGCTGACATTAACGAGCGTACGGAATCGGAAGAGAATGTCATCTCATGTGCTCTACGTTTTCGCTGCGATAATGACATTATTGAGCTTCTTGTTGAGCATGGTGCCGATGTGGATGGCTGCGACTCTGAAGGTGTCAGTGTCTTTGAGTGTGCTATAACCTACAATAACCTGGCCTTTGTGGAGTACATGATTGCACGAGGCATCAATGTCAACGAGACCAAACGAAAAAGTGGATTTACGCCACTAATGGCAGCGACCTGTTACGGTAGAGTCAAAATGCTAGAGCTTATTTTACAAGCAGGAGGCGACAAGGAGCGTCTTGACAACCGAGGTTACAGTGCTTATGATTTTGCGCGTAAAATGCAAAAAAAGAGCATGCTAGCCCTGTTGGAGCATGAAGAAAATACCTAAAGTATTTCATAGGCAATCTTTTTTGCTTGCAATACCCGCTGAAACTCTTCAAACACCTGATTTAAAGTATTCGCGTCACGTGACGATAACGAGAGTTCGACACGAGGCAATCCTTGACGCAGTATAGGCAGTGAGGAGAGTTCAATGCTCTCCGGTAGCATTTGCATGGTTGTAATGAGGGTATTTTCGCTGGTATCGGCTATGAGTGTTTTACGATATGTTGTTTTCGCCCGAGGAAGATAATTTTTAACGGCTTCTTCAACCATAGGGTGTGCCATTTCCGGAAATCCCGGAACAAAGAAGAAACGCCTTTGGAGGGCAAATCCTGACATGTTGTTAATCGGATTGTATAACAAGTGCGCACCTTGGGGAAGATATGCCATCTGAATGCGGTGCGGATATGCGTCATCACCAAAACGTTCTTTAATGTCATGAGCAAATTTCGGGTGCTCTGCAAGAGGCTGCTGCGTAAATACGTGTGCGGCTATTTGACGGGTAAGATCATCGGGAGTCGAACCGATACCGCCAAAACTGAACATGACCGATGTTGTATCGGAGCGAACCAGAGTAAAGATATTTCGAATAAGTTCCGGATCATCTTTTATGCTGAATGACGCATACAGCGTATGTCCCCACTGTTGCAACAGATGTTTCATAAAATTAAAATGTTTATCTTCGCGTCTTCCGTTTAAAATTTCCGTACCGATAATAACAGCATAAATATTCATTGGTATCCATGATTTACATGTAATTTTAAAGTATTATAGTAAAATTACGGCTCAAAAGGAATATTATGACCCATGCACAACAACTCTATAAACTACTCGAAGAGGAGGTCATTGCCGATGTCGAAGACCATATTGACTACCTCTATGATCTCATTGCCAAAAAAAAAGCAACGCAAGAAGATACCGATGATCTTAAAGAGGCGCAGATGATTTTAAAAGAGTTTAAAGAGACACTCGTAGAAATTAATAATGGCGACATGAGTGAATCGGAGTGCCTGGAGCTCATTGAAGAGCTCGAGCAGATGCGCTCACTTGAAGAAGATTAAAATACTTTAGAGCCGTTATTGAATCACAAACTCTGTAAAATAGACATTGTTGATACGTCCGTCACGAAGACGTAAATTGAGCTGATCGGTAATCTGCTCTTTGAGTTTGTCCTTGCCTTTGGCCGTAGAGATCTCATCGAGAGACTTCGAGGAGAGCAGACGAATAATAATATCGCGTATGACTGCTTTTTTATTGTCGAGTTCCGCAGCAAGTTCTTCACCGTCGATTTCAAGATTCATCTCTACTTTAAGATAGCGTCTGCCGCTGTCGGAAAGCAAATTGACGGTAAACGTATCCATCGGAAACATCAGACCAATTTCCGTAAAAGGCCGTACGTTTCCCGACCCTCCTGAGGAGCGCTGTGCCTGATTCACCTGTTTCTCTTGAGCTGCCGGAGCATTTTGCGCGGCACTCTCATCATCGCCGCCACTCATTAAAATAAAGGCTACCGCACCCACCAAAATAACTAAAATGAGCATGACAATCACAATAATGAGCATCAATGAACTCGATGACTTCTTTTGCGGCGTACTGCTCTCTTGAACCTCTTCGCCTGTCTCTTCAGCCATGATATTTCCTTCTTTTAATGTAATAATGTTATTCTAGCATTTTTATCTATGCAGACAGGGTTTCAGTTGATACTATCTGCTTAGTTGCTATAATATCGGCAATACAAAGGAATTCATTATATGATTGAGAGCATTTTAAGTTTTTTTGGGCGTCCTTTTGTCTCAGTATATAACCAAAGCATGGGTTTTGGTGCCTATTTATTGTTTCAAATAAAGCTTTTTCCAAAACTTCTTCTGTTTTTTAGACGTTTTAAATTGCTTATTGTGCAACTAGAAACCATTGGTTACGGAACATTGGGTGTCGTCACGTTAACGGCAATCTTTACCGGTATGGTGGTAACCATTCAGCTCTATAACGGCTTTCATGACTTTGGCGTGGAGACCTTTATTGGCTATACGGTCTTTATCTCCATTACCAAAGAACTCGGACCGGTCTTTGCCACATTAATGCTTATTTCACGCTCCATCAGTGCTATGGCAGCAGAGCTTGGAACCATGCGCGTAACCGAACAGATTGATGCCATTGACATTCTAGGCGTTGACTCAAAACAGTATCTCATTGTGCCGCGCATAGTTGCCACAACCATCTCATTGCCTATTTTGGTACTATGGTTTGATGTGGTTGCTATTGGCAGTGCGTACTTCGTCTCTACTTCGGTATTGGGTGTTAATGCCCATGCCTACCAAGACACCATCATGCGTTTGGGTGAATTTAGCGATATCGGTACGGGTGTTGTGAAAGCGGCAGTATTCGGATTGATTGTCAGTACCATCGGCAGCTATATCGGCTACAACTCATCCGGAGGGGCCAGAGGAGTAGGGCAGGCAACCATTAGTGCGGTTGTCTATTCTGCTATTGCACTGTTTGTAGCAAACTATTTTCTCTCGGCTCTGTTTTTATACCTAGGGTACTAAACAACTTATGCCAACGGCTTAAATTCATAATGTTCCGGATCATAGTACTCAATACTGCCGTTCTCAATATTGTAGTACCATCCGTGGATATAAATAGTTTCATCATCCAGACGTTTTTTAATATAGGGGTAGGTGAGGAGGTTGTCTATCTGTGACACAATAGAGAGCTTTTCCGTAACCCGCAGAAGTGCTTCCTTGTCACCGTCTTTACCATGAGTCAACAGCGCCATTGATTTGGCTTTTTCACCCAGTTGCAGCCATTTTTTTGTATGTATAAGCGATGGATCGGAAATGGGTTCATACAGTGCTTTACACGCCCCACAGTGGCTGTGACCGCAAATGATGATTTCAGAAACCTTCAAAACGGAAACTGCATACTCAATGCCCGAAGCCGTAGCATGAAAGTCTTCATCAGGCTTATAAGGAGGCACAAAGTTACCGACATTACGAATGACAAACAGATCTCCCGGTTTGGTTTGCACCATGAGATCAGGAATGACACGAGAGTCTGAACACCCGATAAAAAGCGCTTTAGGATGCTGCCCGTTTTCAACCAAACTCAACAGATCTTCTTCATGTTTTTTAAAGTAGGCACGCTGGAAGAGTGCATTGCCTTCGGCATACTTAGCAAGTTTCATAGTCACCTCAATAGCTAAAATTGCACTATTGTAACACACTAAAGAGACAAAATGATTTTCTCGGAAGACTCTTTTTTAATCACATGAAGTGATGTTGAGTTTTTTCATGATTTGATCAAATACTTTGCCTGCTTCACGATCGTTGTCATCATGATACTCAATGACCAGCACTTTTCTACCGTTGGCAATATTGCTGGTATACATTTGTGGCGTCAGATCACATAACGCAGTCATCTCCTCGACAACATCGTTAATTTTTTGATACTCTTCGTCTGTAGCGTAGGCCAAAGAGAGTTTACTATAGCGCTCTTCCGAACGATACTCTGCATCAATAGAACAGATAGACATACATGCCCTTTATATTGTTTTGATGAAATTTTACATGTAAATTAATTACAAAGAGATTACATCCACTCAATTAGCTTGGTAACTTCATCAACACTGTAGCATTTTAACCCATAGCGCTCTTTGGGTTTTTTTGAGGTGAGTACTTTGGTGATCCCTTGAAGTGACGCCTCTTTAAGACGTTGATCCAAGCTGAACACCTCTCTGACATCACCCACCAAAGAGACTTCACCGATAAATACGGTCTCTTTGGAGACGGCACGGTCACGAAAACTGCTGATAATGGCCGCCAATACCGCTAAGTCTGCCGAAGTCTCATTAATCTTAATGCCGCCGGTAATGTTAATAAAGACGTCGTAATGATTTAAGGGCAGTTCAAGCTTTCGCTCCAAAAGGGCTAAAAGCATGGTTAAGCGATTGGTATCGAATCCGGTAGACGAACGCTTTGGGTTTGAAGCATGCGACTCACTTACCAGTGCCTGTACCTCAAGTATCAGTGGGCGTGACCCCTCCATCACCACACTCAGCGCCGAGCCGCTTTGGGCTCTGCTTTTATCAAAAAAGCGCGAAGCAATATCTTTTGCCGAAACCAGCCCCTCTTCTTTCATCTCAAAAACACCGATTTCACTGGTTGGCCCAAAGCGATTTTTAAAACCGCGCAACACCCGTAATTCCTGAGAGCTGTCTCCCTCAAAATAGAGGACGGTATCGACCATATGCTCCAAAACCCGAGGTCCGGCAATCGCACCTTCTTTGGTAATATGACCAATAATGAAGACGGCAATTTGACGCTCTTTGGCAATGCGCATTAACTCAAATGTAATCTGCCGTACTTGAGTGACCGATCCCGGGGCTGAACTGACTGCATCGGAATAGAGCGTTTGAATGGAATCAATAATGAGGCATTCATAATTTTCATGATGCAATGCGGTCATTACCTCCTGCAGTTTGATTTCACTTAGAAGGTAGAGTTCCTTGGCATTGGCCTGGAGACGATTGGCACGCAGTTTCACCTGCCCTTTAGACTCTTCACCCGTAACATACAGTACTTTGCGCCCTGTCTGTGCGATATTGGCACCGATTTTTAATAACAGCGTTGACTTTCCTACGCCCGGACTTCCGCCGATCAGTGTCATAGAACCCGGAACAACACCACCGCCGAGCACTAAGTCCAGTTCAACGTCATTGCTTGAAAAACGGGTAATATCATCTTCGTCAATATCAATAATACGTTGCGCTTTCGTATGACTGTGCAGCGTCGATAGCGCACTCTCTTTTAAGACCTCCTGCTCGCTTTCACTAAGCTCGACAAGAGAGTCCCATGCCCCGCAGTTAGTACACTTCCCCATCCATTTAGAGGCGGTAAATCCACAATGCTGACACTCAAATAGAGAGGATTTTTTTTTAGCCATAGCTACAGTTCATCAATATTGTAGGATCGCACGATAGAGCCGTCGCGCTCAAGAATCTCATAGTGTCCCGTCGCCTCGTTTTTGGCAAAACGGTATTCGTTCCATGTGCTCTGTTCCCGAACAAAATGTTTTGAAAGCAGATCGAATCCATCATCGTGTATGCGCTTATTGAGCCGTTTCATCTTCTCTTCAAAACTGATGTGTACCGTATCGTCTTCGCTGAGATCTGTCACCTGCGGTGAGACTTCATCATCATCAAAATAGATAATATCAAGCAGACCGGAGACAAATTCATATTTGTCAAATACCAACAGATGTTCAGGCTGTTCACCGACACCAATATAGAGAATCGGTATTTTGAGTTCATAAGCAATACTAAAGAGTGAACCGCCTCGTGCGGTGCCGTCAAGCTTGGTAATAATAATGGCGTCAATATCGATCATCTCATGAAATGCTTTGGCTTGAGCTATAGCCGAACTGCCTTGAGTTCCGTCAAGCACTAAAATTTTTCGATGCGGTGCGCCGCTATGCGCCTTATTGCAAATACGCACAATTTTTTTGAGTTCATTGGCAAGATTGGTTTGTGTATGTAACCGTCCTGCCGTATCAATAATGACATGCTCAAACCCTTTCGCTTTTGCGGACTCAATCGCATCAAAAGCAACAGCTGAAGGGTCGTGTCCCTGCCTGGAAGAGACTATAGGAATATCCAGACGTTTGGCCCATTGATCCAGCTGTTCAATTGCCGCGGCACGAAACGTATCGGAAGCACCCAAAATAACCCGATCACCCTGATTCTTATAGCGTGATGCCAACTTGGCAATGGTTGTGGTCTTACCTGCACCGTTCACGCCGATAATCAGGTCGACACACGGAAGCTCCATATGTTCGGGTTCCTTGTAGTCTGAATAGGCGAGCGTGGTTAAGAGCTTGGATTCAAGCTGCTCACGGCTTACCTCGTCCGTATAGATCTCTCGTAAAATAATCTCGACAAGTTCATATTCCACATCGGTTTCAAGCAGAATGTCTTCCAGTTCATCTTTAGAAATTTTAAGTTTTTTTTTCGGTGCAATGTGTTTAATGGCCTCGGCGGTTTTGCCAAGCCCTTTGTTGATAAAACCAAACATTTACATTCCTAACGCATGTTTAATGTCACTCTCTATCATCTCTTCGGGAATTGCACCCACATAATGGGTCACATATTTGTTGTCTTTAAACATCAACATCAGCGGAATAGGAAACCCTTGACCGGCGTTTACCGATGCAGCCAGAGCATTTGCCAAAGCTCTGTTATCTTTGGAATTAACAATACTGTAGTCAGCCCCATAAGTCTGTTTCCACTCTTGAAGTATCGCATTAGTCGGATTCTCATCAACCGGAACGGCTATAATTTTAAAGGTATCGTGATATTTTTTTTGCAGACGCGTTAAATGCGGTGCTTCGGCACGACACGGCGGACACCATGTTCCAAAAACATTAAACAGTACCACTTTGCTTCCCGCTCCTTGCAATATAAAATTGTTTGCCTCTTTCGTCACCGTAAAGGTTTCACCATCAAGACTTTGCAGCTCAAAACTACTCTGAGCAACCATACTATTGGCCTCTTGTGTTGCAGACTCTGCTTCTTTTTTTGTATCGCTACAGCCACTGAGAAACAGAAGGGACAGTGCTGAGCATAGTAGCGCTCTTTTAAGCATAAAAAACCTTTTAATCGATAAAATATGAGAAATTATATCGAAAGAATTTTGATGAAAGCAGAATTTCGACAATATTGTCTTAAAAAACTTCGCACACTTCCCTCACACAACAAGCGGTATCGGGATTACCGGCTTAACAGCGCTTTAACAGCCATTCTTAAAAAATTACATGTAAATTCTGCGCTCTTTTACTGGCCGCTGCCTTTTGAGGCTGACATACGTGCCAGCGTGAAACGTTCACGAAAAAAAATGCATGTTTACCTGCCGTTTATGGTGGGTGAAAGTTTCAAGATGGTACCATTTAGATTACCGCTTAAGCGCAAGACCTTTGGTCTGTTGGAGAGTGGAAATACAACTAAAATTATAAAAAATATTGATATTGCAATTGTACCTGCGATTGGTGTAGATGCCGATGGCAAACGAATAGGTTTTGGAAAAGGGATGTACGATCGTTTCTTTCCCACATTAAAAAAGAGACCCTTTACTATTTTTATTCAATCCGAACTGTGCTATAGCAAACACGCTGTAGGCGATGCGTTTGACATTGAGTGCGATCTGTTACTGACACCCAGACGGTGCGTTGCGATGAAGAGGATACGAGATGCTAAACGAGATACTCTTAGGGGGAGGAATTTCCACTTTAAGCGGCGTCATCGGCTTTTTCATTTCTAAAAAAATAACTCATGCAAATTTCGAAGTTTATATTGAGCAGGCCAAAGCCAAGGCTAAAGCTATTGAGAATGAAGCAGAAATAATACTGCATCGCTCCAATGCCAAAGCTCAGGAAATTGAAGCAGATGCACAAAGACGTTATGAAGAGGCGAGCAATGCGGCTAAAAAAGATTTAGCCGACCGCGAAAACAAACTGATTAAAAAAGAGCATGATTTCTACAATTTTAAAGAGCGCGAAGAAGAGCGCATACGTAACGAATACAATGCCGCAACAAGTAAAACGCTCTCGCTTGAACGTCATGAAAAAGCACTTGAAATTCTAAAAGCAGATTATCAAAAAAGAGTGGATGACGTTATCCATGTTCTTGAAGGTGCCTCCGGACTTACCAGAAACGAAGCCAAGAAAATTCTTCTTGAAAAAGTGGAAGAGCAGTCAAAAACAGAGATTGCCCACATTGTACGACGCAGCGAAAATGAAGCGAAAGAGCAGGCAAAACGAAACGCCAATTACATCTTGGCACAGGCAACATCACGCTATGCCGGTGAATTTGCGGCCGAACGACTCATTAACAGTGTGCGTTTAAGCGACGATGAGCTTAAGGGTCGCATTATCGGCAAAGAGGGGCGCAATATTAAAACACTTGAGATGCTTTTGGGCGTTGACATTATTATTGATGAAACTCCCAATGCCATTCTCATCAGCAGTTTTAACCTCTACCGACGCTCTGTTGCTACCAAAACCTTGGAGCTGCTCATTGAAGACGGACGTATTCAACCGGCACGTATTGAAGAAATTTACACCAAAGTATGTGATGAGTTTGAAGAAGGCATCTTAGCAGAAGGCGAAGAGATTCTTCTGGATCTTGGAATTCATGGCGTTCACCCTGAACTTATTAAACTTTTGGGCAAATTGCGCTACCGTGCAAGCTATGGACAAAATGCTTTGGCGCATACGTTGGAAGTAGCCCACTTGGCCGGTATGATGGCATCTGAAATGGGTGGCGATGCGAAGCTTGCCAAACGCGCCGGGCTTTTTCATGATATTGGTAAAGCGTTGACCCATGAACATGAGGGAAGTCATGTCGATCTTGGCGTTGAAGTCTGCAACCGCTACAATGAAGACGCCGTTGTTATTAATGCCATTTATGCCCATCACGGATTTGAAGAGATAAAAAGTGTCGAATGTGCTGCTGTTTGTGCCGCCGATGCCCTCTCTGCCGCGCGACCGGGTGCCCGTCGTGAGGTACTTGAAAGTTTTTTAAAGCGGGTTACGGAGATTGAAGAGATTGCCTCACGCCGCGATGGCGTCAAACAGGCATATGCTATTAATGCCGGTCGAGAACTGCGCGTTATGGTCAATGCGGAAGTGATCAATGATGATGCCGCATCCCTTCTTGCCAAAGAGATTGCCAAAGAGATTGAGCAGAAAGTACAATATCCCGGAGAAATCAAAGTGAACGTGATTCGAGAGAGCCGAAGCACCGAATTTGCACGTTAACACTTTCTTAACAATTGGATGCTGTTTTTGTTCTATTATATTTTACAAGGTATAATCCCTTTCCTAATTGACAAATTGACAAAAGGACACTGATGCGACAACAAAGCTTTTTTCTATTGAGCTTCGTTTTTTTAATGGGTTGCGCTACAACACAATCTCCTGTAAAACCGCATTCTCCCGCTGTTTTCAATGCACCCGTACCGCTCAGGGTCATCGAAGAGAGCAAGCCGTTTTCCTTGGAAAATGTTGCTCTGGAGCCAAAATCGACACCTCGTGATATCAACACAACTACCCATTCAAAACAGGCAACAGCTCCTAAGAAAACGCTTACCAAAAAATCCAAACCTAAAAAAATGGCAACAAAAAAATCAAAAGTTAACAAAGCGGTTGCATCCGTAAAAAGAAAGCATCCTCACAAAAAATCTAAAAAAAAGCCCGTGGCTATAGCCAAAAAGACAACAATAGAAAAAGTCGTCTCCTCATCCAACGACAAACTTGTTATCGGCTCGGTTGAGACGGTGCGTATTATTCCGGGGAATATGATTGCATCGGCTCGTGTGGATACGGGAGCAAAAACCACCTCATTGCATGCTGTTAATATGCAGACCTTTGAGCGAGACGGTCGAAAATATGTGCGTTTTGCTCTGAGCGACGATGAGAATGCACTAACCATTGAGAGACCTATTTGGAAGTGGGTGCGGATTAAACGTCACGGTGAAAAATCACAACGCCGGCCGGTTATTAAATTACGCATTGTTCTTGGGGACAATGATCAGCTGGTTGCTGTCACATTAACCGATCGCGGAAAGTTCAAAAACCCTGTTCTCATCGGCCGCAATTTTTTACGCAACATCTATATAGTCGATGTCTCAAAACAGCAGACCTGTACACCTAAAGAGTATCGAAAATAATGCTCTCTTCCCGTCTGCAAATACGACTTATTGCACTGGTTTTGGCTCTGATCGGTTTCTCGATCACATGGTATAAGGTAGATGTATTGGGTATTCCGATCTATCCGCACGACAAGCGTTCGGTTTACAATATCGGCGCGGAGATTTCATTTATCGGTCAGCACGAAAGCGCTTTAATATCTATGGCCATACCGCCCAAGCAACAAGGCATACGAATTCTCTCTTACGATGCCACATCGGCCGATTTCGGTTTTACAACCGCCCAAACAGCAAACGGCAAGCGGGCTGAATGGTCAAAACGTATGGTTGATGGCAAGCAGCGTCTTTTTTACTCTATTGATGCCATTATTGATTCACATGCCAAAGAGGAAGAAGAAAACACTCTTGACATGCAGCTGGAAGAAGAGACTCTTTCTGATTATACCAAGCCTGTCCTCAATGCGGCACAAACACTTTTAAAAGATATTCACAATCACTCTGCCGATGCACACTCTTTTACTGCTCTGCTGATCCAGCACTTTAATGCCGATGCTCCGTCACAAACCGTTAAAATGCTGCGTACGCAAAACAGTGACGATATGTTAAATCTGCTCTATCGACTATTGCGTTATGAAGGCATTACCGTACGTAAAATTCGCGGACTTTACCTGGGAGAGACTCAGCACAATCAATCACTAATACCGATGCTCGAAGTATATAGCAATGAACGCTGGCAGCTTTTTGATTTAAAAGAGGGTAAAATTCCTCGTGCAGCAAACTTTTTTGTCTGGCAAAAAGGCGGAGTCTCACTGCTCGATGCCATCGGCGTCAAAGAGTCCAAAATTACTTTTTCGGTCAGTGAACATCGGGTACCCGCCGGTCAGATTGCCAAACATGAAAAGATGTTAAAAGAGGCGCCTCTTTTGAACTTCTCGCTCTTTTCACTGCCGGTATCACAGCAAAACTCTTTTAAGCATATTTTGCTGATTCCCATAGGAGCCTTGGTTGTTGTCTTTTTACGCATACTGGTCGGGTTACGTACATCGGGAACCTTTATGCCCATTTTAATTGCATTGGCATTCATGCAGACTTCGCTGATTGTCGGACTCATTATGTTCTTGGTTATTGTCGGATTCGGCTTGCTGATACGCTCCTATTTGTCCCACATGAATCTACTCTTGGTCGCACGAATATCAGCCGTGGTTATTGTGGTCATTGCCATTATGTCCGTAATGAGTATTTTAAGTTACAAATTAGGACTTGACGAAGTATTAAGCATTACCTTTTTTCCTATGATCATTTTGGCGTGGACCATTGAGCGCATGTCTATCTTATGGGAAGAAGAGGGGGCTAAAGAAGTTTTCATTCAAGGCGGCGGTTCACTCTTTGTTGCTACATTAGCCTATTTCGCAATGAGCAATACTCTGGTAGGGCACCTGACATTTAATTTTCCGGAACTGCTCTTTGTGGTACTGGCTATTATTATTATGCTAGGAACGTACAGCGGCTACCGCTTAAGTGAATTAATGCGCTTTAAGTCGATGGTTTAACATGTTTTTTGCCAGTCCATTCGCTCTAAAGCGCCGCGGTATTTTAGGAATGAATCGACGGAATGTTGAGTACATCGGCAAACTCAATAATCGAAAAAACTTTCCTTTGGTTGACAACAAGCTCAAAACCAAACGTATTGCAGAAGCGGCAGGTATTGCCGTACCCAAACTCTTAGATACAATCAAAAATCAGTCTGAACTCAAAAAGCTGCATGAGCGCTTGGAGCAATTACGTACTTTTGTGGTGAAACCGGCACAGGGGAGTGGAGGCAAAGGCATTTTAGTGATTGTCCATCGGGAGGGCGATGACTTTGAAAAACCAAACGGAGAGCATCTCAGCCTTGAAGAGATTCATCATCATATCTCCAATATTTTAAGCGGACTCTACTCTTTGGGTGGGAAAAATGACGTGGCAATGATTGAAAGCCTGGTAGAATTCGATCCCATTTTTGAGCACTACAGCTTTGAAGGTGTTCCCGATATTCGGGTGGTGCTTTACAAAGGGTTTCCGGCAATGGCAATGCTGCGCTGCTCAACATCCATGAGTGACGGTAAGGCCAACTTGCACCAGGGGGCCATCGGAGTAGGAATCAGCATGAAAGACGGTAGGGCGCTCAATGCCGTGCAATATGACCGACCTGTTATGCATCACCCCGATACCAAGCATGACTTTTCAACATTACGAGTTCCTCACTGGGAGCGGATTTTGCATCTGGCCGCCTCGTGTTATGATATTACCCATTTGGGGTATCTGGGGGTTGATATTGTACTCGACAAAAAACTGGGACCTCTCATTCTTGAACTCAATGCACGTCCCGGACTGGCCATACAAATTGCCAACGATGAAGGAGAGCTGCCCCGATTTGATCTGATTGACACGCAAGAGAATACGTTAAGTGTTCACGAGCGTGTCGCTTTTTCTATTGAACATTTTTAATGTTCATCCTCATTAATCTCTGAATCATCATAGGGATCGAGATGAATAATAGAGTGTACCTCTTTGTCCGGAAACAGCTCTTTCAACTGACGTTCAATATCATCACTGACCAAATGCGCATCGTAGAGTGAAATACTGACATTAAAGACAATATGTACCGAGATAAAAATATCCGAACCCGATATTCGTGTTTTTAGAAAATGGTAATCTGTAATACGTTTTTCATGCTCAAGCAGTGTTTTGATTTTCTCGACATCTTCCTTCTCTAATGCTACATCAAGCAACATAAGCACCCCTTCTTTAATAATAGGGTAGGCTGAATAGATCATGTAAAATGCAATAGCAATACCAAGAATCGGGTCAATAATGCCAAACGACGTCACTGAAATAAGAACCAATGCAAGTAAAATAGCGGCATTGGTAAAAAGGTCGGTTTTGTAGTGCAGGGCATCGGCACGAATAACCATATTGTCAGTTTTTTTAGCGACATGGTTTAGGTAGGCAACCAGAGCAGCTGTAATGACTATTGATACGATCATCACTACTATGGAAGTATTGAGATATTCTGTTTCACGGGCATGAATGATTTTCACCAAGGCCTCATACAAAATAAAGAGACCCGATAACGAAATAATCGTGCCCTCAATAACAGAAGCCAACGGCTCAATTTTACTGCGTCCAAAATTGAATTTGTCATCAGCCTCTTTCTCAGAGTTATGCAGAGCAAAAAAGTTAAACATCGAAACAGAAAGGTCAAGCAGTGAATCAATAGCCGAAGCAAGGACGGCAACCGAGCCGCTCATAATTCCGACAATCATCTTCATCATCACTAGCACCGTTGCAGTTGCCATCGAGACCACGGTTGCTTTTTTTTCTAAACGCATACAATACCTTTACTCAAATTGTCGCATTCTAGCATGTTAATAATTAGAGTAAAATCTATCGGTGTCATATCGGTGATGCACTCCAAAAACGAGACCCAGACTTAAAAAAATTCGTGCTGTCGGTTTGTAATTATTTTCGGCACGAAACATTAATGAAGGAGCCGCTTCATAATAGAGCCATCGTTTATAAAAAGTATTGTGGTAGTGAAAACCCACTTTGTAATATGCAATATGAAATGCCTGCCGGTAATTTTCTAACTTATACAGACTGATATCGGTATAGATGTTTTTACGTTCGGATATCAACTTATGAATACGAAGCGTATGGGTGAGCTCATTGGTATACGCCTCGTCGCGATAGCGATAACTATTGAGCAGCTGCAGTTTTGTTGTTCCGTTAATAAAATACCCCAAGTTAATCTCAAAGCGATTATCTACATGTAAATTAAGAAAGTATTTCAAACGATTAAGGAACGTTACATGCCAAGTATTGACATAAAGTTGCTTTCGCAAGGTGAGGCCTATATAAGGATCTAGCTTTGCATTATTAATCTTAAGACCGGTTGTCATATTGGCATTGACCAGTTTTCTATCGTATGAAAAATACTCCAATCCTAAAAGATAGTTACTCTGTATCGGAAGATCTGCAATATTTCCGCTGTCATCAACCGAATCGCTATTGCTAAAATCTTCAAAAGAGAGCTGTAGTTTTTTGGAGGTTTGGGGCAATTTAAGTGCTATACGCACCTTGAAACGATACTCTGCATCACGATTGTCTTCGAACACCATAAAAGGAGAGAGTTCCAGCGATGTTTTTTTTGTGCTCTCCTTGTAGCGATGGCTGCTATTGGTATCGGAAAGAAACCGGTCGATAGCCTCGGAATACTGATGCAAGAATCCGGTAATATCGTGATGGTACCGGTCATAATTAATAAGCATCTTATTGGAAATATTAGAATCAGCATACAATGTGAGCCATAATAATATTATAATTAGATACTTCATAAGGTATTTTAACAAAACTGGAGGCAATGTGGACTTAGATACAATTCGACAAGAGCGTAAGAAATGGATGGGCTGGAAAAATATTGCTCCCATACAGCATGCGCTTGACAATCTTCCTGAAATTCAGGCACGCCTGATTATTTCCGATACCATTACGCTTGAAAGTAATGAGGATCTCAATCTTGAAGCAGTGACGAGTGTGGCCAGAATGATGATGCCGTGGCGCAAAGGTCCGTTTAAGATTTTTTCACTGTTTATCGACAGTGAATGGCAAAGTCAGATAAAATATAATATACTCCGTCCGCATTTCAACCTGCATGGAAAACGGGTTGCCGATATTGGCTGCAATAACGGTTACTATATGTTTCGCATGCTCGAAGATCAACCGAAGCTTCTTGTTGGTTTTGATCCGTCTCCACTGTACAAACTGCAATTTGAACTGATTAACCGTTTTGCCAAAACCGATATTGTTTATGAACTGCTCGGCGTGGAACATCTGCCGTTTTACGAAAAAAAATTTGACCTGATCTTTTGTCTGGGAGTACTCTATCATCGAAGCGACCCTGTCGGCATGCTCAAAGCACTCTATAAAGGTTTGGATACTCACGGTGACGTCATTTTAGATACGTTTATGATTGAGGGCGATGATGAGGTCTGTTTAACACCCAAAGGGAGCTATTCTAAAATCCCCAACATCTATTTCATTCCTACTGTTAACGCCCTGAAAAACTGGTGTCTGCGCGCCGGTTTTAAAACATTTAATCTACTGCATACCAGCGTCACACAACCGGATGAACAGCGTAAAACAGAGTGGATTGACGGGGAGAGTCTTGAAAATTTTCTCGATCCTGACGATACTACTAAAACCATAGAAGGCTACCCGGCACCGAAGCGTGTCTATGTTAAATTAAGCAAATAAGGAATTAATGTGTCCGATGAAGAACAGAGTCATACAGAAGCATCTAATGCACACGAAGAGATCCAGCTTCAAACACACCTAAAAATCAATCAGGCACTCAGCGGCGACATTGAGGTGCTGCAAAAAGGGTATGCCAAGATTGTTTTAAGTACTACCGAAGAGATGCGGGCCGACGAGGCCGGTTTGGTTCACGGCGGTTTTATTTTTAGTGCCGCCGATTTTGCCGCTATGAGTGCCGTCAATGACAAAAATGTTGTTCTTGCTGCAAGCACCTGCCAATTTTTAGCACCGGTTCGCGTCGGAGACAGCGTCATCTTTGAAGCACAAGTACGTCACAAAGAGGGGCGCAAGCGTAATGTACATGTAAAAGGCTACAGCTCGGAGATTAAAGTATTTGAAGGAGAGTTTAAAACTGTGATCACAGAGCATCACGTTTTAAACCTTTCGTTACTGCAAAATTCTGAAGCGCTAAGCGACTAAATAGCACGTAGCCAATAGGGTACATTGCGTTGTTCTTTGGCAATAGTTGTCGTTCCGCCATGGCCGGGATAGACCGTTTTATCGTAAGGTATGGTTGCAAAACGTTTGAGACTCTCTTTCATGGCATTGACATCGGAGTAGGGAAAATCCACCCTGCCGATGGAATTTTCAAAAATAAAGTCACCGCTAAACATGGCATCTCCAATCTCAATTGTTGAACATCCGGGGCAGTGGCCCGGAAAGTGACGAAATACTACAGTGATTCCCTCAATATCCATGTTGGCATCGCCATCAACTTCCACATCGGGAAACGAATGAGGAAGATCAGGCATAAAAGTACTGTTTTGTAGTAAAAAAACATCATCTTTAGGCGTATACAGAGGAATATTGAGTTTCTCTTTGAGTTCTTGATTGCTCCAGACATGATCAAAGTGTCCGTGCGTGTTTAAAATGGCAACCGGATTGGTAACATGACGCATGACCCACGACGTCGCATCAACACCCGGATCAATAATAATATCTTTCCCTTTCGTACTCACAATATAACAGTTGGTCTGATAGGCACCCATAGGTTCCGCTTGTATTCTCATCATATCTCTTTTTTTAAAGAATTGTAACAAATTAATTCAAGCAAACCAATTTGTAATGAAAGTTTGATATAATATTTTTTATTAAATTTATTTTCAGAAATCAGGATTGATGCCGTTGCAAAAATATGCACTCTTAACACGTTACCTTGTCGCCTTTTTGAAAAATGAGGTTGAAAAGACCGGTTGTAATCATGTTGTTGTAGGACTCAGTGGCGGTATAGACTCTGCTGTGGTAGCCGTTTTGGCGCAACAGGCGTTTGGAGATCGGCTTTTATGTGTCAAAATGCCTTCGCACTATTCTTCAAAAAGTTCCCTTGAGGATGCTGCGTTATTATGCCAACAATTTCAGATACGATCCGTTACCAAAAGTATTGAGCCGCTGTTGCGAGCTTATGAAAAAACCGAAAAGATGAACAGTTTACGTACAGGAAATTTCTCTGCTCGGATGCGTATGGCACTACTTTTTGACATCTCTGCGCAAGAGCATGCTCTGGTTATTGGAACGAGCAACAAAAGTGAACTAATGCTGGGTTACGGGACCCTGTACGGCGATCTTGCCTCAGCGCTTAATCCCATCGGCGATCTTTACAAAAGTGAGATTTTCGAATTTGCACGCTATCTGAACATTCCCGATACTATTATTAAAAAACCTCCAAGTGCCGATCTTTGGGAAGGTCAAAGTGATGAAGAAGAGATTGGCTACAGCTATGACATTCTGGATGTTGTCTTAAAAAAATATGTTGAAGAACGCTCATCAAAAGAAGAGCTGCTGCAAGAAGGATTTGACAAAGAGCTGGTAAATATGATAATTTCAAGAATCTACAAGAATCAGTTTAAAAGGAAAATGCCTATTATTGCAAAAGTGACTTCGCGTACTCTTAATCATGATTTTAACTATCCAAGAGATATTACACTGTAAAGGAAACCCTAATGAATATACCATTTTATAGAGCACAAATCGGAACGGAAGAGCACCAGGCTATTACCGATGTCCTCGACGGCAATGTCTACTCTGCCGTCGAAGCACTCGAAGAAGAGTTTACAGACTATGTCGGTGCTACTTATGCACTCTCAACCTCTCATGGAACCTCCGCACTCCATTTGGCCATGTTAGCTATTGACCTCAAACGCGGCGATAAGGTTTTATGCTCTGTTAATGCCTATCCGGCTGTTCCGGAAGTTGTACGACATTTCGATGCCGAACCTATATTTATTGATATTGACAAAGAAAACTTCAGTATCGACCTGAATAAACTCGAATCGTATTTAGAAGACAGTGCCACTAAAAAACTCAAAGCCGTTATTGTTTCACATATTGCAGGACAGCCTGTTGACCTGGACCGCCTTTACAATATTGCCAAAATTTACGGTGTCAAAATTGTCGAAGATGCTTCAGATGCTCTGGGAGCAGTTTACAAAGGTAAAAAAATCGGTGCTACCGGTGCGGATATTACCTGCTTTAGCTTTGCGACACATTTAAAAAAGAGTGTCTGTGCCGGTGGCATGCTAGTTACCGAAAACGAGGAGATTTATGAACGTGCCAAACTTCTTCGCAACCATGCTATGACGCATGACGATGAGGGCTTGGAATATATTTACGATGTTGTAGATATCGGCAATAAATATACCATGAGCGATTTGGATGCTGCTTTTATTTCTCAGCAGTTAAAAAAGCAAGACAGCAGTATTGAACGTCAAAAACAGATTGCCGCCATTTACAGCGACAAGCTCTCCGAAGCAAAACATATCGAACTCCCAATCATAGGTACTGATCACTCCTGTTCACTTTATATTATCAAGGTCGATAAAAACAGAGACTCTTTTGCTCGTGAATTGGATGAAAAAGGGATTGAGACGGGACTGCACTACATTCCATTGCATTTACTGAGTTATTACAAAACAAAATACATGCTGCGTGTCAATGACTTTCCTGTCGCACTACGAACCTTTCAGCAGGTACTTTCATTGCCCATTTATGCATCATTGAGTGACAAAGAGATTAAATACATCTGTGACAGCATTCTTGAAGTCAACAAAAATCGAGTATAAAAAGTCTGTTGTATCGTGGGTAGAGCGTTACTTTTATGCGCCGTCGGTTGCAGATCGTCTACTCTCTTATTGCCTCTACCCGCTCAGTCTTCTCTACTGTTTCACAGTTTGGTTACGTTATAAAGCAGCCAAAGAGACAGACTGCCGTATCCCCATTATTAGCGTTGGAAATCTTACCGTAGGCGGTAGCGGTAAAACACCGCTTGTCTCTGCTCTGGCTTCCACTTTTACTGCTCCATGCATTATTTTGCGGGGATACGGCAGACACAGCAGCGGTCTTCTTGTAGTGAAAGATTCCCAAGGCATACACTGTGACGTCAAACAGAGCGGGGACGAAGCGATGATTTATGCCCAAAAACTTTCCAAAGCTGTTGTCATTGTCAGTGAAAACCGTATGGATGCCATCGCAAAGGCACAGCAGATGCATTGTGAGGTTGTCTTCTTGGATGATGGCTATTCCAAGCATAATATTAAAAAATATGATATTCTCATTGACATAGCAACTCCCAATACGTTTTGTCTGCCTGCAGGCCCGTTTCGTGAACGACTTTGGCGAGGTAAAACTGCTTATATTGCCCAGGAGGAACGTACTTTTAAGCGTAACGTAACCTACAAAAACCTGACTTCCGCCATGTTGCTTGTTACCGCCATTGCCCGTCCCGAACGATTACAGCCGTATTTACCCAAAGGGGTTGTCGGGCACCGCTATTTTCCCGACCATTACTATTTTCAAAAAGAGGAGCTTGAGCAGATGTTGCATGAGAGCGGCGCAGCATCACTTCTGGTTACCTACAAGGATTACGTAAAGCTTGCAGACTTTAATCTGCCTCTTTCGTTAATGGATTTGGATGTAGAGGTTTCACAAGAACTACAGAAGAATATTCAAGCCTATGTTAATAACTTGAAAGCTTATAGCCCAAGCCATACACGCTCGTAATACTGTTTTTGGGAAGTTTTTTACGAAGTCGCGCAATAGAGCTCCGTACATTTTCGGCACTAATATCTATATTATTAAGAAAAAAGTAGTTTAATATATCATCCATACTGCAAATTTTATCGAGGTGCCTGCCAAACAACTCCATAAAATAGATTTCATGTTTGGTTAGAGAAACGACTTCATTGTCAACTTTAAGCACCTGTGTACGTGCATCCCAAATACACCTGTCTCCCAGAACAATCGTGTCTTCAGATTGTTTTGCTGTTGATTTGTTGATTTTTCTACAGACATTGTAGAGCGTCTCGAGCATTTGATCTTGCTCAATCGGCTTGGTAATAAACTGAGCTACTCCGAAATTAATAAGCGCAAGAAGGTATTTGGCATCTTGATGTGCCGATAAAATAATAATAGGTTGCTCTTCATGCAGCGCATAGAGCTCTGCCGTTAAATCAATACCATTCATTTGCGGCATCTGAATATCTGAAAGAACCAAGTCGTAGTAGACTCCGTGTTGTTTCCGATACGCTTTATATTGTTCCAGCGCATCAATGCCGTTTTGCGCTTCATCAACTTGAGCAAACAGATCACTAAGAATTTCGACAATTCGTGTGCGTAAAGAGAGGTGATCTTCAACAATTAGAATACTTAAGTGAGCAGACTCTCTGTAAAGCACCATGGGATCAAACATATAACTGCTCCAAAAATGTTTTGCATAGCTATTTTAGTATAAATTTGCTGAAAATATTAAGATGCTTTTTGATAAAATCTCTCATCATTTAAGTGTATAGAGGCTAACAATCATGGACAACCCACAAAAAAACGGCTTAGACAGCCTTGGAAATATTGAACAAATTCGTGAACTCCTTTTTGGTTCGCAACTTGCCGGCATTACGGCAGCCATTGATGATTTAAACAACCGTTTTGATCGTTTGCAAGAAAGTGTTGAGACATCACTGATTTTAATTAAAGAAGAGTTAAATCAACGCATGCAAGAAGATGTTAACGCTTTGCAAAAACGTTTAAAACAATTTCATACCCAACGTCAGGAAGAGATTAATGATATTCATGATCAAACCCTAAAGCTTGAACGTCGTATGCAAACGGCTATTGAAGTGCGTTCTCAAGAAATTGAAGACACGATTGAAGCCGGAAAAGTCGCCTCGCATCGGGAAATGGATGCGTTTAAAATTACTTTGGAGCGTCTCCATCAGGAGATGACCGATCAGCTAAATGCATTACACAGTGATATTAATGAGCAGCATCTCTCTAAAGAGAAGTTGAGTGAACTGCTGATGAATACGGCACTGCAACTCAAAGGAGTGCCCCTGGACATTGAGATACAAGAGACACCTTCGCAGCAATGAGTGAACTTGAACGGCTCAGGCAGTTACTTTTAGGAGATGAACTCCGATCGGTAGCACATATAGAAGCAGAACTTCAACAGCTTCAAGAGCGTTTGGAGTATCCCGAGAGGCTTATTGAACATATTGCACCGCATTTCTCCAAGATGCTTGTTGACGCATCAACACAAGAACATGCAGCGTTTGAACATGCCGTAGTTTGTGCCCTGAATACTTTGGTAGAACATGGTTCCAAAGCATCGTATGAGCCGGTCATTAAAAAAATATCCCCACTCATTTACCGAGAGTTGCACAACTATACAATCACCCACAAAGAGGATGTTTCCGATCTTTTGTATCCGGTAGTCGGCGGCATGATCTCCAAATATGTTTCTCAAATGCTACAAGATATGATGAATGATATTAATGCAAAAATACAACACGGCTTAAGCATTCAAAATATTAAACGAAAAATACAGGCAAAAGTACAAGGAATTGATGAGGCGGAACTATTGCTTTATGAGTCCTTACCCGTACATGTAAAAGCAGTTCTGCTTATTCATAAGCCGATGGGAGCCATTATTGCGCATCGCGTCGATAAAGGCAATCACATTAATGAACCCGAAATGGTCGGTTCCATGTTAACGGCACTGACAGATTTCATTAACAACTGGATTCATCAGCAAGAGCAGTTTCGTGATGTCAATGAGATTAACTACGGTGAATCTAAAATCTATCTGGAATCTTCAGGGCACTCTTATTTGGCCGTTCTTCTCGACGGACAAACCACACAAGACGTTGTAACAGCGACCAATGAGGTTCTCACAGCTATTTTAGATCATTATGCTACTGACATTCAAGAGTTTGACGGCGATCTCTCATCAATACCTACACACGACATTGAAACGTTGTTTACGCCCTTATTTGCATTGAATCAGCATAAACCCGCCAAAGATCAGCCTCCCAGCAAATGGCCTTTAGCTATTATTGCTTTCTTGTTGCTCACTTTGGGTGCATGGTCCTATTACACACACTATAAAAAAGAGCACTTTCAAGCAATGATCGCAACGCGCATTCAAAACAATCCGCATTTAGCACTTTATGCTATTAGCACCTCATGGCAGGACAATACGTTAGTCATTGAGGGAAAAGTTCCGAATGCAAAACTCAACGATGAACTTTTTAATACGCTCATGACAAAAAAATTTCCCTATGACATTGACAACAGGGTGTTAGTGCTCAAACCCCTTGAAGATTATGCAAAAAGCAAGCGTCTTATTGCCAAGCAAATTGCCGTACTCAATAGTGACCCCTATACAAATCTCACGTATGATGTGACCAATGGTACAGTTACCATTACAGGAGAGGCTACATCACCGCAACGACTGCAACAAGCTGCCGACATTATTACAGAACTTGATGCCATTAAACATCTCTATATTAATGTTGCATACACCAAAAGCCGTCAGCACAGCCTCTATTTTAAAAACGGGGCATCTGCTATAGACAAAGAGCATGCACCACTGCTTGAACGCATTGCCGCACACCTCGAACAATATCCGCAAACGCATCTTGGTGTTATTGGCTATTCGAGTCCATCTAAAAATCTGTTACAAAACAGACGCATTGCCAAAAAAAGGGCGCAAAACGTAACCGATGCACTCATTGCTTTAGGCGTTTCTCCGCAACGTATTACCACCCGATGGATGGCACAACCGCCACTGTTTCATGAAAATAACAATTCAGCATCACAATGCGTTAAATTTTATTGGTATAATACAGTACAAGAAAGTGAATAACATGAAAAAATATATAAAAAAAATTCTTCTCATCGGCAATCACGGCGTTGGAAAAACAAGTTTGGCAACACGCTATGTTGAGAATAAGTTCAGCGATGCCTATTTAAGCACGATCGGCGTTAATATTATGAAAAAAAATCTTATATTGAACGATCAGGGCAATGTTGCTGCCGTAGCCCTAATGTTATGGGATGTGGAGGGTGCCAATAAAAACCAAAACGTACCGTTGCATTATGCCAAAGGATGCAATGCTTTTATTGTAGTCATTGATGCCACCCGCCCACAGACGGCAGAAAATTTACAACAGCATCTTGAGTACATTCATAATTTTGATGTTGCCATTCCTTTTATTATTGCCATCAACAAAAGTGATCTGGGCAGTACCGTGACACTTGACGAAGCTGCTTTTCAACAAAAATACAGCAACTGTGTCGGCATTGTTTACACCTCTGCCAAAGAAGATAAAAATGTTGAGGAGCTCTTCACGCGTATTACCAAGCGCACCATTTGGTAGCGCCGTCACCAATGGTTTTGTTGTTATGCTAACAGTTTTGACAGGGTATCTTTTAAATCGGAAGACTTAAAAGGTTTGGCAATAAAGGCACTTGCACCCACTTGAAAAGCGGAGTCATAGATTTTTTTATCTTGCACTGCCGTCATGAATACAACAGGAGTATTTTCAAACCTGGTGTCACTTCGCAATGTTTTGCACAGATCGATACCGCTAATTTTACTCATCACAATATCGAGTAAAAAAAGATCCGGTGTCTCCGTTTGCAGTATTTGATAGACCTCTTCAGCACTCCGCGCAATAATCAAGTCGTACGTCTCCTTTAAAATACCGTCTAAAATAGTAATATTAAGCTCGTTGTCTTCTGCAATAATTATTGTTTTTTTCATTAAATACCTTTTAGTCATCTTTCTTCAGTGTATCTGAAACCAAGCGGGCAAGCTCCTCAAATGCTTGAGAAAAACGCTGCACCTGTTGCAGTGCCGTATCTCGCTGATGCAATGTAAGCATCTGTTCCATATTTTTAGTAACCGCATAGAGTTCTTTTGCACCAATATTACCACTACTTCCCTGAATATCATGACAAAGTCGATACGCTTCATCATATTTTTCATGAACAATATACTCCTGTAGCGTTTCGGCAGCATTGGCAAACATTGTAAAAAAGGAGTGTACAACACGCTCATAAAGTACTACATTATACTCCATACGCTCCAGAGCATCGGCAACATCCAATCCGGAAATTGTGCAGAACGGGTGGTTGGCAATAACAGACACAGATGTTGCCTTCTCCTGCTTAAAATGTAACACGGCACCGTCAATATACTCTGAAAGGAGTCGATAGAACCGTTGTATATCCATAGGCTTGTACAGGTATGCATTCATTCCCGCATCAAGTGCTTTGGTCATATCTTTACGCATGGTGTTGGCACTTAAACCTATGATTGGCACCGTATTGAGGTTCTTTCGAATGGCTCGAGTCACTTCATAGCCATCCATAATCGGTATATTAATATCCATTAATATTAAATCCGTTTTTTCTGTTTCTGCTATCTCTAACGCTTCGGCACCGTCGGTCGCAATAAGAATTTTTGCCCCGCTTCGCTCCAGTAATCCTAAAATGACATGGCGATTGACCTCATTATCTTCTACCAGCAAGACTGTTTTGTCCTGCAGTACAATGCCGGAGATATCCGCATTGCTGCGGGCAGGGTGATGTGATGACCGGTGGCTTTTGTCGGTATATGATAAAGGGAGCACCACACTAAAGGTACTCCCTTGAGATTTATGACTGCATATGGAAATCGTTCCGCCCATCATTTCTACTAAATACTTTGTGATGCTTAGACCGAGTCCGGAACCGCCGTATTCTCGTGTAGTACTACTGTCTGCCTGAACAAAAGAGTCAAAAAGTGTCTCAATTTTTTCTTCTTCTATGCCAATACCGTGATCAATGACATCAAATTTCAGTACACAGCGTTCACGCTCTTTTTCAAGTTGATTTACATGTAAAATAACACTGCCTTCATGTGTGAACTTCACGGCATTGTCAACAAGATTCAGAAGTATCTGCCCTAAACGGGTAGGGTCACCAATGAGATATTTTGGTATCTGCTGATCGATATTGTAGACAATGGAGATATTTTTATGGGCAGCTTTAATATCAACGATGGTTGCAATATAACCAATCACCGAGCTCAGCGTAAATTCTGTTGATTCAAGCGTAAGTTTTCCCGACTCAATTTTTGAAAAATCTAAAATATTATTAATAATTTGAAGCAATACATTGGCGGCATTTTCTATTTTTAAAACATTTTGTCGCTCTTTTTCTTTTAACGGGGATGCCAGAAGGATATGACTGAGTCCGAGTATGGCATTCATGGGCGTGCGTATTTCATGACTCATATTGGCAAAAAAACGATCCTTAAATGCTGCAGCTTCTTCGGCTTTATGCATGGCATTTTCCAGCTCAATGACGTTGTCTTCAAGTTTCCTGTTGAGTAGAATCAACTTTTTGGAATACGCATCGGCAGCTTTGCGGTCATAGACAATTTTTGACGTTTTAAAGAGTATGTCGTAAAGTGCTTCCGTAGATGCAGGTTTAGGTAAAAAGTAGGTAATTCCCATATTGATAAGTTCAAAAAGATAGTGGGCATCTTGATGTGCAGAGAGCGCAATAAGCATCTGGTGGGCATGCCGTTTTTGAATTAACTGACTCATGGCAATACCATCCATTGTCGGCATCTGGATATCGGTAATAACCAGGTCGTAAAACGTATGGGTATGTTCGTAATAGTGCTCATACCGCTCATACCCTTCTTTGCCATTGGTAGCAAGATCCACTTGGTGGAAAAAATCCGAAAAGATTTCACAATTACGCTCTTGAATCATCGGATCATCTTCAACATACAAGAGGGTTAATTCTGATGTATAGAGTAACAGTTCGTCAATATTAACCATCAACTACTCTTTAGATCCTGTGGGTAAAAAAACACTAAAGCAGCTACCGTCTCCATTATCGGTATTACAGGCACGCAATCGCCCCTTATGGTGCTCGTCTATAATGATCTGACTCATATACAGTCCTAATCCCGTGCCGTTTTGTTTCTCTTTCGTTGAGAAATAGGGACGAAATATTTTTGTAATAATTGCAGCGTCAATTCCACCGGCATTATCACAAAACGCTACCTCAATACCATCGTCAGTATCGTGAGCACGAATGGTGATTTTTGCCGGTGAAATACCCTTGGTCACAAACTGATCTTGAGCATTTTGTAACAGATTTAAAAATACCTGAACCAATTCATTGGGAAACAGCCACACGTTACGGTGAGCGTTGCATATCATCTGAATTTCGATGTTTTGGGCCTCTAAAGTAACCCCGATAATTTTAAGTGCTCGATCCAAAATATCTTCAATGGCAACCAACTCTTTTTGGCGATCTTTTTTATAAAACATCCGAAAGTCATCAATCGTAGTTGTCATAGAGCTGACATATTGCGCTATTAACTCAGTACGTCCTAAAATGTACTGTTCCGCTTCTTGAATATGTTCAGGAGTTGAAAAATCAAACTTTTTTAAGCGTATTTTTGTTTCCAACCCTATAGCCGTTAACGATATGGCGCTCAGCGGTTGACGCCATTGATGTGCAATCATACTGATCATCTCTCCCATCTGTGCCAATCGTGACTGATAGAAAAGTTCTTCATCTTGAATATTACAATCCTGATCTCTTTCTTCGAGTTGTGCTATTTTTGTTGTCAGTGTATGGTTTTCTTGTTTGATTCGTTTTACATGTATATAGAGTCCTATGGCAATACCAAACAATAGTGCAGAACTTAGTGCCAATAAAAGAGTCATTTAGAAAATTTCCTCATTTGTAATTATAGATTAAAAATTATAGTACATAAATGTGTTAGAAACATGATAACATAGCTATACAGAGCTTTTTTCTCCAAAAAACCACTCAAAAGCAAACAACAGACCCGGTGTTTTTGCTTTTGTCTCATCATACATAAACGCTTTGGCATCCTGAAGCGGCAGATATTCGACAATTATCTCTTCACTTTCAATACCGCCACCGCAATGCACCTGCATGGTGTCGTCAATTTCAGCATAAAAAAGATACTGCTTACTTCCGGAAACACCGACGTTGGTAAAAAATGAGGTAATGCGCTTTATTGTTTCTAAAGGAACATCATACCCACACTCTTCATTAATCTCTTCTTTGACAATCTGCTCGACAGAGCAGGGCTTATCAATAATACCGGCACAAAGTTCATACGTACAGGTATGCTCCTTATAGTTCATAAACACAGGAGCGCGAAATTGTTTCACCAACACAAATGCATTGTGATCTGTATGGTAAAGCAGTACCGCCACACTGTCATGGCTTTTTACGGCTTCCCATGTTCTGTCAACACCGTTTTGTATATAGCGCAATCGCATCGGTTGAATATAGCGTGGCCGGAGTAGGGGTTGTGTTGTAAAGTTACTGATACGAAACATTCGATCTCCTTTTAGTGTATTGCAATACTTTCCCAAAAAAAATCTACATGCTTTTCAAAAAGTGTTGAAAGCGCCGTCGTCGGTTCTGAGTCAATACGAAACAGAGTAACTTGCAGACGATAATAGAAGAGGGGGGCTAAAAACTCATTCGCCATAAACATTGGATCTGACGAACGAATTAAGCCGGACTGCATCATTACAAAAAATGCTTCTGAAAGAAGGGCAATGTTACGGTGATGAGACTCATCTAAAAAATTTTTTCGTAACACCGGATCTTGTAAAAGCTCTATCATCATAATGCGAAACAACTTCTCCTTTTTGGTATCAAAACTCACCAGCTTGTACTGGACCACAAAACCCGCAAGAAATTTTTTACCTTTTTTAGCATCGTCTTGAATGTTTTTTTGAGCAAAGGGCGTTGTGAAAATATCGGAGCATACCGTTAGAAAAATAGCTTCTTTATTTTTAAAATGATTGTATAAAGCGCTTTCACGAATTCCTACTTTAGAGGCTATTTTACGTACAGAGGTTCCTTTGTATCCATGAAGAGCAAACAGTTCCATCGCAGATTTAACAATGGCTGTCTTGGTCTTGGAAGTCCTATTTACAGGCATTACGCACTCCTTATGAACAGTTGTTAATATCTACGGCAGTATATATGAACAGTTGTTAATTTATCCTTACAGGAAAGTGAACAATTGTTCACTTTAAGCAGGTATTACAAGAACGTTTGTTCACCAATTTTTACATGTAAATATACGCATCGGGAAGAATAGTATTTTTAAGAGAATATATATTATGTTAACTAAATAGAATCTACCTTAAGCATTGACATGGAATAATACCGGTTATGGAAACAACTAAATATCAACTCATTAAAGACATCGAAAAACTTCTTAACAGCTACGAGGGTTTGAAAGACTCTGCCATTAACGCCAACGTTCTCGATTGTATGGATGAGGCATCGCTAAAGGCCATTATCAGCGATCTGCTCAATCAAAAAGAGAACACTCTCGCGTCAAACATAGACTATTTGGAACAGTTTAAAAAATATTAAAGAGACCATACTGTTGTAAGAACGTCACAAAAGTGTCAAAACCCCCTATTTCTTGTCAATGCCAGAAGAAAACCACCAATAGTTTCTATTGTTTTGTCATGAAACATCATGGTTTGTGCAAAAGTAGTTGCATAAATAAAATATAATATAAACTATTTATAAGTATAGATTGACTAAAATTCCAACTGAAATAGAAGCTGAATAGTGGCAAAAGCAATATTCTTGTGATAATCTTGTTATTACAGAAATTAAATTTGTTATTTAATAATCTATTTAAAATAGATCTATTATAATACTGTTTAGTTGCTACCAAAAGATAAGGATTAACATATGGGAACAGTAGACTTAGTAAAACTTACGGAAAAAACAAAAAAACTTACGGCTATGGTTGTTGAGGATGAAGGCGAAGCCAATGCCCTTTTAAGCTCGACATTTAAAAACTTTTTTGCGGATGTCACATCGGCATTTAACGGTGAAGAAGCTCTGAAGCTTTATGAAACGCTGCAACCGGACATTATTTTTGTCGATATTGTTATGGACGGGATGGACGGCTTAGAGCTCTCTCGTAAACTCAGACTTCTTAATCCCAATCAAATCATTATTGTAATCTCTGCCAGTAATGATATTGAAAAAATTGCTGAATCTATTGAAATCGGCGTCAATAGTTTTATACAAAAACCTATTGATACCAAAAAGATCATTGAACTATTGGGAAATGTTACAGCTCTCGTCACAAAAAAGAAGAAAATAGAGACAAAAACATTCTCGATCTCACTGCCGTTAGATCTTTACGAACTAGTAGACGACAATGCCAAGGCTGAAAGTATCTCAAAAAATGCGGTAATCATTCGCGCACTTCGTTCATTTTATAACGAAAAATAGAAACGTGAAATGCTGACTATTTAGCGGGGACTTCAATACAGAAGTTCGCGCCCTCTTTCGTATTAGTAACATAAAGTTTTGAATCTTTGTTTTTCTCAATAATTTGCTTAGACATATACAAACCAATGCCGGTGCCTTGCGATTTATGCTTGGTTGTGAAATAAGGGTCAAAAACTTTATCAATATACTCTTGTGGAATACCGCCGGCGTTATCTTCAATGGAGATAACAATTTTCGAGTCTGATTGTGTCACACCAATGACAATTTCTCCTTTTTTAATCTTGTTTAACAAAATGGCATCTTGGGCATTTTTAATAATATTGAGTATAACTTGTAAAAATTCATTACGGTTACCCTCAATATGCACTTCTTCAACCTGAGGAAGAGTAATACTGATATTGTTAATTTTTAAAGACGGCACCATAATATGCTCAACCGATTGAAAAATATCATGCAATGCAAACACTTCGATTCCGTCAGATTCTTTAAGAAAATTTCTAAAATCATCAATGGTTTGTGACATGTATTGCAGTACGTTGTTGGCTTTTGAGTAGTTCTCTTCAAGCTTGTCGGCATCTAACGTGCCTAACTGTCCGGAGATATAGATGTCTTGAATTACCAAGGCAAGAATATTAAGCGGCTGTCTCCATTGGTGCGCAATGTTTTCGATCATCTCTCCCATAGAGGCGGAACGAGATTTCTGATTGATCAGATGATCTTTTTCAAGAGAGCGTTCTTGTTCTTTAGCGAGAAGTTCTTCAAGGAGTTTATTTTTCTCTTTTAGCGTTTTAATCTCTATTTCTAATGCTTCCGTATTCATAATTATCTCTTTTTTTATGGATTAAATTTTTTAAAAAAAATTGTTTTTATATCTCTTTAAGATAGTGATGATTATAATTCTGTCTCAACATTTATATCCTTTTATTTTGGCCCCATCGTCTAGCGGTTAGGATCCATGGTTTTCATCCATGTTACCGGAGTTCGAGTCTCCGTGGGGTCACCACACTGCACCATAATAGTTAGTTCTGTACTGTTCGTTCCCATGCCAATGCCGTTTGACAAATAAGTGCCAAATCATCATATTGTGCGCTCCAGCGCAGTACCGATTTGATTTTGCTGTTATTGGAAATAAGTACTGCCGGATCACCGGCACGCCGCGGTGCCATCAATACACTAAAGTCCGTATTGCTGACCTCTTTCATGGTGAGCACAACTTCTTTGACACTGTAACCGTGTCCGTAACCGACATTAAAAACAGAAGAATCCCTCCCCTCCTCTAAATACTCCAGTGCTCTCAAATGTGCCGATGCCAGGTCATCGACATGAATATAGTCACGAATACATGTACCGTCGGGCGTTGCATAGTCATCACCAAATATCATCATGTTCTCACGAGAACCTATGACTGTTTGAGCTGCGACTTTGATAAGGTGTGTGGCATTGGGAAAACTTTGACCGATACGGTTATGAATATCTGCTCCGGCTACATTAAAATAGCGCAATATAACATGTGAAAAATCTTTATGAGCTTGGGTTGCATCCTGTAAAACCTGTTCGCTCATAAGCTTACTTCTGCCGTAGGGATTAATGGGTAACGTACGTGTGGTTTCGGTCACCTGAGGCTCATTGGGTTCTCCATACACTGCTGCGGTCGAGGAAAAAATAAAATGTTTGACATTATAAGCAGTGCATAACTGAATGAGATGCGTTGTATTGACCGTATTATTCATATAATATTTTAGCGGATTTTCAACAGACTCCGGAACAACAATGCTGGCAGCAAAATGCATAACGGCATCAAAAGAGCCTGTTTCAAAAATTTTTTTAATCGTATCGAAATGCTTCAAATCTTCATGATAAAAGGTGATACCCTTACGGCTTCCTTTATCACGTGCTATTTGATTAAGCGTATCGACAGTACTTCGGTGTCCGGTTGAAAGATTGTCTAAAATAGAAATACGGTGCGTTGTCGTTTCAATAAGCTGTTTGACAACATGCGAACCAATATACCCCGCTCCTCCGGTTACTAAAATATGCATATATTCTTTTCCTTACTATAATTTTCAAAGTATAACAAACTCTAACCCAATAAATATTTAATAGACTCACCCTGAATCTTTGGTATGATTATGAAAAAGTTTAGGAATATTCATGCTACGTTTTGCACCCAGCCCTACCGGCGATATGCATATTGGAAATCTTCGTGTTGCCTTATGTAACTATATCTGCTCCAAACAGCGAAATGAACCGCTTGTTATACGTATTGAAGATACCGATATTGAGCGTAATATTGAGGGAAAAGATCACGAAATTTTAGAACTCTTAGCACTGTTTAATATTGAATACAAAGAGGTCATTTATCAAAGCGCTCAACTTAAATATCACCGAGCTATGGCTATTCAGCTTTTGCATGACAAAAAAGCTTTTAACTGTTTTTGTACACCTGCCGAACTCGATGCCAAGCGTGAGCATGCCAAAAAAGCAAAAAAGCCATTTCGTTACGATGATACATGCAGCCATCTGCCTGCAGAAGAGACCCTTGACAATACAAATCCGTTTACCATTCGACTGCGTCGCCCCCAAGATGACATTACCGTCGTCGATGCCATCAAAGGCCGCATCACTTTTAGTGCTTTTGATGTAGACAGTTTTATTATTATGCGTCAAGAAAAATACCCTACCTACAATTTTGCCTGCGCAGTTGATGATATGATTAGCGACATCTCTTTAGTCATTCGCGGCGAAGACCACATGAGTAACACGCCCAAACAAATTGCAGTGCGTGATGCCTTGGGTTATACCAAAACCATTGAATATGCTCATTTGCCTATTATTTTAAATCGGGACGGCAAAAAAATGAGTAAGCGAGATGATGCGTCAAGTGTCAAATGGCTACTTAAAGAGGGCTATCTGCCGCAGGCTATTGCCAACTATCTCATTCTTATCGGTAACAATGTTCCCAAGGAAATTTTTACACTTAACGAGGCATTGGAATGGTTTTCACTCAGTAATATCTCAAAATCACCGGCAAAATTTGACATTGACAAGCTGAAATTCATTAATCGGGAGCACTTAAAAGCTCTCGATCCCAAAGAGCTTTCCCGTTATGTCGGATTTGCCGATGATGATATCGGTGCACTGGCGCACCTTTATTTGGAAGAGTCAGGAACACTTAATGAGTTACGCGCCAAAATAGAGCCGATCTTTGCCGAAAAAACAGTTCCGCAACAGTATCAAGAGAGTACAAATATCCTAAAACCCATCATTCAAAATGCTCCGTTTTTTGAAGAGTACGCCGATTTTCAAAAATATACAATGCAGCACAGCGGACTGAAAGGAAAAGATTACTTTAAATCACTTCGTCTGCTTTTAACCGGTGCCGAACACGGGCCTGAGATTTCAGATATCTATAAATATCTTAAAAATTATTTAGCGGAGGTTGTCAAATGAGTGAAATTGTTTTAGGGCTGGGTGGATTGATCCACTCACTGATCAATGCCTATATCTGGGTCGTCATTATTGCTGCCGTACTGAGTTGGGTACGTCCGGATCCGAGTAACCCTATTGTTCAAATACTCTACCGAGTCACTGAGCCGGCGTACCAATTGGTACGTCGCTATATTCCCACTACCTTTAACGGCATTGATTTGACACCTCTGGTACTGATTATCGGCCTGCAGGTCATTGATATTATTTTTGTCAGCATGCTCAATACTATGGTGTCGTAACTGCAGCATTCTCTTTTTTATAGTGCAGCTTAATTGTATTGAGATCTCTGTCTTCAAGTTGCAGCAGGAGATCTTCACGGGGTTGCACTGCAAACCGAATAAGATAGTAGCGGTTCCATTGATTATTAATTGGCATCAACGAACGCAACGGATCATTCTCTTTAAGTTCTTTGGCACTTACAAAATCCATACCGTTAAGTGTCAGTTTATAATCAGAGTTACGTTGCTTGGATTTTAAAAAAAAGTCTTGCTTGCCTGCTATATAAAGCGCAATAAAAAAGTACTCTCCGTCACGATACTGCTGAGGGTATACTTTGTTTAAATAGATACTAGAGAGAATGACTTCCGTTTCAAACGATCGGGCAATAGTACCGGTTTGTAAATTTGAAATGGCACGTTCATAGTTGGCATCCATCTTAAAAAAGTCAAATGCTGTTGTTTGAGAACATCCTGAGAACAGTGTGGCAAGCAGTGCCAAAGACAGTAGTGATTTCATCTAGCAACCTAATTTTTAATGATATTTTAGCATAGCAATGCTGTACTTAAACATTTATTTAATGATACTTCTTATATAATCACTTCAATAATTTACATGTAGGAACTTTCATTTGAAAAAACGTCTTGCCGTGGCATTTACCGGTCCCTCAAACAGTGGTAAAACTACACTCATTCTCAAAGTGGCACGTCTCTTAATTCATGAGCGCGGACTTCAGGTTGCCATTATAAAGAATGACCCTAAAGACAAGGCACGCTTTGATGTTCCGGGAAAAGACAGTTACAGGTTTTCCGATACGGGGGCGGAAGTTGTCGTTACTTCGCCGACACGCACTACCCTCTTTTCAAAACGCCACAGAGAGCTTGACGAGATTATTGGGCTTTTTGGAAGCTTCGATGTGCTGCTGGTTGAAGGACTTAAGAATCTTCCGTTACCGCGTATTAGCATTTTTAGAGAACGTATTGATACCGAGTACTTTCCCTACATGAATGCATTGGCTGTTGACAGTAGCATTGATGTGAGTCATTACCGACTTCCTGAGAATGTCACTATTTTAGACCTAAACAATCCACATGACGTTGTCTCCTGGATTTTAACCCATGCAAAGGTAGTATAAATGAGAGAAATTTTTGAGGCCATTCAGCGCAGTTCCGTACGTATTAAAAAGGCCATTGATGTTAAAGATATCGGCTATTCCCAAGAACAGAACAGTTCAGGAGAAACGCAACTTGAACTTGATATTCAATGCGATATGATTATTGAAGAGGAGTTCTCTCGTGTGGCATCCGTTCATACCGTTGCCAGTGAAGAGAAAGAGCACGCTATAACACTGCATGAGAACGGCAAATACTATATTGCCTATGATCCTCTTGACGGCTCTTCGCTTGTTGATGTCAACTTAAGTGTCGGATCTATCTACGGTATTTACGAAAAAAGTTTTGAGGGAGCCAATCTGGTAGCAGCGTGTTATGTCGTATTTGGTCCTCGGGTTGAAATGGTCTTTTCGCATAACAAAACCAAGTTGCACCTGCTGCAAGAAAAAAACTGGGAATTTGTCAAAGAGATTCGTCTCAATGAAAAAGGAAAACTCAATGCCCCCGGAGGAACCCAACAACATTGGGAACCGTACCACAAAAGCCTTATTGACGGTCTTTTCAACGAAGGCTATCGCCTGCGTTATTCCGGCGGCATGGTACCGGACTTGCATCAAATACTGCTAAAAGGCGGCGGACTCTTCAGCTATCCGGCCACATCCGATAAACCCAACGGAAAATTGCGACTGCTTTTTGAAGTATTCCCTTTTGCGTTTATCTATGAAAAGGCCGGTGGATTTGGTACTGACGGTACACAACGACTACTCGAGCGCGGCGTCGCCCATATCCATGACACATCCCCATGTTTTTTCGGCTCCAAATATGAGATAGAACGGGTACGTGATGTCTACACAACAAAGCAGTGACTTTGAGACTCAACTCAACAACGCTTTGGAAAAACTGCAGCGCTGTCAGCAAGAACAGCACGTTTCAAGCTGTTCTGCATGCCAACACTATCTAGTCTGTGAGCTTCGTAAAGAGTATGTCAAAACTGTATATGAGAGCATGTCAAAAGGAGACACCGGTGGATTTGAATTTTAAAATTATTGAGGAAGTACGCTAAATGAGTTATTACATTACCACACCCATCTACTATGTTAACGGAGAAGCCCATATCGGTCACGCTTACACAACTTTTATTGCTGATGCTCTGGCGCGTTACAACCGTCTTATCGGCAACGATACCTTCTTTCTAACCGGCACTGATGAACACGGTCAAAAAATCGAAGAGTCTGCCAAACGCAATGGAAAATCAACCAGAGAATTTGCCGATGAGATCAGTGCAACATTCAAAAATCTCTGGGACGAATTTGATATTAGCTATGACTACTTTATTCGCACGACAGATGCAAATCATCAGCAATCGGTACAAAAAGCCTTTGAGACCATGTATGCCAAGGGTGACATCTACAAAGATTTTTATGAAGGACACTACTGCGTTAGTTGCGAAACATTTTTCCCCGAAACACAACTTGTAGACGGTGAGTTTTGTCCCGACTGCGGTCGTGCTACCTCTATAGTTAAAGAAGAGAGCTACTTTTTTCGACTCTCAAACTATGAGCAAAGGCTTCTTGAGTACTATGAAGCTCATGACGACTTTATTTTACCGCGCTCTCGTAAGAATGAGGTTGTTAATTTTGTCAAAAGCGGCCTTAACGATCTCTCAGTAACACGAACAAGTTTTACATGGGGTGTTACGTTACCGCAGAGTCTTCATGATGACAAACATGTGATGTATGTATGGCTTGATGCCCTGCTTAATTACATTACCGCATTGGGTTACGGCAGTGAACACGATGAGAAGATGCAACGCTACTGGCCGGCTACCATGCATCTTGTCGGTAAAGATATTTTACGTTTTCATGCCATTTTCTGGCCGGCTTTTTTAATGAGTTTGGAGCTGCCCCTGCCCAAACATATTGGAGCGCACGGCTGGTGGACGCGAGACGGTGAAAAAATGAGCAAATCCAAAGGTAATGTGGTCTTTCCCAAAGAGGTTGCAGAACATTACGGCCTGGAAAATTTTCGCTACTTCATGCTGCGTGAGGTTCCTTTTGGACAAGACGGTGACTTTTCACAACGCGCCTTCATTGACCGCATTAATTCCGATCTCAGCAATGACTTGGGCAATCTTCTTAATCGTATTATCGGGATGAGTGGAAAATATTCCGACTTTCATATTGAAAGTGTTCATGTTAGCACGTACCATGCAAAAGAGCTTCAGGCAATTGATGCTATTTTGGAAACGGTTGAAAATCATCTTGAAAATATTCAGTTTCACCGCTTTTTAGAAGAGTTATGGAAGCTTTTTACTATTGGAAACCGTGCTATTGAAGAGCATGCGCCTTGGGTAAAAATTAAAGAAGGAAAAACCGATGAAGCATTGGCTACCGTGGCTTTGGTTGCCAATATTTTAGCTAAAGCCTCGGTATTGCTTCATGCGGTCATGCCAAAAACGACCGCCACTATTGCCGATGCACTGGGGTTTGAGATCACAACACAAACCTATGAGAGACTTATTAAAGCGTGTCAACTTCTGGAGCCTTTTGTCATTAAAAAAGTCCCGCCGTTATTTCCGCGAATCGACGAGCCGTTAATGCCTGAAGCCCCCAAAGCGATGGTAGAAGCGGACACCAAACATGAAGAGAAAAACAATGAGCCCGAAACAGATAACCTGATTACAATCGACCAGTTCTTTCAAACCTCTTTGAAAGTCGGCACAGTTGTTGAGGCACAAGAAGTCCCTAAAAGCAAAAAATTACTACAGCTTCAAGTGGATGTGGGAGAGAGTCGGCCACGTCAAGTTATTGCCGGTATCAAAGAATTTTACAGCGCCCAATCACTGCTCAATACCCAAGTGTGTGTTGTCGCCAACTTAAAACCCGCCAAACTGATGGGAATGCTTTCTGAAGGCATGTTGCTTGCCGCCAAAGATAATGATGGACTCGCTCTGATTCGCCCCGAAAAACCAAAAGCCGCCGGCACGCCGATTGGCTAGAGAACTGAATGCTCATTGACAATGTTGTTTCACTCACATTTGGTACCTTAGAGAACAATCCCAGTGTTAAAGAGTATTTCAATATTGCGTGCCATGCGCATGAGGTGACGCGGGGCGACCTTTTCATTGTCACCAATAACAATATACACGCTATTGACGAAGCCGTTTCCAAAGGAGCCTATGCCCTGCTCTATGAGAGTGACATGCTTATTACCGACCATGAGATTGCATGGATACGCGTCGACAGTGTATATCAAGCCGTTCAAAAAATATTACGCCATCAGCTACTGCATCTACATGTAAACATACGATCGTGCGACACTATCTATTTGGATCTGATCGCATTACTACACAACAACGATACCCTGATCACACTGCATTCAAATCATTTAGATGCAATGATCCATGTCATCAACCGCGCCATGGAACACTCCCTGCTGCTAATCGATACAAAACTTACGCAAATAATCTCTCTCATTCCCGCATGTAAATCACTACAATTTTCAACACTGCATGCACTGAGCGTATTAGAGAACTCCTTATTTGAAAGCAGCTTTATTTTTGACGGACGTTATTACGAGCGTATACGTATGGCACCATGGCTACTCCCCTATCTGGAAAAAGTACTTAACTTTTTAAAAAGAGAGCGCATCCCGTATCTCATACAAAGACTCTCTTCACTGCACCATTTCGAACCGCTATTTGTCAACCGAAGCTTACAGTGTCGACCTTTTGGCAGTACGGAACGTGTTATTATTTTTCAAAATGATGACACGTTGTTTAATGAAGCACTCACGTTTTTAACGACGAAAGCGTCGTGGGCAACCATCATAGTACTTACGCCTTCACATATTAATATTAAAAAATATGATAATGTTGTCTATCTAACTTACGAGAACTCTCATGAGCTTATCGGACAGTTACGGACGTTAGCATTCAATTTTGTGCTACTGTTGCATCACCATTCGTTAAAAGCGATGCTCGAACATGAGAAGCATCCAAAACAGTTAACATTTGCCATCTAAAGGAGTTGTCATGAACCGAAGAACTTTTATCACTGCTACATCAATAGCAGGCGGTAGCTTACTCTTAAGCGGCTGTAATGATAGCAACCGTGTTGCCATCGACTACACCAAACATCCTAAACATCATGATGGTGACCCTAAAAGGGTCTTCATCAATAAAAACAAAAAAACAACCCTCAAGTTGGCGACAAGCTGGCCGGCACACTTTCCCATTATGGGTACAGGTGTCGAAAGGTTTGTTAAACGTGTCAACCATGCAAGCGGCGGTTCACTCGAGATCAAACTCTATCCCAAAAATACACTCATTCCGGCTCTTGCTGTCTTTGATGCCGCCAGTAGCGGTCAGATTGACATGTTTCATTCCGGTCCGTACTACTGGAAGGGTAAAAACAGTGCCTTTTCACTATTTAGCGGATTTCCTTTCGGTTTTACGGCCGAAGAGATCAATGCGTGGATGCTTTTTGGTGGCGGACTGCAACTGTGGCGTGAACTCTATGCCAAATATAACCTCTACCCTTTTTTGGGTGGTAATACCAACATCCAAATGGGCGGATGGTTTCGAAAACCGATTCACTCTTTAGCCGATATGCAAGGGCTGAAAATGCGTGTTCCCGGATTGGCGGCAGAGGTGTTTGCCAAGCTTGGTGTCAATCCAGTACTGCTCCCCGCCGGCGAAATTTATACCGCATTGGAACGTGGCGTTATTGATGCAACCGAATGGGTCGGACCGGCACTCGATGTCACGATGGGTTTTTATAAAGTAGCGCCCTATTATTACTCCGGTTGGCATGAACCGGGTTCAATTTTGGAGCTGACCTTCAATAAGCGTTCATTTGAAAAACTTGCATCGGAACATCAAGAAATTATTACCATGGCAGCATCACAAATGAATGCGGAAATGACCTATGAGTTTCAGTATGAAAATGCGCAAACCATGGAAAAACTTGACGCTTACGGAGTCATTCTTTCAACGTATCCCGACGATGTCATTACTTCGGCAAAAAAATCCTTAAAAACAGTTTTCAATGATTTACGTCAAGAAAACAGTGATTTTAACAAGGTATTGTTATCCGCGCAAAACCATCTTACTCAAAGCAAGCAATGGAGTCGTGTCAGTATTGAGACCTTTTTAAAAATACGTTAATACAATTTGTTATATAATTTATAATATCACTAGGAAGTGAGTACTAATGAATCTGGAAGAACTTACCGATATTACCATCTCTGATTTAATGAAACGAGATGTCGTACTGCCCTCACTGTACAAAGAACGGTTTGAAACACTTGCAAAAGCCTATAATGTTGATTTTGAAGATACAGATTTTATTATGCACAGCAGTGAAGAGACGATTCAAAAAGCAAATGATCTACTCGATTCCACCCACACGCATATTGCCAAACTGTCGAGTTCTACACAAGATGCGCAAGATGCCATTCGTGACGGTGACAGTGACAAGTTACAGCGTGTCAGCCATGAAGTAGCGCAATTAAGAGATGAAATGAAACAACTTCAGGCACGTATCTATACCGACCCGCTTACGGGTAAATACAATCGTCAGTGGATCTCCGACCATTTTTTAGATGATGATGGAACTTTTCAAGAAGACGGTGCCCTCACCTTTATTGATCTGGATCGTTTTAAATTTATCAACGACACCTACGGTCATACAGTGGGTGATAAAGTCCTTATTTATATTGCCAACTTTCTAGAAAGATCATTTGAGTCCTCAGAGTTGGTACGTTTTGCCGGAGATGAGTTCATTGTCTTTTCCTCAACACATGACATTAAAGCCCTAAACGCTACTTTTGAGAAGGCCAGTGATGCACTGACACATAAGAAAATTCGAGCAACCAACGGCGACATTTTACCCATGGGATTCTCGTTTGGTATTGCAGCCTACAAGAAAGGCGATACCTTGAAAGCAGTGCTTGAAAAAGCCGATAAACTTATGTATGCCAACAAAGCAGCCAAAAAAGTATCACGGACGTAATCGACGAAGGCTCTCTTCGATTGAACGTGCCTCACTGCAATACTGCTGTACCAGACGGTGAAATACTGCAGAATGATTCATATGTTTAATATGTGCCAATTCATGTACGACAATATAGTCAATTTGCTCTACTGAAAGCTTCATAACAGCGCTGTTAAAGGTTAGCTGTTTGTTGGCATCACAACTTCCCCAGCGCCGTTTCATTTTTCTATAGCTGACCATTTTGGGGTAGAGCCCCATCATATCTGAAAAATAAGCTATACGCTGCGGTATGTAGTATGCGCATGCCTGCTTGTAAAAGAGATCATAACAGTGCTGCAACTTCCTAGGCTCCACAGATCGTAACCGGGAGATGGCTTCTTTAAGCGGTTTTGCGACACGAGAGTCCATAGTGTGCAGTACTCCCAAATAATAGAATGTTTCACCCAAAACAGCCTGTTCATGTTGTGCCATATTTTCGAGTTGCTGTATGATCCAATGCTCTTTTTCACGTACTATCGTTTCAAGAAAGTCCATATTGCTGATAGGAGTGCGAATACAGACCGTACCGTCGCTTTCTATAGCAATGTAGGTATGTTTCTGTCGCGGTTTATAGTGGTAAACAATAGGGAAGCGCGGATGTTTAAGTAGCCGTTTCATACGGTATCGGATCCAATATATTGGCTAATGCAAAGCCTTTGAGTCGCAAACGACAACTATCACACACGCCGCACGCCACTGTGTCATTCTGATAGCAGCTCCATGTTAAATGAAGCGGTACCTCTAGTTGAAGTGCTTTTGCAACAATCTCCTCTTTTTTAAGTGTAACCAACGGCATTGCAATCTGTAGTTTAGTCGATGCTTTGGTTCCTAAATTAATGCTTTGTGTCATGCTTTCAATAAATACTTTCGTACAGTCAGGATAGCCGCTACTGTCTTCTTCAACCACTCCGATACTCAACACTTCGGCACCTTCTTTTTCGGCAATAGCAGCGGCAATGCTTAGAAAAATACCGTTTCGAAAAGGAACATACGTGGTAGGAACACCCGGTTCAATACCTTCTGTCGGCACAGAAACAGTAGTGTCGGTCAAAGAAGAAGCACCTATATCTTTAAAAAACTCCAACGGAAGCACATAACGCTTCGTGACATGTAAATGGTCGCAAATCGCATGAAATGCCGTATGCTCTTTAAACTCCGTTCGTTGTCCGTAACTAAAATGTATCCCGATAATATCGTACCCATCTTCCTTCATCAGGTATGCCGCAAGTGTCGAATCCATACCACCGCTCATAATACATACTGCCTGTTTCTCTGCCACTGCCGCCCCTCAAAAATAGCATTTTATACCTTCATATTGTATCATATCTGGGTACAATACGCTTTATGATTGACTTTGAAAACAGAACCAAACGAAATGTAGACATCACCCCGTTACGTCACATTGCAACAGATCTGCATATTAAAAGCGTTGAGCTGGTGCTTACTGACGATACCGAAATCAAAGAACTCAATAAACAATACCGTAATATAGACAAAGCAACCGATGTGTTAAGTTTTCCATTTGAGCCAATGCCAATGTCTCCCCTAGGAAGCATTGTAATCTCTATCGATACCGCTGATCGTATCAGTAAGGCAATGGGACATACTTTTAACGATGAGCTGCAACTGCTTTTTATTCATGGTCTATTGCATCTTATGGGTTATGATCACGAAACCGATAACGGTGAGATGCGTTGTGAAGAAGCACGACTCATCACACAATTGGGGTTACCCGACAGCTTGATTATACGAAACGAGGAGAATTAATGGATTTTGCTGTTTTTATAGTGGCAATGGCAGCGCTGGTATATGGTGCAGATTTTATTATTAAAGAGTCCGAGCGTATAGCGCTGCATTTTAAAATTTCACATTTTGTAATTGGGGCAACGCTCGTGGCATTTGGAACCTCTTTACCGGAGATGGCCGCTTCGGTTATGGCATCGGCCGATGGTAAGTCCGATATGGCAATTGCCAATGTTGTCGGTAGCGTTATGTTTAACATTACGCTTGTTTTAGGCGTTGTTTTTCTTATTGCTCGCAGCATGAATCCCCACCGTGATCTTTTTGCCAAAGACAGTGCATGGATTCTCTTTCCGGTCATTGTCTTTATCATTATGATTCTCGACGGTGATATTAGCCGTTTTGACGGTATATTATTTTTGTTACTCATGGTAGCCTACCTGCTCTTCTTGTTTAAAGATGCCAAAGAAGATCTCGTCGGTGAAATCGATACCGATCTGGGAAAAGAGACCTTTAACTGGACAAAAACAATTGCTCTGTTATGTGTAGGTTTTGTCTTAACCATCGGCGGCGCAAACTTTGTTATTGATAGCGGTAGTGCTATTGCCCGAATGCTTGGGGTCAGTGAATGGATTATTGGTCTCTTTTTAATCTCTTTAGGTACCTCATTGCCCGAACTTGTTGTCTCAATTGTTGCGGTTAAAAAAGGTCATGCCGATATGAGCATCGGAAATATTATCGGCTCAAATGTCGCTAATTTCTCTATGGTTTTAGGCAGTGCGGCTCTGGTGTCGCCACTGGCTGTCAACCTCGAAGCAAGCCGTTATGATATTACACTCATGGTTGCATCCTCCTTGGCATTGTTGCTCATTTTAGCCAATAAACTCTACAATAAATCTGCTGCCATTTTACTGTTTGTACTGTTGGCGCTTTTTATCCAAAATTCTGTAGGCGTTATTTAATATATTTTTTCTCAAGCAATTTATCGTAAATTTTTGAGACAATATCGCCTGCAGCCGAGCCGCCGTGTCCACCGTGCTCGACCAAAACCGTCACAATGTATTGTGGGTTTTTATACGGTCCATAAGCCGCCAGCCACGCATGGGAACGTCGGTAGTACTCCATATCTTCTTCACTGATGCGCTCCTTGATTTCTTGAGGAATTCCTACAACTTGCGCGGTACCCGTTTTACCGGCAATGTTCACTTTGGAGTGTATATATTTGGTCGCGGTACCTTTTTTATGGTTACAAACCTCATACATAGCCCGCCGAATTAACGGCAATTTACGCTTTTCATCATAGGTCAGTACGTCACGAATTACAGGATGATTTTCAATGCTACCGATCTTTTTGACAATAAACGGAGTAACCAGTTTTCCTGTCGCCATGAGCGCTGTAAATTGTGTAATTTGAATGGGTGTAGAGAGAAAATCTCCTTGACCGATCGAACTGTTCAAGGTTTCCCCAATATACCACGGTTGGTTGTATTTTTTACGTTTCCATGCGCGGCTGGGAACGGTGCCAATAAATTCACGTGGCAGATCAATACCTGTCTTTTTTCCCAAACCGTAACGTTTTAATATGTCACTCATACGTTCAATACCAACTTTCAAGCTTCCTTTGTAAAAATAGTCATCACAACTCTCTCGAATGGCTTTAATAAGCGATGTCTCACCATGCCCCCAGCGCTTCCAGCACCGAAATTTTCGGTTTCCAAGTTTCATAGAACCCGTACATGTAAATGATTCCCACTCACTCATCTCTGTTGTCACGTACCCCAGTCCCAACCCTGTTTTAATAATAGACCCCGGCGGATACAGCCCATGAATAATTTTATTGGTAAAAGGAATATTGGGGTCATTAATGAGTTTTTTCCACTCTGTTGTTGAAATACCACCGACAAAGGTATTCAGATCATACTCCGGATAACTTCCTGCGGCAATCACCCTGCCCTCAATATCCATGACAATAACGGCACCGCTAATATCTTTAAAAAGTTCCGCAATATAATACTGAAGATCCAAATCAAGATTGAGCTGAATATTTTGGTTCTCAGTCGGCTTTTTGTATGAAAGTTCGGCAATTTCTTTATTAAAGGCACTTACCTTAATAACACGTTCACCCGCACTTCCCTGAAGATAGCCATTGTAAAAGTTTTCAATGCCACTCTTTCCCGTGGTACCAATAAGCCGTGCATACGGATTGTTTTTCATATCTTTATCATTAGCTTTGGCAACATATCCAATGACATGTGCGGCAATAGTTCCGTGCGGATAAAATCGTTTTGGCGCGGCAGTGATTTTAACATCTTTTAAAAGATTGAGTTTTGCATAGACCGGTATAATCTCATCATACGAAATAAAATTCACTACAATAATCGGATTATGATAATAACTTGAATCACGTCGCCTGTAGAGTTTAAGCAATGCCTCTTCATCCAAGTGTGGCAACAATGCGACAATAGAGCCAATCACCTTCATCAGATGCTGTCGATTACGAATATGCGGTTTAATTGCTATTTTAAACCCTAGCTTGTTAATAGCAATCGGCTTACCGTTGATGTCATTAATTTCACCACGAACAGGCGCAATGGTTTCTACCTTAATGGTGTTTTTGTCCGATAAGGCTTCATAGTATTTATTGGACTCAATACTCAAATAGTAGAGTCTAACAAGCAGTGTTACCCACGCAATAAAAAAAATCGAGACTATAAGTTGCGTTCTCATAATAAACTGATCACCAAAAATTCTACAACAATATAAAAAATGACATACAGATCTATTTTAGGCATGGGAAGCCAAAAGATTGTATTAAGAACTATAGTATAGAGCCAAAACCCGATATAGACAAACAGCACATGAATAAATGTAATGCATATGTTACATTTAATGATTTTTTTAAGCGAAGGCACCAAAAGATAATACAGTAGTAAAAAATAGACCAGAACACTGAGGGTCAAATAGCCATAGTTGGCCTCATAAACAACCAAAAATGCCAATATATACAAAAAGGCAGAGAGTCTGTTGCTATCAAAATATTTGACAAAATAAAAAAATAAAATACCCAGAAGCGGAGGCAATATGGGATAGATGCTCGCTACTGCCGAGTAGATGCAAAAGAGCACAAAAAGCGCAATTGCCTCTAAAGGGTTTTGATAAGAGAGACTTCGTTGCATATTGGAAAGTGCTTGCATTTAATACAGTCTGCCCATATTTTGTGTTCGGGAATGGACTCTTTAGGAATTTCAACAAATCCCAGCTTTTCAAAAAAACGCTGCTCATAGGTCAAAGATAAAATTTTCTTCAAACCCAGTGTTTTCGCCTCTTCAACACACATATTCACCAACTTGCTGCCGACCTGCCGACCGCGATAAGCGGCCTCTACAATAAGTGATCGGACTTCGGCAAGGGTGAGTGTATGGATGTGCAATGCTACAAAACCAATGAGCTGTTCGTCATCGAAAGCGAGCATATAAGAGCGAATATTGGTCGATATTTCATCATCACTGCGAATCAAAATAATACCGTCATCAATTTCGGGCTTCACAAGTCTCTGCATGGCGGCAATATCATTGAGATGTGCTTTTCTATAGTGTATCATGCGGTTGTTCCATCAATAAAGTCTCATAAATTACATGTAAAAGCTGTCCTATACCTTTTTTCTTGCTGTTAGATA
>Ga0256840_1000039_pt1 | contig 95040 bp, 95 predicted proteins | sample 355202metaG_FD_185969 | JGI IMG/M metagenome (GOLD analysis project Ga0256840, IMG submission 185969) | Hydrothermal vent microbial communities from Mid Atlantic Ridge, Atlantic Ocean - 355-202 | ecosystem: Environmental > Aquatic > Marine > Hydrothermal vents | place: Atlantic Ocean: Mid... | reverse complement strand
GTCGCAGGGTTTAAAGAATCCATGCGAATTGTATTTGATGAGCATCTGAAACTATGGAATTATGTTGCTGTTCCAAAGAACGGAAATTTTTAAGTTGTCGAAGTTATTTCGTGCACGTTCCTAAGTGCATCTGAACAGCTGTGGCTGGATCAGCATAAAACCATTCGTTTTACCGGCGACCCTAATTGGCTGCCCTATGAGGCATTTGATCAGCAAGGTATTTACATTGGCATTGTTGCCGAGTACTTAAAGCTAATAGAGCAAAAACTGGGGATTAAAATGGAAATTATTCCTAGCGAAACATGGAGTGAATCTGTTGCTAAACTAAAACGGGGTGAGATTGATGTATTGTCTGAAAGTAGAGATTCAGATTTAAAACAGCAGTTATTATTTACTCAGGATTATATTTCCAGTCCTGTAGTAATTGTTATGAGATGGGATGAGAATTATGTTGAAAATATTAATCAGATAAAGCAAAGAAAAATTGCGGTTCTTAAACGTCACGGCTATGTGCCAAAAATTATTAAAGCACACCCCGGCCTGAAGTTTCTCACGGCTGATAACATTCAGGAGGGACTTACATCAGTATCTACTGGTAAAGTTGACGCTCTTTTAGCAACGCTGGCTCAGGCAAGCTTTCATATCTCCAGGCTAGGGATAAGCAATATTCGTATTGTTGGGAAAACAGAATTCAATACTCGGCTGGCTTTTGGAATGACTAACGAATTTAAGCCATTAGTTCCGTTATTTAATCGCGCTTTAAATAGTATTTCCCAGGTAGAAAAGCAGGCTATTTTTGCAAAATGGGGGAAAGATAAATTTACTGCCAGAGTTGATTACAAGTGGCTTTTTAAAGTAATAGCCGGACTGCTGCTGTTTATTTTTGCTGTGCTTTATTGGAACAGAAAGCTGGCTAAGGAAATGGCTTTAAGAAAGTTGGCAGAAGCCCAAACGAAGGTAGTTATTGATTCCATTCCTTTGCCGGTTGTTGTGACCAGTATGGATGGCAAGGTTTTATCTGCCAATCCAAAAGCGATGAATGATTATGATATTCGGTATAACGAGCTAAACCAGCTTGATATTTTGGGGTTTTACGCCAGTCCGGATGATCGTGACAAGCTTGTTAAAGAGCTTAAGCAGCGAGGCAAAGTAGAACAAAAAATTATTCCGATGAAAAAGCCCGATGATAGCATCGGTTCTTTTATGGTTTCCATAATGCCGATTAATTATCAAGAGCAGCCAGCTTTATTGAGTATTGCGGTGGATATGACGGAACGGCTAGAAATGGAGGTGGCACTGCAAAAAGCAAAGGAGAAAATAGCTCGGGAAAATAATCTTTTAAAATCAATTATGTCATCAACAAATGACATGATTTTTATTAAAGATAAGAAATTGAATTTTATTGAGGCAAACCAGGCCTTTTTTAAATTTTTCGGTGTCACTGAAAAACAGGTTATTGGTCAGACTGACTTTGATTTATTTCCCCGAGAGGTCGCTGCAGCCTTTAGAGAAAATGACTTAAAAATACTGGAAAATAAAGTTATTCATACAAATGAAGAATCTGTAACAGATGCGAGTGGCAGTCTCAGAAATCTTTTAACGCAAAGAATTCCCCTTTTATATGACGGAAAAAATATGGGGGTTTTGCTAATAACTAGAGATGTAACCGATATACGCTCGGCGCAACAAAAAGCGGAACAGGCAAATAAAGCAAAGACAGAGTTTCTCTCTAATATGAGCCATGAAATCCGTACGCCAATGAATGCAATTATAGGCTTCACTGAATTGCTGAATGAACAGATTAGAGAGCCAAAGCTCAAATCATTTGTTAAAACGATCCAATCTGCCGGGAATAATTTGTTATTTTTAATTAATGACATTTTAGATTTATCTAAAATAGAGGCTGGGAAATTTCATATTGAAAAAACAGCATGCAATCCGCATGACGTATTTTCGGAACTCGGCGCCATCTTTATGCTAAAGATGAATGAAAAAAACTTGGATTTTATTATGGATATTGATCCAAAAATTCCGCAAAGCCTAATGCTTGATGCTGTTCGTTTGCGCCAGGTACTGTTTAACTTGATAGGCAATGCAGTTAAATTTACCGATAAAGGTATGGTTCGAGTTAAAGCTTATACTGATAATGAAGATGAAATACGTAGCAAGCTGGATTTGCTAATTGATGTGCAAGATACGGGCATAGGCATTTCAGAAGATCAAAAACAATTTGTATTTCAAGCGTTTGAACAAAGCAGTGGGCAGGATGTTAAAAAATATGGTGGGACAGGGCTAGGCCTTTCAATTAGTCAACGTCTAGTAACACTGATGGGGGGTAAAATTTCATTGCAGAGCCAACTGAGGAGAGGGTCTACTTTTACTGTCAGGCTAATGAATGTTGATGTATCTCCTTTGGCGGCAGAGCTGAAAAACGAAAAGGCTGAAATGCCTATGAAAGTTGACTTTCATAAAGGGTCTATTTTAGTTGTCGATGATATTGCTGATAACCGAGAGCTACTGTTCGCATTGTTTGCAGATACAGCTCTTAAAATTGTTGAAGCAGAAAATGGACGAGAAGCTGTTGCTCTCGTAAAAAATCATATTTCTCAACAGCATCCATTTGATCTTATCCTAATGGATGTTCGCATGCCGATAATGGATGGCTTTCAGGCTGCCAGGGAGATTAAGGAATTCTCCTCGGTGCCTATAGTCGCTTTAACGGCTTCAGTAATGGCTAATCAATTTCAGCTGTCGAATCACACTATCTTTGATGGCTGTTTGAGAAAGCCTGTGCTAAAATCCGAGCTAGTTGCTGAACTATGCAGATTTTTATCATTTGATCGGGCACCGGAAAGTGCAGGTATTCCAAGCGAGCTTATACTCAGCGATGCAGAGCTTAAGTACTTGCCGATTGCGCTGGAAAAGCTGGTAAAGCTGAAAGAGCAATGCAAAGCTGTTTCTAAAGCAAATAATATCTCATCAAGTAAGGCATTTGCAGAGGCCGTTATGGAGATTGCAAAACAATGCCCCATTTTGGTGATAACTGAGTATGCTGAACACTTGAGCAATGCAATCGACAGTTTTGATATTGCCAATATCAAAAAAGCTTTAAATGAATATCCGCAGTTAATCCGACAGTTTGATCGGCTAGATGAAAACAGGGAGCAATAAGGGGTAATACTGTTTTTCTCCATTAGCCAATAGCATAGCATAGTATTATATTGACTTAACTTGATGACTAAAAGATAGAAAATGGAATGTAGCGTAAATGTTCTGATCATAGATGACGTTCTGGAAAATATTCAGATGGCCATGAATATTTTAAAAGAAGATGGCTATGATTTTTCTTATGCAACGCATGGTGCAGAAGGCTTGTCTCTGTTAAATAAACGAGATGAAGCGACCAAAGTCGACTTAATCTTACTGGATGTTATGATGCCAGAAATGGATGGATTTGAAGTTTGCCGGCAAATTAAAGAAAACGTACAAACCAGGCATATTCCCGTTATTTTTTTAACGGCAAAAACGGATGTGGATTCTATCAGCGAAGGTTTTGCTCTCGGCGCAGTTGATTATATACGTAAACCTTTCCATGCTGAAGAATTGTTGGCAAGAGTCAAAACGCATATACAGCTCTATCATGCCAAAAAACTGCTTCAGAAAAATAATATGGTTCTGGGGAGCAAGATTGTCTTTCAGCAAAAAAGGCTGATGTCTGAGCTTGAAGATAATCAGAAAGAAATGATATGGATGCTGACAGAACTGATGGAGTCGACATCTGATGAAACGGGTAAGCATATTAGGCGAGTAGCTGAAATTTCTTCATTGCTGGCGCATTATCATCCTACCTTAAATGCAACGGATGAAAATATTCTATACCATGCTTCCCCCATGCATGATATAGGTAAAATGACAGTGCCCCACCGAATTCTGCATAAGCCGGGACATTATACGGAAGAAGAGTTCTGTTTAATGAAGGCGCATACCAGCAATGCCTATAAGCTGTTATCTGGTTCGAAACGGCCATTAATTAAAGCGGCGGCTATTATTGCCTATGAGCATCATGAAAAGTGGGATGGTGAAGGCTACCCTCGCCAGCTTAAGGGGAGTGATATTCATATATATGGGCGGATCGTAGCATTGGCGGATGTGTTTGATGCGTTAACACATAAGAGGTGTTACAAAGAAGCTTGGCGCATAGAGACGGTTATTGAGTATATCAAGGGGCATCGCGGTACCCAGTTTGACCCTGAACTGGTAGATATTATGCTGGATCACCTGGCTGAATTTGAACGGATTGTACAAATGAAATAAATGTTAGGTTGATATAGCGCAGAATGATAGTCTAGTTCAAGGTTTTCGCGATACTGGGGTTGCCGTTTCCATTTCTCGGCAATTGCCCCCAGTCTATAATGCTGATTATCTAGTCTTCTTTTTCTTCTTTTTCTTCTATTTCAGGCTCTGATTTTTTAATAATGGCAGCCAGGCAGTCCATTACGCTGATAGTATAGTTGCTATGAGCATCTGCCAATTCTTTGGGAGATCCAAAAAGAGTGCGCAGTTCCTCGAGCATTTTCTGTTTATCTTCAATTGTTCTCATAGAGAGCATTTTTGTATATTTCTGGTAAGAAGCGAGCCTGTCTGGGTCAAAGGGAAAGGCTCCTGGCATTCCTTTGGATGACATTTCAACTACGCAATCAGTCATTTCCTGCGGGTCAAGGTTGTAGTCTTTTAAGTCTTTTTCAGCTTGCATTTCTAAAAGTACAGCCGATTCATAATTTTCCTTATCGGCGCATGCCGTTAAAAATAGAGTAGCTGTACATACGAGCAGTAATTTTTTCATGGATTTTATCTGTTGGTAACTTGTAAATAGAAGTAAGGTTACAATCACTCAGGGAAAGGGCCCTTAATTTGTGGTTATTTCTTTCATTGCCTGAGCAATCCATGCCTCAGCTTCTGAATTGATTTCTTTGGCTTTTTTATCAATTGATTCAATAGCAGGTCCTATTTTAACTTTAATTGTCCCCGGGTACTTTAAAAAACTGTATCGAGGCCAAAATTCGCCAGCATTATGGGCAAGCGGAATTACGGGATACCCCGATTGCTGCGCAAGCATCGCGCCGCCAATATTGAATTTTTTGTCTTCACCTGGTGCCGCTCGAGTCCCTTCAGGGAAAATGATCACAATAAGACCTTCTTTTAAGCGCTCAGTTCCCTGTTCGATCAATGTACGCAAGGCCGCTCTTTGATTCTCCCTATCAATGGAGATGGGCTTTAATGTGGATAAAGCCCAGCCCCCTAGGGGTATCTGGGTTAATGATTTTTTTAAAACAGCAGTTTGCATGGGTAAAAATGCTCGTGTAGCCAATGTTTCCCATGCTGACTGATGCTTGCTTAATACTATAAATGCCTGACCTTTAGGGAGGTTTTCCAGTCCTTCTACCTGATAGTTTAGTCCGCAGCAGATTCTTGCCATTGCTATGATGGAAGTAGCCCAAAGGTTTGCGACCTTGTACCTAAATGAAAAAGGAAAAATGGCACAGAAAATAATAATGGGACTGAATATGGCTACAGAAATAATGATGTAAATAAAAAATAGGCTGGAACCAATATAAACTCTTAGGCTATTTTTCTGAGATGATAAATTTTGCTGCGTCATAAAGGTTTTCAAAAATAGGGGCGTTAATGATTGGGTTTTTATCTAAAGTATTTAGGCCTTTACCTGTTTTAACCAGCATGGGCTTGGCGCCAGCGGCCTCGGCAGCCTGGATATCGGCTAATTTATCGCCGATAAAATAGACATCAGATAATGGCTTGTTAAATTCTTTGGAAAACCTGTTTAATAGGCCTGGCTTAGGTTTTCGGCAATCACAGTTATCATCGGGGCTGTGAGGACAGTGATAAATGGCTTCGATTTTTCCGCCTTTGACTTCTGTCATTTGATGCATTTTCCGGTGCATTTCAGCGAGCACCGTTTCATCGTAAAGTCTTCTGCTGATACCCGACTGATTGGTAATAACAGCTACTTTATAGCCATGCCTATTCAATAATGCAATTGCTTCAAGACTGTCTTCAATAGGCACCCACTCATCTGGGGATTTGATATAGTCATCTGAGTCATGATTAATGACTCCATCACGGTCCAATAAAACGTAAGCCTGTGTCATTTACTGCAGTTTGGAAATATCAGCGATTTTAAGAAACTGATTAGAAAGCATGGACAGCAAGGCTAAACGGCTGGCACGTAGCGACAGGTTATCAGTATTTACCATTACATTGTCAAAAAAAGCATCAACATCATCTTTTAATTGAGCAAGGCGGGTTAGCGTTGCCTGATAATCCTTTTGCTGCAGTAAAGGCTGAATGTCTTTATCTGATGCAATAGCCGCAGAATGCAGAATTTTTTCCTGTGATTCAATTAATCCGCTAATCGAATCGGCAGCTTTAGTATCAGATTTTTTCAGAATATTAATGATGCGTTTATTGGCCGCCGCCAAGCTTTCGGCTTCTGGCAGCTGTCTAAAGGCTTTAACCGCTTGCAGGCGCTGCATAAAATCTAAAGGCTTAGTGGGTTTGACTGACATAACCGCTTCAAATTCATCAGCGGTATGGCCGTGGTCCAGACAATAGCCTTTTAAGCGCTCAAATACAAAATCAGCAATCAGCTGCTGGGTTTTGGTTTTATCAAAATCATGGCTAAACTGCGTTAAAGCAAGCTGAATTAGCTCAACAATATCCAGATCCAGGCTGTTTTCAATAATGATTCTGAGTGAGCCTAACGTTGCCCGTCTTAAGGCATAGGGGTCTTTGTCGCCGGTTGGAATGAGATTGGCGCTGAAGATGCCGCTTAATGTGTCAATTTTTTCAGCTAGTGACAGAATTTGTCCCGTTATACTGGCTGGAGTCGGGCTGCCTGACTGTTTTGGAAAATACTGCTCTTCAATTGCCACAGCAACTTCGCTAGGTTCATTGTCGGCGAGAGCATAATACCGGCCAACAATACCCTGCAGGCTGGCAAATTCTCCGACCATATCAGTCATCAAATCAGTTTTAGCCAGGTGTGCTGCCCGCTTAGCTAAAGAGACATTTGCTTTTAGCAGTTGGGCAATGTGCTCGGCCAGGTTTTCAACACGCGAGGTTTTATCTGCCAGTGTTCCCAGTGTCTTTTGAAAAATGATGGAGTCCAAACTGGCAACACGGTCTTCCAGTTTTTGTTTTCGGTCCTGATTCCAGAAAAACTCGGCATCGGCAAGGCGAGGCATAATAACGCGCTCATTGCCTTCCTGGATGGATAGAGGGCGACTGCTTTCAATATTGCTAAAAGTAATGAAGTGAGGCAGCAGGTCACCTTCTTTGTTCTTGATAGGGAAGTATTTCTGATTGATTTGCATGGTGGTAATCAATACTTCGTTAGGCAAATTAAGAAAACGTGATTCAAAATTGCCTATTACAGGGATAGGCCATTCATTTAAGGCGGTAATTTCTTCTAGTAAATCCTGTTCAATGTGGGGCATTCCATTAACTAGATCCGCAGAAATTGTTGCCTCATCTTTTATAAGTGCCTGACGCTGACTAAAATCGGCAATAACGTAGTTTTGCTCTAATGTTGCTAAATAGCTATCTGCAGAGTCAATGGTGATGGCTTGAGGTGCATGAAAACGATGGCCATGCGATTGATTGCCTGTTTTTAAACCTAAAATTTTGGCATCAATGACTTTTTCGCCAAAAAGCAGTACACACCAATGAACAGGGCGAACAAACTCTGTACTGTAATTGCCCCAGCGCATTCTTTTGGCAATCGGCAGTAAATGAATACTTTTTTGGATAATTTCAGGCATTAGCTGGTCAGTTGCCAGCCCTTTGATTTCTTGGTTAAAGGCCAGCCATTCACCTTTATCTGTTTTTAATCTATCCAGCTTATCAACTGTTGTGCCACAGCCTCTGGCAAAACCCTCTGCAGCTTTGCTAGGCGTACCGTCATCTGTAAAAGCCGCCTGTATCGCTGGGCCACGTTTTTCAACGGATTTGTCAGGCTGAGCACAATTTAACTGTTTGATGATAACGGCTAAACGTCTAGGTGTAGCATAGGCATGAGCTGATATGTAGTTTAAATCAGCTTCTTTTAACCCGGACTTTATTCCATTAAGCAATGCATTGCTTAATTTCAGCAATGATTTTGGCGGCAGTTCTTCACAGCCTAATTCAAATAATAAATCGTTACTTTCAGTCATGATTATTCTCCCTGCCCAGTCTGCAGCATGGGAAAACCTAAGAATTCCCTTCTATTATAATAAGCCTCAGCAACAGACTTGGATAAGTTTCGTACCCGTAAAATATAGCGTTGCCTTTCGGTGACGGAAATAGCATGGCGCGCATCTAGCAGGTTAAAGGTATGCGAGGCTTTTAAAACCATTTCATAGGCGGGTAGAGGCAGGTCTTTTTCAATCAGCTTTTGACATTCCTGTTCATAGGTATCAAAACAGCTGAACAGGAAATCAACATTGGCATGGTCAAAATTATATTCTGACATTTCAACTTCATTTTGATGGAAAACATCGCCGTAAGTTACTGTTCCCTGGGGGCTATGCGTCCAGACTAAATCATAAACGCTTTCAACGCCCTGGATATACATGGCAATGCGCTCAAGGCCATAGGTCAATTCGCCGCTCACAGGTTTGCACTCTAAGCCCCCCACCTGTTGGAAATAGGTGAATTGAGATACTTCCATGCCATTTAGCCAGACTTCCCAGCCTAATCCCCATGCACCTAAAGTAGGCGATTCCCAATTATCTTCTACAAAGCGTACATCATGCTCAAGTAAATCCAGGTCTAAATGCTTTAATGAATTTAAATACAGTTCCTGAATATTGTCGGGAGAGGGTTTTAGAATCACCTGAAACTGATAATAATGCTGAAGACGCATAGGATTTTCTCCAAAACGTCCATCGGTAGGTCTTCTTGAAGGCTGCACGTAAGCCGCATTCCAAGGTTCTGGGCCTATGGCACGCAAAAAGGTAGCCGGATGGAACGTGCCTGCTCCTACTTCCTGATCCAAAGGCTGCAATAAAATACAGCCTTGCTCAGACCAGTATTGCTGTAAGGCTAGGATTAGCCCTTGAAAGGTTGATAAATCGTTATTTGTGCTAGACACGGCGATTACTTCAAAGAATAAAAAACCGCCAATTATAGCCCATAAAGGTTAAATTCAAAAAAACAGTTGCTATAAACTCGAGAAAGGGAAAAACTATGGCTTCAGATGTTAATTTTTTTAGTCATGCAATAAATAAAATGAATCAAAATATTTTTAGTAAATTTAAAATGACTTTTATAGCCCTCATTGCGGTTTGCTGTTTAAACAGTACAGATGGCATTGCTAGTGAAAGTGCTTATAAACCTTTTGTTAAAGGTTCATTTAATCAAATCCTGCAACAAAATAAAGATAGGCCCTACATTATTGCCTTTTGGTCTGTCACCTGTGCCTATTGCATGAAAGAGCTGGCTCTATTTGGCCAGATAATGAAGGAATATCCACAGGTTAAGTTAATAACGATCACTACTGACCCATTCCTTGAGGATGAGTCAGTACAAAAGCTGTTAAAAGCTAAAAACCTTACAGGCACAGAAACTTGGGTTTTTGCAGATAACTTTGCTGAAAGGCTGTATTTTGATATTAATCCGCACTGGCGCGGGGAGTTGCCATTAACTTATTTTTTTGATAAAAATAATGCCATGGTTAAACATATGGGAATTGTTAAAGAAGAAGAGCTGGTTAAGTGGCTTAAAGAGCAGTCCGCTATTGCTGAGTAGGGTGAGAAATAATTGAAATTGGTTTCGAGACACCTTTGTTTAACAGGGCCACTGGCCGTCTTACTTCGATGGTTCCTTCGGAGAAAAATAACGCAACTCTAACTTATGTCCACTAAATTTCAAGGAGTATGTCATTTGTTTGAGAGCAAAAAATACAAACTCTATCCCCAGTTTTTATGTTTATATAAAATTATTACTCTTACAATAATTTATTTTATCACTGGAAAGCTAAGCCTCCTTGTTTCACAAGAAAATAACATTGTCACGATTGTTTATTTTATACCTGAAGGCTTTGCTTTAGCCGCTATGCTTATCTATGGACGAGCGATATGGGGTGGAGTATTGATTGGACAGTTTTTGTTGGGTTTAGATGCGGGGGTAATGCCACTTCCCGCAATATGTATCGCGGCTGTTAATAGTGCTGAGTCCATTATTGGCGTTCTTTTATTTAAGCATTTTGAATTAAATAAATCACTAAAGCAACTAAAAGATATTGCAGGATTAATGCTTATCATTAGCTTAGTTCTGCAACCCATTAGTGCACTATTTGGTAATCTTGTCTTGGTGTTTTCTTCAGTTTCCGATTGGCAAGCCTATTTAAAAAATGTATTCTCTTGGTGGTTTGGCAACACAATGGGGCAGGTTTTATTCACTCCTTTTCTCTTATTGCTTTATTCTAATTTTAAAAAGCTACAAATTAAGGATATTGTTATTCATATTCTCTTTTTTAGCTTATTAAGTTATCTGATTTTAATTACCTTTCCAATAAAAAGCCTCGCTATATTAATGACAATAACTATGCCTTTGGTCGTTTCTATTGCACTCCATAAAAATATTATTTTAGCTTACACTGCAACAATAATTATTTCTATTACGTCTCTTTATGCCGTCTATATTGAATCTGGTGTTTTTACTTATGGGGAATCACTTTATAACCTTATTGACTTGAATTTTTTTATTCTTGCTCATGTTTTTTTAGTTCTCATCGTTGGCACACTTTTTAATGAAAAAAAGGAATCCGAAGAAAAGTTAAAATCAATGGCAATTTATGATTACTTAACAGGCCTACCAAATAGAAACCTTTTGAAGGAGCGTTTACACCATGTGATTGCCATGGCGCACCGTCATAAAACGGTGAGTGCCATTTGTTTTGTCGATGTTGACGGCTTTAAGGAGGTGAATGACATATTTGGTCATAATATTGGTGATTCTGTTCTTAAAATAGTTGTTCAACGCATTAGTGGTTTTATTAGAGAAGAGGACTCACTAATTAGGCTGGGCGGTGATGAATTTTTGATCATCCTAGAGGGGGTCGATACAAATGAAGGCATTGCTCATTCATTGACTCGAATTTCTTCTGCTGTTAATGAAGCAATTAGGGTAGAAGGGAATACTATCCATGTTTCATTAAGTATAGGAGTTGCAATATGCCCTAGTGATGGGGATACTGTTGTTGATTTAATGAATTTATCTGATGGAGCTATGTATATAGCAAAAGAAAAAGGGAAAAACTGTTTTGTATTTCATGAATAATATAGCGTGAAACTAACTTTTTAGAGGTATGTTCAGGTTCTGAATTGTGCCCCCAATATCTTTAGGTGTTAAAGTAAGAAAAGCTGGAATTTTGTAATTCGTTATCTGATTCCAATACTGTTTGTGCGATAGCCTTGACCTATCTTAATTCCTTTGCTCTGAACGTTTTAATATGTAATCAGGACTGTTTTTTTTATTGTTCCAGGTCGCAGTTTAAAGCTATGCACTTTCAGTCCATAGTTGTTGAGTAAAGATAATTTAGTAGAAATACTTGGGATATTTCATGGTTCTTTAAAGGTTGAGAAATATTTAAAAAAATAGCCTATGTATCACTTCTTTACACAGGCTATTTTGAATAGTGGCCTCTAGGCCTTTTTGCACTTCCTATTGTTTATGATATTTCTGTTCAGCCACTGTAACTGCCCACCAAGGCCCTTGCCTACTTTCTAGCAGGGCCGACCAGAACCAGGAAGAGACGTCATACCAGCTGTTACCGGCCTGATCGTAGATTCGTTCGCAAACCTGATAGCTTATGCCATTTCTCTCTGCTAATACGCATCCCCATAAATGGCTGTTTTGGTCTCGGCTGATTGGCTGTGGCTTAACTTTATAGCCTGAACCGCGAAAACAGTCAGCTGAGGGGTGCACTTTTCGAGAAGGCTTTTCTATATAGCGAATAATAATTTCCCTTGAACCATCTGTAAAACGTGCGATTTTCCCTGGGAAGCCTTTGCTAAAGCCCCTCTCCTTATCCGTCATTGGTAGACGAGTTAACGGCAGGCCTTCAAATTCCGTGGGCCAAAGCTGAAATGTATGGGGGGTCGGTAGATTGCCGTTTTCCCCGTTGGCAAAGGGGATTAGGCCCGTACATAAATGCAGGGCAATAAATATTAAATAGCGCATGGTGATTGCCTTTGGTTTAGATGATGAAAGCCAAATACCGCGACTGCAACTATGGCAAAAACCAGCAGGCCAACTGCCTGATGAGTATAATCAGGTGCGTTGACAATGCCGCTTTCCGTAAAAAACAATAAAGTGGCTCTGAAAATATTGCCGATAAACACGGAAAATAAGGTAAAACTGGTGCTTAGCCAGGTTGTTAAAAAATTCAGTTCACGCCATGCGGCCAAGGTAAAGTTTAAATACAGGCCTGTCCAGAGCATTTTAATGCCGGCGCAGGGCGCATCGACGGCTATGACTTCGCCTAGCCAATAGAGCAATGTACCTTGAGGATGAACGGCGTATCCCATCAAGCCAATAAGATAGGATGATATGTGTGCCGTAATGACCCGAATCGGAAAGCCGCCGTAAAATTGCAGTGATGCAATTAATGGCAGCGACAACAGCATCAAGCCGATTATGCCTGTTTGCAGGGTTCGTCTGTAGCAGATTGAGCTAATAGAAAAGCCGATAGCAACTACGGCAATTCCTCCTCTAAAGAGAGGAGGAAGGTGGTTATAGCCAAGGGTATAAAGTATTGCAATAACTGATGAGATGATGACTGTTGACGCGTTAGGTGCTGTCCATGTTTGCCTTTTTATCAGCAGAAAAACGACGCTTGCTAATGCGACAATTCCCCAGGGTTCATCAGAACCATCAAGCATTCGGCGGAGATACCAATTCCATACTGACCAGTAGGCTGTCAGCTGTGCTGTTAAAAATACTCTTGTAGATAACATGATTAAGCCTTTCCGGTTTTTTTAAATTTAGGCAATAGGCGTGTGCTAAACAGTATTGCCAATACACCCAGCAAACTTAGAATTTCAGGTTCTGGTGTTGTTGGAACAATGCCGCCCACAGCCAGTTCGGAAACACCTTTTGGCAAAGGCAGAGGCTGTTTTACTTGCTGACTTTTTCTTTCTGAGTTGGCAATTGCCTCATCCACTGCAATAAATGATGTGTATGCAGTGAGCAGGTTATAGGTTAGCCCCAGTGCTGTGATTTCAGCTTTTTGTTCTGAGTCGGGTCTTAGTTTTTCAAAGTCACCCAATTCAGCAATTCTGTTTCTTGCCCATAAATAGCGTAAAGCTTTATTGCTGCTTGCTTCTGCTTTGTTGACTTCAATAGTTTCAGAATAAATGGATTCTCCCTGATAGCCTTTTATCTGTATTTTTCCAGTTGTGTTGCCACGCCATTTTCCATAAATGATTAACGGTCTTTCGGCAAATAGGTCTGGGGTTTGCTGAGGTTCTACATCGTAGACTTCAAACTCATCAAAGTTAATATCAATACCTGTCAATACAGGTGTTTCGATATATTCGAGGAATCGTTGAGCGACCTTGAATGCTTCTGAACCGGAAGTAATGAAAAAAGGTTCGCCTTTGCCTGCTCGTGCTAATCCTTCTATCAAAAAACGGTTGATGCCCGAGCCTATGCCAAAGGAAAAGAAATTGGCATTGTTTAAATTATCTTTAACATACTGAAAGGCTTCTTTTTCAATTGAAACATAGCCATCGGTGATGATAACAAAGCTGCGGGAGGTTGATTTTTCCGCTGGCAAATCCATGGCACGTTTTAATGCCGGAAGCAATTGTGTACCTCCGCCGCCTTGCTGGTTTTCCATCATGCTAATGGCTTTTGCTATATTGTTGCTAGTGACGGGCAGTGAGCTTTTAGCAAGTGCTGAAGAACCGCCAGAAAAAAATAGGATATTGAAAGAATCTGTTGGCCGTAAATTTGATAATAATTCTGTCATCAGCCTTTTGCTGGTATCTAATGGGAAACCATGCATTGAGCCTGAAACGTCCACCACAAAAATGTATTCACGGGGAGGAATTTTTTCCGGGGTGGTTTTTTTAGGCGGCTGTGACATTAATAGGAAGAAATTTTCGTGTTCGCCTTTGTGCAATAGCAAACCCGTTTTTATTTCTTTTCCACGCAGCTGATAGCGAAGGATGTAATCTCGGTCAGCCTGTCGACTGTCTTTTGTTTTAAGGCTAACATTGGCAGTGCCCCGCGGATCATAATCTACCTGTATTTTATGAGATGGAGAATTTAATGCCTGAATGGGGATGCCAGCTGAAATTGAGGCCTTAATATCAAAGCTATAAGGTGGTGCAGAATTTTTGTGTAAATAGGGATTGGCTATCCAGTTCTCAGAATCCGGAGTATCTTCTGCCAAGGCTTCAGAATAGCGTGGCCCTACTACAGCAGGGTAGACAAATTTATAAACCCCTTGTTCTGGAATAATCAGCTCAGTGTAGGATAATTCCACAATAACCCGATCTCCAGGCATAATGTTAGCAACATTCATCTGAAAAACATTCGGGCGATGCTGTTCCAGAAGCGATGCCCGTTTGCCCTGTTTTTTAGCTTGGGTATAGGCCGTTTTGGCAGCTTCTCGTTCTTTTATTTTTGCGACCACAACCCGGTCGCCTATGGTCATTGTCATCCCGTAAACGGCCGATTTTGTCGACCCTGGGAAAACATAGATAGCTTCAATGGCTGTCTCGCCTCTATTTTGATAGATCTGGCGAATTTTTACATCGGCAATAACACCGACAATATCAACTTGTGCCGAGGTGCGCTGCAAAGGCAGGTTTTCCAGATTGCCCGTACCTTCCCCAATAACTTTAAAATAGGGCGATAGGGTTTTATCTACGACGGTTTCATTTGCCAAAAGGCTGGGATGAAAAAATAGAAAGGCTAAAATACTTAATAGCCGGTATAAATTAATGGATTTCATAATCATGTCCTCTTTTTGACGTTAACCGGTGAATGCCACCGTGAATAGCAGTTTAAAAAAAGGAATTGAAGATCGGTTGAAGAGCTTGTGAATTTATTGTGAAGTTTATGTGAAATCGTGCGGCTGGGGTTTTAGCCACGGCCGAGACCATAAGCAGGATCAAAAGAAGTCGTGGCTAAAAGCCACTCCTACCGAGTCATCTTTGATGATGGAAAAAAAAGGCTGGCAACTGCACCGTGTTTAGGCTGGTTTTTTACGGTTATTGTGCCTTGATGCAATAGCATGATTTCCCGAACTAAGCTAAGGCCTAGACCAGAGCTTTTATGTCCATTCCCAGGACGCTTTAATGAATAAAAGCGTTCAAAAATTCTGTCCAGAGCATAATCAGGGATGCCTGATCCGGCATCGTTAATTTGAAATTCTGTTCCTAAGTGATTGGAGCTAACTTTTATATATATTGAGGCCCCAGGCGGGCTAAAATCAATGGCATTTTGGATAACATTTATCAATGCCTGGTAAATTAGATTGCTATCTCCTAATATTTGGCAATGAGTGCTGGCCTGAATAATCAACTGAATATTATTGATTAGCAGCAAAGAGGTTAAAGAATTTTTGATCTTGCTGAGCATGTTGTCAACATCAATAGGGTCTTGTGCTGTAATGAATTTACGGGATTCCAATGAGGAGAGCAGCAATAAATTATCTACAATCTGGCTGATTCGGTCAGATTCCAGGTGTACATTTTGCAATAGCGTCTGTTTCTGTTTAGGGGGAAGGTCTTCTTCTAGCAACTCTACTGCGCCCCGAATGGCAGATACGGGGCTTTTTATTTCATGGGTCAGCGTTTGGACATAGTTTTCAACATAATTTTTTCCGTTCAGAGCATCGCGCATCTGTTCAAAAGCGATGCCTAATTCTTCCATTTCATTTGAACCCAGCACTGGTCTTTTTACCCGTTTGCCATCTCGAACCGCTTTGACGTAGTCCGTCAGTTTTTCAATGGGATGTGTGACCCATACGCCTAATAATAAGCCTATGCCAATAAATCCAAGGCAGGCTATAGTGCCTGCGATAATCAATTTATTTTGAGCGGCCAAGGCAAACTGGTTAGAGCTGTGGGTAGGTTTCCCCACAGACAGTACACCTATTAAATCATTTTCTCGGAGAATGGGGGCTGCGACATAAATCATTTTTTTCTGCTCATCCCCGCCGATATCTGAGGTGCGGGCACCGTATTCCCCGCGCAGGGTTAAATGCACATCTCGCCATTGCGAATAGTCTTTACCCTCGTCTAGGCCGTGGCTGGAATCAAAAATAACTTTACCTGTACGGTCTGTAATATAAACATGCAAATCTACATTATGTTTAAGCAGTCCGAATATTTGAGCCGAAAATGTCTGTGACTGAACGCTGCTGAAGGTATCGCGGAAAAGAGCTGTATTGATACTGTTATCAGTTGCAGCTGTTGCGGCAATGGAGGCCAGTACACGGGCTGTATCAACCAGAGGTTCTTCTGTTGATTCACGGTAGCGCAGTTCTATGTCATCAGCGATAAAGTCTATTAATAAGAAAAAGCCAAAGCTGAAAAGTAAAATAATGCCTAAAAAAATACGCCGGCGAATACTCATGAAAGGTCTCTGAGCGCATAGCCTACACCTCGATGAGTTACGATAGGGTCATGGTCTGGATAAATTGCTTTTAATTTTTGACGGATGGTTTTGATATGGGTATCTACAGTGCGGTCCAGGCTAATGCCTGAATGCTCCCAGGCGTGATCCATCAGCTGGTTTCGTGTATAAACGCGCCCAGGTGACTGCACTAGAATAGTCAAAAGCCGATATTCTGTTCGGGACAAATCAATATTTTGATTCCGATAAGAAATCTGTTTTTTTTGATCATCAACTATAAATAATAGCGAATCTTGCTTTTGTGTAGGAAGCGTTTCTGATATCTGTGTATTATTAGTTCGACGAAGAATGGCTTTTACCCGTGCACTTAATTCTCTGGGGCTGAAGGGTTTGGTTACATAATCATCAGCACCAAGCTCTAGGCCAACGACTCGGTCAATTTCATTGGATCGGGCGGTTAAAAAAATAATAGGTATTTGTGAGGTGCTGCGAATTTTTCTGGCCAGATCAAAGCCGTTGATGTCTGGCAAGCCGATATCTAAAATAATTAATGCAAAATCTGATGTTTCAAAAGCATAAAGGCCGTCGCCCCCTGTTGTGCAGGACGCTGTAGAAAAGCCTTCGGTTTCCAGTGCAAACGATATATTATCAATAATTGAGGGCTCGTCATCAATAATAAGAATATTTTGCATAGTTTTTCCATTATTTATCAGCTGAAATTGGTCACTGCAGCGTTATTGTCGTTAGCTTGCCAAGCTGGATATTTCACCATAATAGATGAAAATAAATCAGATTCAAGGTGCCTGACTAGCCATTGGTTCAGTTTCTGATATTTTGATGTCAGAAACCAGGCATGATTGACATTGGAAAATTGTCTAATAAAAGGGAATATGGCGATATCAGCTAGGGAGCAGTTTTCATTGCAAAGAAAACTATGCTGAGATAATCTATTTTCCAGTTCAGCGATAAAAACTTCAGCTTTTTCCCGATAAAACTGTTCTGCATTTTCAGTATAGCGGTCAGCATATTTATAACGGTCTAAATAATATTTGAATTCTGTATCATTCCAATGGATCAGTTGCTGAATATCTTCAGTTGAGCCATTTTTTAACCAGCTGTTTCCATCATTTTGAGATAAGGCCCAATACATAATATCCAAACTTTCTTCAATTATTTCGCCGTCAGGAAGCAGTAAAACAGGCACAGTGCCTTTAGGGGAAACATCCAGCAATTGCTGAGGCTTGTTGCGCAATACCACTTCGCGCAGTTCTATTGAAAGTACTGCATTTGCAATGGCCAGTCTTGCCCGCATAGCATAGGGACAACGGCGAAAACTATATAAAATGGGGAGGGGAGAGTGCATTATCTATTTTCTATAGGTGACTGGCTGGGCTAAGCCAATTGATTTCTGTTGCTGTTTTGCTGCCAATAATACAATGCTTTAGGCTGTCAGCCATTTTTGACTGGGTGTAGGAGGTAGGGATCTTCGCTGACATGATTTCTGCCTTAAGCTGGGGAAACAATGGCTGTTTATCGGGTTCAGCATATCCATCGGGAAAAATGGGCTGGTTATTGGCATTGTATTTATCTGTTGCTCCAACGGTATGCAAAAATTCGTGAGCAATAACAATGTTATTTTGTTGCTCCTGATCTGCTGAGGCAAAAGCATGGATGATAGATAGCAAACCATTGTCTAGTCCTAAAGAATGCTGAAGCCGTGTATTTTCTAGTGCTTCATGGTAATGCACAAAAATTCTAACACGGTGTAGGTTCGATTTATCATCAGGGGTGTTTTTATAGGCCCAGTAGCGAAATTTTATGCTCCATAAGACAGTTTCGATAAGGCTTGTCTTTGAGATGGGGGGTGGAGGCGGGTAATTGTGGATAATGCTGCCAAGGCGGGTTGAGATTGGGTGTTCAATGGTTAAATTGTAATGCTCTGCTTCATCTTTAAAAAAAAGGTCAATTTCTTCAAATGCGGCGCTGTCCAATTGGGAAATATAAGCTTCAACATTTTGGTTATGCCGGCTATTCATAGGATAAATTACAATTTCCAGAGGCTGTACCCAGGATCGCGATTTAAGTTTCTGTGTTTTTACATAAAAAGCCAGGCCTACAAAAATCAGCAATAAGATGATAACTCTGAGAGCTTTAAACACGGCTAGATTGATGTCATGCTAATAGGCAGTTCTTCAACAGAGTGATCAATAATGTTAAAGGCTCTGATTTCAAGAACGCCTTTGGTATTAAGTGAAATAATCAGATGGATGGCATCAGGGTAGCTGGCCAATTTAATGTCAGTTTCTGAAGGAACAGCTGGTGCTGTAGGGTGTGAGTGATAAATGGCAAAAAGGTTTTCATTTTTATCGCGCATTGCTGAAAGTGTGCTGATTTGCTGTTTTTCATCAAGCTTAAAGCGAGTTTCAGGATGCTCGGCTGTATTGTTGATGGGATAGCAAGTGCGGGCAATGCCTTCTGTAGAGCCAATTAAACCGCATACCTCCCGCTCGGGAGTCATTTGTGCAGTGTGCAATAATTGGTTGGTGATTTTTCGGGATAACCGAACTTCTTTTGTGCTCATGAGGCGCTCCATTGTGCTGTTGTAACTCTGGGGTTGCCAGAAAGGTCTGTATGCGTTTTGATGCTGGTATATTGGTATGAATCAAAAATAGCCTGAACAGCCGACTGCTGATCGCAGCCATGTTCTATCAGCAGTGTGCCATGCTGTTTTAAATATTGACGGGCATTGCCTGTAATAATTTTAATATCTTTAAGCCCCTGGTCCTTGGCAATTAATGCGCTGTCAGGTTCAAAGCGAACATCACCCTGGGATAGGTGGGGGTCATTGCCATCAATATAGGGAGGGTTGCTGATGACAAGATCAAATTTGTGGGGTGGAACATTGGCAAACCAGTTGGAATGAATAAACTGAATGTTTTTTACCTGGTGCATTGCTGAATTTTGTCTAGCTATATTCAATGCCTGCTCACTAAAATCAGCTGCGATAGCCTTAATATCGGGTCGTTCGGTTGCCAAGGCAATGGCAATAATGCCGGATCCAGTGCCTAAATCGATGATTTGAGGACTGGCTTTACTGACAAGCAGTTCTAAGCTTAGCTCAATTAATAATTCTGTATCTGGTCTGGGAATTAATACTGCGGGGTCTACTTTAAAGTCCAGAGACCAAAATTCTTTGTGGCCAGTTAAATAGGCAATTGGTACGCCTTGCTGGCGCTGTTTGGACAGTTTTAAAAACTGCTGGCTATGCGAAGTCGATAACTTTTTTTCAGGCCATGCCCGTAGGTGAGAGCGCGTTTTATCAAGCACATGGCAGAGCAGTATTTCTGCGTCAAGCAATGCTGAGTCAGAGGTTTCGGCAAGCTTGGCAGATGCTTTAGCAAGGGTGGATTGGATATCAGTCATTACCTAATTGTGTCAGCAGGTCGGCCTGATGTTCATTGATCAGCGGGCCAATGACATGTTCTAAGCCTCCCTGCATAATTTCATCCAGTTTATAAAGGGTTAAATTGATGCGATGATCAGTCATGCGTCCCTGCGGATAATTGTAGGTTCTGATTCGTTCTGAACGGTCGCCTGAGCCAACTTGCAATTTTCTTTCTTCCGACTGGGCGGCATGCTGCTTGTCCTGTTCTGCTGTCAATAAGCGAGACTGCAGCAGCGCCATGGCTTGTGCTCTGTTTTTGTGCTGAGAGCGCTGATCCTGACATTCTACAACCACGCCAGTTGGAATATGAGTTAATCGAATGGCTGAGTCTGTTTTATTGACGTGCTGACCGCCGGACCCAGAGGCTCTAAAGGTATCAACACGCAAATCGGAAGATTTAATCTCATATTCGTCGACACTTTCAACTTCTGGCATGATAGCAACTGTGCAGGCTGAAGTGTGGACTCTGCCTTGAGATTCAGTTTCCGGTACACGCTGTACACGGTGTACCCCAGATTCAAATTTGAGTTGAGAGTAGACATCCTGCCCCGCAATGCGCAGGATAATTTCTTTATAGCCGCCGTGCTCCCCCCTATTTTCAGAAACTATTTCAGTTTGCCAGCGCTGTTTTTCTGCAAAGCGCTGATACATTTTTGCCAGGTCGCCAGAAAAAATGGAGGCTTCATCTCCTCCTGTGCCAGCTCTGATCTCTAAAAAAATGTTTCTGTTGTCGTTAGGGTCTTTTGGAAGCAATAAAACTTGCAGCTGATGCTGTAAATTCTGTTTTAGCTGTTCAGCATTCTGCAACTCATCTTTCCCCATTTCTCTCAATTCGGGGTCTGAATCTTTTGCCATTTCAATGGCTTCTTCAAGGTTCTTTTCATTTTCCTGATATTTTTCATAGCAGGAAACAATAGGATCTATTTGAGCATATTCCTGACTCAGCGAGCGATATTTGTTTTGGTCGCTTTGTACTTCCGGCTGCGATAGCAGGGCTGCAATTTCCTCGAAGCGTTCGCTGAGGTTTTCAAGTTTTGTTTTGATTGATGCTTTCATTATGGGGGAGCAAGTTAGGGCAATTTAAAGATTTCTCTGGCTGCCGCGATTAAATCATGTCTTTCATTTTCCCCTGCATCTCTTATTTGGGCGCTGGGAGTGTGGATCAGTTTGTTGGTTAATGTGTGTGCCAAAAGGTTTAAAACTTCTTCTGCATCACGTCCGTTATTGAGCTGGGATAATGCTTTTTCAAGTGATTGGTCGCGTGTAATATGAGCTTGCAGCCGATAGTCTTTAATGACCGATTGAGCACCTTGAGAACGCATCCAGGATAAAAAGTGTTCAACCTGGGTATCAATGATTTCTTCCGCCTGTTCAGCCGCTTTGCGTCTGGAATCCATATTTTGATCGATGGTGTTTTGCAGGTCATCGACAGTATATAAATAGACATCTTGAAGCTGGGCTACTTCGGATTCAATGTCGCGCGGTACAGCAAGATCCACCATAAACATAGGCTTATGTTTGCGTTTTTTTATAGCACTTTCAACACGGCCTTTGCCTAGAATGGGCAGTTGGCTGGCCGTCGATGAAATGACAATGTCAGCTTCTGCCAAGTGAGTTGTAAGTTCAGATAAGTCAATGGCATAGCCGTTAAACTGAGAGGCTAGAGCGTGTGCTTTATCATAAGTTCTGTTAGCAATGATAATGCGTCCAATATTATTCTGATATAAATGACGTGCAGTCAATTCGATAGTTTCGCCTGCACCAATTAATAATGCAGTCTGTTCGCTAAGTGAATTGAAAATTTGCTGTGCCAGCTGTACAGCGGCAAAAGCGACTGACACCGGGCTGGAACCAATAGCTGTATCCGTACGGACTTTTTTTGCTGCAGAAAAAGTATGGTGAAAAAGCTTGCCCAGGTGTTTGCCTAAGGTACCCGCTTCATAGGCGGCCTGGTACGCAGTTTTCATTTGCCCCAGAATCTGCGGCTCACCTAAAACCATGGAATCTAAGCCGCAGGCAACACGAAACATGTGCCTTATTGATTGGCTGTCTGTATGGCTATAGAGATAAGGGGTAAACTCTCTGGGGCTGATTGCTTTGGTTTCGGCTATCCAGTCTATTAATATGTCTGGGCAGCAGTCATCGGTCTGATAATAAAATTCAGTTCGATTGCAGGTGGATAAAATGGCTGCGCCATTAATTTTATGGCTGTTCCACAGTGTTTTCAGTGACAGTTCAAGTGATTCCGCCGGGAAGGACAGGCGCTCACGGATAGCAACTGGCGCTGTATTGTAATTTATCCCGACGGCAAGAAGAGTCATTTAATAGGGCTGGAAAGCATAATGGAAAGCACATATTCTAAGTAAAATAGTGATTTTATCCAAATAGAATAAATTCCTAGTCTGAATTTAAATGATTTTCTGCTACTCTATAGGGATGTTTAATCGAGTTAAATAGGGAAAATCAGTGTTGATTATTAAGATAGTAGCTGGTCTGGTATTTATAGTTTTGGCAGGGTGTGCGGGCGTTTCTGATATAAAAGATAATGGTTTGGGCGTAGCTAATGATGTAAAAGAGTCGAGGAAAAGTGTTAAGGCAGATAAGATAACCGAAATCTCCCCCGAGGTGCTGTATCTGTTGATGACGGCAGAAATTGCAGGGCAAAGGAATCAGTATGGCGTTGCTCTGGACGGCTATTTGCAGGCAGCTAAGCGGGTTGATGATGTAAGAGTGGCGGAAAGAGCTGCGAAAATCGGTCTTTTTTTGAAAGATACAAAAAAAACAGACGAAGCCGTTTCTCTTTGGCTTAAGCAGGATGGAGAAAATTTAACGGCAAGAAAAATTGCTGCGCTATCGGCATTGAAAGGCAATAATAAAAAACTGGCTGTAGAGCATTTAAATAAAATATTGGCAGACGACCCGGCGGGGTTTGAGGCAACACTGCTTGAATTGACGCGATTGCTAGGAAAAGAAGGCAAGGCTGATTTTATTTTCAATGTACTGGAGGATATTGGGCATCAGCACCCGAAACAGGCATCGGTATTTTTTGTGCAGGCATTGCTGGCAGGACAGCTAAATAGGCCTGAAACGGTTAAGGAGAAGGTAAATGAAACACTGGCATTGCAACCCGATTGGGACAAGGCGCTCATTTTGCGTGCGCAGGTGTTTGCTCAAACTGGAAAGCTTGATAAGGCAAGGTTAGACCTGGAGCGGGTTCTGGAGAAAAATCCGCAAAATATCAAAATAAGGAAAATGTTAGGCAAGGTCCTAATGAAAGCTGATGCTTTAGACGAGGCAATAGAGGCGTATCAAAAAGTATTGGAGACGGCGCCGGAGGATGGCGAAAGTCAATTTGCCATCGCCATTATTTATTTACAGCAAAAAAAGGAAGATGATGCGCTGGATTATCTTAAAAAATTAGTTAACAGACCCGGGTGGGATGCTCAGGCCAGTTTTTATATTGGTCGGATTGCGTTCAAAAATAAACAGTATGAGAAGGCCTTGACTTGGTTTGACAAAGTAACTCAAGGACCCTATGAATATGATTCTGCAGTCGCTGCAATTTCCGTACTATTAAGTCAAAAGGAATATAAGGAGGCAGAACAAAGACTGGCAAAAATGCCAGCTAAGTTTCCCAGGCACCAATTAAATATTGCGCTGTTAAAGGCAGAAATTTACAGTGAACAAAATCAATACCAAAAGGCATTTGATTTGCTGACAGAGGTGTTAGCTGATTATCCAGGACATAGAGATTTACTGTACACAAGGGCTTTGATTGCAGAAAAAATAGATCGGTTAGATGTTCTGGAGCATGATTTAAAGAAAATTCTGTCGAAAAAACCTGATGATGCAGCTGTTCTAAATGCTTTGGGCTATACCCTGGCTGATAGGACTAATCGGTATGATGAGGCTGGCAAATATCTGCAGAAGGCTCTGAAGTTAAATCCTGAAGAAGCTGTGATTATGGACAGTATGGGGTGGCTCCTGTTTAAGCAGGGGCGAATGGCGGAGTCGCTGGGAATGTTGCGGACTGCTTATGAGAAACTGCCAGAGAATGAAATTGCGGCGCATCTGGCAGAGATTCTTTGGGTTATGGGTAGGAAGGCCGAAGCAAGAGATGTATTTAACAAAGCACTGATAAATGCGCCTGAAGATGAGTATCTTTTGAAATTAAAAAAGCGTATTTCAGGTATTGACGATAAATGATCTGCAGATACATCATTGTCATGATGGCCTTATTTTTGCTTGTTTCATGTGCAAATATGCCGGATAAAAAAGAAGGTTCATTCAATTTATCTGCGCGCAAGCATCTGTACGAAAAAGAAGTCTGGTTTTTTTCAGGCAGGATGTCATTAACAGATAAAAATCATTCTATTTCAGCAAATGTTGAATGGGAGCATGAACCTAAGGAAGATGTTATAAATCTTTCCGGGTCCTTTGGTCTAGGGCGGGTTAGGGTAGTGCTGGCAGGGCAGAGTGTGGAAATTAACATGGATGGCAGACAAGAAAAGTATATTGGCAATGTAGATGATATTTTATCTTCCGAACTGGGTATTGTAGTACCTGTCTCGGCTTTAAAATATTGGGTGCTGGGAGTCGCTGATCCCAATGCTGTATACAAAGATGAGGGGCGGGGTTTTGTTCAGAATGGCTGGCGGGTGAGCTATTTGCAGATGCAGGCCAATGGTGATTATGAATTGCCTCGAAAAATTAAAGCTGAACAGGGAAGTGCTAAATTAAAGTTAATCGTTAGTCATTGGGATATATAGTTTTTTTGAATTGCTAAAAAATGAGAATATGAAACAGCAGTCGGTAAGGTGGGGTGAAAGGTGGCCTGCTCCAGCAAAATTAAATTTAATGCTGAGGATAACGGGGCGGAGAAGTGATGGTTACCACTTGTTGCAAACAGTTTTTCAATTGACTGATCTGTGTGACTGGCTGACATTTCATGCAGTTGATGATGGCCAAATTTATCTTGACAGGCCGATACCGGGAGTTGCTGAAGAGTCAGATTTAACAATACGGGCTGCAAAGTTACTTAGACAGGAAACTGGTTGCAGGCAAGGTGTGCGGATAGAGGTTGAAAAAAATCTGCCTATGGGAGGAGGTTTGGGTGGTGGAAGTTCAGATGCGGCAACAACGTTGGTAGTGTTAAACCATTTATGGGAATTGAATTTGCCAGAAGCAAGGCTGATGCAATTGGGTTTGCAATTAGGTGCTGATGTGCCAGTGTTTGTTTATGGGCATGCCTCCTGGGCTGAGGGCATTGGAGAGAAGCTGGAGAAAATAGAACCTGAAGAAAAATGGATTGTGATAATTAAACCAAACTGTCATGTAGATACAAAAGAAATTTTTTCCGTTAAAGATTTGACAAGAGATAGTAAATCAATCACAATAGCCGACTTTATTGCGGGCCAGCATCAAAACGATTGTCTTGATGTGGTTTGTAAGTTGTACCAGCCAGTAGAAAGTGCTCTGGTTGATCTGGGTGCTTTTTCTGAGGCTAGATTGACTGGAACAGGGGCTTGTGTGTTTGCTCAGTTTGACTCCAAGGAGTTTGCAGAGCAGGCATATAAGGTATTAGTTAAAAAGTGGCGCGTTTATTTGACCAAGGGTCTGAATAAATCGCAATTGCTAGAAATGCTGGTTTAATCAATTATTGGGCTGTCGCCAAGCGGTAAGGCACGGGGTTTTGATCTCCGCATACCCAGGTTCGAATCCTGGCAGCCCAGCCATTTCCATCTCCAATTATAAAATCGAGCGGAGTGCTTAAATGCAAGATACTTCTATGATGGTATTTTCAGGTAATGCCAATAGGGCTTTATCTGAAGGTATAGTGAGGAAGTTGAACATGCGTCTTGGCATGGCAACGGTCGATCGCTTTAGCGATGGAGAGATAGTAGTAGAAATTGAAGAAAATGTGCGGGGGCGGGATGTCTTTATTATCCAGCCTACGTGCTCTCCTGCCAACGAGCATCTGATGGAGCTGTTGGTGATGATAGACGCACTAAAGAGAGCGTCAGCTTCGAGAATAACAGCGGTTATACCCTATTATGGATATGCCCGCCAAGATAGGCGCTCACGCTCAGCAAGGGTGCCGATTACGGCAAAGTTAGTGGCGAACATGCTAGATACGGCAGGTGCTGATCGTGTGCTGACGGTTGATTTGCACGCGGATCAGATTCAGGGTTTTTTTGATATACCTGTTGATAATGTTTATGCATCTCCTTTACTGCTCGGCGATGTCTGGCGGCAAAAGTACGAGAATTTAATAGTTGTGTCTCCGGATGTGGGCGGAGTGGTTAGAGCTAGAGCACTTGCTAAGCGCTTGGGTGATGCTGATTTGGCTATTATTGACAAGAGACGGCCCAAGGCAAATGTGTCGGAGATTATGCATATTATTGGTGATGTTTCGGGGCGCACCTGTGTGATGGTTGATGATTTGGTGGATACGGCGGGGACTTTGTGTCATGCCGCTAAGGCTTTGAAAAAAAATGGAGCAATTAAGGTTGTAGCCTATTGTACGCATCCTGTGCTTTCGGGGGCGGCAGCAGAGAATGTGAGAAATTCGGTGCTCGACGAATTGGTGGTGACGGATACAATTCCGCTGAATAAGGAATTGTTATTAATAGATAAGATCAGGCAGCTAAGTGTTGCTGAAATGTTGGCTGAAACAATTAGGCGAATTGCTGAAAGTGAGTCGGTAAGTTCGCTATATGTTGATTAATTTATATAGAATAGGATTGCTTGAAAGCAAGTTTGGAGAAAGAAATGTCTAATATGTTTGAGTTTGTGGCTGAGAGCCGTGATCTGTCAGGTAAGAGTGCGGCAAAGGCTGTTCGTCGAGATGGGAATGTACCGGCGGTGGTGTATGGTGGAAAGACTGGTCCCCAGTCAATTGTGCTAGGGCAGAATGAGGTGGGTAAGCATTTGGTTCATGAGGCAGTTTATTCGCATATTTTGGATTTAAAGATAGATGGAAAAACTGAGCAGGTGGTTTTAAAGGGGCTTCAGCGCCATCCCGCAAAAGCACAGATTATGCATATTGATTTTATGCGTGTCGATGTGACTCAGACTTTGAGGGTTCATGTTCCATTGCATTTTATTAATGAAGACGCTTGTGTTGGTGTTAAAGCGGGCGGGCAGGTTACGCATGCCATGACTGATGTCGAAGTGTCATGCTTGCCTGGAGTGTTGCCAGAATATATTGAAGTGGACTTGGCTGCCTTGGATATAGGTGATTCAGTTCATCTGACAGATTTAATATTGCCTGAAGGTGTTGATATTCCTGTATTGGCGCAAGGTGAGGATCATGATTACCCTGTAGCTCAAGTGGTAAAAACAAAAGTTGTTGTTGAGGATGAGGCTGATGATGTGGTTGCAGAAGAGGATGCTTCAGAAGCTGATTCAGATAAGGAAAGCTAGCTTAGTGCCTGAGAGTAGTGTTTTAAAGTGATTAAGCTTGTAGTTGGTCTTGGCAATCCAGGTCGACAGTACGAAAAAAACCGGCATAATGCCGGTTTTTTGTTTTTGGATCACCTTTCTGGTGTCTCATCCTGGAATAGTGAGGCAAAATTTCATGGCATTATAGCAAATTATCATGCTGGGGCGGGAAAGGTTATTTTGCTTAAGCCACAAACATTCATGAATAAAAGCGGTCTATCGGTAGGGGCAATTGCACGGTATTATAAGATTGACGCGGAAGAAATTTTGGTGGTCCATGATGAACTTGATTTAAGCTCAGGGGTAGCAAGGCTTAAAATGGGCGGAGGTCATGCTGGTCATAATGGATTGAGGGATATCATTGAAAGTTTGGGTAAAAAAGATTTTTATCGCTTAAGAGTGGGCATTGGTCGGCCAAAGTCAGGGAAAAAGGTGGCAGACTTTGTTTTGTCGGATTTGTCAAGGCTAGAGATGGAGGAGATGCTGGCGGCTTTTGGGTTGGCAGATGCGTATTTTGACAAAGTAATTGGTGGGGAAGTGGCTTTGGCAATGAATGGGCTGAATAAAAAATAAGTATATTGTAGGTGGTTTGGGGTGGTGAAGGCTAAAAAAAGATAAGGTTTGTTAAAATAAAGATTGACTATGATTCCCTGTACCATCATAATAATAAGTTCAGGAGGGGTTCCCGAGTGGCCAAAGGGATCAGACTGTAAATCTGACGGCTCAGCCTTCGGAGGTTCGAATCCTCCCCCCTCCACCATTTTTCAATTATGAAAATATGCGGGTGTAGTTCAGTGGTAGAACTCCAGCCTTCCAAGCTGATTATGTGGGTTCGATTCCCATCACCCGCTCCAATTCAAAACAAACTCAAGCGCTCATATAGCTCAGTCGGTAGAGCACTTCCTTGGTAAGGAAGAGGTCACCGGTTCAAATCCGGTTATGAGCTCCAGTATTGCATGTCGGGTGGTTTATCTCAGGCGAAAATTATGATGATAAAGCTGTTGTGCGCAGGGGTTTTTTGATATATAATCTACAGTTCTTTACGGTTTCTGAATAGGTCAGTGGCTCAATTGGTAGAGCAGCGGTCTCCAAAACCGCAGGTTGTGGGTTCGAGTCCCTCCTGGCCTGCCATTCAGAATAGTATTCAATAATTTTATTTCCAATTTTTAGATGAACGCACAGGCAGAAAATACATCAAAGGCTTTTGATGTTGTAAAGCAGGGCTTGTCACTTATACTTGTGGTGGCAGGAGTGACTGGGTTTTATTATTTCTCTGATGTTCCGGGTTTTACTCTTCTGTATAGAGTTTTGGCGTTGGTTGCAATTATTCTCATTGCAATAGCAGTAATGTTTACGACAGAAGCAGGAAGAAATATTTGGCAGTTTGCTTTAGAAGCAAAGCAAGAGGTTAGAAAGGTTGTATGGCCTACTAGAGAAGAAACTATTAGAACAACGCTGTTGGTTTTTGGTATGGTTTTTATTGTGGGTTTAATTTTGTGGCTGCTAGATTGGGGTTTGCTAGTGGCAATTAAAGCGTTAACTGGTCAAGAGGGTTAGGTTATGGCGCTTCGGTGGTATGTGGTGCATGCTTATTCTAATTTCGAGAATAAAGTTAAATTGGCACTTGAAGAAAAGATAGAGCTGGAAGGTTTGCAAGATCATTTTGGAAAGATTCTCGTGCCAACTGAAGAGGTTGTTGAAATGCGCATGGGACAGCAAAGGAAGAGCGAAAGAAAGTTTTTTCCTGGATATGTTCTTGTGCAGATGGAGTTAACGGACGAAACATGGCATTTGGTTAGAAATATACCGAGGGTTTTAGGATTTATTGGTGGAACATCAGATAGACCGGCACCAATTTCTGATAAGGAAGCCGATGCAATTCTAAATCGAGTTGAAGAAGGTGTTAATAAGCCAAGACCCAAAGTATTGTTTGAGGTTGGTGAGACGCTGAGAGTAATTGATGGGCCATTTAAAGATTTTAATGGCAATATAGAAGAGGTTAACTACGAAAAAAGCAGATTAAAGGTATCTGTTTTGATTTTTGGTCGCTCAACGCCTGTTGAACTGGAATTTGGTCAAGTAGAAAAGCTTTAGATAAAATGGTCTTAAAACGAATCTCTGCTCTTTTTAGGGTAGGGATTTTTGTATCTTGGGGAGCTGAAAAGCGATTGCACCCATTTGGAGAGTAAAATGGCAAAAAAAATACAAGCATATATTAAGCTGCAGGTAAAAGCAGGTGAAGCAAACCCGAGTCCGCCAGTAGGTCCAGCATTAGGGCAGCATGGTGTAAATATCATGGAGTTTTGCAAGGCTTTCAACGCAAAAACATCAGATGTAGAAAAAGGCCTTCCTATTCCTGTCGTTATTACTGTATATGCGGATAGAAGCTTTACTTTCATTACAAAAACCCCGCCAGCGGCTGTTCTTTTAATGAAAGCTGCCGGAATAAAGAAGGGAAGTGGAACTCCAAATACAGAAAAGGTCGGAACAGTTACCAGAACACAACTGGAAGAAATTGCGACAATAAAGATGGAAGATCTTAATGCGGCTGATATGGATGCCGCAGTTAAGATTATCGCGGGCAGTGCGATGAGCATGGGTCTGAATGTGGAGGGGCTATAAATGGCTAAGTTATCTAAAAAAGCAAAATTGGTTGCTGCTAAAGTTGAAAAACTTAAGCAATATACAATTACAGAAAGTGTTTCTTTACTAAAAGAATTTGCTAATTCAAAATTTGATGAGTCGGTTGATGTCAGTGTTGTTTTGGGCGTAGACCCAAGAAAGTCAGATCAAAATGTTCGCGGAGCATCTGTTTTGCCACATGGTACTGGTAAAACAGTTCGGGTAGCTGTGTTTACACAGGGGCCAAATGCTGATGCGGCCAAAGAGGCAGGTGCAGATGTAGTAGGAATGGATGATTTGGCCGCTCAAGTCAAGAAAGGAGAAATGGATTTTGATGTAGTTATTGCTTCACCTGATGCAATGAGAGTTGTAGGCCAGCTGGGCCAGATATTAGGCCCAAGAGGGCTGATGCCTAATCCTAAAGTAGGAACAGTTACGCCAGATGTTGCAACTGCAGTCAAAAATGCAAAATCAGGGCAAGTTAGATATCGTACCGAAAAAGGTGGCATTATTCACTGCTCAATTGGCAAAGTTTCATTTGATGAGAAATCAATCAAAGAAAATTTAGAATTTCTAATTGCTGATCTGAAAAAAGCAAAACCATCTGCGGCAAAAGGGGTATATTTGAAGAAAATTGCGATAACTTCAACTATGGGACCTGGCTTGGTAGTTGATCAGAGCAGTATTGAGGTATAAAAAGAACTTTGGGTTGCTGGCGAACTGGCAACCGTCAAAGACCGTTGGTGTTGAAAAATATAATCTATAGATTTTTTATAGGCCAGCGTAGGCGGAAGCTTTACCAGTAAACTGGTAGGGAACCGTAAGGTGCATCGAAAGAGATGTGTTTTATTAAAATCCGGATGCAAGTCTGGATAAATTACCGGAGGTAATCTGTGGCATTAAACCTAGATAGCAAAAAGGTAGTTGTTGATGAAGTTGCTCAGTATGCCTCTAAGGCATTATCTGTTGTTGCGGCTGAATACCGTGGTCTGACAGTCTCTGAATTGACTGAGTTGCGTAAGGCTGCGAGAGAAACTGACGTTTATTTAAGAGTCGTTAAAAACTCTTTAGCTAAACGGGCAGTTGCAGGAACTGAATTTGAATGTATGCAAGAAGGATTGACAGGTCCTTTAATTCTTGCATTTTCAATGGAAGCACCTGGTGCAGCGGCACGAGTAATCAATGACTTTGCAAAAAGCAATGATAAATTGATTCCTAAAGTTATTGGCTTTGATGGTCAGTCACTTGATATATCTGAGTTGGCTCGTTTGGCAAGTATGCCTACACGCGACGAAGGTATAGCTTTGATCATGGCAGTAATGAAAGCGCCAGTAGGCAAATTAGTGCGCATATTGGATGCTGTCAAAGATCAGAAGCAAGAATCAGAAGCTGCATAAGCTTACAACCAGTTTAAAATCTATTATTTTTAGAGGAATTTCATAAATGGCTATCTCACAAGAAGATATTTTAGAAGCGGTCTCCAACATGACTGTTATGGAAGTTGTTGATTTAATCTCAGCAATGGAAGAAAAATTTGGTGTAACAGCTGCTGTTGCAGCAGCTGCGCCGGCTGCAGGCGGAGATGCTGGCGGCGGTGCTGAACAAACAGAATTTGACGTTGTATTGACAGGTTTTGGTGAGAAAAAAGTTGCTGTGATTAAAGCAGTACGTGCTATCACAGGTCTTGGACTTAAAGAGGCAAAAGAAGCTGTTGAGGGTACACCAAGCACGCTTAAAGAAGGCGTAGCTAAAGCAGAAGCAGAAGAAGTAGTTAAAACACTTGAAGAAGCGGGTGCTTCTGCGGAAATCAAATAAATTTGATTGATAGAAGCCTATGGGTCTTGAGGTTTGTTTTAATAAGCTTTAAGAGTCAAAAGGTTGCAAGAGCAGGGCTGATGGCATATTTGTCGTCGGCCTTTTACTGCTTGCAGGAAGTCATACCTAAACCTCTCAGCCAGAGCAGGTTTTGGTCGTAATGTTAAACAATCCTTGACGAAAGGTATGGAAAATATGGCCTATTCTTTTACCGAAAAAAAACGTATTCGCAAAAATTTTGGGAAAGCTAATGAGGTGCTTGATGTACCCTATTTATTAGCAACCCAAATCAATTCATATGCTAGCTTTTTGCAAGACGGCATTCAGCCTAAAAAAAGGCTGGAGCGTGGTTTGCATGGTGCATTTACTAGTGTTTTTCCTATAGTAAGTCACTCGGGCTATGCAGTTCTTGAATATGTAAAATATAGATTAGGTGAGCCTACTTTTGATGTGAGGGAGTGTCAGCAGCGTGGAGCAACGTATGCTGCACCGCTTAGAGTATTAGTGCGTCTGGTTATCTATGATAAAGATGCGCCTGTGTCTGCTAAAGTCGTAAAAGATATCCGTGAACAGGAAGTATATATGGGTGAGCTTCCGTTAATGACTGAAAATGGTACTTTTGTCATTAATGGTACAGAGCGTGTAATCGTTTCACAATTGCACAGGTCGCCCGGCGTTTTCTTTGATCATGACAAGGGTAAAACGCATTCTTCGGGGAAATTGTTATTTAATGCCAGAGTTATTCCATATCGTGGTTCTTGGCTGGATTTTGAATTTGACCATAAAGATGCTGTCTTTGTAAGAATAGATAGGCGGCGTAAAATACCGGCAACAATTTTATTGCGTGCGCTGGGTTATGATAACGAAGAAATGATTAAAATGTTCTTCGAAACCAATAAGTTCACATTAGATAAAGACAGTATTAAATATCATATTATTCCTGAACGTATGCGAGGGGAAATGACAGTATTTGATATTAAATATGATGGTGAAGTGCTTGTTGAAGAAGGGCGAAGAGTTACAGCTAAGCATGTCAGGCAGATGACGAAAGCAAATGTAACTGAAATAGAGGTGCCTAAAGAATATTTGTATGGCAAGATTCTAAGTCACAATGTTGTCGATGAATCAACTGGTGAGTTAGTTGCAAATGTTAATGATGAGTTAACTGAAGAGTCAGTGCAGGCATTGCTTGAAGCGGGTGTCTCAGATATCGAAGTCCTTTATGTGAATGACTTGGATAGAGGGCCTTATATTTCAAATGCAATGAAGCTGGATGCGTCAACTAATAGATTGGAAGCATTGGTTGAGATTTATCGTATGATGCGTCCTGGTGAGCCGCCGACTAAAGATTCTGCAGAAAATTTATTTTCAAATTTATTTTTCACTTCAGATCGTTATGATTTGTCAGCGGTTGGAAGAATGAAATTTAATCGCCGTCTGGGAAGAGAAGAGACTGAAGGTGAGGGTACTTTAAGCAGTGACGATATAGTTGATGTATTGAAAGAGCTGATTGCAATTCGTAATGGCAATGGTACCGTTGATGATATAGATCACCTGGGTAACCGTAGGGTACGTTCCGTTGGCGAGATGATTGAGAACCAATTTAGAGTGGGGCTGGTTAGAGTTGAACGAGCAGTAAGAGAGAGGTTGACTCTAGCGGATTCAGAAGGCTATATGCCACAAGAAATTATTAATGCAAAACCTGTTTCTGCTGCAGTAAAAGAGTTTTTTGGTTCGAGTCAGCTGTCACAGTTTATGGATCAGAACAATCCATTGTCTCAGGTGACACATAAACGCCGGGTTTCTGCATTAGGACCGGGAGGACTGGCTAGAGAACGTGCTGGCTTCGAAGTGCGAGATGTTCATACCACCCACTATGGCCGTGTATGTCCAATTGAAACGCCTGAAGGGCCGAATATTGGCCTGATTAACTCACTGTCAGTTTATGCAAGGACAAACTCTTATGGTTTTTTAGAAACGCCTTATAGAAAAGTTGATAATGGACAGGTGACCGATCAGGTAGATTATTTATCTGCTATTGAAGAGGGTGATTTTGTTATTGCTCAATCCAGTGTTGCTATTAATGAGAATGGACGATTAGAAGAAGGTCTGGTTCCAGCCAGATACAAAGATGAGTTTACATTGGCATCATCAGAATCAGTCCAATATATGGACGTATCTTCAAGACAGATTGTTTCAGTAGCCGCTTCAATTATTCCATTTTTAGAACATGATGATGCGAACAGAGCTTTGATGGGTTCAAATATGCAACGTCAGGCAGTTCCAACGCTAAAAGCTCAAAAACCTTTGGTTGGAACAGGGATGGAGCGCGTTGTTGCTAAAGATTCTGGTGTGTCGGTGGTTGCTAAGCGTGGCGGGATTATTGAAACAGTTGATGCTGCCCGAGTTGTAGTAAAGGTAGATGAAAGTGAAACTGTTGAAGGTGTGCCTAGCGTTGATATTTATAACCTGACCAAATACACTCGGTCAAATCAAAATACCTGTATTAATCAAAAGCCACTAGTGAGGCCTGGTGATAAAGTTAGTTCTGGTGATATTTTGGCTGATGGACCTTCCACTGATATTGGTGAGTTGGCATTAGGGCAAAATATGCGAATAGCTTTTATGCCGTGGAATGGATATAACTTTGAAGATTCAATTTTAGTCTCTGAACGTGTTGTTAAGGAAGATCGATTTACCACGATTCATATTGAAGAGAAGAGTTGTGTTGCCCGTGAAACAAAGCATAGCCCTGAAGAAATTACAGCAGATATACCTAACGTAAGCGAGGAAGCTCTCTCTAAACTTGATGAGTCGGGTATTGTTTATGTTGGTGCTGAAGTCAAAGGCGGTGATATTTTAGTGGGAAAGGTTACGCCAAAAGGTGAAACCCAGCTAACGCCTGAAGAAAAATTATTGCGTGCAATTTTTGGCGAGAAAGCTGCTGATGTAAAAGATACATCGCTAAGGGTTCCTGGCAGTATACGTGCAACAGTAATTGACGTGCAGGTCTTTACCCGTGATGGGGTAGGGAAAGACAAGCGTGCATTGGAAATAGAGGAAGCTGAAATCAAGCGCTATAAAAAGGATTTAGACGATCAGCTGAAAATTATTGAGCAAGATATTTTTGACCGAATCGCAAATATGCTGATAGGTCAGAAAACTGATGTAGGTGTGGGTGATGTTAAGAAAGGAACTGAATTGACTCAGGATATTCTTGATGGATCAGCAAAATCTGATTGGTTGAAAATAAAGGTTCAAGATGAAAATATTAATGTTCAGCTTGAGTCAGTAGCAGCCCAAATTGAGCAGCAGCGTAAAGAGTTTGATGAAAGGTTTGAATCAAAACGTAAAAAAATTACCATGGGTGATGATCTGGCTCCTGGCGTTTTAAAAATGGTTAAAGTATATTTGGCCGTTAAAAAACGTATTCAGCCTGGCGATAAAATGGCTGGCCGACATGGCAATAAAGGAGTTATCTCTCAAATTGTGCCAGTTGAAGATATGCCATACACAGCAGATGGCAATCCTATTGATATTTTATTGAATCCATTAGGTGTTCCATCAAGAATGAATGTTGGGCAGGTGCTGGAAACGCATTTGGGCTGGGCTGCCAAAGGATTGGGGGTAAAAATTGGAAAAATGCTCGAAGCTCAGGCCAAAATAGTTGAAATTAGAGGTTTTTTGGATCAAATCTATAATAGCGGGAGCAGAAAAGAGGATCTTGACTCATTTTCAGATGCAGAGATTATGGAAATGGCAGGCAATCTTGTTGGTGGAGTGCCAATGGCTACACCTGTTTTTGATGGTGCCGCTGAAAATGAAATTCGTGAAATGCTGCGTTTAGCTGACTTGCCGGAAAGTGGGCAAATTACTTTGTTTGACGGTCTAACGGGTGAAGCATTTGAGCGTAAAGTAACAGTAGGTTACATGTATATGTTGAAACTTAACCATTTGGTTGATGACAAGATGCATGCAAGATCAACAGGACCTTATAGTTTGGTTACCCAGCAGCCTCTAGGCGGTAAGGCGCAGTTTGGCGGGCAGCGTTTTGGTGAAATGGAAGTGTGGGCACTGGAAGCTTATGGTGCAGCATACACTTTACAGGAAATGTTGACAGTAAAATCGGATGATGTAAATGGCCGGACTAAAATGTATAAAAATATTGTTGATGGGAACCATACAATGGATCCGGGGATGCCAGAGTCGTTTAATGTATTGATAAAAGAAATACGGTCATTGGCGGTAAATATTGAGCTAGAGTAGCAAATGCTTGAAATAACAAGATAATATTAGAGATTATTTATATTTTAGGCTGCGTTTATTTGTTACAGATGAAGTTAAGGTGTAATCAAGATCTAACCTGTCTGTGAAACTGATGGCTATGAATAATTGATTGATTTTACGCGGAGCTCAACAAATGCGTTCCGTGAGATATAAGTGAAACGATGAGGACAAGCTCTTGAAAGATTTGATGAATTTCCTTAAGCGTCAAGGTCGAACTGATGATTTTGATGGTATACGAATTGGTTTGGCATCGCCTAGTATGATCAGGTCGTGGTCATATGGAGAAGTGAAAAAACCGGAAACAATTAATTACCGAACTTTTAAGCCGGAACGCGACGGATTGTTTTGTGCAAAAATTTTTGGCCCTGTAAGTGACTATGAATGTTTGTGCGGAAAATATAAAAGACTAAAGCATCGCGGTGTGATTTGCGAAAAATGTGGTGTAGAGGTTACTATCTCGAAAGTTAGGCGAGAAAGAATGGGGCATATAGATCTTGCAAGCCCTGTTGCCCATATTTGGTTTTTAAAGTCATTGCCTTCACGAATTGCATTATTGCTTGATATGACATTGCGTGGTATCGAGCGTGTTCTTTATTTTGAATCATTTGTTGTCCTTGATCCTGGTATGACAACATTAGAGCGTGGTCAGCTATTAACGGATGAGGAATTTCTTGACGCTGTAGAAGAACATGGCGATGAATTTGATGCCAAAATGGGGGCGGAAGCTGTCTTTGATCTTCTTAAGTCTATCGATTTAAAAGAAGAAATTAATATTCTTCGTGAAGAAATAAACTCAACAAATTCTGAAACAAAAATTAAGAAGTTTTCTAAGAGGCTCAAGGTTATTGAGTCTTTGGTAGCTTCTAATAATCGTCCTGAATGGATGATTATGACGGTTCTCCCGGTTTTGCCTCCAGAATTGCGTCCATTGGTTCCTTTAGATGGGGGGCGTTTTGCTACTTCGGATTTAAACGACCTGTATCGAAGAGTCATTAATAGGAATAATCGCCTAAGACGTCTATTAGATCTAAATGCACCTGATATTATAGTGCGCAATGAAAAGCGCATGCTGCAGGAGTCTGTCGATGCACTTTTAGACAATGGACGTCGCGGTAGAGCCATTACAGGAACTAATAGAAGACCTTTAAAATCTTTAGCGGACATGATTAAAGGCAAGCAAGGTCGCTTTAGGCAAAATTTATTAGGGAAGCGGGTTGATTACTCAGGACGTTCAGTTATCGTTGTTGGGCCAACACTGAAACTGCATCAGTGCGGTTTGCCTAAAAAAATGGCGCTGGAGCTATTTAAGCCTTTTATTTTTAGTAAACTGCAGCTTAGGGGTTTGGCGACAACCATCAAGGCTGCAAAGAAAATGGTTGAAAGAGAAGGGGCTGAAGTATGGGATATTTTGGAAGAAGTTATCCGTGAGCATCCTATTATGCTAAACCGTGCTCCAACTTTGCACAGATTGGGGATTCAGGCATTTGAACCCACCTTGATCGAAGGTAAGGCCATTCAGTTACATCCACTAGTCTGTAGCGCTTTTAATGCCGATTTTGATGGTGATCAGATGGCAGTTCATGTGCCCTTATCAATTGAAGCGCAGCTTGAGGCCAGAATTTTAATGATGGCAACTAATAATATCCTGTCACCGGCAAATGGCGAGCCGGTCATTAATCCATCTCAGGATGTGGTTATTGGTTTGTATTATATTACCCGTGGGAAAATTAATGCAAAAGGCGAAGGCAGTATTTTTGTCGACCTAGATGAGGTTAATAAGGCGTTAGATGAAAAATCAGTAGAGTTGCAAACAAAAATACAGCTTCGTGTAACTGAAAAAGTCAAAAATGAACAGGGTGAGGTGGTAACGCGTACTAAACGATACGAAACAACAGTTGGCCGTGCTTTAATCTGGGCTATAGTGCCAGAAGGAATGCCATTTGATGAAGTTAATGTAGATATGACTAAAAAGAACATATCTAAACTGATCAACTATAGCTACCGACATCTTGGAAATAAAGACACGGTTATGCTGGCTGACAAGATTATGTACCTAGGATTTAAATATGCGACTAGGTCTGGTGTTTCAGTTGGAATTGAAGACATGGAAATACCTGAAAAGAAAAGTGCAATTTTAGCGACTGCGGAGGCTGAAGTGACTGAAATACAGAGTCAATATGCTTCAGGTTTGGTAACAGATGGCGAAAGATATAATAAGGTCGTTGATATTTGGTCGCATGCAAATGAGCAAGTAGCCAATGCAATGATGGAGGGTTTGGGTGAAGAGCCTGCAGTGAATGCCCAGGGCGAAACTGTAATGCAAAAGTCGTTCAACTCAGTATTTATGATGGCAGAATCTGGGGCGCGGGGGTCGGCCGCTCAGATTCGTCAGCTTGCAGGTATGCGGGGCTTAATGGCCAAACCGGATGGGTCTATTATTGAAACGCCCATTACTGCTAATTTCCGTGAGGGGTTAGATGTTCTTCAATACTTTATATCGACACACGGTGCACGGAAAGGTCTTGCTGATACCGCACTAAAAACGGCTAACTCAGGTTATTTGACACGTAGGCTGGTTGATGTTGCACAGGATTTGGTCGTTTTGCAAGAAGACTGTGGAACGGTGAATGGTTTAACTATGACACCTATCATTGAAGGTGGAGATGTTGTTGAGCCTTTGTCTGAGAGAGTGCTGGGGCGGGTAGCTGTTAATGATGTATTAAGCCAGAAAGATGAGGAAATCCTAATACCAAGTGGAACAATGATTGATGAGTCCATGGTATCTATGCTGGAAGATAATAATATAGATAGGCTGCTTGTCCGGTCGATCATTACCTGTGATGCCCGTCATGGTGTCTGTGCTAAATGCTACGGGCGTGATTTAGGAAGGGGGCATATGGTTAATATTGGCGAGGCTGTTGGGGTAGTTGCAGCGCAATCAATTGGTGAGCCGGGAACACAGCTGACAATGCGTACCTTTCATATAGGTGGGGCTGCTTCAAGGTCGGCGGCGATTAGCAATGTTCAGGTTAAATCAGCAGGAACGGTCAAGCTCAATAACATGAAGACGGTCAAAAATAAAGATGGACATCTTGTTGCTGTGTCGCGTTCTGGCGAAGTGGGCATCATTGATTCGTATGGGCGTGAGCGTGAGCGGTATAAAGTGCCTTATGGTGCAGTGCTGACAGTTGAGGAGGAGAGTCCAGTTGAAACGGGTGATATTATTGTTACCTGGGATCCGCACACGCATCCGGTAGTTACTGAGGTAAATGGGCTGGTGCAGCTCATTGATTTTGTGGATGGCGTTACTGTGCAGCAGCAGTTAGATGACGTTACGGGGTTGAGCTCACAAGTAGTCACTGATCCTAAGCAAAGGAGTACGGCAGGCAAGGAGTTGCGCCCGATGGTTCGTTTAGTAGATGAGCAGGGTGAATCAATTAATTTATCTGGAACCGATATACCTGCGCAATATTTCTTGCCAGCGGGTGCAATTGCTGGAATAAAAGATGGCGGAGAAGTTAGGGTTGGTGATGTATTGGCTAGAATCCCTCAGGAATCAAGTAAAACCAGAGATATTACCGGTGGTTTACCTCGGGTAGCTGATCTATTTGAGGCTCGAAAAACCAAGGATCCTGCTATTCTTGCTGAAGCAACAGGCATGGTTTCTTTTGGCAAAGAAACAAAAGGCAAGCAGCGAGTTGTCATTACTGATAGTGAGGGCGAGCAGTACGAAACATTGATTCCAAAGTGGCGTCATATTACTGTATTTGAGGGTGAGTTCGTTGAAAAAGGAGAAACTATTGCCGAAGGTGAGTTAACACCGCATGATATTCTTAGATTAAGAGGGGTTGAGGAGCTAGCAGATTATTTGGTTAAAGAAATTCAGGATGTTTACCGTTTACAAGGTGTAGGTATCAATGATAAGCATATTGAGGCAATAATCAGACAAATGCTCAGGAAAGTGGATATCACAGCATCTGGTGAAACAGATTTTGTCAAAGGGGAGCAGGTGGAAAGAAGCTATCTTAATGAAATAAATGATCAGATGGAAAAGGATGGGAAAATTCCAGCCAGTTTTGAACCTGTTTTGCTAGGTATTACAAAGGCCTCGCTTGCAACGGAATCGTTTATTTCTGCGGCCTCTTTTCAAGAGACAACAAGAGTGTTGACAGATGCGGCTGTGAGGGGCATTGGTGATGGTTTGAACGGGTTAAAGGAGAATGTAATTGTCGGGCGTTTGATTCCCGCAGGGACAGGTTTAGCATATCATGAGCAACGAAAAAAGAAGCTATTGAATAAACTTGCTGCAAATTCGGCTGATGCTGTCCCTTCGGCAACAGTTGATGCAGAGGATGTGGAGCAGGCGCTGAAACAGGCGCTAAATACAGAGTAAGGATTTAATATAATAAAGCTTGACCAGGGGTGTGGGTTTGGAGTAATATACTCGGCTCACATGAGCTAAGAGCTAGGTCAGGAATAAATGGATGCTAAGAACCGTTATGCATTTATGTATGGCTGTTCTTTTATTGTCTGACAATTAAAATTTGTATATCGGAGTAAATAGATATGGCAACGATCAACCAATTGGTTCGTAAGCCTCGTGCTAAAAAAATAGAGAAAAGCAAGGTGCCTGCATTAAAGGCTTGTCCTCAGCGACGCGGAGTGTGTACTCGTGTGTATACAACGACACCTAAAAAACCAAATTCGGCGATGCGTAAGGTTGCGAGGGTTAGGTTGACAAGTGGTTATGAGGTAAGTAGCTACATTGGCGGTGAAGGTCATAACTTGCAAGAGCATTCCGTGGTCTTGATAAGGGGTGGGAGAGTGAAGGATTTGCCAGGTGTTCGCTATCATGTTGTTCGGGGAAGTCTTGATACTTCAGGTGTTGACGGTAGGAAAGCAGGCCGTTCCAAGTACGGTACTAAGAAGCCTAAGTCATAAAGGAGAGTTAAAAGATGTCTAGAAGAAGAGCGGCAATAAAGCGAAGTGTAATTCCTGATCCTAGGTTTGGTAGTGAGATGCTAACTAAATTTATGAACTTGCTTATGCTCAGTGGTAAAAAATCAGTAGCAGAAGGTATAGTTTACGGAGCTTTAGATGTGATTGGCACAAAAGGGCATGAAGAGCCTTTGGAAGTGTTGTCAAAAGCGCTGGAAAATGTTCAGCCTAGAGTTGAGGTTAAGTCTCGTCGCGTGGGCGGTGCAACTTATCAGGTGCCTGTTGAGGTGCGTCCATCAAGGCGTGTTGCATTGGCGATGCGTTGGTTGATTGATGCCGCTCGCAAGCGTAATGAGAGAACAATGGCTGCCAAGTTGGCAGGTGAGTTGCTAGATGCTTTTGATGGTCGGGGTGCGGCTAATAAAAAACGCGAAGATGTTCATAAGATGGCTGATGCAAATAAGGCTTTCTCGCATTATCGCTGGTAGGCGGTTATAGAAGGAAAAGGTTGTGGTTCGAGAAACACCGATTGATCGTTATAGAAATATAGGGATTATGGCGCATATAGATGCGGGAAAAACAACCACGACGGAAAGAATTTTATATTACACGGGAGTGTCACATAAGATCGGTGAGGTGCATGACGGTGCTGCAACAATGGATTGGATGGAGCAGGAGCAGGAAAGGGGGATAACCATTACTTCAGCTGCTACAACTTGTTTTTGGTCGGGAATGGAGGGGCAGTTCCCTAAGCATCGGATTAATATAATTGATACACCTGGACATGTTGATTTTACAATCGAGGTGGAGCGTTCTTTGCGGGTTCTTGATGGTGCCTGTGCAGTTTTTTGTGCCGTGGGTGGAGTAGAGCCTCAGTCAGAAACAGTTTGGAGACAGGCGACTAAATATCAAGTTCCAAGAATAGTGTTTGTAAATAAAATGGATCGTTCGGGAGCTGATTTTTTACGGGTCATTGAACAGATAAAAACTCGGCTAAATGCGACCCCGGTGCCGTTGCAATTGCCAATAGGGACTGAAGAGTCTTTTAGAGGTGTTGTTGACCTGATTAAGATGAAGGCAATCTATTGGGAAGAAGGGAATATGGGGGTGGCTTTTGAAGAGAGGGCAGTCCCTGAAGATATGATGACTCTTGCTGGGGAATGGCGGGAGAATATGCTGGAAGCAGCCGCTGATGCTAGTGACGAACTGATGGAGAAGTATCTTGAAGAAGGTGATTTGGATGAAGCGGAAATAAGATCAGGAATTCGTACGCAGGTGCTGAATAATAAAATTGTTCCTGCTTTTTGCGGTTCTGCGTTTAAGAATAAAGGAGTTCAATGTTTGCTTGATGCAATTATTGACTATTTGCCTGCTCCAACAGATATAGAATCTATTGAAGGAGTCTCTGTAGGAGGTTCAGAAGAAACAGAAGTTCTTGTAAGGCATGCCGATGATGATGAACAATTTTCAGCATTGGCTTTTAAAATAGCAACAGATCCGTTTGTTGGTTCATTAGCTTTTTTTCGAGTTTATTCTGGGGTGCTTGAATCTGGTAGTGTGGTATTAAACGCTATTAAGGGAAAAAGGGAGCGCGTTGGACGTATTGTACAAATGCATGCGAATAGCAGGGAAGAGGTAAAAGAGGTTAGGGCGGGTGATATCGCGGCAGCAATAGGTTTAAAGCTGGTCACAACAGGTGATACATTGTGTGATCTTAAAAGCCCAATAATTTTGGAAAAAATTGAGTTTCCGGCGCCAGTAATATCTATTGCGGTAGAACCGAAAACACTAGCTGATCAGGATAAGATGGCAGTAGGTTTTGAGAGACTGGCTCAAGAAGATCCTTCTTTTAGGGTGAGCTCAGATGTAGAGGCTGGGCAAACAATTATTTCTGGGATGGGTGAGTTGCATCTGGAAATAATAGTCGACCGCTTAAAAAGAGAATTTGGTGTTGATGCAAATGTTGGAGATCCGCAAGTAGCTTATCGAGAATCTATTGTTAATGCGGTAAAGTGTGAAGGGAAATTTATAAAAGAAATGGCGGGCAAGGGGCAATATGGACATGTCTGTCTAAAAATAGAGCCAGTGGAAAGAGGTTCTGGCTACCAGTTTGTTAATGAAATCGTAGACGGTGCGGTCCCGAAGGAATATATACCGGCAATTGATAAAGGGATTCAAGATCAAATGGAAAGTGGCGTAATGGCCGGATTTCCAGTTGTAGATGTAAAAGTAACTTTGTTCGATGGGTCATATCATGATGTCGATTCGAATGAGATGGCTTTCAAAATAGCAGGATCTATAGCTTTCAGGGATGGAACGAAGACTGCAAATCCTGTGTTACTTGAGCCTTTAATGAAGGTGGAAGTGGTTACCCCCCAAGACTATTTGGGGGATGTTGTTGGCGACATCAATAGACGTCGCGGATGTGTACTAGGGATGGATGATTCTCCAGCTGGAACGACGGTAGAATGCGAAGTTCCATTGGCAGAAATGTTTGGTTATGCAACTGATTTACGCTCAGCAACACAAGGGCGAGCAACATACAGTATGCAGTTTGAAAAATATGGCGAAGCACCTGCAAAAATTGCGGAAGCTATTATTAATAAGGTTTTATAAAGTAAAAAGACTAAAGGTATTGACTCATGGCTAAAGAAAAATTTGAAAGAACTAAACCCCATGTAAACGTTGGAACAATCGGCCACGTTGATCATGGAAAGACTACTTTGACAGCGGCTTTAACAAAGGTTATGGCTGAAGCAATGGGTGGTGAGGTTAAAGCATTTGATGAAATTGATAATGCACCTGAAGAGAGAGAGCGTGGCATTACAATTGCAACATCTCATGTTGAATATGAATCAGAAACGCGTCACTATGCACATGTTGACTGCCCGGGTCACGCTGATTATGTAAAAAATATGATTACTGGTGCGGCCCAAATGGATGGTGCTATATTGGTTTGTGGCGCAACTGATGGGCCTATGCCTCAAACGCGGGAGCATATTTTGTTGTCACGTCAAGTTGGTGTCCCATATGTTGTAGTTTACTTGAATAAAGCAGATATTCTGGCTGAGGATTGTGGTGGATTGCATACTGAAGAGTATGACGAAATGCTGGAATTGGTCGAAATGGAATTGCGTGAGTTATTAGATCAGTATGAATTTCCAGGTGATGATACCCCAATAATCGTTGGTTCAGCATTAAAAGCGCTAGAAGGTGATACAAGTGAAGTTGGTGTTCCTTCAGTTCTAAAGTTGGTCGAGGCCCTAGATACTTATATTCCTTTACCTGAGCGTGCAGTCGATGGTGCATTCATTATGCCTGTGGAGGATGTATTTTCAATATCGGGTCGTGGAACGGTTGTAACCGGTCGTATTGAGCGTGGAGTGGTTAAGGTCGGTGAAGAGTTGGAAATTATCGGCATTAAGGAAACAGCTAAAACTGTTTGTACCGGTGTAGAAATGTTCCGTAAATTATTGGATCAAGGGGAAGCGGGCGATAACGTTGGTGTTCTTTTGCGTGGAACTAAGCGTGAAGATGTTGAGCGTGGTCAAGTATTGGCTCATCCTGGTTCGGTTAAGCCTCACTCAAAGTTTAAAGCAGAAATTTATGTTTTATCCAAAGATGAAGGTGGACGACACACACCTTTTTTCAATGGCTATCGACCTCAGTTCTATTTTAGAACTACCGATATTACAGGTGCGGTAGAATTGCAGGAAGGTGTTGAAATGGTTATGCCTGGAGATAATGTAACAGTAGAAGTTACTCTGATCAACCCGATTGCAATGGATGAGGGTTTGCGCTTCGCTGTACGAGAAGGTGGTCGCACAGTAGGTGCGGGTGTTGTTGCTTCAATTATTGAGTAAAATAAATGGCTAATCAAACTATCAGAATTCGCTTAAAAGCTTTTGATCATAAATTAATTGATCAATCAGCTGGTGAGATAGTAGAAACAGCAAAAAGAACAGGTGCCCAGGTTAAGGGTCCTATTCCATTGCCTACTAAAAAAGAACGCTTTACCATATTGATATCGCCTCATGTAAATAAAGATGCGCGAGATCAATATGAGTTGAGAACATATAAAAGGTTACTTGATATTGTTGAGCCAACTGACAAAACCGTAGATGCATTGATGAAAATTGATCTTGCAGCTGGTGTGGATGTTCAGATAAAGCTTAAATAAAGTAACTTAAACAAATAAATGCTCGTTAAAGAGCGTTTGTAAGTACGAGGAATTGGCAGATGTCAATAGGTCTTATTGGTCGTAAATGTGGTATGACCCGTGTTTTTACTGAAGATGGTGCTTCGGTCCCGGTAACGGTTCTTGAAATCAATTCTAATCGAGTTGTTCAGGTTAAGAGTGTTGAGAATGATGGTTATCGCGCAATACAAGTTGCTGTCGGTGATAAAAAATCTTCTAAAGTTGATAAAGCGCTAGCTGGGCATTATGCCTCTGCAAATGTTACAGCAGGTCGCAGTTTGGTTGAATTTAGACTGGACGATAATGAGGGTGCTGATTTATCTGCTGGATCCGAGCTCGCTTTGGATGTGTTTAGTGAAGGCCAGGTTATTGATGCTTCCGGTACAACTATCGGTAAGGGGTTTCAAGGTGGCATTAAGCGACATAATTTTGGAATGCAAGATGCTACTCATGGTAACTCTATTTCACATAGATCAAATGGGTCTATTGGTATGTGTCAAACACCAGGTCGCGTTTTCAAAGGTAAGAAAATGTCAGGTCATATGGGTGCAGTAAAAAGAACTGTTCAGAATTTAACTATTCACTCAATAGATGCTGAAAGAAATTTAATTTTAGTAACAGGTGCAGTTCCTGGGGCTAAAGGTGGGGATGTGGTTATCACACCTGCTACGAAAATGCGAAATAAAGGTTAAGTTATGGTTTTGCAAATACCCGCAATTAATTCCCAGGACTCGGCGAGCGCAATTGAAGTTGCTGAGCAAGTCTTTGGTCAAGAATTCAATGAAACATTAGTTCACCAGATGGTTGTCAGATACTTGGCTGGTGGACGTTCCGGAACAAAAGCACAAAAGAATCGTTCGGCTGTTGCCGGCGGCGGTGCTAAACCATGGAGACAAAAAGGGACAGGGCGTGCAAGATCTGGTACAATGAGCAGTCCTATATGGCGCTCGGGTGGTGCGACTTTTGCCGCTCAGCCCAGATCTTTTTCTCAAAAGATAAATAAGAAAATGTATAGGGTGGGTATCCGTTCTATATTTTCAGAATTATTGCGTCAAGAAAGATTAGTTGTCAGTGATAAAATATTGCCTGACTCTTCTAAAACTAAAGATATGGTAACTAAGCTTTCCACCCTAAATGCTAAGCGGGTACTGATTTTAACGGATGAAATGACGGACAACCTGGTACTTTCAACTCGCAATATACCATATGTTGAAATTTCTTTGGTTGGTGGAATTAATCCGATATCTTTGGTTTCGGCTGATAAAGTTATTGCTACTTCAGCTGCTGTAAAACAAATTGAGGAAAATTTGGCATGAGCTTGGAAAAAAATAAATTAGCTAACGTGTTATTGGCGCCGATTGTTTCAGAAAAGAGCACTTTGGCTGCAGAAGATAGCAATCAGTTTGTTTTTAAAGTGCAAAAAGTTGCGACTAAATTAGAAGTAAAGAAGGCCGTTGAGTTGATGTTTGACGTCGAAGTAGATTCGGTGCAAGTGCTTAACGTTAAGGGGAAGGTTAAGCGTTTTGGCCAAACTCTAGGTAAAAGATCTGACTGGAAAAAAGCATATGTAAAGCTTAAAGAAGGTCAGGATATTGATTTTGCTTCGGCATAAATAACATAATTATATAAAACGGTAGAAAGCAATGGCTATTCTAAAATCTAAACCTACCTCCCCAGGCTCGCGCTTTGTAATTCGAGTAAAAAATGAAGAATTACATAAAGGCAAGCCATTTGCACCTCTGTTAGAGAAGAAAAGTAAGACGGGTGGCAGAAATAATCAGGGTAGAATTACTACCCGACATATTGGTGGTGGGCATAAGCAGCATTACCGAGTAATTGACTTTAAAAGAAATAAGCTTGATATACCGGCTATAGTTGAAAGGCTGGAATATGATCCTAACAGAACGGCTAATATTGCCTTGCTATTGTTTAGAGATGGTGAGAGAAGATATATCATTGCCCCTGATGGCATTGAAGTGGGGCAAGAGATTCTTTCCTCAGAGGCAGTTCCTGTGAAAGTAGGTAACTGCATGCCTTTGCGTAATATGCCTTTAGGTTCAACAGTCCACTGTGTGGAATTAAAACCTGGTAAAGGTGCTCAAATTGCGAGAAGTGCGGGTACATCTGCTCAGCTGGTAGCTAAAGACGGAGCTCATGTAACTTTGCGTTTACGTTCGGGTGAAATGCGTAAGGTTTTATCGGATTGCAGAGCTGTTATTGGTGAAGTGTCAAATTCTGAGCATAACCTTATCTCATTAGGTAAGGCGGGTGCTTCTAGGCATAGAGGGATTAGGCCAACTGTGCGTGGTGTTGCTATGAATCCGGTTGACCATCCGCATGGGGGGGGCGAGGGTCGTACTTCTGGGGGTAGGCATCCTGTGTCACCTTGGGGGACACCAGCAAAAGGCTATAAAACTAGAAAAAACAAACGTACTGATAAAATGATTGTCAGACGCCGTAATAAGAAATAAGGGGTGTAAATAGTGCCACGTTCAATTAAAAAAGGTCCATTTATTGATCATCATCTGCTAAAGAAGGTTGAAGCGGCTGTTGCTACTAATAATCGGAAACCAATTAAAACCTGGTCAAGAAGATCTATGATTAGTCCTGATATGCTTGGTCTAACAATAGCTGTTCATAATGGACGTCAACATGTTCCCGTGTTGATTTCTGAGAATATGGTCGGGCACAAGTTGGGTGAGTTTTCGCCAACACGTACCTATAGAGGCCATATTGTTGATAAGAAATCTAAGAGGTGATGGTAATGGAGATATCAGCAAAATTAAGCAATGCGCCATTATCTGCACAGAAAGCAAGATTGGTTGGAAATCAGATACGAGGGTTGCCAGTTGAAAAGGCGTTGAATACTTTAAAGTTTAGTACAAAGAAAGCATCAGCAATTATGGTCAAGGTGCTTGAGTCTGCAGTAGCAAACGCCGAACACAATGAAAGCGCCGATATCGATGAGCTATTTGTGTCAACTGTGTTTGTAAATGAAGGTTCTACGTTAAAAAGAGTTCGTGCAAGAGCAAAAGGGCGTGCTAATCACATCCTGAAGAGGACTTGCCACATAACAGTTAAAGTCTCAGAATCAGAGTAGAGGTTAAAATGGGTCAGAAAGTACATCCAACGGGTATACGTCTTGGAATTGTTAAGGATTGGACTTCAAGATGGTATGCGAATAGCCAAAACTATCCTGTATTCTTGCTTCAAGACTTGAAGGTTCGGGAATATATAAAAGAAAAGTTATCGCATGCATCAGTAAGCCGCATACAAATTAATCGTCCGGCAAATAATGCTCAGATTACTGTACATACAGCACGTCCAGGTATAGTAATCGGAAAGAAAGGTGAAGACATTGATAAATTGAAAGTTGATGTTTCGAATATGATGGGTGTACCTGTCAAAATCAATGTAGAAGAAATAAGAAAGCCTGAGCTTGATGCTACACTTGTTGCAGAAGGCATTGCGCAACAGCTCGAAAAAAGAATTATGTATCGGCGGGCAATGAAACGAGCGGTGACTAATACAATGCGATTAGGAGCTGAGGGTATTAAAATAAATGTCGCAGGCAGATTGAATGGTGCTGAAATAGCCCGTGGTGAGTGGTATCGTGAAGGTCGGGTGCCCTTGCATACTTTGCGTGCAGACATAGATTATGGAACTGCGGAAGCAAATACCACATATGGGATTATAGGCATAAAGGTCTGGATATTCAAAGGTGAGGTATTTGACATGGATGCACATAACGCTGTGGCATCTGCTAAACCAAACTCTAAAAAATAGTTGAAGGGAAAAGATAATGCTTCAGCCAAAAAGAACAAAATTTCGTAAGCAGCATAAAGGTAGAAACAATGGTGTTGCGGTTCGGGGATCTTCGGTAAGTTTCGGAGACTATGGATTAAAGTCGGTGGGTCGTGGTAGAATTACAGCCCGTCAAATTGAGGCGGCACGTAGGACAATTTCTCGCCATGTAAAAAGACAGGGAAAAATGTGGATCAGAATTTTTCCAGATAGACCTATCACAAAAAAGCCTCTTGAAGTGAGGATGGGTAAAGGTAAAGGTAGTGTAGAGTTTTGGGTTGCTAATGTTAAACCTGGTACTATGATGTATGAAATTCAAGGGGTTCCTGAAGTTTTAGCTCGAGAAGCTTTTACTTTGGCTGCTGCCAAATTACCTGTTAAAACAACCTTTGTAGCACGGACAATAATGTAATGATAGCTAGCGAATTGCGTCAAAAAACAAAAGTTGAATTAAATGCTCTGTTACTTGAAAAAGGACAGGAACAATTTAATTTAAGAATGCAAAAAGGAACGGGCCAGCTGTCCAGACCTGATCAAGTGAAGAAGGTAAGGCGAGATATTGCTCGGATTCATACGATTTTAAATGAAATGGCGAGTGCATAGGCATGAGTGAAAAAGAAGTTAAAATGCGAACTGTTACAGGTCGTGTTGTAAGTGACAAAATGGATAAGACAATAACTGTTTTGGTTGAGCGACTGGTCAAATTTCCCATCTATGGTAAATATGTCAAAAGGTCCACAAAATTTTTGGCTCACGATGAGGCAAATCAAGCAAAAGTGGGAGATATGGTGTCCATAGCTTCCTGTAGGCCATTGTCGAAAAATAAAACATACAAATTAGTTTCGGTTCTATAAGATCTTAAGCTGAACAAATTTGTAAAATTAATTGATATAACTGGGATTTAACAATGATTCAGATGCAAACTAGCCTTGATATCGCAGATAATAGCGGTGCTAAAAGGGTCATGTGTATCAAAGTATTAGGTGGATCGCATAGGCGGTATGCTGGTATTGGCGATATTATTAAAGTAAGTATTAAAGATGTAATTCCTCGAGGTAAAGTTAAGAAAGGAGAGGTCTATAATGCTTTGGTTGTCAGAACCCGTAAAGGTGTTCGCAGAGCAGATGGCTCGGTAATTCGTTTTGATAGTAACGCAGCCGTTATACTAAATGCCAATCTACAGCCGCTTGGCACACGTATATTTGGACCTGTAACGCGTGAATTGAGAGGTGAGAAATACATGAAAATTATCTCGCTTGCTCCAGAAGTATTATAAGGTAGGTTCGAATGCAAAAGTTAAAAAAAGGTGATGAAGTCATTGTGCTTACAGGTAAGGATAAAGGTAAGCAGGGTAAAATCCTCAGTGTTATTGATGATAAAAAAGTATTGGTTGAAGGGATCAACCGATCAAAAAAGCATCAAAAAGGTAACCCAAATGCTGGAATACAGGGTGGTATAATAGATAAGGATATGCCAATCAGTATTTCAAATGTTGCTTTGTATAATCCTGAGACAAAAAAGGCTGATAGGGTTGGCTTCAGGTTTCTAGATGATGGAAAAAAAGTCAGATATTTTAAATCTACAAATGAAGTAGTTGACGTATAAGGTATAAAATCATGGCTAGACTAGAAACAGAATATAAAGAAAAAATATTGCCTGCTTTGCAGAAGCAGTTTGGTTATAAATCGGTAATGCAAGTGCCAAAAATAACTAAAATAACACTTAATATGGGTGTTGGTGAGGCGGTAGCAGATAAAAAAGTATTACAGGCGGCGCTTTCTGATATGGAGAAGATCTCTGGACAGAAGCCTGTTGTAACATTGTCAAGAAAATCTATTGCAGGTTTTAAAATTCGTGATGATATGGCTATAGGCTGTAAGGTTACTTTACGAAGTGATAAAATGTACGAATTCTTAGACCGATTGATTAGTATTGCAATTCCTCGTATACGTGATTTTCGAGGAATGAGTCCTAAAAGCTTTGATGGTCGTGGAAATTATTCAATGGGTGTTACTGAGCAAATCATCTTTCCTGAGATCGATTATGACAAGATTGACACCTTGCGCGGTATGGATATTTCTATCACAACAACAGCGGGAACAAATGAAGAAGGGCTGGCATTAATGAAGCTTTTCAATTTTCCATTTAAGAACTAAAGGGCGTAAAAATGGCTAAAAAATCGATGATAGCTCGCGAAAATAAGCGTACTAAACTAGTCGGTAAATTTGAAGCTAAAAGAAGATCTTTGAAAGAAATTATAAGAGATCCAAGTGCTTCAATAGAAGATAAAGATGAGGCTGTTATTAAGCTTCAGAAACTTCCGAGAGACTCAAGTCCAAGTAGAGGGCGTAATCGCTGTCAAATTACTGGGCGTCCGCATGGTGTGTACCGTAAATTCGGTCTTAGTCGAAATAAACTAAGAGAAGCAACTATGCGTGGTGATGTTCCTGGTTTGTCTAAGGCAAGCTGGTAACAGGTTTTTGGAGATAAAATATGAGTATGAGTGATCCGATTGCAGACATGTTGACTAGGGTAAGAAATGGTCAGGCTGCAGGAAAGAAAAGTGTTAAATTGCCTTCATCTAAATTAAAAGTTGCAATTGCAAATGTATTAAAAGAAGAGGGCTATATTACTGACTATAAGGTTGAAACTACTGGAAGTCATACAGAAATGACAATCGACTTAAAATATCATAAAGGTCAGCCTGTTATAGAAAAAGTAAAAAGAATAAGTAGGCCTGGCCTTAGAATATATAAGTCAAAAGATGAGTTGCCGAAAGTCCTGGCGGGGCTTGGTATCGCAATAGTTTCAACTTCAAACGGTGTAATGACAGATCGTGCGGCCCGAGCTATTGGGCATGGCGGTGAAGTTATTTGCACGGTTTGCTAAGTAGTAGGTTATTTTATGTCAAGAGTTGCAAATGCACCGGTTACCATTCCTAATGGAATCGATGTAAAAATAGACGGAAGTGATATGACCATCAAAGGATCGGGCGGTCAGTTATCATATAAGATACATAACGATGTTAATGTAGAAATTAATGGCGATATCATCCAGATAAAATGGGATAATGCCGTCAAAAAAGCAAATGCACAAGCAGGAACAGTTAGGGCTTCAATTTCCAACATGATCTTGGGGGTTTCCAAAGGTTTTGAGAAGAAACTTACTCTAATTGGCGTTGGTTATAGAGCTTCGGTTAAAGGTAACGTGCTAACATTGGCTTTGGGTTTTTCAAATCCAATAGAATATCATGTTCCTGATGGTGTTAGCGTTGTGGCAACCAGCCAAACGGAGTTGGTTGTTAAGGGAAATGATAAGCAAAAGGTCGGACAGGTTGCATCAGAAATTAGAGCTTTTCGGCCGCCTGAACCTTATAAGGGTAAAGGCGTTAGGTATTCTGATGAATATGTTGCAAGAAAAGAAGCCAAGAAGAAGTAGGTTAAGATAATGGATAAGAAAGCTGCTCGTTTAAAGCGAGCCTTAAGACAGCGCTGTAAAATACAGCAGTTACGAATTAATAGATTAACTGTTCATAGAACTTCACAGCATATTTATGCTCAAGTGATAAATTCTGACGGAATGGAAACAGTTGCAAGTGCATCTACATTAGATACTGATATTAAATCAACTGCAAAAAGTTCTGGTAACACAGATGCAGCTAAACTGGTAGGTAAGCTTGTAGCACAAAGAGCATTAGAGGCTGGTATTAGCGAGGTAGCTTTTGATCGCTCTGGTTTTAAATATCATGGACGCGTTAAGGCATTAGCTGATGCGGCGCGTGAAGCTGGTTTGAAGTTCTAGGAGAAAATAATGGCTACATCAGGACCTCAAGGTCAAGCAAGTGCAGATGGTTTGCAGGAAAAATTAGTTTCAGTTCGACGTGTTGCAAAAGTTGTTAAGGGCGGAAGAGTTTTCGGTTTCGCGGCTCTAACAGTTGTGGGAGATGGCCAGGGACGAGTTGGGTACGGAGTCAGTAAGGCTAAAGAAGTGCCTATTGCTATCCAAAAATCATTAGAGCAGGCAAGAAAGAACATGCGTAAAGTCCACCTGAAAGATGGAACATTACAATATACCGTAACCGGTGAGACAGGAGCTGCCAAAGTATATATGCAACCTGCTTCTGAAGGAACAGGTGTAATTGCCGGTGGCGCAATGCGTGCGGTATTCGAAGTTGTTGGTGTTCATAATGTACTGGCCAAATGTATCGGTACAAATAACCCTATTAATGTTGTTAGGGCAACAATTAAAGGATTGTCTGAAATGAGAAATGCTGAACAAATTGCTGCTAAACGCGGTTTGACAGTTGATCAAATAACTGGGTAATTGTTATGGCTGAAAAAAAATTAAGTATTACTATGACTAAAAGCAAATTTGGTAGACTTAAGAGTCATCAGCAATGCTTGAAAGGACTAGGATTAAGAAAAATACGTCATACAGTTGTGGTTATTGATACGCCAGAAAATCGCGGTATGATTAATAAGGTGTCTTACATGTTAAAAGTAGAGGAAGTGTAATGTATTTGAATACGATACAATCTGCATACGGATCACGTAAAGTTCGTAAAAGAGTCGGCAGAGGCATTGGCTCTACTCTTGGAAAGACATGTGGTCGCGGACATAAAGGCCAAAAGTCGCGTAGCGGAGGAATGCCAAAAGTAGGTTTTGAAGGCGGGCAAATGCCATTGCAGAGAAGATTGCCTAAAGTAGGGTTTTCTTCGCGTGTTAAGAGATTTTCTGCACAGGTTACACTTTTTGAGATTGATTCTTTGACGGTAGATGTGGTTGACATTCAGTCATTAATTGAGGCTAATTTAGTTCCTTCTTTTGCAAAAGTTGTAAAGATAATTAAGTCTGGCGAGATTTCTAAATCAGTAACTGTTAAAGGCATGAAGGTTACATCTGGAGCTAAGGCTTCAATTGAAGCTGCCGGTGGCAAAGTAGAGGCATAAGTGAGCACTTCAAGAGCAGAAATGGCTAGTAAAATGGGTAATTTTTCGGAGCTGAGAGCTAGGTTACTTTTTGTACTTGGTGCCTTTGTCGTTTATCGTATTGGTGCTCATATCCCAGTTCCCGGCATTGATCCCAAAGCTTTAGCTGTCATGTTTGAACAGCAAAGTGGCTCAATACTAGATATGTTTAATATGTTTTCTGGGGGGGCGTTAATGCGCCTAAGTCTTTTCGCCCTTGGGATTATGCCATACATTTCTGCATCTATTATAATGCAATTGATGACCGTTGTAGTTCCTGCGATGGAGCAAATTAAGAAAGAAGGAGAGTCAGGACGCAGAAAGATTTCACAATATACGCGATATGGAACTGTTGTTTTGGCAACTTTTCAGGCAATTGGGATATCTATGGCTTTACAGAATCAAACTGCTGGCGGGCTTGGTGTTGTAATAAATCCTGGTTTAAGTTTTGTTGTCATTACTGCTATTACTTTAGTTACTGGAACGATTTTCTTAATGTGGCTGGGTGAGCAAGTTACTGAAAGAGGAATCGGTAACGGAATTTCATTGATTATCTTTGCAGGTATTGTTTCTGGGTTACCTTCAGCTATTGGGGGGACTTTGGAGCTTGCTAGGACAGGTGAGATGAACGGAGCATTTATTGTTTTGCTTTTTTTGGTCGCTATTGCGGTTACTGCTTTGGTGGTTTTTGTTGAAAGAGGTCAGCGTAGGATTATCATTAATTATCCAAAAAGACAGCAGGGTCGTAAGATGATGGCTGGACAAAGCAGTTTTTTACCATTAAAGCTTAACATGGCTGGAGTGATTCCACCTATCTTTGCTTCAAGCATTATTCTATTTCCCTCAACAATAGCAGGATGGTTTAGTAGTAATGAGGGGTTTGGCTGGTTGCAGGAGGTATCAACAATGCTGTCTCCGGGACAGCCTATTTATGTTTTATTTTATGCTGCGGCGATCATATTTTTCTGCTTCTTCTATACGGCTTTGGTCTTTAACTCTAAAGAGACGGCTGATAATCTAAAGCGGTCTGGTGCTTTTTTGCCTGGAATTAGACCAGGTGTGCAAACTACCGCTTATATAGATAAAGTAATGACTCGCTTGACTTTAATAGGTGCATTTTATATTACTTTGGTTTGTTTGTTGCCTGAATTTATGATCGTCTATTGGAATGTGCCTTTTTATTTTGGTGGCACATCTTTATTGATTATAGTTGTGGTTGTTATGGATTTTATTTCTCAATTGCAAACACATATGATGTCTCAGCAATATGACGGTCTTATGAAAAAGGCCAATCTAAAAAAATAATATCATTTAAAAGGGGTATGCAGTGAAAGTACGTGCATCAGTTAAAAAAATTTGTAGAAATTGTAAGGTAATTAAAAGAAAAGGCGTGTTGCGCGTCATTTGTAAAGATGGACGCCATAAACAGCGTCAAGGATAATTTTTGTTGCGCATAGTATGGGGACATGCTATTATTGCGCTCTTAACTTTAGAATACCGTAGTAGGAGTATCTAGATGGCACGTATTGCCGGAATCAATGTAGCAGACCATAAGCACGCAGAAATTGCATTAACAGCGATTTATGGTGTTGGTCGTCAAACTGCTAGAGAAATTTGCAAGCAGGTTAATATAGAACCGGCAGTCAAAATTAAAGAGCTATCAGAGGAACAACTAGAGTCAATTCGTAAAGTGCTGACCTCTATGACTGTCGAAGGCGATCTTCGTCGTGAAGTTTCAATGAATATTAAGCGTTTGATGGATTTGGGCTGTTATCGTGGTATTAGGCACCGCAGAGGGTTGCCTCTTAGAGGGCAGCGTACACGAACAAATGCCCGTACGCGTAAAGGTCCCCGCAAACCAATCAGAAAATAAGATAGTCAAGGTTAAGTTAATATGGCAACTCAAAAACGAGTTAAAAAACGAATAAAAAAAGAAATTGCTGATGGCATTGCACATGTTCATGCGACTTTCAATAATACAATCGTGACAATTACGGATCGCAAAGGAAATGCACTTTCTTGGGCAACAGCTGGCGGATCTGGATTTAGAGGGTCACGCAAAAGTACTCCGTTTGCAGCCCAAGTTGCTGCGGAAAGAGCTGGTAATGTGGCTCTTGAGTATGGGATGAAAAACTTAGATGTAATGATCAAGGGGCCGGGCCCCGGTCGTGAATCGGCTGTAAGATCATTAAATAATTTAGGTTTTAAGATCAGCAATATTGTGGATGTAACACCTATTCCTCATAATGGTTGCCGTCCACCTAAAAAACGTCGCGTTTAATATTCTGGAGTATTGTAATGGCAAGATATCTTGGCCCAACTTGTAAGTTAAGTCGTAGAGAAGGTACTGATCTTCTTCTGAAAAGCAGAGGTAAGTCCCTAGAAGGGAAATGTAAATTAGAGCAAAGGCCTGGTCAGCATGGAACTGCTCGCACCAGAAGTTCTGATTATGCATTACAGTTGCGAGCAAAGCAAAGAATCAGAAGGATATATGGTGTTTTGGAGAAACAATTTAGAAATTACTATAAATCAGCAGATTTAAAAAAAGGTGCAACAGGTGTAAATCTATTGAATCTTTTAGAATCAAGGTTGGACAATGTTGTGTATAGGATGGGATATGCAGCTACAAGATCAGAAGCTAGGCAGTTAGTATCCCACAAGTCTATCTTAGTAAATGACCAGATTACAAACATTGCATCGTATCAGGTTAATGTGGGAGATGAAGTTAAAGTAAGAGAAAAAGCGAAGAAGCAGCAACGTATTATCGAAGCGCTTTCAGTGACTGAGCAGTACGGTTTTCCAGCATGGGTTGAAGTCAATTCTAAGGATATGTCTGGGCTTTTTAAATCTCTTCCTGAAAGGGCTGATCTAGGCGCTGATATGAATGAGCAGCTTGTCGTAGAGCTCTATTCGAAATAATTCATACTGAGAAATAAATTATGCATAATACTGTTGCTGGTTTACTTAAACCTAAGTTGGTTGAAGTTGTCAGTCATAACGTTAATCATTCCAGAATTGTTATTGAACCCTTCGAGAGAGGCTTTGGCCACTCTCTAGGCAATGCATTGAGACGTGTTATGCTCTCATCTATTTCTGGGTGTGCGGTTACTGAGGTTGAGATTGAAGGTGTTCAGCATGAATACACAACTATAGAAGGTGTTCAGGAAGATGTCATAGATATTTTGCTGAATATTAAAAACCTTGCGCTCATCCTGCATTCCAAAGATGATGCAGAGCTTAATTTGTCAGCGTCGGGTGCGGGGGTTGTAACTGCTGCTGACATTACTTTACCCCATGATGTTGAGATTGTTAACCCTGACTTGGAGTTGGCTAATTTAACTGAAGCTGGTGAGTTGAATATAAAGTTTAAAGTTGAACGCAATAGAGGCTATATACCAGCAAGTGTCAGGAAAGAACAGGACTCAAGCTCTCCTGTTGGTGTCTTGCATATTGACGCGGCTTTTAGCCCAATAGTAAAAGTTGCCTATTCTGTTGAAAGTACTCGAGTTGAGCAACGTACAAATCTGGATAAACTAATAATCGAATTAGAGACTAATGGTACTGTGGACCCTGAAGAGACCGTTAAATTAGCCGCAACAATTTTGCATGATCAGTTATCTGTTTTTGTCGATTTTGAAAAAGTAAACGATAAGGTTGTTGAGGAAGTGGTTCCTGTTGAGCCAGAATTTGATCCTGTCCTGCTGAGGCCTGTTGACGATTTAGAGTTAACTGTAAGGTCCGCAAATTGCTTAAAAGCTGAGAACATATTCTATATAGGAGATTTGATTCAACGAACAGAGGTAGAGTTGTTGAAAACACCAAATCTAGGAAAGAAATCTCTTACAGAGATTAAAGATATTTTAGCACTAAAAGGTTTGTCATTGGGAATGCGTCTGGAAAACTGGCCACCTGAGAACTTGATTGATCAAAGTCAAACTGGAATTTAAATTAAAGGGTCAAAATAAATGAGACATCGTAAAACTGGTAGACAGTTAAATAGAAATAGCAGTCATCGTAAAGCTATGTTTAGTAACATGACTACTTCTTTATTTAAACACGAATTAATAAGAACAACATTACCAAAGGCCAAGGAGTTAAGAGGTATTGCTGAGCCTTTAATTACTCTTTCTAAAGAAGATTCTGTTGCTAAACGTAGGTTGGCTTTTTCTAAATTAAGAGACCGAGAGATAGTTACAAAATTATTTAATGAACTAGGCCCGCGATATAAAACACGTCCTGGTGGGTACGTAAGAATAATTAAGTGTGGCTTCAGGACTGGTGATTCAGCACCAATGGCATACGTTGAGCTTGTTGATAGGCCCGAATTAGAAAGTACTGAAGAAGAATAGAACCAATTGCATAAAAAACCAGTATATTGCTGGTTTTTTAATGTAATTAATTTATTCAAGTTGTCTGTCAATATTAAGTATAAATCGTTAAAAAACCAGTAGATTTTATTACTACTAACTAAATTCAGCATAAAATATACAAGCGATTCCGAATTTTTTTGATTTTAATCCTAAATCAAATCATTAGATAATCTCTATCTAAATATCATCTCCCTGTAATATTGTTCAGCACCTATTTAAAAATCAAGCACTAGTTTGGGTCTTGGTTCTGTTGTCAAGCAATTGGCTTTCTATATTAGAAAAAATAATTCCTTTGAATGCTTTTCTATTGAAACTCAATATTAGTCATGACGCTAATGGTTGAGGCTTGTCGCTTAGCAAAGCCTTCTGCAATATGAAATAAGTCCGAAATTTATCCAGAATTCAAAAATAAAATGAGAGTAAACTGACATAATCAGGAAACTGTTAATGATGAAGCAATGAAAGCAATCATGAATCTTAAAAACTAAAAAAAATGAAGAGTTATAAATCTTTTTAGACTGACCCCAGGCAATATCCTTTACCGTTCCTGCAGATAAAGCCACTGGGTAAGGTTTTATCTAGTCGACATTAAAGCAGTTTCACTGCCGAGCCTTAACTAAACGGCAGAAAGATTTTATCAGCTGATTTTATTGCAAGTGACCGCCTATTCACGACAGCAATTGATACTTCTAATTCATCAATTCCAGAACGCAGAGGCTGTACATTAGTACGTGCCGGTCAGGCTTTAAGCGGAAGTATACTTTTGGGTAAGGGTTCTTGGCCATGTTTTTCTTTTGGATTGCTATTATTGTAAAGTAATATTATGCCATATCTATTAAGTGCCTAGGTTTGCATTTCAGCTTGAGTCAACAGCAATCCTTCTCTCCTCACCTTTATGTCAGAATAGATATTGGGTTTAGTTTTTACTTGAGCGTAGAAACTTTTATAACGGATTTGCAAGAAGCTTTAGCTGTTTTAAATTGCTTTTATCGTATTCTTGCCATAATTGAGCGTAGCTTTTCTGGATTATGGGATGCATTGAATTAGGCGCAATTTCAGCTAAAGGTTCAAGCACAAATGCGTAGCGTTCAATTTCATCTCGAGGAATTTGTAAGCGCCCATCGCTAATGATCAAGCTACCATACAGAACGAGGTCTAAATCTAAAGTTCTGGCCGCGTATTTTCTACTGTCTCGTGTTCGCCCATGATTAAGCTCGATTTCTCTGAGCATTTTTGCCACAGTTTTAGCGGCTAGCCCTGATTCAAACTGCACAATTAGGTTATGAAAATTTTCGCCGTCAAAGCCAACTGCTTCTGTTTCATAAATGCTGGATAGTACCACTTTTCCAAATTGCTTTTGCAGCGCAGTTATGCTGGAAGGGATATGAATCTCTTTGTCAATATTGCTGCCTATGCTAATAAAACCTGTGGGCATGTGCTATTTCTCCCCGCGTTCGATAACAATGCCTACATCCTTGGCACGGCTAATAGCTCCGCGTTTATTTAAGGTGATTTTTACCCAGGGGGTGTCAAATTCAGTAAGCAGAATATTGGCTGTTTCTTCAATTAACTTTTCAACCAGATAAAATTCACTTTGTTCAACAAAGGATACGATACGCTCAGAAACGGTTTTATAATCAAGGGTGTATTGAATGTCATCGGTTTCTGAAGCTTTTTTTATATCGAAAGCCATTTCGATGTCGAACACAAGAGTCTGTTTTGTTTCTCTTTCCCAGTCAAAAATGCCTATGATAGTTGTTGCTTCTAGTCCGCCTAAAAAAATGATGTCCATCTGGGTTTCCAGTTAAAATAGTCAGTAGTAAAACATTAGTATCAGGGAAATGTCCCTGATGTACAAGTCTTGATTGAGAGAGGAAATGATGATTGATTGGTTGTTGGTACCCATTGCATATTTGATAGGGTCAGTATCAAGTGCGATTATTGTTTGTGAATTGATGGGGTTGGACGATCCGAGAGAGCATGGTTCAGGAAATCCCGGTGCAACAAATGTGATGAGAATTGGAGGTAAAAAAGCAGCGGCAATAACCTTGCTTGGTGATGCTTTAAAAGGCTTGGTTCCTGTGTTGGGAGCTAAAGCGTTGGGGGTAGATATGCCGGTGTTGGCTTCGGTTGTTTTTGCGGCTTTTTTAGGTCATTTATACCCTGTTTTTTTTGGTTTCAAAGGCGGAAAAGGTGTTGCTACAACGTTTGGGGTAGCGCTGGGAGTTGGCTGGTTGCTTGGCCTTGCTGTCTCTGGAACTTGGTTTGCTGTTTATAAAATTAGTAACATTTCTTCATTGTCGGCGTTAGTAGCTGCTGTATTAGCGCCTGCATATGTGTGGCTTATTGTTGGCGATCCATTTTTAGTAGCTGTTTTTGCAGTCATTTCCGCTGTTTTGCTCTGGAGGCATAAAAGCAATATTCAAAGATTAATTGCAGGTGAGGAGCAGTAAGGTAAAGTGGGTGTCTGTTCCTAGATGCTCAGAAGGGTCTCTATTGGCCAGCGGGGTTTTGCAAATATTTCTAGATTCTCATGCTGTCCTGCCAGCAACCTTTGACAGCCTGCATAAGCAATCATTGCGCCATTATCTGTACAGAATTCCAGTCTCGGAAAAAATAAGGTAGCGCGCTGTTTTTTTGTCATTTTAAGCAGTTCGGAACGGATTTTCGTATTGGCGCTGACCCCGCCTGCTATCACTAAGGTGTTTATTCCAGTCAGTTGCAATGCTCTTTTGCATTTTATGCTGAGTGTTTCTGCTGTTGCCTTTTGAAAGGCGTAAGCGATGTCGGCTTTATCCTGATTTGTTTTTTTAGTGGAATTTAGTGTGTTCATAGTGAATGTCTTTAGACCGCTGAAGCTAAAGTCCAGCCCGGGTCTGTCCGTCATCGGTCTTGGGAATTTAAAGCGATCAGTTCCTTTTTCGGCCAGTAGGGATACTTTTGGGCCGCCTGGGTAGCCAAGTTCTAGCATCTTAGCTACTTTGTCAAATGCTTCGCCTGCTGCATCGTCTAAGGATTCTCCTAGCTGAGTGTATTGCCCAATACCGTCAACCTGAATAAGCAGAGTGTGCCCACCTGAAACTAATAAAGCAATAAAAGGGTAGGGGGGTGGTGTTTCTTCTAGCATGGGGGCGAGTAAATGGCCTTCCATGTGATGAACGGCAATAGCAGGGATTTGCCAGGCCCAAGCTAAGCTTCTGGCCGTGGTGGCGCCAACAAGTAATGCTCCCATAAGCCCTGGGCCAGCTGTATATGCAATTCCTGAAATGTCTGGTCGGGCCAGATTGCTATCGCGGATTGTTTTCTTAATTAAAGGGACTAATTTTCTAATGTGATCGCGAGATGCCAATTCTGGTACAACACCGCCATATTCGCTATGCATACTAACCTGGCTGTATAGGGTGTCATGTATCAAGCCTTTTTTCGAGTGGTATATGGCGATTCCAGTTTCATCGCAAGATGATTCTATGCCTAAAATGTACATTGCTTTTGATTAAATCAATTTTAAGGGTATAATTAAGAGTTCATTTTTGAGTCTAGTTGACTCAAAAATATATATTAACATAAACAGGTCATTATAATGCCATCAGTAAAAGTTAGAGAAAACGAACCTTTTGATATTGCGATTCGACGTTTTAAGCGCTCATGTGAAAAAGCAGGCGTCTTATCAGAAGTTCGTCGCCGTGAATTTTATGAAAAGCCCACTGCTGAGCGTAAGCGCAAAGGTGCTGCAGCGGTTAAGCGACATTTAAAAAAATTAGCGCGTGAGCGTTATGCATTGAAAAATCTGCGTCGCGGTCGTCCGCAACTTTAGCTGAGGCAGGTTATGAGTTTATTAAAAGCTCGTATTAAGGATGATATGAAAGCAGCGATGCGGGCAAAAGACAGGGATCGTCTTAAGATAGTTCGTATGATTTTGGCTGCCATCAAGCAAATTGAAGTTGATGAGCGAATTGAACTTGATGATGAGCGGATTATTGTTACGCTTGATAAAATGCTCAAACAGAGGCGAGAGTCAATCAGGCAGTTCAATGAGGCCGGACGCGAAGATTTGACGGAGGTTGAAGAGGTAGAGATTCTGGTGATCCAGGATTTTTTGCCAAAAGCACTTGCTTCGGAAGAAATTGAAGAGATGGTTGCGAAGGCTGTATCGGATTCTGCCGCTAAATCCATAAAGGATATGGGCAAGGTGATGGGTATCTTAAAGCCTCAAATGCTAGGGCGTGCCGATATGTCAGTTGTGAGTTCTGTGATTAAGGCCAGGCTTGGTGCTTAGTTAAAAAAACCTGAGCAGGAGGGCTGGATATATGTCCGGCAGAATACCTCGTGAATTTATTGATGACCTTCTGGTACGAGTTGATATTGTCGATCTGATTAATTCGCATGTCCCTTTGAGCAAGAAGGGGAACGATTATTGGGCTCGCTGCCCTTTTCATTCTGAAAACAGTCCTAGCTTCTCCGTGAGTCAAAAAAAACAGTTTTATCACTGTTTTGGGTGTGGGGCTAATGGTAATGCTATCGGTTTTTTAATGGAATTCAGTCACCTTGATTTTGTTGAGGCTATCGAGGATTTAGCCGGTTTTTCGGGCATTGATGTGCCTAGAGAGGCTGTGGCGTATCGGAAGGAAAAGCAGGATTATAGTGCGCTGTATTCAACCCTTGAGCAGGTCGCGGTTTTTTATGTTGAACAGTTGAGAAATACTTCTCAGGGTGCTGTTGCGGTAGATTATTTAAAGGATAGGGGGTTAAGCGGGGATGTAGCCAAAGAATTTTCATTGGGTTATGCGACAAACGACTGGAAAGCCCTGTCTTCAAGATTTGATGAGAAGTTGCTAATGGATGCCGGTGTTTTGGGTAGCAAGAATGGTCGTAGCTATGATCGCTTTAGGGGACGGCTGATCTTCCCTATCAGAGATAAACGCAAACGAACTATTGGATTTGGTGGTCGTGTTTTAGATGAATCCTTGCCGAAATATCTAAACTCTCCGGAAACTGCTGTTTTTTCCAAGGGCCGTGAACTTTATGGCTTGAGTGAGCTTTTAGAAAAGAACTCTAAGCCTGAAAGAATTTTAATTGTGGAGGGGTATATGGACGTTCTCGCCCTTGCTCAGTTCGGAGTTTCATACTCTGTTGCCGCCTTGGGGACGGCGACCTCCAAAATGCATCTAGATTTATTGTTTCGATTTACTTCAGAGCTGGTGTTTTGTTTTGATGGAGATGTTGCAGGAAGGAAAGCTGCGTGGCGAGCTGTTGAGGCTTCTTTCCCCAGTCTAAAAGATGGTCGGCAGGTTCGGATAATGCTATTGCCTGAAGGCCGGGATCCTGATTCGCTGATTCGGGAGCAAGGGGTGGAGGGATTTGAGGGTAAGATAGAGGGGGCTCTGGCTTTGTCAGACTATTTTTTTAACTATATTGGCAAGGATGTCGATATGGAAACGATTGAAGGGCGTTCTTTGCTGATGGCACGGGCGAAGCCCCACATAGAAAAAATTCCGGCAGGCTATTTTCGTGAAATGATGTTTGGCCGGCTAGAACAGGAATCTTCAGGGAGGGCTCTGGGTGTATTGAAGCCACCTGCGATATTAACTGGTAGCCCCCGCAAAAAAAGAGCGGGTGGCGGAGTAAAGGCGTCGCCCGTCCGTATAGTTGTTGCTTTTTTATTGCAGAACCCGCTGTTGAAAGAAGTTTTTGATCAAAAAGAGCTTGATTTGTCGAAAATGGTTTTGCCTGGTGTGGATGTGCTGAAAGATGTGCTACAGGCAATTGAGAAGATTAAGCCTGCTAATTCGGCGGTTCTTATGGAGTATTTTAGAGGGAAGCCAAATGAAAAAATTGTTAATACTCTGATAAGTTGGGATTTTTTTATTCTTAGCGATGGTGTGGAAGCTGAGTTTTTAGGTGCAATTGATTTGATACTGCAGCAAATGGATGAGGAAATGCTTAATGGCTTGCTCGGTAAGGAAAAAGAGCACGGATTGAGCCTGGAAGAAAAAGAGTTGCTGAAAAAGCTATTGGTTAAGAAAATATGATGTGGTCAATTTGCTGTTTTAGTGATATAATTTCCTGTTCGATAGGGGTGGCTACTTAATGTATTTTGTGGGCGTAGAATGAATCAAGAACAACAACAATCTCAAATTAAACAATTAATAGCAAAAGGTAAGGCGCAAGGGTATTTAACTTACGCAGAAGTAAATGACCATTTGCCAAGTGATATTGTTGATCCTGAACAGATTGAAGATATCATTGGAATGATTTCAGATATGGGTATTCAGGTGCATGAGGTTGCGCCTGATGCCGACTCATTATTAACATCTGACTCGGCAGTTACGTCCGATGACGATGAAGCAGCTGCTGAAGTGGCGGCCCTTGCCTCGGTTGACAGCGAATTTGGACGGACTACTGATCCTGTACGGATGTACATGCGGGAAATGGGTTCTGTGGAGCTTTTGACGCGGCAGGAAGAGCTGAAAATAGCTAAGCGGATAGAAGCTGGGCAACGCCATATTATTCAGGCACTTGCCCGCTCAAAAGGAGTGGTTGAATCGTTTATTTCCTCTTTTGAGTCTATTTTAGATGAAGAGTCAGGTGTCAGGATGAGCGACCTGCTGACTGACTTAGTCGACCTTAATGAGCCTGAATTTGACCCTAAAGTCGCTGGTGCGGCTGCGGCTGCTGCCAGTGCGACTGACGATGAAGAGGAGGTCAAAGGAGTGACTTATGAAGAAGTAAAGGAAAAGGTTGAGGAGCTAAAAAAGGCTTTAAAAATTGCATCGGCCTCAGTAGCAAAGAATGGCTATAGTGCAGAGAAATCTGAAAAAGCACTGGATGATTTAGCGCTCGTTTTTACTGAGTTTAAATGGACTCCTCCGTATTTAAAGAAAATGCTGGCACTATTTAAGCCGGTTGTCTCTGACCTCAGAAGAAAAGAAAGAACTATTTTAGATATTTGTGTCAGAAAGGCTAAAATGCCCCGAAAAGAATTTATTGATAGCTTTGTAGGCAATGAAGTAGATAATGCGTGGCTAAATCAATATCTGAAAGGGCAACCGTACTCCGCTGCATTAAAGAGTTTTGAAGATGAAATAAGAAAGGCTCAAAAGGAATTGGCAGGCATAGAAAAAAGTCAGGGCCTTGCTGTTGTTGATTTAAAAGATATTCATCGTCGGTTGTCTGTTGGTGAGGCAAAAGCAAGAAGGGCTAAGAAAGAAATGATTGAGGCCAATTTAAGACTGGTTATTTCTATTGCTAAAAAATATACTAATCGAGGTTTGCAATTTCTAGATCTGATTCAGGAAGGCAATATCGGTTTGATGAAAGCGGTTGATAAGTTCGAATATCGTCGGGGATATAAGTTTTCAACTTATGCAACATGGTGGATAAGACAGGCGATTACCCGATCTATTGCTGACCAGGCCAGGACTATCCGTATTCCTGTGCATATGATAGAAACAATTAATAAACTAAATCGTGTTTCTAGACAGATTCTGCAAGAAAAAGGTAGGGAAGCAACGCCGGAAGAGTTATCTGAACGGATGGAAATGCCTGAAGATAAGGTCCGTAAGGTATTGAAAATTGCCAAAGAGCCTATTTCTATGGAAACACCCATTGGTGATGATGAAGATTCACATTTGGGGGATTTTATTGAGGATGGCAAGGTACTTTCACCTGTGGAATCTGCTACAATTGCAGGTCTTTGTGAGTCCACACAGAATGTGTTGAGTGGATTAACTGCACGAGAGGCAAAAGTTCTGCGGATGCGTTTTGGCATTAATATGAATACGGACCATACGTTAGAGGAAGTTGGCAAACAGTTTGATGTGACTCGGGAGAGAATTCGTCAGATTGAAGCCAAAGCGTTGCGAAAATTAAGACACCCATCAAGATCTGAACAGTTAAGATGTTTTCTTGAGGGCGATAATTAATAATAGTTTAGGGCCCTTAGCTCAGTTGGTTAGAGCATCCGACTCATAATCGGCAGGTCCCCAGTTCGAGTCTGGGAGGGCCCACCATATATCAAAGAAAGGTCGCATATGCGACCTTTTTATTTTGTGAAAGGGTGCGATTTCAATTATCACCCTGATGGGGAGCCTGTACGAGAATAAAAAGTTCCGCTTCGGAAAAGCTTTTTTGATCAGATTTTCTGTTCATTTTTCTCAAATGAACGAACTATTTGACTTAAATATGTCTTTTTCTTGTGATGAATTTCTTTTTTTGACAGGTTTCTAGCTTAAGAAAAATATACTGGGCACTAAATTCGTGTTCAATCGATTTTCTAGAATCTAAGTATTTGGTCATGGGGAAAGTATAGTGAGTAATGATTTTATTTTTACATCAGAATCTGTATCAGAAGGTCATCCGGATAAGGTTGCTGACCAAATTTCTGATGCTGTAGTTGACGCATTGTTAGCGCAGGATCCCAAATCAAGAATTGCATGTGAGACCATGGTTAAAACGGGGATGGTTATTTTAGCCGGAGAAATAACTACTGATGCCTGGGTTGACACTGAAGAACTGGTCAGAAATGTACTTTGTGAAATTGGCTATGATAACGGTGAGGTGGGTTTTGATGGTAAAACCTGTGCGGTCCTTAATGCTATAGGTAAACAGTCAGCTGATATTGCTATGGGAGTTGATGATAGTGACAACCATGAGCAAGGTGCGGGTGATCAAGGTCTGATGTTTGGCTATGCCAGTAATGAAACAGATGTATTAATGCCTGCACCTATTACCTTTTCCCATCGGCTGGTCGAACGCCAGGCAGAAATACGTAAGAATAACACTTTACCTTGGTTAAGGCCCGACGCAAAAAGCCAAATTACCTTCCGCTATGAAAATCATAAACCTGTTGCGATTGATGCGGTAGTACTGTCAACTCAGCATTCGCCAGAAATCGGTGGAAAACAGCTTGAAGAAGCCGTTATGGATGAAATAATCCTGCCGATCTTGCCAAAAGAATGGCTGCATTCTGGGACTAAATATTTTATTAACCCAACAGGGCAGTTTATTATCGGTGGTCCTGTCGGAGATTGCGGGCTAACTGGTCGTAAGATTATTGTTGATACCTATGGCGGTATGGCTAGGCATGGCGGGGGTGCTTTTTCGGGTAAAGACCCCTCTAAAGTCGATAGATCGGCGGCCTATATGGCGAGATATGTTGCAAAAAATGTCGTGGCAGCTGGTCTCGCAGAACGCTGTGAAGTTCAGCTTTCTTATGCTATTGGTGTTGCTGAACCCACTTCAGTTGCGATAGAAACTTTTGGTACAGGAAAAATTGCTGAAGATAGATTGGAGGAGATAGTTCGGGAGCATTTTGATTTAAGGCCAAAAGGTTTAATTGCGCAACTGGATCTATTGCGGCCTATTTATCGCAAAACGGCGACCTATGGACACTTCGGGCGTACAGAAGATTCATTCAGCTGGGAAAAAATAGATAAGGTTGAAGCATTGAGAATCTCTGCTAACCTTTAATAATTGCCTCAATTTGAAATAGGATAAATAGACATATGAGTTCACAGGATTATAAAGTTGCCGATATGGCATTGGCTGAATGGGGTCGTAAAGAAACTACCATTGCAGAAACAGAGATGCCAGGTTTAATGTCACTGCGTGAGGAGTTTGGTGCTGGGCAGCCATTGAAGGGGGCACGTATTGCGGGTTGCCTACATATGACCATTCAGACTGCGGTATTGATTGAAACCTTGACCGCATTAGGTGCAGAAGTCAGGTGGTCATCCTGCAATATTTTTTCTACTCAGGATCATGCTGCTGCTGCAATGGCTGAAGCAGGAGTTCCTGTATTTGCCTGGAAGGGTGAAACGGAGGAAGAAGCTGAGTGGTGCATAGAACAAACTATTATTGGCCCTGATGGTTGGCGCCCAAATATGATTTTGGATGATGGTGGCGATTTGACCATTATGATGCACGAAAAATTTCCAGAATTAATGAATGATGTAAAAGGGCTATCTGAAGAAACTACCACAGGCGTTCTTCGCCTGTATGAAATGGTCGCCAAAGGAACATTAAAAACACCGGCATTTAATGTTAATGATTCAGTAACTAAATCTAAATTTGATAATTTGTATGGCTGCCGTGAATCATTAGTTGACGGCATTAAACGGGCTACGGATGTGATGGTTGCAGGAAAAATTGCAGTTGTTGGCGGCTATGGTGATGTTGGAAAAGGCTGTGCTCAGTCATTGCGTGGCTTAGGGGCAACGGTTTGGATAACAGAAATTGATCCTATTTGTGCATTGCAGGCTTCTATGGAAGGATTTAGAGTCGTCACTATGGAAGAAGCTGCACCGGTAGCCAATATTTTTGTAACAGCAACAGGCAATTTTAATATTATTACCCACGACCATATGGCAGTCATGAAAAATAATGCCATTGTCTGTAATATTGGGCATTTTGATTCAGAGATTGAGATTGCTTCTTTGCGCCAGTACACTTGGGAAAATATTAAGCCGCAAGTTGACCATGTGATTTTTCCAGACGGTAAGCGGCTCATTATACTGGCAGAAGGGCGCTTAGTTAATTTAGGCTGTGCGACAGGGCACCCCAGTTTTGTAATGTCTAATTCATTCTGTAACCAAGTGCTGGCTCAAATAGAACTTTGGGAAAATGCAACGGCTTATGAAAATAAAGTCTATATTCTGCCTAAGAAGTTAGATGAAAAAGTGGCTAGATCTCACTTGAAGCAACTAGGGGTAAATTTAACTGAGTTGACAGGTGAGCAGGCTGAATATATAAATGTTCCTGTAGAAGGCCCTTATAAACCAGATCATTATCGCTATTGATTTTTTTACAGAGATAATAAAAAAGGGGCTGAGAAGCCCCTTTTTTTATGTCTGATTCTTTGTAGACAATTAAAGGTAAACATAAAATATGCGAATTTCAAGGTTATATACACCAGATATTTTAAATACAGGTCAAAAAATTGAGCTTAAAGAAGGTAATGCACATTATGTAAGAACAGTGTTAAGACTTAAGAAGGATCAGCAGATTACGCTGTTTAATGGCCAGGGCGGTGAATTTTTAAGTGTGATTCATGAGGCAAGCCGTAAACGCGTTGTGGTTTCAATTGCTGAGTTTGTTGATAGAGCAGTTGAATCTCCACTATATGTTACATTGGGGCTGGGGATATCGCGTGGAGACAGAATGGACTGGGCAGTACAAAAAGCTGTAGAGCTTGGAGTTAACGATTTAACGCCTTTGCTAACGGAGCGTTGCGTGGTTAAGTTTAAGGCCGATAAAAAACAGCAACGATTACAGCACTGGAAACATATAGCTCAGCATGCGACAGAACAAAGTGGCAGAACGATGCCGCCAGCTTTAAGTGAAATTACTGAGATTGAAGAGTGGGTGCACAAACAGATGGGGCTGAAGGTTTTTTTGGATCCTTACGCAGAACAGACCTTAGCTAGTTTAAAGCCTGAAGATCAGAAGGTAACCTTGCTATCCGGTCCAGAAGGCGGTTTTAGCAATCAGGAAAGAGAGCTTGCTGTAGCTGCGGGGTTTGTTCCTGTTCGTTTGGGGAAAAGGATTTTGCGTACTGAAACGGCATCGCTGGCAGCTTTGTCAGCAGTGCAAATGTTATGGGGGGATTTTTCCTAATGCAACAAGGTATAACCGCGCAGGGTTTACTGAAAACAATTTACTATGCATTTGTTCCGTTGCTAATATTGCTGTTTTTTGCAGCGTTATCTTCTGTATTCAGTTATTTCATATTGATGATGACAGGCGATGTTTTATCAATGCGCAAGCTCGTCAGCAAAGCAGCCCAAGTTTTCCTGCTACTCAGTATTTTTCCGTTACGACATTATTTAAGGCTGACTTGGTCAGATATCGGGTTTGCGGCTAAAAATACTTTTTTGAAGCAGGTTGGGCAAGGGATGCTGTTGGGACTGGTAACGCTGATGCCTGTAATGGTCGTTTTATATGTGCTGGATATTAGTGTAATTGACCAAACGAGAGAGTGGTCAGTTGGAGCCATTGCCTCTAGAGCTTCACTTGCTTTATTGCTTGCAACATTAATTTCTCTGGGTGAGGAGCCTATTTTTAGTGGAATTTTACTGGCAGGGCTAAGAAAAAAAATGCCGGTTCGTTTAGCTGTTTTAATAACTGCAGGCTATTACTCTGCTTTTCATTTTGTAAAGACAAAAACAGATATTCCCTTTCAGGAGCTTAACTTAGGAAGCGGCTTTCAGTTAATGGCAGAAGCTTTTTCCAATGTTTTGAACCCTGAAATTATTTCAGCTTTTATAGCTTTACTGATTGTCGGTATTTTCTTAGCGACTATTAGAACCCAGTTTGCCAGTAGCATAGGCATTTGCATTGGCTGTCATGCAGCATGGGTGTGGCAGATAAAATTAGGCAAGGATTATTTTAATACTAATGCCGAGTCAGAGTATTATTATCTGGTTAGTTCCTATTATGATGGTGTTGTAGGATATTTAGTTGCAGGATGGCTGTCACTGGTACTTATTTCCTTTTTTATTTGGAAAAGGCATAGGCCAGTCAAATAAATGCACGTCCATACTGATTGTTCAAGAAAGATAAAAGCTATTTCATTCCGGGTGTGTAATAGTTTCATAGATGTAACAAGAATGCAGAGATAGCGATTGCCGAGAAACAAAAAAAATTGAGAGGGTGATTTGCTCCGTTAGATTCCTCTCGCTGATTGCAATGACAAAACACGCCTGAGTCGATGTTGCTTTTTTAATGCTTTTAATCTCTAAAGTTTTCAAATTGTAAAGGAAGCTCTATTGAATCTTCCGCTTTAAGCATAGCAATGACTTGCTGCAAATCATCTCTTTTTTTTCCCGTTACCCTTAGTTTTTCCCCCTGAATGGCAGTTTGAACCTTAAGCTTCTTATCTTTAATTAACTTGACAATTTTTTTGGCAATAGGCGTTTCAATGCCTTGGTTAAGGGTAATAGGCTGCTGAGCTGTTTTTCCTGTATCCTGTATATTTCCAGATTCCATGCAAGCAATATCAACTCCACGCTTTGTCATCTTTGCAAACAGAATGGGCAGCATTTGCTGCAATTGAAAGCTTGATTCTGCCTTCATTAAAATACTGCCATCTTGTAGCTCAAACTGAGCGTTAGATCCTTTAAAGTCAAAACGGGTAGTCACTTCTTTATTGGCTTGGTCTACGGCATTATGGACTTCATGTGCGTCAAATTCAGAAACAATATCAAATGATGGCATCGTATTTATCTTGGAGTAAATGAATAAGCCGTAACTATAATTCTGTTGCAGATAATTTTCAATTCATTTTAATTAACCTATTTGTACAAAAGTGATAGAAGTACCGCAGATTAACAAAGGTCGAATGTGAATTATTACCTAAAATATCTGTTGATTAATAGGGGCATACCAATTAGAGTCGAACAGGTATCAGGTTTTTCAGTGGGTAATTGGCGATGGTGAATCTAAAAATAATTATTTATTTGCTATTTTTAGCTTTAATGGGGTGTCAGTCTGGGCCAGTAAACAATACTGATGGGGTAAAAGCTACAGAAGGCTATAGCGCATCGGAAACAGATAAGCTCTATGTGGTGGATTGCCTGTTGCCAGGACAGCTTCGTAAATTAGGCAGTAAAATGACTTATCTGTCATCTAGACGGCCTATTAAAACGACGGCCGGCGACTGTGAAATTAGGGGCGGTGAATATATTGCCTATGATCGGTCAAATTATGCATCTTCTTTAAAGGTTTGGCTGCCCCTGGCTAAAAATGGCAATGCTGAAGCCCAGGTGATTGTAGGGGAAATTTATGAAAAAGGCCTTGGCGGTCTGGCTGATGCAAAACTGGCGGTAAAATGGTATAGAAAAGCTGCTGAGCAGGGAAACTCCAGAGCCCAGATTAACCTTGGTCATTTATATGAAAAAGGCTTGGGGGTAGAGAAAAATCTGCCTGAAGCACTGAATTGGTATAGAAAAGCATCAGGATTAGAAGATACCGACTTAGAATTTGCTTCGGTAACAGAGGCAACAGTTTCGGCTGGTTATGAAAAGCAGATACAGGATTTAAAAACAGTCTCGGCTCGTTATCAGCAAAAGGCAAATCAATTGCAGCGGCAGCTAAATCGTTCTCGGCAAAGCTATTCCAGGCAGCAAAAAAGATTAAGAGCTATTGAAAATAGGCTGAAAATAAACCGGCAGAGGCTGGATCAAGAAAAAAGCAAAAAAAATGTTGACCGTGAATTGGTCGTAAAGTTAGAAAATGATTTACAACAGAATCAAAAAAAATATAGCAGCCAAAAGGATAAGTTGACAACAATTCAGAACACGATTAATAAAGACAGCCAGGCTACAGTTTCTTCATATTATGTGCAATTGGAAAACCAGCAAAGGCTATTGAGAGTAAAGGAAAATGAATATAATAATGTAAATATTCGTATTAAAAGAGATATGAAGCAAATAGGGGGTAAGTCTAAAGTTGCCGCCTCTACTCAAGAAAAACTGGCAATTGAGCAGTTGCGGGGGAAATTGGAAATAGCAAAAGCTGACTTGTTGGCAATAGGCAGACAGATAAAGCAGCTTAAGAGTCATATTGCAGAAAATGAAAAAGTTATCAGTCATTTGGAAACGCAGGGAAACATAATATTTGCTCAGGCGGGTATTGAAATTATTGAACCGCCTATGCTTTTAACCCGCGGAATGCCCAGTTACCAATTAAGATCAATTCAGCGCAGTAAAAAAGTGATCGGTAAAGTGCTTGGTGTAAAAAAACTGCAAACATTGATGATTAATGGACAGCTCACTCCGGTAGATGGCAATGGGGTGTTTCAAAAAATGATTGATATAGAGAGTGAACTCAACCCAGTTGAAATTATTGCAAACTATAAACAGGGAGCCCCGGGTAAATTGTCATTTAATCTATTGGCAAAAGGCGTTGACTTTGACGTTAGTCGCCAGAGTTTGCCATTCAGAGCAACGTCCAATATCTACACATCAGTTGATTTTGGACGCTTTTATGCATTGGTCATTGGCAATAAAGACTATACACAGCTGCCATCGCTAAAAACCTCTGTGAATGATGCTAGGGCAGTGGAAGAGGTGCTGCGGACACGCTATGGCTATAAAACCACATTGCTGATCAATGCTAACAGGCATCAGGTGATGACTGCCTTAAATGATTTGCGTAAAATTTTGACAGGAAAAGATAATCTATTAATTTATTATGCCGGCCACGGTGAAATTGATAAGGCAGATCAAAGTGCCTATTGGCTGCCGACAGATGCAGAAATGGACAATTCAGCCAACTGGGTATCAAGCCACAGCATTACCGAATATTTAAACATTATCTCAGCTAGACATATTTTGGTTGTTGCCGATTCTTGCTATTCAGGTGCAATGACAAAAGGCTCTATTGCAAGACTCCCAGAGCAAATGGCAGAAGAAAAGCGAACAAAATGGCTGGAATTTATGGTCAAACGTAAAGCTCGAACGGTGATGACCTCAGGAGGGGAAAAGCCAGTTTTAGATAGCGGGGGCGGGCAACATTCAATTTTTGCCAAGGCCTTTTTAAAAGTGCTTAAACAGAACGAGGGGCTAATGGAGGATTATGAACTTTTCAGAGCAGTTTCCGGGTATGTTAAAAAAACGGCCTCATTGATTGGTTTTATACAAGCTCCTCAATATTCTGCAATGCTTCATGCCGGGCACGAAGGAAGTCCGTTTTTTTTCGTCCCTGCTACTCAATAGATAAAAATAATTGCTGATGAAAGTTTCTGATAATAATAAAAATGATGAAACAGTCATGATTTCATCAGTTTCTGATCAGCTAGATAAAACGGTTATGAAGTCAGGCATTAATAATGATGAAACTGTTATTGTAAAAGCTGAGACGGATACCCTGACTAGCAAACCGGCTGGGAAGCTAACTATTGGTTCAATCTTGCAGCATCGTTTTGTTCTAAAGGAGATACTTGGAAGTGGTGGGATGGGTACCGTATACCGAGCTACAGATTTGCGTAGACAAGAGGCTAAAGATCATCAGCCAGATGTCGCGATAAAAGTACTGAATGATGAATTTAGAGATGACCCTGAATTATTTATTGCCCTGCAAAGAGAAACTAAAAAATCTCAATTGCTGGCACATCCTAATATTGTGACTGTTTATGACTTTGACAGGGATGGAAAAAATGTTTTTATGGTTATGGAATTGCTTGAAGGCCAGTCACTTTCTAAATTTATCAAAGAACAATGTTCTGGGGGAATGCCTTTTAAAAAGGCCTGGTACAGTATGAAAGGTCTGTTTCTTGCGCTGGCATATGCCCATAGAAAAAATATTATTCATTCTGATTTTAAGCCGGGTAATGTGATGATTACCGATGAAGGAAGCGTTAAGGTGCTTGATTTTGGTATTGCCTGTGCTGCAGTGAATTCAGAAATGTATCCAGCCGATACTGTCTTTAATGCCCGTGACCTGGGAGCCTTGACGCCAGCCTATGCCAGCCTTGAAATGCTACAGGGAAAGCCTCCCTCCCCAGCTGACGATGTGTATGCTTTAGCCTGCGTCTGTTATGAAATTCTTGCAGGCAAGCACCCGTACGGAAGGCTGTCTGCGGAAAAGGCATTAGAACTTAACTTGGAAGTGCCTATTATTCAGGGATTGGACAGAAGACAGCGGTTGGCGATAAATGATGCCTTAGCTTTAAAAAGTGAGCGGCGCATTGCGACGGTTGATGCTTTTTTAGCCAAAATTGAGCCTAAATCTATTTGGCCAAAAATATTGGGCGGATTTGCAATAATTACTCTTTTGGCTTTAGCTAGCGGTTATTATTATGTTTTTAATGAGCTGGATGTTGTTGATAATAAAACCTTCGAGCTCTCTCCAGAACAGCAGTTAGCGGTTAATGATTTTTTAGAGTTGGCTCAAATACATTTTGAAGTGGGTTATTTAACAGCCCCTTCTGGCAGTAATGCACTGTGGGCATACAGGCAGGTTTTAAGTATTGATCCATACAATCAGCAGGCGCAGAAAGGTCTTAAAAAAATTGCCTTGATTACTGAGCAGCAGGCTACAGAACTGTTTGAAGCCGGAAAATATGTGGCCAGCCTGGCAAAGCTTGAAGAGGGCTTGGAGGCCGTGCCTAAAGATCAGGAATTGCTGGAATTAAAAAGCCATATTTTGAGTTCTGGTCTGACAGATTGAAGTAATAGGATAATTATTTTTGTGTTTTTTTTATTTTGTAAAAAAGTATAATGTTGGTAATAGTTTATTTAAAGGTAGTGTCATGAGAAAGTATTTTATTCCTGTATTTTTATTTTTTCTAGGTTTTGTTTTACCTCATATGGCAATTGCTATGGAGATTGATTTGGTCGGTTTTTCAATCTCGAGTAGCCAGGTTGATGAAGGCGATAAAAGTATTCAGTTAAAAGTGGAAAGAAAAGTAAAAGGCCCTGCTCCGAAAATTTCAGTTGAGTATAGGTTCGTGATAGGGCAGGGGGCAACTAGTAGCATAGATTATGATTTGTTAGGTGACGGCATGCTGACTTGGGGGGAAAATGACACTGATCCAAAATTTATCTCCGTTAAGATTACCGATGATTTGATCGTAGAGTCTGAAGAAGCTTTTACTATAGCTCTTTTTAATTGCAGGGGCCTTGGCTCTACATTGTCCACAACCTCATCTTGCAACATTCTAACTAAAAATCATACCGTTACAATAAACGATAATGATATTCCAGGAGAGTTCGTTTTCGAAAGTGTGGCCGTAAATGCGGATGAAGGTAAAGTAGCACACATTACTGTGAACAGAATAAACGGTGCAGATGGTGCTGTTTCGGTTGATTTTCAGACTATTGAGGGTTCTGCTTTAAGCGGTTCCGACTACACGCACAGATCAGGCACTTTATCTTGGGATGACCAGGAAGACGGCAGTAAAACATTCGACATTCCCATTCTAAAAGACTCAGAGGTCGAGTCGAAGGAGTCGTTTGAAGTCCAATTATTCAATACAAGTAATCAAGCAATCATTAAAACTGGGGTGACGACAGTTAGTATTACTGATGCCACAGAGCCCGGTATTTTATCTTTTATCAATACTGCCATTACTGCCAGGGAAGGTGATAAGGCAATAATTGCCGTGACGAGAAATGGTGGTGCAGACGGTGCAATTTCTGTGGACTATAAAACGGATGGAGGCACAGCAACTGCCGGTTCTAACTATGTAGCCGCTTCTGGCACTTTGTCCTGGAACGATCAAGAAAGCGGAGCTAAAGTATTTGAGATAGAAATACTGACTGACACGCAGAATGATGATTCTGTGGAGTTTAGCATTCAATTGTCTAATGCAACAGCCGGTGTGAGTATTCTGGAAAATACGGCCAATGTTACTATTGTTGTTGATGATGTACTCCCACCCCTCGGGAATCTTCTAGTAGAAGAAAGCTATGTTTCCGTTAACGAAGGTGTAGAGGCACAAATCACATTAACCCGTGAAAATGGTTTAGACGGTGCTTTGTCGATTAATTATCAAACTGAAAATGTGAGCGCACTCGCCGGCGAGGACTACATAGAAACTTCAGGTATATTAACTTGGGCAGACAAGGAGACTGGCAGTAAAACCATTAAGATCGTAACCAATAAAGATGCCAATGCCGAATCGACTGAGTCATTTAAAATTACCTTTGACTCAAATGATTTAGAGTTTGTGGAACCAGTCACCGTTTCAATAATTGATCAGCAATCTACGGGAACTATCACGCTTACAAAAAGTACTGAATCGGTCACAGAAGGTTCTTTTTTGAAGGTTGAAGTTATACGACAAGGCGGTGTCAATGGTGTTATTTCTGTTGACTATGCAACTTCAAATATAATTTTAGAAGGCAATGATTTTACTGCGGGTGACAGTGTCGGTTACACGCCTGTTAGTGGTACTTTAAACTGGAGTCAAGGGGATGACTCTACGAAAATAGTTAGGGTGCCGATCAATAACGACTTTACAAATGATCGCAGTGAGAGCTTTCGGTTTGCATTGTCAAATGTACAGGGTACGACGCTAGGGGATTTTCAGCAAATGATCGTTACCATTGAAAACACGCAATCTTCTTTAGAAGAATTGCCTGGCCTGAGTCCAGAACAAAAACAGATGGCTAAAATGCTTACCGGAGCATGTGATGGAGCGGTTGGTGATTTAGTGGCTCGCTGTACAGAAATGCTTCAAGGTGAGTTCACTGAAAATGAACTGAAAGACATATTGCAGCAATTATTGCCTACTGAAGTGGGTTCTATGGGTAGCACTGGAATTACATTAGGCACAACACAGTTAAAAAACCTGATGCAGCGACTAGGTGATTTACGTCGAGGGCAACGTGGCTTTTCTGCAGATGGACTGACAATGAATATACAGGGTGAGTCTCTTCCAGTAGGTAAAATATTGGCATCTGGAAGTGAACCTTTAGGTGGAGGTGGAGGTGCGAGTTCAGATATTGTTGAAAATGAAAGGTTCGGCTTTTTTATTCACGGTAAAATAAATGTGGGTGACAAAGACCAAACGAACAGAGAAACCGGTTTTGAGTTCAGTACCCAGGGAGTGACGGTGGGTATGGACTACCGTTTCAATGACGAATTGGTTATGGGGACAGCCTTTGGCTATGGGCATACAAATACCCGATATGACCAGTCTAGGGGGGAGATGGATGCCAATGCAATTTCAGCCTCTTTTTATGGTAGTTACTATCTGCCTAAATCCTTTTATGTAGACTGGATTTTAGCTTATGGCTTTCATGATTACGAAGCCGATCGTAATATTCGGTATGATGGTACAGATTATGCGGCTAGCAGTACGCCAGAAGGTAACGAGTATGATGTTGCAGTTAGCTTTGGAAAAGACATTAATTGGCAGCAATGGCAATTAAACAGCTATGCCCGTCTGGAATACCAGGTTTTAGATATAGAAGGCTATCAGGAATCTGGCGGCCATGGTTTTGCTTTAAGAATTGGCGAACAGGCTGTAAATTCTTTTACCACTGTTCTGGGAGGACAGCTTGCCTTTAATTGGAGCCAGTCTTGGGGCGTCCTGTCACCCGCCGCAAGATTTGAATGGGAGCATCAATATATGGACAGCTCAAGAAATATAACTGCAAGCTTTGTGAATAGCAATACCAATGGCGGGGTGTTATCAATTGCTACAGAAAACGTTGATCGAAATTATTTCAATATAGGCGCATCATTAAATGCAACCTTTGATTATGGGCGATCAGCTTTTGTCATGTATGAAACTCGGCTTGGCCAGAGTGATATTTCTAGCCATATGATAGAAATAGGAGTGAGAATTCCTTTCTAGGTGATTCGTCAAACCATTTTACTTAGGAACGTGCGCGAAATAACTTGAGCAACTCGTTGATATTTTTGGCCATCCTCTGCGTTGTATAAACAATCTCATAGCCTGCTATGTTCATGTTTGTACATCTTGAAGCTGAACAGAAACCTTGTGCCAGGTTCAAGTTATTTCATGCCCATTCCTTAATCAGGAAAAACTGCATATGAAGCTAATTCTGAACGTCATTTCAAATATGGGTGCTGAGATAAATACAATTATTCTAAGGCAGGAATCCGCCACTATTGGAAGAAATTCCGGTAATACACTGGTACTGGAAGACCCCAATAGGTATATATCCGGCCAGCACGCGGTTATTGATTATCAAAACCCAGATTATTTTGTAACGGATACCAGTACCAATGGAGTCATAGTCAACAGTGCGATTCTGCCCATTGGAAAAGGAAATAGAGTTAAAATAAACGATGGCGATCAATTGCATATCGGTAACTACAACGTTCAAGTAGAAATTGATAGGGAGACACAGGCAAAAGATAGCCTCAGTGATCCAGTCAATAGTGAAGTTTATGATTTTGCTGATGACCCGTTTGCCGAGCTGGGTCAAGACCCTGTGCAAGAGATGATTGATGAGAATCAATGGAAAGAACCTGCTGACAGGAAACAAGGGTTAAGTGCTGAGTTGCTAGATAGTTTAGACCAGGAGGTTTTTGAGTTAGACGCTAAGCATAATGAAGGTATATTGGAAGTAGAGCCCCCCCCTGTCTTTCAAGAAGCTTTTCAGCCTTATATAGCGGGTAAAAGTGAACAGAAAGCAGATTTAACTGATGATATGTTTGGTGAAGACTGGTTTTCAAAAGGGTTGGATGAAGATGATGATGAAATAGCCTCCGAACCACTTTTTTCAGAAACAGACTTTCTTGAAAAGGACGTTTCAGTTGAAAAGCTAGAAACCAAAACAGCAACTCTGCAAGCTGACGAGAATTTTATTCAGGCCGAAGTTGCCGTAGAAGAGCCCACCACAATCTTAGATGTAACCGAGACCGAAACTGCGCTACTGATAAATAATTTTCTGAGTGGAGCAGGTCTTGAAAATACGGGTATTAGTGAATCGCTAGACCCGCAAAGCTTTTATATTATCGGTAAAATTCTGAAGTCATCTGTTCAGGGAACCATGGATGTTTTGATTGGCAGGGCTAAAATTAAAAATGAAATGCATCTGGATGTAACCATGATTAGATCCAAAGAAAATAATCCGGTTAAATTTTCTGTTACTGCAGAAGAAGCGCTTAAAAAGCTTCTGGCTCCGCAAGATGCAGGATATTTGCCGGCAGAAGAAGCTATAGAGGAAGCATTTGATGATATTCGTGCACATCAATTTTCAGTTATTGCGGGAATGCAGACTGCATTGCTTGAAGTTTTGAAGAGATTTGACCCGCAGAAATTGGAACAGCGTCTGCAACAGCAAAATCCAATCAGTTCAAGTATCCCCGTTGTTAAGCAGGCGAAATTATGGGATACATTTGAACAGCTGTACAATGAAATTGAACTTGAAGCGGCTGATAATTTTTACCATTTATTTGGCCAGGCATTTGCAGAGTCATATGAGCAGCAAATAATTAAATTAAAAAAAATAAAAAAAGAGAGTTCGTTTTAACTTTCTAAATTTAGTAACGTTTTGGAAGCAGTTATGAATATTATAAAAAGTTTTGTTCTGTTATCACTGCTGTTATCTGGGTGTGGCACGTCTCCTGAAAAGCCCGAAGCACCACCAACGGTTGTGAATGCAAAAATTGCCGTCTCAGCACAGGCTAATCCTGATATTAATAATCGTGCCTCACCTATTGTTGTTCGTATTTTTGAACTGAAAAGTCTGGGGACTTTTAATGAAAGCGATTTTTATGGGCTATTCGATAATTATGAATCAGTGCTGGGAAGCGACCTTTTAGGTTCTGAGCAGATCCATTTAAACCCGGGTGATATTCACACCAAGAAACAGACCACTGCTCCGGGGACACAATATATTGCAGTGATTGCCGCTTATCGTGACCTTAATCAAGCTGTGTGGAGGGATTATGTTGCATTGCCGGCAGGAAAAGAAACCCAGATAATGATTGTTGTTGATAAACTAGCCATTAGTATCTGGAAAAAGTAATGACTATTTAGGTAAATATATGTCATGGAATAATAAAGTCATCTGGACAGAAGGCATGTTTCTTCAGCCTATACATTTTCAGCAAATGGATCGCAATTTTCAAAATTGGGTTGAAACGCGTTGTGGAGGTTTGCAAAGCTATTCTTGGGGGATTATCGATTTAGAAATTGATCAGCAGCTTTTGTCGTTGGGAAAAGTTGCCATTAATGTCTGCCGAGGCGTTTTTCCTGATGGTACTCCTTTCAGCATTCCGGATCAGCATAGCGCCCCGGAGTCTCTTGATATTTCGATTGAAACCAAAGATGAGGTTATCTACCTGGCCTTGCCTGTACAGCGTCTGCTGGGCAAAGAAATTGCCTGGGATAAAGGCGCGGATGAATTAAGCCGTTATCGTATGCAGGAAATTGAAGTTAAAGATATACATTCACAGTCTGAACTGGGTAATGAGGTCATTCAAAGTGGCGAATTATGGATGCGACTTCGATCATCTGCTAAAAAACAGGATGCTTATGTGACAATTCCTCTGGTAAAGGTTGTGGAGCGTAAAATTGATAAACAGGTTGTATTGGATCAGCAATTTATTCCTAGCTGTCTATATAGCAATGCATCTGAGCAGTTGGAAAATTATATTGAAGAAATTACCGGAATTTTGAATCACAGAGCTGAAGCGTTGGCCAAAAGATTAGGATCGCCGGGTACTGGCGGTGTAGCCGAGATAGTCGATTTTCTTCTATTGCAAATTGTTAACCGTTATCAGCCTTTATTTAGTCATTTTTCAGTGCTTCAGCAGATGCATCCTGAACGGCTGTTTAGCATAATGATTCAAATGGCTGGCGAATTGGCCACTATTACACAAGAGAATCACAGGCCGGGAGTTTTCCCAGAATATCTGCATGAAGATCTGGAACAGTGTTTTGAGCCAGTTATGACTACTCTTCGTGAAGAGTTAAGCTGGGTTTCCGAATCCAGAGCAATTTCAATTCCTTTGGAAGAGCATCCGCATCAGATCCGTACAGCCGTTATTCATGACCGTGATTTGCTGCAGACTGCAGAATTTGTTCTGGCTGTAGCTGCGCAGGTAGCTTCGGATAAACTGCGCAGCCATATCCCCAGAAAAACAGCAATTGCAACAGTGGATAAGCTGCGTGAGCTAGTGATGGCACAAGTGCCAGGGATTAGACTCAATGCACTGGCAGTAGCGCCTAGGGAAATTCCCTATCATAAAGGCATGATCTATTTCGAGCTGAATAAAAACCATGAAATGTGGAAGGAGCTGGAAGAAAGCGGCACCATAGCCATACATTTTTCAGGCGACTATCCAGGGCTTGAGCTAGAGTTTTGGGCCATTAGGGGAAAATGAGATGACTGCAGATGATCCGTTTTTTTCAGCACAGTCTGATGACAGAACAATCATCCGCCCTGTGCCTGGAGGAAAGCAGTCTGATATTAAAACGTCTATACCTCCAAGGGCTCCCGCGCTCAGTATTAACAGGCCTTTACCCATTCTTGGGCAGCTCAACCCTTTAGAAAGAGCCTTGTCTGGACTATTGGCTCTTATTACTCAGATCAATGGCTCTCAAAACCAGGCCGACCCAGAGGGTCTGAAAAATAAGATAATTCACGAAATAAAACAGTTTGAGATAAAGGCAGAGACAGCGGGTATAGACAGTCAGACTATTTCCAGTGCCCGATATGTTATGTGTACAGTTTTGGATGAAGCTGTATTAAGTACACCTTGGGGAAATAACAGTGACTGGGCTCAGCACAGCTTGTTAAGTCTTTTTCATAAAGAGGTATCTGGGGGCGAACGTTTTTTTCATTTGCTTAAATCATTGGCCCAGAATCCAGCTAAAAACAGAGGCCTGTTGGAAGTCATGTATCTCTGCCTGGCTTTGGGATTTGAAGGGCGGTACCGAATTATAGACGGCGGAAAAAATAAACTGGCTCGCATTAGAGAGTGGCTATACCAAATTATTCAGCAGCAGCGAGGTGTTGTGGAGCATGCATTGTCCCCGCATTGGGAGGGGGTGACAGATCAGCGTCACCCTTTAGCTCAGTTTGTTCCATTATGGGTTTTTGCGGCGGTTGCTGCGGGGTTGCTTGGGCTTATGTTTAGTGGTTTTCTATTCCAGTTAAATAGGGATTCAGATCCTGTTTTCAGGCAGATTATTACGCTTAAGTCGCCAATGCCTGAACTAGAGACGGTCGAAGCGGCACCAGTTTATACTCCCATTCCGGAATTGACTCTGACTATGCTTTTGGCTGATGAGATTCAGAAAAAAAACTTAAAAGTAACAGAGTTAGTGCAACGCAGCATTGTAACGATTCAAGGGGATAATTTGTTTTCTTCGGGGAGTACTACAGTTAAGCGGACTGTTATTCCCCTGCTGCATAGAATTGCAGATGCGTTAAATCAGGTGTCAGGACGGGTTCTGATTACCGGACATTCAGATAATGTGCCGATTCGGAGTTCACGATATCCCTCCAACTGGCACTTATCAAAAGCAAGGGCGGAGGCCGTGGCCAAGCTGATTAATCAGAATTTGACAGACCAGGATAGAACAGTGATAGAAGGACGGTCTGATTTAGACCCTATTGCCCCCAACTCCACTAGGGAAGGAAGAGCAAAAAACCGCCGAGTTGAAGTTACATTGCTCAAGTAAAAAATAATCAGATGAAAAAAATACTTAACTTTATCAGACAGCGCTGGTTTATTTCTCTGCTCGGAATGCTAGCGCTAGGACTATTTATTTGGTTTGTTGGGCCTTTATTTGCTTTCGCTGATTATGCTCCTTTAGACGATGAAGCTAATCGCTGGTATTCAATAGGCTTTATTTTTATTCTTTGGATTGCAGATAGAAGCTGGTCTTATTTTAAGGCTAAAAAACAGAATGGCCAAGTAATGGCCGCAATGGCTGGTGGGGAAGTTTCCGGATTAAGTGCCGATGAACAGTCTTCTCAGGAAGAGGTTCAGCTATTGCAGGAAAGAATGGCCGAAGCATTGGCTGAACTAAAGGGGTCACGTTTAGGGAAAGGCTCCCACAGACAGTTTTTGTATCAATTGCCTTGGTATATTGTTATTGGCCCGCCGGGTGCTGGCAAAACAACGCTGCTAAAGAACTCTGACCTGAAATTTCCATTATCCGACCGATTTGGCAAAGATGCTGTTAGAGGTGTCGGTGGTACGCGGAACTGCGATTGGTGGTTTGCAGAGGATGCGGTCCTGCTGGATACTGCAGGACGTTATACTACACAGGACAGCCATGAAACAGTTGACCAGGCTGCCTGGTTCGGTTTCTTGGATTTACTGAAAAAAAATCGTAGCAGGCGCCCTATTAATGGTGTCATTGTTGCAGTCAGCCTTTCTGACTTGCTTGAGAAAGGTGCTGAGCAAAGCCTTGCCCAAGCCAGGGCCATTCGACAGCGAATTCAGGAACTGTATGAACGCTTTAATATCCGTTTCCCTGTCTATTTATTGTTTACAAAATGTGATCTGCTGGCTGGGTTTATGGAATATTTTGATGACCTTGACAGAGATGAGCGCTCTCAGGTTTGGGGAATGACATTTAAGCTGGATGAACAGATAAAACAGAATGTCACAGAGCAGTTCAGTACAGAATTTAGCTTATTGCAGCTGCAGCTGCAAAATCAGTTGCTGGATAAAATGGAGCGGGAACGGGGCAAAGAAAGGCGCGAACATATATACACCTTTCCTCAGCAATTTAGCGGGTTGAATGAACTGGTTAAGCCCTTTATTGAAGAGCTTTTTCAATCGAGCCAGTACGCCCACCAAGTGATAGTTAGAGGCATTTACTTTACCAGTGCCACCCAAGAAGGCTCACCTATAGATAGAATTATGGGGGCTTTGTCTAATAGTTTTGGCCTGGGTCAGCAAGCTAAGGCAACTCCTGTGGGGCAGGGAAAAAGCTTTTTTATCAATAACCTGCTGCAGAAAGTTATTTTTGCAGAATCGGGATTGGCAGGTGCCAATTTGAAACTGGAGAGAAAAAAACGCTGGTTTCAGAATGGTGCCTTTATTGGTGTTACTGCGCTTACCGCTTTAATGGCATTTGCCTGGGTATCAAGCTATTTAGGAAATAAGACCTATATCAATGAAGTGTCGGAGCAGGCATCGGCTATTGAAACAAAGATTAACGCAATCAACACCAATGATGCTGATCCATTATCAATTTTGCCTTTATTAAATGAAATAAGGGATATCCCAGGCGGCTACGCAGATCAAAATAACGGTACACCATGGAGCCTTGGTTTTGGCCTATATCAAGGTGATAAGCTTGGCGATGCATCAATATCGCTGTACCGAAAACTGCTTAAAAACGCACTGTTGCCGAGATTGATGACTCGTATTGAAAAGCAGCTGCAAAACAATGCGAATAATGCTGATTATTTATATGAAGCGCTAAAAGTTTATTTGATGCTGGCCAGCTCTGAACATTATGATGCTAGTGCAATAGGAGCTTGGTATAAGCTTGATTGGAAATACAATTTACCGTTACAGGTCACAACAGAACAGCGAGAAGCATTGAACCGGCACTTGGCGACTTTATTGGAACAGCGGACGGTACCGTTACCTAGACCTTTAAATATGGTGCTGGTTAAGCAAACGCAAGAATTGCTGCAAAATAAGCCCATTGCTGAACGGGTGTATTCTGGGTTAAAGCTGGAATTAAAGAAAAATAATATTGCAGATTTTAGAGTCAACGAAAAAGCGGGGCGAGATGTGGCCTTAGTACTGGCAAGTAAAACCGGAAAACCATTGACAGCAGGAGTCCCCGGTTTGTTTACCTGTGCGGGATATAAAAATGTTTTTTTGAAAAATAAGGAAAGAATGATTCTCCGGCATGCCAGCAATAATTGGATATTTGGTACTCAGCAAGACCCCGGCTTTTCCGCATCGGAGATCAAGGCGCTTAATGAAAATGTGTTAAAGCTTTATCTGCAGGATTACATAAATTATTGGGATGATCTGCTAGAGGATATACAAATTAAATCATTTTCCAGTCAGGCACAAATGGTTGAAGTTCTGAATATTGTTTCAGGAGAGCATTCGCCTGTTAAACTGTTTCTTCAGGCCGTTGATTTGGAAACCAGCATGAGCTGTCTGGAGAATGATGATCAGTCAATGCTGGCAAAAGCAGGGGAAAAATTTAGTGATGCCCGCTCATCACTTGAGAGAATAATGCGTACCACACCGGAAAGCCGTGAGATTGCTGCGCCGGCAGTTGGCACCAAAAGAGTAACTGAACATTTTAAGGGATTGCATGAAATGGTGCAGGCTAAAGAAGGCATGCCTCCACCGCTAGACCGTACACTTTCAGTGCTGAATGAATTGCATATATATCTTGACTCAATGCAAAGTGCCAGCGGAGATGAGCTGGTAATGGAACAGAGACAGCAAGCTGTTAAGGTGATCACCAAGGTTAAGCTGGAGGGCAAAAGAACCCCTTTTCCAATTAATAATATGATGGATACAATAGCTGATAGCAGCCATAACCTTGTCAGTGGCGGAGTCAGAAAGCATTTGAATGCAATGTGGCGCTCATCCGTTTTGCCATTTTGCCAGAAAGCCATTCAGGGGCTATATCCTATTGGAAAAAAATCAAGGGAAATAACTTTTGAAGACTTTACCTATTTTTTTGGGCCAGGCGGACTGATGGATGAGTTCTTTAAAAAATATCTGGATGCATCGGTAGAAAAAGGTGGAAAAAACTGGCGTTGGAATAGCCGGGGTGCAGGAGGTTCCGAGATTTCGTATGCTGCATTGAAACAGTTCCAGCGGGCAGAGAATATTAAAAATATCTTTTTTCGAATGGGTAGGCAGTCTCCCAAGGTCAGTTTCAAATTAAAGCCTATTTCCATGAGTCCATCAATTGTGCAGTTTATTATGGATGTTGACGGTCAAACATTGACTTATGCACATGGCCCGTTGCGGCCAGTTGCCATGAAATGGCCAGGGCCCAATGATTCCGGACAAGTAAGAATACAGTTGCTGCCTCCTTTGCAAGGTCACTCCGGACTATCAAAAGAAGGACCTTGGGCATTGTTTCGAGTTTTTGATGAAGCGCGCATTACCAAAACCTCTAACCCTGCTGTATTTATAATGACTTTCAATATTCAAGGACGTGAGGCTAAGTTTGAATTGAGAGCGAACAGTGCAGTCAGTCCTTTTCAATCAACAGACTTGCAATCATTTCGATGTCCAAACAATCTATAGCAAACGGCTATTATGGCAAAGTTTCTACACATGGCGATTTTGTCAGCCGAGGCTTGCCTATCAGTTTTATTGATCCTTGGGATGCCTGGCTGCAGGAGGCAATTGTCAGCAGTCGGCAGCAATTAGGAGATAACTGGCTGAATTGCTACCTCACAGGTCCGATCTATCGCTTTGCATTGACACCAGGCGTTTGTGGCGAACATGGCTGGCTGGGGGTGATAATACCTAGTGTAGATAGTATTGGCCGATATTATCCCATTACCATTGCAACATTGAATAAACCAAATATAAACCCTTTTATATTGATGCAGCAAGAAGCTGCATGGTTTGAAAATGTAGAGGCTCTCGCTCTTTCAAGCCTGGCGGATAATTTTAGCCTGGAGCAGTTTAATAAAAAACTAGATGAAGTGATACCGGGTTTCTTAATGAAAGAAGATGAAACAGCCACACCTCCTGTTTTGGTCACAAAGCAGACTTCTCATCATGCATGGCAGGGAACAGTGAAAAGCAATCAGGCGGTCAAGGATGTGTTGCCTTTTTTTGCTAATGAATTTCTTAAAGAACATTATTTCGCCTACAGTTTTTGCTGGACACAAGGTTCTGAGCTGGTAGCCCCTTCTATATTGATTTGCGAAGGTCTGCCACCTTTTGATGGCGTGGCAGCCATGTTGGATGGGAATTGGCAAAAATGGGGCTGGGAAGGCAATCGCTATCCATCGGGTGATCAGATTGAAAGAAGAAAATAGGCTGGTTTGGTCTTCCTATGGAAAAACTCATATAGGTGGAGTACGAAAAATAAACCAGGATGCATTCGCTGATTTGCCTGAAAAGTCTCTATGGGTCGTAGCTGATGGTATGGGAGGGCATAAAGATGGTGCTATTGCCAGCAATGAGATTGTTAACGCCTTTAAACGGTTTGAGCCAGAAAATTCAATTGGAGCCACCGCTAAAAAAATACGTCAGCAATTAGATAAGGTTAATGCAAGCTTAATTGAACAGGCGGCATTGACCGGAGATAATGAGATCATTGGCAGTACAGTCGTCATTTTATATGCCGATCAGACACGCTGTGTGGTGCTTTGGTCAGGAGACAGTCGCCTTTATCTTTTTCGCAGGGGAGATTTAAAGCAGCTAACTCGCGATCATAATAGTGAGTCAGTGCTGTTGGATCAGGGGTTTAGTGCCGAAGAGATAAAAGACCACCCTTATGCTCAAGTATTAACACATGCCATAGGAGGAGAGAGCGAAGCCTATTTGGATGCGCAAATTCAGGAGGTTCGGCATCAGGATATTTTTTTGCTCTGCAGCGATGGTTTAAACAAAGAAGTCTCAGATGATGAAATTGAAAGCATTATTGCGCAGATGCCTTGTCGGCAAGCAGTTGACTCTTTGATGGAGCTGTCTTTACTGCGAGGGGGTCGAGATAATATTACAATCATTTTGGTGCAGGCTCTCAGAGAATGATTAGTATGGAATGGTCTTATTCCCTTTTTTGTTTAAAAGATATGTGCTTTAATAAAACTCAGTTGCCATTCTTTTATTACCCTTTTTAGGTGGTTTAACTTTATTTCGTTAAACCACCTTAATCGTCTTATAAGGCAAAATTTTTCTAAGGAATTCGTTAATTGGTTGAATTAAATTTAAAATATTTACTAGATGAAATCTCTTCTGACTTTCCCTGCGGAGAAAACCTTGAGGAAGATGCGGGGTTTTTAAAGCTGGAAATTGAAGCGCGATTTGTCGAAGAAAGGTGGGACGGCGAATCAACCATTCCTGCTGAAGAACCCGATTGGAAAACGGTAAAGACTCTGGCTCTGGAGCTTCTTGAAAAAACAAAGGATATTCAGGTTGCTATGCACCTGACCAGTGCGCTACTCAGAACGGATGGCTTTCATGGTCTTGAACAAGGCGTGGCGCTATTGGAGGGGTGGCTGAAAAATTATTGGGATACTGTTTACCCGCTTCAGGATCCTGAAGACGATTATCCGATTCTTAGAATAAACACTTTAAGTTCTCTGGGGGACTATACTCTATTCAGAAGAACTTTAAATAGCCTTCCCTTAATAGAATCGGCATTGGGCAACTTTTCCTGGCTAGATATTGAAATTGCTGAAGAAAAAAAGCCAATCCCCGAAGAGGGGGCAGCTGAAATGCCTCTGATAGAAGCAGCCTTTGATGATACAGATTTTGAAGCGTTGAAAAATCTGAACATATCGATTCAACAAACACTTGAGCATATTAAAGAAATCAGCAAAATTGTTATTGAAAAGGCGGATGCAGTGAATGCTCCAGATTTTTCAGCTATCACTAATTTATTGCAAAGCATTAAACTATTTGTAGCAGAAAAAATCAATCAAAGACAGGTGCTGGAAGGCGTTTCTGTCGATACAGAAACAGGGGCTGCTGCGGGGGAACTGTCAGCAAATGGCTCGGTCAAGACGAGTAGGCAGGCCGGCATTCATAACCGGGATGATGTGATAAAAGCCATTGATGATATGTGCAAATATTTTGACCATTATGAGCCATCGAGTCCGGTTCCATTTTTATTGCTCAGAGCAAAAAAACTGCTGACTATGAATTTTATGGATATTCTGCGTGATATGACACCTGATGCAGTTACTCAGGCAGAAAATATTTGCGGAGTTAAGAACGATGGAGAAAGCTAGTAGTCCGGCATTATCGTTTGCTCTGCGTGGGAACTATCATCATGCTGTAACTGGACATGCAGATCATATCCATTTTCGTATCCACTCTGTATTTCAGGGTAAAAGTGGTTTAAAGTAAAGCATCTTGGTTTTGTAGAGTGGGCAAAGGGCTCTTCCGTGCCCACCAGTTTTTTGGTTGTTGGATTAATTGTAGTCAAAGGTGGGCACAGGGTAGAGCTCCTTTGCCCACCCTACAATTTATAGCAGATACCATTATTTGAAAAATGCTATTGCTTTTGGAGTAATGAAGGAGTTAAATGATATTGACCCTAAGCAGGATAAAGATCTTCTGGTAAGGCTGTATCAAGCGCCTATGATGAATCAAGATTGCTTTATTGAAACTCGTGGTGTTTGTCATTATTAAGCATTATATTAGCGTTTCTACATTTGATGAAACCCCAGAAGTGAATGCTTTTGAATTATCAATCCTTGGTGAGGTTGCCAGGGTTTTCTGGTTGGAAGAGAATGTACAGGACTATGTAAAACTTGAATTGACAGTTAATAAATATACCAAAGAAGCACTGGATAACAATATATCTTTGGAAAACAGAGTAGTTAAGGCTCTGCTTAAGCTGAGTGCGAAAAAATTAATTGAAGAGGTTAAGTCCATTAATAGGATCGATAATTAGGCAGTTAGACAAAATAAGTTTAGTAAATTTCAATATTAAGGAGAACATCTATGGCCAAAGCAAGCAGCCAAAAATTTATTGCGCGGAACCGGGCACCCAGAGTGCAAATTGAATATGACGTGGAATTATATGGCGCTGAAAAAAAAATTCAGTTGCCCTTCGTTATGGGCGTAATGGCAGACTTGTCAGGCAAGCCAGCGGATCCATTGGAACCGGTTAACGACCGCGACTTTCTGGAAATCGATGTTGACAATTTTGATAGCCGTTTAAAAGCAATGAAACCAAGAGTTGCGTTTCAGGTGCCAAATGTATTGACAGGTGAAGGCAACTTAAATGTTGACCTTACCTTTGAAGATATGGATGATTTTTCTCCAGCGGCGGTTGCCAGCAAAGTGGATGGGCTGAGTAAATTGTTGCAGGCAAGAACGCAGCTGGCTAATTTATTGACATATATGGATGGTAAAGGTGGCGCTGAAGATTTAATTGCCAAGGCTCTAAACGATCCTGCACTGTTGCAATCTTTGGCTTCTGCGCCAAAACCTAAGGGTGACGATGAAGAATCTGATAGTAGTAAAGGTGGGGAGAAATAATTATGGCTGAAACAGAAAGTGAAGTAACGGGTGCAGCCACAGAAGCTGGGACAGAAGGGAGCGGTGATTTTTCTGCACTGCTGCAAAAAGAATTTAAACCAAAAACAGACCGTGCCAAAGAAGCGGTTGAAAACGCAGTTAAAACCCTGGCTGAACAGGCATTAACTGATACCGCATTGATTTCAGATGATGCGGTTAAATCCATTGAATCAATTATTGCAGAACTGGATAAACGCTTAAGTGATCAAGTCAACTGCATTTTACATCATGAAGATTTTCAAAAGCTGGAAGGAAGCTGGCGAGGCATGCATCATCTGATCAGTAATACCGAAACAGATGAAATGCTTAAGATTAAAGTGTTAAATATTTCCAAAAAAGATGCTCAAAAAACACTGAAAAAATATAAAGGAACTGCCTGGGATCAAAGCCCGATTTTCAAGAAAGTCTACGAGCATGAATATGGTCAGTTTGGCGGTGAACCATTTGGCTGTATCATGGGGGATTATGAGTTTGATCATTCACCTGCGGATGTTGAATTTCTTAAAGGCATCGCTGAAGTTTCAGCAGCTGCGCATGTTCCTTTTATTGCGGCTCCTTCGCCTAAATTATTGAATATGGATTCTTGGCAGGAACTGGCAGATCCCCGAGATTTAACCAAGATTTTTCAGACCCCGGAATATGCCTCCTGGCGTTCTTTAAGGGAATCGGAAGATTCTCGTTATATTGGTTTGGCAATGCCACGATTCCTCTCCCGCTTGCCTTATGGCGTTAAAACCGATCCAGTGGAAGCGTTTGATTTTGAGGAAGATGTAGAGGGTGCTGACCACACAAAATATACCTGGACAAATTCTGCCTATGCCATGGCGGTCAATATTAATCAGTCATTTAAGCTATATGGCTGGTGCTCCCAGATCAGAGGGATAGAATCAGGCGGTGCTGTAGAAGGCTTGCCTACGCATACATTCCCAACAGATGACGGTGGTGTAGACATGAAATGTCCTACAGAAATTGCCATCAGTGATCGACGGGAAGCAGAGCTGGCAAAAAATGGACTTATGCCCCTGTTGCATAAAAAAAATTCAGACTTTGCGGCCTTTATCGGTGCGCAATCGCTGCAAAAATCGGCTGAATATGATGATCCGGATGCTACAGCAAATGCTAATCTTGCCGCCAGATTGCCATATTTATTTGCGACCTGCCGTTTTGCACACTATTTAAAATGTATTGTCAGAGATAAAATAGGCTCCTTTAAAGAGCGGGATGATATGGAAAAATGGCTGAATAAATGGATTAATAATTATGTCGAAGCAAATCCTGCAACAGCTACAGAAGAAGATAAGGCTCGCAGGCCTTTAGCAGCAGCAGAAGTGGTTGTCGAAGAGGTGGAAGGGAATCCTGGGTACTATTCTTCTAAGTTTTATTTAAGACCTCATTATCAACTTGAAGGCCTGACGGTTTCATTACGTCTGGTTTCTAAACTGCCTTCAGAAAAGGGTTGATAGTGATGGGAAAGAATTTTTTAGAGGCGTAAAACTTCTAAAGAAATAGCAAGATGCATTAGAAACAGTAAGATGCATTATTTTTTTTATTTTAACTGAATGGTGAATAATTATGGCTACAAGTACGTATTTAAATATCGACCCTATAAAAGGGGAATCAACAGATACAGCACATAAAGGTTGGATAGAAGTAGACAGCTTTAGCAGTGGTGTATCTCAGCCTATGTCTGGGCCAAGTGGAACAGGTGGCAGAGCAGCGTCAAGAGCTGATTTTGCTCCTTTCGTAGTGAATAAAAAGGTAGATGCAAGTACGCCTGACCTTAATCTTTATTGTTCCAGCGGTAAGCACATTGCCAAATTGGTGCTTGAAGTTTGTCAGGAGACTGGAGAAAAAGTTAATTATTTGAAATATGAATTAGAGAATGTCATGGTTCATTCTGTCAGCATTAGCGGTGGCGGTTCTGAAAGACCATCAGAAAGCGTGGCATTTGTATATGACAAAATATCGTGGACTTACACAGCCGTTAAGGATAATGGTAGTGCCGGTACTAAGACTGGGCCTAAGGTATGGAATCTTCAGGAAAATAAATCAGAGTAGTCTATCGACTGGTTCTAGTTCTTAAGCCCTCCTCCTCCTCAGTCAGCAAGGAGGAGGGCTTTTAATAAGCTGATCTGTAAAATATTGCACTGATGCAGTATGGGTTAATTTTTCCTAGCGTAGAGCTAGAATGGTATAGGCCTGAGGTTGATAGCTCCGGGGTATTGAAAAAAAATAAATATCGAATAATGCGCTCGCTTACTGCATACATGCTGATACATAAAAACTATTTTACAAGAGCTGTCTTTTTGTTGCTATTGCTTGAATTAATGGCATGTGATGCGACGAATGAAAAGGAAGCAGGAGCGGTAAATACAAGCAAGCTCTCCGACTGGGAGCAGAAGATGCATGTGATATTTCCCGATAAAACAGAAGCATTGGGTCTTAATATTAATTCGGGCATGGATGAGGTTGCTTATCTGAAAGTAAGTATTCCAAAACATAGCTGGAAAGGTTTTATTGAGAGTTCTCTGTTCCAGCTGGAGGATATGGATAATGCTAAACGGTTTTTCCTTGGTACTGATAATGACTGGTGGAACCCCAGTAAGCCAGTAGAGTTACCTGTAGCTCAAGTGGCTCTGCCTGATGGAAGCATCGTTAATATTGGCCTGGATCTGTCAAAGGAATCTAAGGCTATAATTTATCTTATGTGGCATGAACAATAAATTTTGATTAAGGATTAATTCAGGACAGGTTATGACAGCAGAAAATTGCCTAAAACAGGGCGACATTGAAGGAGCCCTAAAACAGCTGCAAGAGCAAGTGAAAAAACAGCCGGCAAATACTGAGCTTCGTGTCTTTCTGTTCCAGCTTCTTGCGGTAATGGGGCAATGGGATAGAGCGCAGACCCAGTTAGACGTGGCTGCTGATCTGGATGATGGTACCTTGGCAATGGTCTCAATGTACCGACAGGTTATTGCCTGCGAACGAATACGGGAACAGGTGTTTTTAGGCAAGAAAGAGCCTATTATTTTCGGCAAACCTAACGAATGGGTCGCCCTGCTGATACAGGCTTTAAAATTAACCGCACAGGGTGAAAATGCTAAATCGCAATCTGTGCGATCTCAGGCGTTTGCTGAGGCAGAAACGACATCGGGGCTAATTAATGATGAACCTTTTGAATGGTTCGCAGATAGTGATCCTCGTTTAGGCCCGGTAATGGAAGCAATGGTTGATGGACGCTATTTGTGGATACCCATTGAAAACATAAAAAAAATAGTCATTGAAGAACCCGTTGATTTACGTGATATGATCTGGTTGCCCGCACATTTTACCTGGAATAATGAGGGGGAAAGTTACGGAATTATTCCAAGTCGCTATCCGCTGTCTTACCAATACGATCCTCTGCTGGCATTATCCAGAAAAACAGAATGGCAGGATTGCGGTAACGATTTGTTTTTAGGGTTAGGGCAGAAACTCTGGACAACAGATTCCAATGAATACCCTGTTATGGATATAAGAACTATTCAGTTTGATGCTGAAACCATGCCTGAAGAGGGCTAAGGCTTTGGTCAGAACATCGCCTGAAGAGCGTTTTTTACCCTCGCTGCTTGATCGGTTGACTGATGATGACCCGATCAATAATTCTATTGGCCTGCAAAAAAAAAGAATTAAACGGCTAGAAAAAGAATTGACTGATTTGCTTGGTAATAAACTGCAAGTAGCAGATCAGGAAACTGTTAAAACACAGCGCCAGGCCATTCAGCAGCAATTGGACCAGGCACATGCTCAATTTGGCATTCTCTCAGCATCTGTTAGCTCGTTGACTGAGATTAGAGCTTGCGTAAAAAGAGAT